>Ga0207691_10002909_pt1 | contig 16703 bp, 14 predicted proteins | sample KBSM13metaG_FD_184327 | JGI IMG/M metagenome (GOLD analysis project Ga0207691, IMG submission 184327) | Miscanthus rhizosphere microbial communities from Kellogg Biological Station, Michigan, USA - KBS M1-3 metaG (SPAdes) (version 2) | ecosystem: Host-associated > Plants > Roots > Rhizosphere >... | reverse complement strand
CGGCAGCCAGCTGTCCTGCAAGTCCTGGCTTACCGAGGCCCCGTTCCGGATGATCCAGAACAACCTGGATCCCGACGTCGCCGAGAACCCGACCGAGCTCGTCGTCTACGGCGGCATCGGCCGCGCCGCGCGCGACTGGGAGTGCTACGACGCCATCCTCGAATCGCTCAAGACGCTCGGCGACGACGAAACCCTGCTCATCCAGTCTGGCAAGCCGGTCGGCATCTTCCCCACGCACGCCAACGCGCCGCGCGTGCTGCTCGCCAACTCCAACCTCGTCCCGCACTGGGCGACGTGGGAACACTTCAACGAGCTCGATAGGAAGGGCTTGATGATGTACGGCCAGATGACGGCCGGCAGTTGGATCTACATCGGCTCGCAGGGGATCGTGCAGGGAACCTACGAAACCTTCGTCGAGATGGGCCGTCAGCATTACAACGGCGACCTCACCGGCAAGTGGATCCTCACCGCAGGCCTGGGCGGCATGGGCGGCGCGCAGCCGCTGGCCGCGTCGCTCGCCGGCGCATGCAGCCTCAACATCGAATGCCAGCAGTCGCGCATCGACATGCGCCTGCGCACGCGTTACGTCGACGAGCAGGCGAGCGATCTCGATGATGCACTCGCGCGCATCGAGAAGTACACCAAGGCAGGCCAGGCGAAATCCATCGCGCTGCTCGGCAACGCCGCCGAGATCCTTCCGGAGCTTGTGCGTCGCGGCGTGCGTCCCGACGCCGTCACCGACCAGACCAGCGCGCACGATCCGGTGCACGGCTACCTGCCGATCGGCTGGAGCGTCGAGCAGTGGCTCACCGAGCAGAAGAACAACCCGGAGCACGTGCGCGACATGGCGAAGAAGTCCATGCGCGTGCATGTCGAGGCGATGCTCGCGTTCCAGGCGATGGGCGTGCCGACCTTCGACTACGGCAACAACATCCGCCAGATGGCGTTCGACGAAGGCCTGAAGAACGCGTTCGACTTCCCCGGCTTCGTCCCCGCCTACGTGCGCCCGCTGTTCTGCCGCGGCATCGGCCCGTTCCGCTGGGTCGCGCTCAGCGGCGATCCCGAGGACATCGCGAAGACCGACGCCAAGGTCAAGGAACTCATCCCCGACGACAAGCACCTGCACCGCTGGCTCGACATGGCCGGCGAACGCATCGCCTTCCAGGGCCTGCCCGCGCGCATCTGCTGGGTCGGCCTGGGCCTGCGCGACAAGCTCGGCCTGGCCTTCAACGAGATGGTGCGCAACGGCGAACTGAAAGCCCCGATCGTGATCGGCCGCGACCACCTCGACTCCGGCTCCGTCGCCTCACCCAACCGCGAAACCGAAGCCATGCAGGACGGCAGCGACGCCGTCAGCGACTGGCCGCTGCTCAACGCCATGCTCAACGTCGCTGGCGGCGCGACCTGGGTGTCGCTGCACCACGGCGGCGGCGTCGGCATGGGCTACTCGCAGCACTCGGGCGTCGTCATCGTGTGCGACGGCACCAAAGAAGCCGACAAGCGCATCGCGCGCGTGCTGTGGAACGACCCCGGCACCGGCGTGATGCGGCATGCGGATGCGGGGTATGAGATTGCGAAGGAGTGTGCGCGGGAGAAGGGGTTGAAGCTGCCGATGGCGTAGCACGCTAGTCAGTCAAATCTGGTTCGAGCAGAAAAGGGGTCAGGTTCATTAAAGGCACCGACTGAGACGGGTAAGGCTCACTTCGAAAAACGCGAGTCGAAGTCGCCTTTCTCCGCACGGCGCACAATGCAACCCCGCGGGATCAATCCGGATGGTCATGGACGTCGAAGCACTCCTCAGCGCCGCCTTGCGCGAAGCCGGTTACGGGCCTGACGCAATAGGCTCGGCGCTGCCCAGGATCATGCGCATCCTGGATGCGGAGGACGTTCGCGTCGCCGTGGGCCGCAGCTTGTCCCGCAAGGAACGCGAATACGTGCGCGTACAACTTGAGCTGGGGCTCAGCGTGTCGGAGATCGTGGCCGGGTTGCAGCGTTGAGCCAGCGATCGGTCAGTCTTCGATCCGCGTCGAGCGCGTGCTGCAGCGCGGCGTCGTGTGGCGATTTTCGTTACTCCAGCATCGGTAGCGCGCGAGCGTCAAGGCGCCTCGCTACCTGCCAGAGATTGCCGCGCAGCCATGTAGGGCCTGGCATGCGCGCGTAACCAGCCCGGGAGGTACGAACGTCCGCTGCTGACCCACAGCGGTCATTTCGCGGGCCGATCGTCTTTGACGACACCTTCACACTACGATTCCAAACGCGGCACAAGAATCATGAATCGGCGTGGCGCGCGTTGCCTGCATGGCCGTGTAACGCAGCAGATTGTTCGACTCCGTCGCTTGCCATGTGAGAGGTGTCATGCGCATTCCTCTTGGTTACGCCCTGACTGCGGCGTTGCTGCTGACCAGCAGCTGTTCGCGCGACGAAAAGCCCGCTCCCGCCGCGACCACCGCCACTCCCGCGACGACGCCGACAACGGCAAAGGCGCCGACGCCGGCCACTCCGGCACCACCGAAGGAAGTGGTCTTCATCAAGGAGGAACTCGACCAGATGGTCGCGCCGGTCGCGCTGTACCCCGATTCGCTGCTGGCTCAGGTCTTGATGGCTTCGACGTATCCGGGCGACGTCGCCGATGCGGCGGCGTGGGCGAAAGCGCATCCCGACGCGAAAGGCGATGACGCCGTGCAGCAGGTGGCCAGCCAACCGTGGGATCCCAGCGTGCAATCGCTGGTGGCCTTCCCGCAGGCGCTGGCGACGCTCGGTCAGGACCCGGCATGGGTGCAACGTCTCGGCGATGCCTTCCTGGCCCAGCCCGATGACGTGATGGACGCGGTCCAGCGCCTGCGCCGCCAGGCGCAGACGGCGGGCAACCTGAAGTCCAACGAATTCCAGAAAGTGACCGAGCAGCCCGCGCCCGCCGCCGCCGCGCCGGCAATGGGCGGCGTCGAATCGGCGCCAGCCACCGAGACCATCATCATCGAGCCGTCGAATCCTGAAACCGTGTACGTGCCCAGCTACGACCCGACCACGACCTACGGCAACTGGGCCTACCCGTCCTACCCGCCGACGTATTACCCGCCGCCGCCGAACTATTACCCGCTGGGCGGCGCGCTGGCCACCGGCCTGATGTTCGGCGTCGGCGTGGCGGCCATCGATTCGCTGTGGGGCGACACCGACTGGGACAACGGCGACATCGACATCGATGTCGACAACTACAACAGCATCAACAGCAACCGCCAGATCGACCGCAGCCAGAACACCTTCCAACACAACGCCGCCAATCGCGACGGCGTGCCTTACCGCGACCGCGGCAATCGCGAGCTCAACAATCGTCGCCTCGAGGGTGCCGACAGCCGCACCGAGTTCCGCGGCGAGGACGCCAACCGCGCGCGCTCGCGCGAACAGGCCCGTGCGTCGATGGAAAAGCGCGGTGTGGAGACCCCGGCGCGCACCAACCAGGAGGCTCGCGATCGCGCCCAGGCCGCGAGCCGTGATCGTGCGCAGGCGGGAAGCCGCGACCAGGCGCGTGATCGCGCCCAGGCCGTGAGCCGTGATCGTGCGCAGGCGGGAGGCCGCGACCAGGCGCGCGATCGCGCCCAGGCCAGTACACAACGGCAACCGCAACGCAGCGCGCAGAACCGGCAGCAGGGCGCCCCGAAGCACAGGCAGTCACAGAGCAACACGAAGGCACGCTCGGCCGCACGCAATCAGCAACAGGCGCAAGCACGGAAGGCGCCGAAGAACAACGCGTTCCAGGGCGCAAGCAGACCGCAGCAATCGCGAGCCTCCGCCCAGCGCGGCCAAAACAGCCAGGCCTCGGCCCAGCGCTCGCACTCATCGCGCTCGGCGGGCAAGCCGGCGCAGCGCCAGTCCCGTCCGCCTCAGCAGCGCCAACACGCGCAGCGTCGTTGATCAGGAGTCCCGCGTGAAAACTTTCATGTGCTCGCTCCCGCTCGCCCTGATGGCGGCGTTGGCGCTGTCGTTTCCCGTCGCCGCCCAGCAGGTGTTCCCGACTCCCGATGCCGCCGCCGAAGCGCTGGTCAAGGCGCTGGGCACTGGACGTGCCGACCAGACGGCGCTGGCGACCCTGCTCGGCAAGAACTGGCGTGACTACATCCCGCTGGAAGGTGTCGACCGCGAAGACGTCGACGCCTTCCTCGCCAGATACCGCGAACGTCATTCCATCGAAACCGGCGCCGACGGCAAGACGATGCTCAGCGTCGGCAAAGAGGCCTGGATCTTGCCGATCCCGCTGGCCAAGGGCGCGAGCGGCTGGAACTTCGACGCCAAGGCCGCCACCGAGGAAATCCGCATCCGCCGCATCGGGCGCAACGAACTCGCGGCCGCCGATTCCCTGCGCGCCTATCACGATGCGCAGATGGACTACGCCGAGGAAGACAACGACGGCGACGGCGTACTCGAATACGCGCAGAAGTTCATCAGTACCGACGGCCTGCACGACGGCTTGTTCTGGGCCGAGGACGACAGTGGCGAGATCAGTCCGCTCGGCCCGTTGTTCGGCGATGCCGCTGTTGGCGACGACTGGCACGGTTACCACTTCCGCATCCTCGACGCGCAGGGGCCTTCGGCGCCGGGCGGCCACGCCTACAGCTACAAACTAGGCGACAACATGAGCCGCGGCTTCGCTGCGATCGCATGGCCGGCCAAGTACGACGACACCGGCGTCATGAGCTTCATGATCAGCCACGACGGTCAGATCTTCGAGAAAGACCTCGGGCCGGACTCAGAAAAACTGGCGCGGGCGATGAAGCTGTTCGATCCGGACGACAGCTGGGCCGAGACGCCGGACGAGGCGACGACGAAATAGCACGTCCCAGGACCGTAGGCTGAGCCGATAAGTCCAGCGTCTTTCACGTTTCTCGAAGTTGCCTGTTCGTCGAAGCAGCTGGGCTTGCCAGGCCAGCCTGCAGATCTGGAGAGTCTGTCTGTCCGATCCCCGCAACATCCCTCGTTGAAAGGGGAGGCAAGAGTCGGATATCTGTTGTCGAGCGCCGCCACGCCGCGCCACCAGGCCGGGCTGCTGGGATTACCGCGCACAGTCGAAAGGTGGGCGTGGTCGACGACTTGCTTGGGGCGCGTGCCTCGCGTGTTGGTTTGTCGCCACGCCACCGGGAGGAAATCCGGAATGAAGATCATCTACTACATGACCCGCGCGGTGCCTGCGCTGGCCGTGGGGATCGGCGCGCTTGGCGTCGCCAATGCGGTGACGCTGAAGTCTCTGAAAGACTCGCAACTTACCGACCTCTACGGGATTTACGCTCCGGGCGGGGATTGCAAGCGCGAGCCGCGCATCAAGGTGGACGATTCCGGTCTTGCCTACGAGTACGCCGGTCATTCCACGCATAGCACCTCCATCGAATACGCGCTGACCTACGGCGGGCCGGACTACGCCGGCATCAGCCGCTGGATCTTCCCGTTCCCGGTGAACGACAACGACGTCGGCCGGGTGCTGATGGTCTTCAATCCGGAAGAGAAACCGGGAACCCTGACCGCGGAGCCGAATCTCGGACTTGGGGAACACATGTCGGAATTCCAGGCGGCATTGGTCAAGGCTTCGCCTTATGCCAAGTGCGCAAAGACACCGTAGGTTGGCCCTGTAAGCAACCTGCGTAAGGCTGGTTAGACCAGCGCCAGGCGTAGCTCTACCCACAGCGGTGCATGATCGCTGCCCGGTCGCGCTGCTTCGGTTTCATCGATCCCGGTTGCGGTCATATATTCGGCGAGCGCGCGGGAGGCCAGCACGAAGTCGACGCGCGCGGCATCGAGACGGTCACCGCGGGCGCGGCGGTTGAACCACGTGTAGGCGCGCGTCTGCGGGTGTCGGTCGCGGAAGAGGTCGACCAGGTCGAGCCCCTCGATGAATTCCTCGTTGAAGCGCCGGCGTGCGGTGGCGTGCGGCTCTTCGGTGCGCAGGCGTGGCGTCGTGTCCAGGCGCGTGCGCGACACGTTCCAGTCGCCGGCGAGCAGCAGCCGCAGGCCGTGTGCCTGCAATACCGAACACTCCTCGCCCAGGCGCGCGATGAACGCCTGCTTGAACGCGTGGCGGTCGCCATGCACTGCGCCGCGTTCGTGGTCGAAGTGCGGACGAGGGGTCCCGTTGACCGCGTACACGTTACCGATGGCGATGTTCAGCGCCGGCAGGTGGCTGATGCAGGCGCGGCCCTCGCGATCCCAGTCGAACGTCAGCGCCACTGGCGCGAGATCCTCGCGCACGTAGGTGGCGACGCCGTACGCACGTCCACCACGGAAGGCGCCGTTGTTCGGGTCCCGGTTGAGCGCGAACTGGCAGGTGTAGCCGGGCAGCGCATGGCGCATTCGGTCGACCAGGCCGGCATCCTGCGGGCGGATGCGCACTTCCTGCAGGCACAGCACGTCCGGCGTGCCGAGCCGCGCATGCTGTTCGACCAGGCCCGTTGCGTCCTCGAGCCAAGGGCCAAGGTTTTCGATGTTCCAGGACACGAGGCGCAGGGCGACGGCCATGCGCCGACCATGACAGGCCGCCCGCGCAGGGCGGGTCAAGCATCAATGCATGACTGCGGCCGAGCCGATATCAATCGGTACCGTCACGTGAATGCGCCGCGGCTTCGACGGACCCACGCGCGCTGAACGCACCGACGCGTAGAAGGAGTGCTTCGTCGCCGCGCGTACCAGCGGCCCGTCCAAAATCCGGAGGGTTGAAACATGACGACGTTCAAGGTGGGTTTCCTGGTCGGAAGCCTGGCGAAAGGATCGATCAACCGGCTGCTTTCCCGGGCGCTCGCGAAACTCGCACCCGACGCCGGGCTGGAGTTGCAGGAACTCGAGATTCGCGAGTTGCCGCTCTACAGCTACGACTACGACGCGGACTTCCCGCCGGTCGCCAGGGCATTCAAGGAGTCGATCGCGAAGGTGGACGCGATCCTGTTCGTCACGCCCGAATACAACCGCTCCATCCCTGGTGCTTTGAAGAACGCGATCGACTGGGCCAGCCGCCCGTGGGGAAGCAACTCGTTTTCACGCAAACCGACTGCGGTGATCGGCACATCGCCGGGTTCCATTGGCACGGCCGTGGCGCAGCAACACCTGCGCAGCGTCCTCTGCTTTTGCAATTCGCCGCTGATGAACACCCTCGAGGCGTACATCCAGTTCAAGCCTGGCCTGATCACGGAGGGCGGGGAGGTGACGGATGCGTCGACCGAGGAGTTCCTGCGCAACTACCTGAGGGAGTTCCACCTGTTCATCGCCCGCGTGCTGACGGTGCTGCCGCGCGATGCATGATTCGATTTCGCCCACGTAACCTCGTCAGCGATCGCCGGGCAAGCCGAAGGCCACATCCGGCAAACGCCGGATTCTCGTTGCTCGACATCAACGCTGCGATCAGCGGGAGATCGTGAACCCGGCGAGCGCGACGCCAAGATTGATCCCTTCACCGGTGCCCGACAGTGCCAGCGACACGTCGCCCTTGGTCATCGCCTGCGCAGTGCCGGCCTTGACCGCGGCGGCGTCGGCGCTGGCGGACGCGTAGGTGCCCAGCACGTCGTTGATGTCGCGGACACCGGCGAACTCGCCGAAGCCATTGCTGATCGTGTACTTGCCGACGGTAAGGCCGCCGCCGTTGGACGTCAGCTTCACCGACATCTTCTGCCCGTTGCTGCAGTGGACGGTGCCCTGGCCGCTGGCGTGCTTGTAGACGAGCGACCAGACGGTGAGCGTGTAGTTCATCTTGCAGGTCATCGTGCCGGTGCGGGCGCCTGCCGCGGTGGCGACGAGGCACAGTGCGGCCGTACACAGCGCGAGAATGGTCTTGCGTGCCATGGGGAGCTCCTCACATTGACCGGCGACACCCTATGCCCGGCACCGTGACGCTGCCGTCGCGGGGAACGGGCGAAGGAACTGTCCAGCCAGCGGCCGTCACCCTTCACTGACCCGGGGCGGATACGCTGCCGACTCCGGTGTCAGACAACTCCATGCCTGAAAGCGCCACTCCAGTCCGCCTGCGCATCGACTTCGTCTCCGACGTGGTGTGCCCATGGTGCGCGATCGGGCTGGTGTCACTGGAGCAGGCGCTGGCGCGTACGCGCGGCGAGGTGGAGGCCGACATCCATCTCCAGCCGTTCGAGTTGAACCCGCACCTCGGTGCGGAGGGCGAGGAGCTGGTCGGTTACCTGGGGAAGAAATACGGGATGTCCGCCGAGCGGGTGGCGGACAACCAGGAAGCGATCCGTCTGCGCGGCGCGGAACTCGGCTTCACCTTCGACATGGAATGCCGTCGCCGTACGTACAACACCTTCGACGCGCACCGGTTGTTGCATTGGGCGGGCGAGGCAGGCGGGCAACGCGAACTCAAGCATGCCCTGCTGCGTGCGTACTTCACCGACGGGCGCGACGTGTCCGACTACGACACGCTGGTCGACATCGCAGCGAGCGTTGGGCTGCCGGCGAATCGCGCCCGCGAAATCCTTGGCTCGGACGCTTATGCCGAAGACGTGCGCACGGTCGAGCAGTTCTTCCAGCAGCAGGGCATCCACGCCGTGCCGGCCATCATCATCGAGCGAAAACACCTGATCTCCGGCGGCCAGCCGGTCGAGGTGTTCGAGCAGGCGTTGCGGCAGATCGCGGCGGCGAAGCCGGGCTGACGTCGTCGTCATTCCGACGTCGGTCGGTGATTCGCGTTACCGATGTACAGGTGTGCGCAGATGCCCAGCACACCGTCCCGAGGACAACAGGAGATTCCATGGACACCAGAATTCTCGGCCGCAGCGGGCTCGAGGTTTCCGCCATCGGCTTCGGCTGCATGGGCTTGAGTCATGGCTACGGTCCGGCGACCGACAAGCAGGCGGCCATCGACCTGATCCGTAGCGCGGTCGATCGCGGCGTCACCCTGTTCGACACTGCGGAAATCTATGGTCCGTTCACCAACGAGAGACTGGTGGGCGAAGCGCTCGCGCCGGTGCGCAATCGCGTCGTGATCGCGACGAAGTTCGGGTTCGACACATCGAAGCCCGACGCGCTCGACAGCCGTCCCGAACACATCCGCGCGGTCGCCGATGCGTCGCTCAAGCGCCTGCGCACCGATGTCATCGACCTGTTCTACCAGCACCGCGTCGATGCGAATGTTCCCATCGAGGATGTCGCCGGTACCGTCCGCGACCTGATCGGTGAGGGCAAGGTGCGCCACTTCGGCTTGTCCGAAGCCGGCGTGGCCACGATCCGCCGCGCGCATGCCGTGCAGCCGGTGACCGCGCTTCAAAGCGAATATTCGCTGTGGTGGCGCGAGCCCGAGCGGGAGACCCTGCCGACCCTCGAAGAACTCGGCATCGGCTTCGTGCCGTTCAGTCCGCTCGGCCGCGGCTTCCTCACCGGCGCCATCGACGAAACGACCCGCTTCGACAGCGGCGACTTCCGCAACAAGGTTCCGCGCTTCACTCCGGAAGCGCGCAAGGCCAACCAGGCCTTCGTCGACCAGATCGGCGCGCTTGCCGATCGCAAGGGCGTCACCCGCGCGCAGACCGCACTGGCCTGGCTCTTGGCGCAGAAGCCATGGATCGTCCCGATCCCCGGCACGACCAAGTTGCATCGCCTCGAGGAAAACCTCGCTGCCGCCGACGTGCATCTCGACGCCGCTGACCTGCAGGAGATTGCGAGCGCACTGTCCGGCATCGAAGTGCAGGGCGCGCGCTATCCCGACGCGCTGCAGCAGCGCGTGGGTCGTTGACCTTCGGGTCGATCCCGCTCTCGCAGTTGAGGTCGACTCCTATCCAGCCTCACTCCGAGCTAACGATCCTCCGTCGAGGCTACGATGCTTACTTGTGACACCCGCCCTGCGGGGAGCCGGGGATAGTCGCCATGCAGGAGTCGGATTCGCTGGGCTTCCTTTTCGATGGCGGCGACGTCGGGGCACTCATGCGGGCGAAGGACTGGTCCGGGTCGCCCCTCGGCCCGCCGGATGCCTGGCCGCAGTCGCTGCGCTCGGTGGTGGGCCTGCTGCTGAACTCGAAATTCCCGATGTTCGTCGCGTGGGGGCCGCAGCTCGGCTTCCTCTACAACGACGCCTATGCCGAGATCCTCGGCAGCAAGCACCCGGCCGCGATCGGCAGCCGCTTCGAGGACATCTGGCGCGAGATCTGGCCCGACATCCATCCGATCATCGAGAAGGCGCTGGCCGGCCAGTCGACCTTCCATACCAACCTGCCGCTGACGATGAACCGCCGCGGCTACAACGAGCAGACCTGGTTCACCTTTTCCTATTCGCCGGTGCGCGATGAATCCGGCGCCGTCGCCGGCATGTACTGCGCGGTGAAGGAAACCACCTCCGAAGTGCTCAACGAGCGGCACCGGCTGGAGGAGAACGAGCGCCTGCACCAGTTGTTCGTGCAGGCACCGAGCGTGATGGCGGTGGTGAGCGAGCCCGGCCACGTGTTCGAGCTGGCCAACGCCGCCTACCACGAGCTGGTTGGTGGGCGGGAACTGCTGGGACGCCCCTATCGCGAAGCGCTGCCCGAACTGGAGCGCCAGGGGTTCGTCGAACTGCTCGATCATGTCTGCACGAGCGGCGAGCCCTATCGTGCGAACGCGGCCAAGGTTCGCTTCGACCGTGCCGGCCGGGTCGACGAATACTTCTTCAGCTACGTGCTCCAGCCGATCAAGGACGCCCGCGGCCACGTCACCGGAATTTTCATCGAGGGCAACGACGTCACCGCCGGCGTGAGGGCAAACGAGGAATTGCGTGCGGCCGCCCGGCGCAAGGATGAGTTCCTGGCCATGCTGGCGCACGAGCTGCGCAATCCGCTGGCGCCGATCAGTTCCGCCGCCGACCTCCTCGCGCTGGCCGGCTCCAACCCGGAGGTGGTGCGGAAAACCAGCGAAATCATCGCGCGCCAGGTGGGGCACATGACCGGCCTGGTGGACGATCTGCTCGACGTGTCGCGGGTGACGCGCGGGCTGGTCACGCTGCACGAGGAGCCGCTTGAGATCGCCAGCGTCGTCGCCGACGCGATCGAGCAGGTGCGCGGCCTGTTCCAGTCCCGGCACCAGCACCTGGCGCTCCATTTGCCGACACGCGCAGCGGCCGTCAATGGAGATCGCACCCGGCTGGTGCAGGTATTCGCCAACGTTCTCAACAATGCCGCCAAGTACACGCCCGAGGGCGGGCACGTCGAAGTGCGCGTCGACGTGGAAGACGACCAGGTCGAGTTCAGTGTGCGGGACGACGGCGTCGGGATCGCGCCGGACCTGCTGCCGCACGTGTTCGAGCTGTTCACGCAGGCCGAGCGTTCGCCCGATCGTTCGCAGGGCGGACTGGGCCTGGGGCTGGCATTGGTGAAGAGCCTGGTGGAACTGCACGGCGGTCGTGTCGCCGCGTACAGCAACGGCATGGGCAGCGGCAGCCGGTTCACGGTACGCCTGCCGTGCACCACGGAAAAAGCGCGGCCCGCTGCTGGCAGCGGCCCGGAGATCGCGGTGCGGGCCACCTCGACGGCGCTGAACATGCTGGTGGTCGACGACAACCTGGACGCCGCGCAAGCCCTGTGCCTGCTGCTGGAGGCGCTGGGCCACAGCGCCTCCGTGGTGCATGACGCGCACAGCGCGATCGCGCACGTGCGCAGGGAGCCGATGCAGATCCTGTTCCTCGACATCGGCCTGCCCGACATGGATGGATTCGAACTCGCCCGCCGCCTGCGTTCGATGCCGGAAGCGGCCGATGCCGTGCTCGTCGCGGTCACCGGCTACGGTCGTCCAGGCGACAAGGAGCGCGCCAAGCAGGCGGGCTTCGACCGGCACATGACCAAGCCGGTCAAGCTGGCGGCGCTGCTGGAGCTGATCAGCGATCGCGCGAGTTTGCGCCAGACGGTTTAAACCGCGTCGCGGACCTCGACGCCGGCATGACCTCCAGCCCTTGCCGCTGGCGGTTGCGATCGGGACAGTGCCGGCCAGTCCTTTTTTCGCCGGAGCACCCGATGGCCCGCCCCACCACGTCCGTTCGCGCCACGCTGCTGTCGGTCGCGCTCGCATTCGCTGCAGGCACCGCTTTCGCCGCCGACGCGCAGGCACCGCACGCGCAGGATTTCCTCGCCGCGCACATGGACACGTCGGTCGATCCGGGCGTGGATTTCTTCCAGTACGCGAACGGGAGCTGGCTGAAGGCGCATCCGATCCCGGCGTCCGAAGCGGGGTGGGGCATCGGCAACGAGGTCGACGACGAGTTGTACACGCGCCTGCGCGGCATCAGCGAGTCGGCGGCGGCGCAGAAGGCGGCGCCCGGCAGCGACCAGCAGAAGATCGGCGATTTCTGGGCGACTGCGATGGACACGGCGCAGGCCGATCGCCTTGGGTTGCATCCATTGGACGGCGAACTCAAGCGTATCGATGCAATCTCGTCGGCCGCGGGCGTGCTCGACACCGTGTTCGCGTTCAAGCCGATCGGCGTGGGTGGCCTCTTCCGCATCGGCATCGCACAGGACGACAAGGACAGCGCGACGATGGCCGTGCAGGTCAACCAGGGCGGGCTCGGATTGCCCGAGCGCGACTTCTACTTCAACCCCGAAGCCGGCGTGGCGAAGATCCGCGCGGCGTATGTCGCGCACATCGCGCGCACGTTCCAGCTGCTCGGCCGCGACCCGGCCGTGGCGAAGGACGCTGCCGCCAGGGTGATGGCGTTCGAGACGGCACTGGCGCAGGCGTCGCGCAAGCTCGAGGACCTGCGTGATCCGGAGAAGAACTACAACAAGATGGCGCCGGCGGATTTCACGGCGAAGTACACGCCGTCGATCGACTGGAGCGCAAGGCTTGCGGCCTGGGGGCTGCATCCCACCTACATGATCGTCGGCCAGCCGGAGTTCTTCGCCGCCGAAGACAAGCTGCTGCGCGAGACACCGGTGCCGGTGCTGCAGGACTACCTGCGTTACCACCTGGTCGACGACTACTCCGAATACCTGTCGGGTGCCGCGGATGCGGAATACTTCGATTTCCACGGCCGCGTGATGTCGGGACAGCAGGAGCAGCGTCCGCGCTGGAAGCGCACGCTGGACGAGGAGAACGACGCCATGGGCATGGTGCTCGGGCGCATTTTCGTCAAGCAGTACTTCCCGGAAGCCTCCAAGCAGCGCTACACGGCGATGGTCGAGGCGATCCGTGGCACCTTCCACGACCGCATCGAGCGGCTCGACTGGATGGGCGCGGACACCAAGGCCAAGGCGCTGGCCAAGCTGGCGGCGGTCACGCCCAAGGTCGGTTATCCGGACACGTGGAAGGACTACTCGGCGCTGGTCGTGGGACGCGGGTCCTATGCGGCGAACGTGATGGCGGCGCAGCGCTGGCAGTTCCAGGACAACCTGGCGAAGTTCGGCAAGCCCGTCGACCGCACCGAATGGGACATGACGCCGCAGACCTACAACGCCTACTACAACCCGTCGAACAACGAGATCGTGTTGCCAGCCGCGATGTTCATGGTGCCGGGCGTGCCGGATGCGCAGGTGGACGATGCGGTCGCCTACGGCTACGTTGCCGCCGGCACGATCGGGCACGAGATCACCCACGGCTTTGACGACCAAGGCCGCCAGTACGACGCGCAGGGCAACCTGTCCGGCTGGTGGACGGCGCAGGATGCCGAGCGCTTCAACACCGCCGCGCAGAGGATGGTGACGCAGTTCAATGCGTACGAGCCGTTGCCGGGTCTGCATATCAACGGCAAGGCGAGCCTCGGCGAAAACATCGCCGACTACGGCGGCCTGCTGCTCGGGCTGGAAGCCTTCGAGAAGACCGAGCAGTACAAGGCGGGCAAGACCATCGGCGGGCTCACGCCGACGCAGCGTTACTTCCTCGGCTACGCGTTGGGCTGGATGAGCCAGCAGCGCGAGGAGCGCCTGCGCCAGCGCTTGCTCTCGGATGTCCACGCCCCGGCGAAGTGGCGCGTGCTCGGTCCGATGTCGAACATCCCCGAGTTCTACCAGGCGTTCAACGTGAAGCCCGGCCAGCCGATGTGGCGCGCGCCGCAGGAACGCGTCCGGATCTGGTGACGCGATGCCCCAGGCCCCGCGAAATTTGACGGCTGTCGCCTCCTTGCCGCGGCATGATGTCCGCGGCAAGTCGCGGGTTCGATGGGCGCATGCGCAAAGATGGAATTGAAGATGGCGGTGTGTTTGGCGGGCGCGCTACGTTCCATCCGTGGGCGCGACTTGCCTCGGCCGTCGCCTGCCTGCTGATCGCCGTCGCACTTGTCGGTTGCAACAAGCAACGCGGTCCGACCCCCGAACAGACGCGCGCGGACATCGTCCGCAGGATGCCTTCCACGGTCCGTGACCGCGCCGGCTGGGCGCGCGATATCCAGGTCGCCTTCGCGGTGCAGAAGATCCCGCCGACCACGGCACACATCTGCGCGGTGCTGGCGGTCGTCGCGCAGGAATCGACCTATCGCAGCGATCCACCGGTGCCGGGTCTTCCGAAGATCGCACGTGCGGAGATCGACAGGCGCGCGCACGCCCTGCACGTACCCATGTTCGTGGTGGACGCGGCGCTGCGCGTGCATGCGCCCGACGGAAGCACCTATGCCGAGCAGCTCGCACGGGTGCGGACCGAAAAGGACCTGAGCGCGCTGTTCGAGGAAATGATCGATCGCGTTCCGCTCGGCGGCCATCTTCTGGCCGGGTTGAACCCGGTGCATACGGCAGGGCCGATGCAGGTGAGCATCGCCTTTGCGCAGTCGCACGCGCGTGGCTACCCGTATCCGGTGGAGGGGTCGATCCGGCAGGAAGTCTTCAGCCGTCGCGGTGGCCTGTACTTCGGCATCGCGCACCTGCTCGGCTATCCCACGCATTACACCCGCTCGCTGTATCGCTTCGCCGACTTCAATGCCGGCTGGTACGCCAGCCGCAACGCGGCCTTCCAGCGTGCGGTCGCGATCGCATCCGGCGCCGCGCTGGACCGGGACGGCGACGTCATCCGTCCCGGCGCGTCGATGAATGCGCCAGGCGCCACCGAAGCCGCGCTCCGTCGGATGGGCCCGTCGTTGGGGCTGGACGCCGTTTCGATCCGGCGCGACCTGCAGGCGAGCGATCGTCTTGGCTTCGAGGACACGACGTTGTATCGCCGCGTCTACACCACGGCCGAGGCGCGTGCGAAAGGCCCGCTGGCCCGCGCGCGCGTTCCCGACATCACGCTGCACAGCCCGAAGATCACCCGCAAGCTTTCGACGGCGTGGTTCGCCGAGCGCGTCAACGCGCGCTTCAACCGCTGCATGGGCCAGCGTTGAATACGTAATCCGGTTTCAAATGAAGACTACAGATGGAAATCCTGCTGATCTGCGCTTGCAGTACCTGACAAGTACTGCTCATCGGTGACGTGTTCCATCCACTCCACCATTTTTCCGTCGAGGGCTTCCTGGATCGCGATGTGGGTCATCGACGTGGTGGGCGTCGCGCCATGCCAATGTCGATGCGCGGGCGGGCACCAGATCACGTCGCCGGCGCGTATCTCCTCGACCGGGCCGTCTTCGCATTGCGTCCATCCGCATCCCGCCGTGACCACCAGGATCTGGCCGAGCGGATGCGTGTGCCACGCCGATCGCGCGCCGGGTTCGAAGGTGACGCTGGCGCACGCGACCCGGGCCGGCTCCGGAGCCGTGAAAAGAGAATCGATCCGGACCGCTCCGGTGAACCACTCCGCCGGACCCTGCATCGAGGGCTGCGAACCACTGCGTTTCATCTGCATGGGGTCACTCCTTGGCATCCGGGAAGCCAGCCTACAACTCACAGCGTGCGACCACCGAAGGCGTCGCCCCCACATGAATTCCTGGGGAAATCACATTTGGCGCATTGCGCCTGCGCCTTAATGCGCCGTTGAATCGCGAGGAGATCCCAATGACCAACGTCATCGTCGTCATCGGCGCCGGATCGATTGGCCAGGCAATCGCGCGACGCGTCAGTGCGGGCAAGCACGTGTTGTTGGCCGACCTGCGCCAGGACAACGTCGAAGCGGCCGCGAAGGTGCTCGGCGACGCCGGGTTCGCAGCGACCACCGCCATCGTCGACGTATCGTCGCGCGAGTCGGTCCACGCGCTCGTCGAGACGGCCATGGCCATCGGCGACATCACCGGACTTATCCATGCCGCCGGTGTCTCGCCGTCGCAGGCCTCGCCGGCCACGATCCTGAAGGTGGATCTGTACGGTACGGCGCTCGTGCTCGAGGAATTCGGCAACGTGATCGCAGATGGTGGATCGGGCGTGGTGATCGCGTCGCAATCGGGGCATCGCCTCCCGGCGCTGACGCCCGAGCAGGACAGGGCGCTGGCGATGACGCCGACAGAAGAATTGCTCGCGCTTCCGATGCTGCAACCGGAGCACGTGACCGACCCGCTCCACGCGTATCAGGTGTCCAAGCGCGGGAATTCGCTGCGGGTGATGGCCGAAGCAGTTCGGTGGGGAAAGCGCGGCGCGCGCATCAACACGATCAGCCCCGGCATCATCGTCACGCCGCTTGCCAGGGACGAGTTGACCGGTCCGCGCGGCGAAGGCTATCGACGCATGATCGCGTTGTCCGCTGCAGGCCGACCTGGTACGCCCGACGAAGTCGGCGCCGTGGGCGCGCTGCTCATGGGGCCGGACGGCACGTTCATCACCGGCAGCGACATCCTCATGGACGGCGGCGTCACCGCGGCCTATTGGTACGGCGAGCTCGCGCCGACGTGATCAAGCTCGGGAGTCATGCCTTGA
>Ga0207691_10002908_pt1 | contig 16703 bp, 10 predicted proteins | sample KBSM13metaG_FD_184327 | JGI IMG/M metagenome (GOLD analysis project Ga0207691, IMG submission 184327) | Miscanthus rhizosphere microbial communities from Kellogg Biological Station, Michigan, USA - KBS M1-3 metaG (SPAdes) (version 2) | ecosystem: Host-associated > Plants > Roots > Rhizosphere >... | reverse complement strand
TCTTGAACAGCTCCATCTGCAGGTGGCCGATGCCGCCGGTGCCCGAACTGGCGAAGCTGTACTTGCCCGGGTGCGACTTGATCTCGGCGAGGAAGCCCTTGTAGTCGCGCGCCGGGAAGCTCGGGTGCACCGCGATCACGTTCGGCGTCGCCGCGACGTTGACGATCGGCGTGAAGTCGGTCAGCGGGTTGTACGACAGCTTCGGGTTGATCGCCGGGTTCGCGGCCGTCGTCGAGACCGTGGCCATGCCGAGCGCGTAGCCGTCGGGCGTGGCTTTCGCGGTCTCGGCCGCACCGACGGAGCCGCCGCCGCCAGCCTTGTTCTCGACGATCAGGGTCTGGCCGAGCGGCCCGCTGATCTTCTCGGACAGCACGCGCGCGATGATGTCGGTGGTGCCGCCGGGTGCGAACGGCACGACCAGCTTCACAGGCTTGTTCGGATAGGCCTGGGCCCAGGCACTGCCGGCCACGCCGAGCAGCATGGCGGTCCCGAGCGTGTTCATTAAAGCTCTGCGTTGCATCGGTTCGTTCTCCGGGTCGAATGGTGTCGCGCGCCAGTTTAGGGCCGCCGTGCCGGCGTTGCCTGAGCGAACACCCTGCCCTGCGCCGCAGCATCGGCGCCGGTGATCGACAGGCCGCTGGCACACTCGCCGCATGACCCATGCGCTGCTGTTGCTGCCCGACTTCCTGCTGATCGTGCTGGGCTTCGCGCTGTGCCGCTGGACCGCGCTGAACCGCCCCGTCTGGGACGCCGCCGAGCGCCTGGTGTACTACCTGCTGTTCCCGGTGCTGCTGTTCAACTCGATCCTGAAGAGCCCGCTGCAGCCGGGCCAGACTGCGACGCTGGCAGCGTCGAGCGTCGGCACCGTCGCAATCGGCATCGTGCTCGCGCTCGCGCTCGGCCGCTGGCCGGGCGTCGATGCGCGGCTGCATGCGTCGGGCGCGCAGACCGTGTACCGCTTCAACTCGTTCATCGCGCTCGCGCTCGCCGAGCGCCTCGGCGGGCCGCAGGGGCTGGCGTGGATGGCATTGAACATCGCGCTGTGCGTGCCGCTGTGCAACGTCGCGGCGGTCTGGCCGCTGGCGCGACACGGCGGCCATTCGTATGGGCGCGAGCTGCTGCGCAACCCGCTGATCCTCAGCACGCTCGCGGGGCTGGTCGCGAACCTGGTCGGGCTGAAGTTCCCGGAGGCGATGGCGACGACCCTGCAGCGCATCGGCCTGGCGGCGTTGCCGCTCGGGCTGATGGCGGTCGGCGCCGGACTGCGGCTCGGCGGCCTGAACGCGGCGCCGCGTCTCGCGGCAACCCTGATGCTGCTGCGCCACGCCGTGCTGCCCGCAGTCGCGGTCGGGTTGACCGCGGTGCTCGCGCTGCCTCCCGACCAGCGCACGATCGTCGTGCTGTTCGCCGCGGTGCCGACAGCATCGAGCGCCTATGTGCTCGCGGCGCGCATGGGCGGCGACGGCGTCTACGTGGCCGGGCTGGTGACCTTGTCGACGCTGCTGGGCGCGCTCAGCATTCCGCTGTGGCTGGCGGTCATTGGATGGTGAGCTGCGCCAGCGCCCAGTCGATGTGCTCGCGCAGCAGCGGGCTCGCATCGCCGCGGCGCCCGCGCAGCGCCTGCTCGATCGCCGGGTCGGGCCGCGCGCGCAGCGCGTTGCCGAGCGCGACCGCGAGGTTGCGCTGCCAGCGCTCGTGCCCGATGCGGCGGATCGCGCTGCCCTCGGTGCGCTTCAGGAATTCAGCTTCGTCCCAGCCCCACAGCGTCAGCAGCTCGGCTGAGCCGAGGGGCTCGCGCGCATCGAAGTCGGGCAAGGAGCTGCGCTGCGCGTAGCGGTTCCAGGGGCACACGAGCTGGCAGTCGTCGCAGCCGTAGACGCGGTTGCCGATCGCGGCGCGAAGCTCGGTCGGGATCGCGCCCGGGTGCTCGATCGTCAGGTACGAGATGCAGCGGCGCGCATCGAGCCGGTACGGGCCGACGATCGCGCGCGTCGGGCAGACGTCGATGCACGCGCTGCAGCTGCCGCAGTGGGCCGAGATCGGCGCGCTGACCGGCAACGCCAGGTCGACATAGATCTCGCCGAGAAAGAACATCGAACCGGCCTCGCGGTTCAGCACCAGCGTGTGCTTGCCGCGCCAGCCCAGCCCGCTGTTGACCGCGAGCGCGGCCTCGAGCACCGGCGCCGAATCGGTGAACACGCGGTGGCCGAACGGGCCGACCGCATCGGCGAGCCGGTCGGCCAGCTGCTGCAGCCGTGCGCGCATCACCTTGTGGTAATCGCGGCCGCGTGCATACAGGGACAGCGCGGCCTGCTGCGGATCGCCGAGACGCTGCCATTCGATCGCCTGCCAGTCGGCGCCCGTGCTGCGCGGCAGGTAGTCCATGCGCGCCGTGATCACGCGCACGGTGCCGGGCACGAGCTCGGCCGGCCGGGCGCGGCGCAGGCCGTGCGCTGCCATGTAGTCCATCGCGCCGTGAAATCCGTTGTTCAACCACGCCACCAGTCCGGCTTCGGCGTCGCAGAGGTTCACATCGGCCACCCCGATCTGTGAAAATCCGAGCGCCGTGCCCCACTCGCGCATCTTCACCGGAAGAGACACGATCAGGGCTTGCCGATCTTCAGGGTCCAACTGCCGAGCGCCGTTCATTTGTCGATTCTAGAAAGCCGCCGCCTGAATTGGCCGAACGAGGCCGCGTGCGCCGCCACCGCTGCGGCGCTGGCCGACCATGCTGATCTGCGCAATGCCTGCATCGAGCTCCACGGCCCGCTCGGCGCCGGCAAGACCACCTTCGTGCGCCATCTGCTGCACGCGCTCGGCGTGCCGGGGCGCATCAAGAGCCCGACCTACACGCTGATGGAGCCTTACGAGCTCGAGCGCGCCGGCCTGCCGTGGGCGATCTCGCATTTCGATTTCTACCGCTTCGACGACCCGCAGGAATGGGAAGACGCCGGCTTTCGCGATGTCTTCGCCGAGCGCGGGCTCAAGCTGGTCGAGTGGCCCGAGAAGGCCGAGGCGCTTTTGCCGCAGGCCGACCTGCACCTGCACATCGCGCCCGGCGCCACCGAGGCCCGCGCGGTGCGGATCGACGCGCACACCGCGCGCGGCGTGGAGCTGCTGAAGTGAAACTCGCCGTATTGAGTTGTGAGGGTGTGGCGACTGTCCGCCCGTTGCGGACGATCGGCTGCTGCTCGTATGCGGCGACCGAACGAGCCAAGGCCACCGGGTGGCCGCCTCCGCTCATGTCCCCCGGTCCGGGCTGCGCCCGCCCCTCCTCCTTTACTTCGCTACGACGGCCACCCGATGCCCTCGGCCTTGAATCTACTGTGGCGCGCGAAGTCGAACTGCCAGAGTGGTGCCGGATCAGGACGGTGGGGCGCTTCACGGAGCGAAGTAAAGGAGGAGGCGTCGTCCGAAGGACGGCGCCGGGGGACATGAGCGCAGTGAAGTGCCCCGGCGGCCTGATCACGCTCCAGCCGCCATCGGAAACGAACGGCCGCAACGGGCCGCAAGCAGACACCCCAATTCACACCAATGTGTCCTGCGTCGCGGTCTCGCGAAGCACGGTGGAGCAATTGAAATGACCGCGCATCGGGGCCGGCGCGGCGCGCTGCGTTCGATGGGCGCGCTCGCGCTGCTGCTGGGCAACGCCGAGCTGGCGTTTGGCGCGAGCATCGTCGCGGTGCGCGTCTGGCCGGCATCCGACTACACCCGGGTGACGATCGAATCCGATGCGGCGCTGGCGCAGAAGCACTTCATGGCGGAGAACCCGAGCCGCCTCGTGATCGACATCGATGGCCTCGAGCTCAGCCCGGCGCTGCGCGACCTGGTCGGCAAGGTGCGTGCCGACGACCCGTTCATCGCCGGCGTGCGCGCTGGCCAGAACCAGCCGCGCGTCGTGCGCGTCGTGATCGACCTGAAGCAGCCGACCGCCCCGCAGCTGTTCACGCTGACGCCGGTCGCGGCGTACCAGCACCGGCTGGTGTTCGATCTGTACCCGACGCAGGAGCGCGACCCGCTGCTCGCGCTGATCCGCGACAAGGAGCTCGCCGAACAGCAGGCCGCGAAGTCGGTGCAGGACGCGCTCGGCGAATTCATCGGCAAGGTCGACCGCCCGCCTGCCGCCACGCTCGCGGTGCCGCCGCTGGCCGCGGGCTCGGCGCCGTCGAGCGTGATGCCGCCGCCGATCGCGGCTGCGCCGCTGCCGCCCCCGCCGCAGCAGACGCCGGCCCCCCTGTCGCCGGCGATCCAGGGCAAGATCGACCGGCTGATCGTGGTCGCGATCGACCCCGGCCACGGCGGCGAAGACCCGGGCGCGAGCGGCCCGAGTGGCCTGCACGAGAAAGACGTGGTGCTGCAGATCGCGCTGCAGCTGCGTGACCGCATCAACACCCTGCCCAACATGCGCGCGATGCTGACGCGCGACGCCGATTTCTTCGTGCCGCTGCACGAGCGCGTGCGCAAGGCGCAGCGCGTGCAGGCCGACCTGTTCGTCTCGGTCCATGCCGACGCGTTCATCACGCCGCAGGCGCGCGGCGCGTCGGTGTTCGCACTCAGCCAGGGCGGCGCGACCAGTGCCGCGGCGCGCTGGATGGCGAACCGCGAGAACGCGGCCGACCTGGTCGGCGGCGTCAACATCCGCGCGAAGGACACCACCGTGATGCGGGCGCTGCTCGACATGAGCACCACGGCGCAGATCCGCGACAGCATGAAGCTCGGCGACGAGGTGCTCGGCCAGATCGGCAAGGTCGGCAGGCTGCACAAGGGCAGCGTCGAGCAGGCCGGCTTCGCGGTGCTGAAGGCGCCCGACATCCCGTCGATCCTGGTCGAGTCGGCGTTCATCTCGAACCCCGAAGAAGAGGCGCGGCTGCGCGACCCCGACTACCAGGCGCAGCTGGTGCGCGCACTGGCGACCGGGATCCAGCGCTACTTCGCGAAGAACCCGCCGCTGGCACGCTCGCGCCAGTTGTAGCCGGGCACCTCGGCGCGGGGCCGCCGGCGCTGGAGGGCGCCAGCGCCTGTAGACTGCAACGGGGCCGCGGTGCAGCATCGCGCCCCGGTTTCTTCACGGCGTCAGAGTTGTCCGAGCAGCGCATGCCTGGTTCACGCAAGTCACCCGCGCCGCGGCGCCGCAGCACCGCATCGCACCGACGCGGCCGCGGCGAGGCGCCCGCGGCGCGCCTGCAGGTCGACACCCCGCCGGGCGGGCCCCGCGAACGCCTGGTCGACATCGGCCTTCGCCTGAACGAGCTGCACAGCGAAGCCGAATGGCGCGCGGCGCTGCCCGGCGAGGCCGCCAGGCTGAGCGGCGCCGACCGCGTGCTGCTGGTGCTCGACGGGCCGGATGGGGTCTTCGTCGCCGGCCACGCGTTGCCGCCGGGCGAGCCGCCCGCCGCGCTGCTGACGGCGATCGCGCCCTGGCTCGCCGAAGCGCGCCGCAGCCGCGCGGCGCGGCTGCGCCACGGCCCCGACGGCGCCGCCGCGATCGACCAGCGCTCCTGCCTGATCGCGCCATTGATCGCGCGGCGCGCGCTGCTCGGTTTCCTGTATGCCGACATCGACGGCGTGCACGGCCGCTTCGATGCCGCCGACCGCGACCGGCTTGCGCTGCTCGCCCGCCAGGCCGCCGACGCGCTCGCCCAACTGCGCCATCGCGAGGCCCTGGAACGCAGCGTCGCCGAGCGCAGCGCCGAGCTGGAACGGCGCACCGCCGAGCTGGCGCTGATCAACGAGATCCAGCGCGGCATCGCGGCAAAGCTCAGCTTCCAGGCCATCGTCGACATCGTCGGCGACCGCCTGCGCGCACTCTTCGGCACCGCCGACATCGGCATCTCGTGGAGCGACGAAAAGAAGAACTTCGTGCATCCGCTGTACATCGTCGAGCGCGGGGAACGCCTGTACCTCCCGCCGATCGCGGTCGATCCCGAGAGCAAGCTGCTGCGCGGCTTGCGCACCGGCCAGCCGGTGCTGCTGCGCAACCGCGCCGAGACCGAGTCGTACGGCATCCGCACCGCGCCCGGCACGATCCCGAGCCGTTCCAGCGTGTTCGTGCCGGTGATGGCGGGCGACCGGCTGCACGGCACGATCCGGCTCGTCAGCCTCGAGCGTGAAGACGCCTTCGACGCGGCGACGATCGACCTGCTCGCGACCGTCGCCCGCTCGTTGGGCGTCGCGCTTCAGAACGCGCAGCTGTTCGACGACACCCAGCACCTGCTGAAGGAAACCGAGCAGCGCAACGCCGAGCTCGCGGTCATCAACAGCATCCAGCAGGGCATGGCCGCCGAGCTGAACTTCCAGGCCATCGTCGACCTCGTCGGCGACCAGCTGCGCGAGGTGTTCGGCACCGGCGACATCGGCATCACCTGGCGCGACGAGGCGGCGGGCGTGCGCCGCATCCTCTACTGCTACGAGCACGGCGTGCGGCTCGCACCGGCGCAGGTCGTCGACACCCTCGAACGCCCGATCGACCGCGCGATGCTGCAGCGCCGGCCGGTGGTCGTGCGCAATCGCGCAGATTTCGCCGAGCTGGGGCTGCACCACTTCGAGGGCACCGACCAGAGCCTGTCGTCGGTGTTCGTGCCGATGTTCGCCGGCGAGCGCTTCCTCGGCACGATCATCCTCGAGAACCACGAGCGCGAAGAGGCGTTCGGCGAGGCCGAGGTGCGGCTGCTGTCGACCGTGGCGGCCAGCCTGGGCGTCGCGCTCGAGAACGCGCGCCTGTTCGACGAGACCCAGCGGCTGCTGAAGGAGACCGAGCAGCGCTCCTCCGAACTCGCGGTGATCAACAGCATCCAGCGCGGCGTGGCGGGGTCGCTCGACTTCCAGGGCATCGTCGATCTGGTGGGCGACAAGCTGCGCGATCTGCTGCACACCGGCGACATCGGCATCCGCTGGCTCGACCACCGGCACCGGCAAGTTCATTACCTCTACGAGTTCGAGCACGGCGTGCGGCTCGCGCTCGCGCCCGAGGTCATCCCAGCGGCGCGCTGGGCGACGCTCGAATTCGAACGCGCCCCGGTGCTGCGCCGCACCGCCGCCGAAGTCGCGAGCATCGACCGCGTGCCGGGCACCGACTCGTCGCTGTCGAGCGCCGAGGTGCCGATCGTCGCCGCCGACCGGCTTCTCGGCTCGATCATCGTCGAGAGCTTCGAGCGCGAGCATGCGTTCAGCGATTCCGACGTGCGCCTGCTGCAGACGATCGCGTCGAGCATGGGCGTGGCGCTCGAGAACGCACGCCTGTTCGACGAGACGCAGCAGCGCGCCGCCGAGCTGGCCACCGTCAACAACGTGTCGCAGCAGCTCGCCGCCAAGCTCGATCCGGCGGCGCTGATCGAGCGCGTCGGCGAGCAGGTGCGCAGCGTGTTCAAGGCCGACCTCGCCTACGTGGCGCTGCTCGACCGCGACAGCGGCACCATCGGCTTCCCGTACCAGTACGGCGAAGCGCACGAGACGATCAGGTACGGCGACGGCCTGACGAGCCGGATCATCGACAGCGGCGAGGCGCTGATCCTGAACTTCGACGTCAGCCGGCGCAGCGCCGATCTGGGCGCGCGCCTGGTCGGCCAGGAGGCGCTGTCGTACCTCGGCGTGCCGATCTTCGTCGCCGGGCGCTGCGAAGGCGTGATCAGCGTGCAGAGCACGCAGCGCGAAGGCGCCTTCGATGTGGCCGACCAGCGCCTGCTCGAGACGATCGCCGCCAATGTCGGCGTGGCGCTGGGCAATGCGCTGCTGTACCGTGAGACGATCCGCGCGCTCGAGCAGCAGACCGCGGCCGCCGAGGTGCTGCAGGTCATCAGCGGCTCGATGGCCGATGCGCAGCCGGTGTTCGACAAGATCCTCGACAGCTGCGCGCGCCTGTTCGCCGGCAGCGAGATGGGCATCACGCTGGTCGGCGACGACGGCCTGCTGTACCTGGCCGCGCACCACGGCTCGGCGCGCTCGCAGCTCGAGCGCTTCTACCCGCGGCCGGTCGACACCTCGCTGGTGGGTCTGCGCATGGCCGGCACCGAGGTCGTCAACATCGCCCACGCGCTGCACGAACCGGATCTGCCCGATGTCATGAGCAGCATCGCACAGGAAGTCGGCGACTACTCCATCATGGTCGCGCCGATGCTCTGGGAAGGCCGCAACGTCGGCTCGATCCACGTCACGCGCCAGCCGCCGGTGGCGTTCGTCGCGAGCGAGACCGCGCTGCTGAAGACCTTCGCCGACCAGGCGGTGGTCGCGATCCAGAACGCGCGCCTGTTCAACGAGACCCGCGAGGCATTGGAGCAGCAGACCGCCACCGCCGAGGTGCTGCAGGTGATCGGCAGCTCGGTCGCCGACCGGCAGCCGGTGTTCGACAAGATCCTGGCCAGCTGCGAGCACCTGTTCGAGACCAACGAGCAGGGCATCCTGCTGATGGGCGACGATGAGCGGATCCACTTCGGCGATCACCGCGGCGCGGCGCGCGAGCAGCTGCGGCCGCTGTTCCCGATGCCGTTTGCGCCCGACAGCCCGGGCGCGGTCGCAGTGCGCGAGCGCCGGGTGCTGCACTGGGCCGATGTGCTTGACGGCGCCGACGTGCCGGCGTCGATCCGCAACGTGGCGCTGCACCTGGGCCGCGGCAACTACTCGCAGGCCCTCGCGCCCATGCTCTGGGAGGGCCGCGGCGTCGGCACGCTCTACGTCATTCGCCAGCCCCGCAAGCCCTTCACGCCCAAGGAGCTCGGGCTGCTGAAGACCTTTGCCGACCAGGCCGGCATCGCGGTGCAGAACGCCCGGATGTTCAACGACACGCGGACCGCGCTTGAGCGCCAGACCGCGACCAGCGAGGTGCTGCGCGTCATCAGCGAATCGCCGACCGATGTGCAGCCGGTGCTCGAAGCGGTCGCGCAGCGCGCCGGCGTGCTCTGCCGGGCCGACGGCGCGCGCGTCTGGCTGGTACGCGATGGCCGGCTGCAGGCGATGACCAGCTACGGGCCGCGCTACGCCGATGCGCACGCGGAGGTTCTGCCGCTGGTGCGCAGCTCGATCGGCGGCCGCGCGGTGCTGGAGCGCCGCTGCCTGCACGTCGAAGACGTGTTGCCGCTGATCGACACCGAGTACCCCGACGTGCGCGAGATGCAGGCGCGCTATGGCTTTCGCAGCGTGCTGGTCGTGCCGCTGCTGCGCGAGGGTGAGGCGGTCGGTGCAATCTCGCTGCTGCGCAACGAGGTGCGCGCCTTCACGCCCGCCGAGGTCAACCTGATGCAGACCTTCGCCGACCAGGCCGTGATCGCGATCGAGAACGTGCGCCTGTTCAACGAGACCCAGGAGGCGCTCGAGACGCAGACCGCCACCGCCGACATCCTGAAGGTGATCAGCGAATCGCCGACCGACGTGCAGCCGGTGTTCGACGCGATCGCCGAACGCGCCAAGACCTTGTGCGATGCGATCATCGGCGCCGTCACGCGCTTCGACGGCGAGTGGGTGCAATTCGCGGCGGTTCGCGGCGCGTCGCCGCAGGCCATCGCGGCGTTGCGCGAGGCCTTCCCGATGCGGCCGAGCGATGCCGCCATCATGGCGCGGGCCATTCGAGACCATGCGCCGGTGCAGATTCACGACGTGCTGCTCGACCCGGCCTATGGGCTGAAGGCGGCGGCGCGGCAGGCGGCGTTTCGCAGCGCGATGGCGGTTCCGATGCTCAAGGACGGGCAGGTCCTGGGCTCGATCGCCGTCTGTCGTGCCGAGGCTGGTGCGTTCCCGGACAAGCAGCTCAAGCTGCTGCAGACTTTCGCCGACCAGGCCGTGATCGCGATCGAGAACGTGCGGCTGTTCAACGAGACCAAGGAGGCGCTCGAACAGCAGACCGCCACCGCCGAGGTGCTGCAAGTCATCAGCAACTCGGTCGCCGACACGCAACCCGTCTTCGATGCCATCGTCGCCAGCTGCCGGCAGCTCTTCGCCGGCCGCAACGTGATCCTGCTGCTCGCCACGGGTGCGACGCTGAAGCGGGTCGCGTTCACCAGCGACGGTACGCTCGTGACCGCAGGCGTGTGGGAATGGCCGCTCGACCGCCAGAGTGTCTCGGGCGATTGCGTGGTCTCGTCGAAGGTGATCGCCGTGCGCAACATCGACGAGGTCGCCGAGCGCTACCCGCGCACGACCCAGCTCGCGAAGGCGAGCAATTGGGTGTCGGGCCTGTTCGTGCCGTTGCGGCGCGAAGGCAGTGCGATCGGCTGCATCGGCATCCTGCGCGGCACACAGGGCGAGTTCTCCGACAAGGAGATCGCGCTGGCACAGACCTTCGCCGACCAGGCCGTGATCGCGATCCAGAACGCCCGCCTGTTCAACGAGGCCCAGGAAGCCCGCGCCGCCGCCGAGACCGCGAACGAGGCGAAGAGCGCGTTCCTCGCGACGATGAGCCACGAGATCCGCACGCCGATGAACGCGGTCATCGGCATGAGCGGCCTGCTGCTCGATACCGCGCTCGACAGCGAGCAGCGCGACTACGCGGCGACGATCCGCGACAGCGGCGATGCGCTGCTGACCATCATCAACGACATCCTCGACTTCTCGAAGATCGAAGCGGGCCGGATGGACATCGAGGCGCACCCGTTCGACCTGCGCGAGTGCGTCGAGTCGGCGCTCGACCTGATCAGCACGCGCGCCGCCGAGAAGCAGCTCGACACCGCCTACCTGTTCGAGGGTGACGTGCCGGAGGCGATCGACGGCGACGTGACGCGGCTGCGCCAGATCCTGCTCAATCTGCTGGCCAATGCGGTCAAGTTCACCGACGCCGGCGAGGTGGTGCTGAGCGTCGCCGCACGCGCCGCCGCAGAAGGCCGCGTTGAGCTGACGTTCTCCGTGCGCGACACCGGCATCGGCCTGTCGGCGCACGGCATGAGCCGGCTGTTCCAGAGCTTCAGCCAGGCCGACAGCTCGACCACGCGCAAGTACGGCGGCACGGGCCTGGGCCTGGCCATCAGCAAGCGGCTGGCCGAGCTGATGGGCGGCACGATGTGGGCCGAGAGCGCCGGCCTCGGCAAGGGCTCGACGTTCCACTTCACGATGGTGGCGCCGCTGGCCGAATCGCCGCAGGCCAACCGGCGCGATTTCACCGGCCAGCAAGCGGCGCTGGCGGGGCGGCGCGTGCTCGTGGTCGACGACAACGCCACCAACCGCAAGGTGCTCGCGCTGCAGGCCGCCAAGTGGGGCATGCTGCCGCGCGACACCGAGCACCCGGCCGAGGCGCTGCGATGGCTCGAGGCCGGCGCGGCTGTCGATCTGGCGATCATCGACATGCACATGCCCGGCATGGACGGCCTCGCGCTGGCGCGCGAAGTGCACCGCCTGCGCCCCGCCCTGCCGCTGGTGTTGTTCAGCTCGCTGGGCCGGCGCGAGGCCGGCGACACCGATGGCCTGTTCAGCGCTTACCTCGGCAAGCCGCTGCGCCAGTCGCAGCTGTTCGACACGCTGGCCAGCCTGCTCGCCCACGAACAAGCGCCGCAACCGGTGCAGGCCAGGGCCAAACCGGCACTGGATGCCGGCATGGCGCAGCGCCACCCGCTGCGCATCCTGCTGGCCGAAGACAACGTCGTCAACCAGAAGCTCGCGATGCGCCTGCTGCAGCAGATGGGCTACCGCGCCGACCTGGCAAGCAACGGCGTCGAGGCGATCGAAAGCGTCGCGCGCCAGCCCTACGATGTGGTGCTGATGGACGTGCAGATGCCCGAGATGGATGGCCTCGAAGCCTCGCGCGAGATCACCCGGCGCTGGCCGCATCGGCAGCGACCGCGCATCGTCGCGATGACGGCGAACGCAATGCAGGGCGACCGCGAGGCCTGCCTGGAGGCGGGCATGGACGACTACCTGACGAAACCGATCCGCATCGACCAGCTGGTCGAAGCGCTCAACAGCGTCACCGCACGCGAGGACCGCTGATGGAAGAGATCGATCGCACCACTTTTGCCGAGCTGCAGGCCGCCGCCGGCGCCGAGTTCGTCGCCGAGCTGGTCGACACCTTTCTGGAAGAGGCGCCGCAGATGCTCGCCGAACTGCGCCGCGCGCTGGCCGAAGGCAACGCGGACCGCTTTCGGCGCGCGGCGCATTCGCTCAAGTCGAACAGCCACACCTTCGGCGCGCTCGCGCTCGGCGCGATGGCGCGCGAGCTCGAACTGGGCGGCCTGCCGCCGGACGCTGCGCCGATCGATCGCCTCGATGCCGCCTATGCGCGCGCGGCCGCCGCATTGACGAGGCTCGCGAGGCTCGACCATGACTGAGACCGGCGCGCGGCTGCTGGTGGCCGACGACAACAAGGTGAACCGGCTGCTGCTCGCGCGCAGCCTGGAGCTGCAGGGCCATCGCGTGGCCTCGGCCGAGAACGGCGCGATCGCGCTCGACATGCTCGCCCGCGAGGCCTTCGACCTGCTGCTGCTCGACATGGAGATGCCCGAGCTCGACGGCTTCCAGGTGCTGGAGCGGCTGGCGCGCGACGCGCGCCTGCGCGACCTGCCGGTGATCGTGACCTCGTCGCTCGAAGGCGTCGCGACGATCGTGCGCTGCATCGAACTCGGCGCCGACGACTACCTGCACAAGCCGATCAATCCGGTATTGCTGAAAGCCCGCATCGACTCGAGCCTCGAGAAGAAGCGCCTGCGCGATCAGCAGCAGGAACTGGTGCGCCGTTTCGCGACCTCCGAGGTCGCGCAGGACCTGCAGCAGTCGGGCTTCGCGCTCGGCGGCCGGCGCGTCCAGGGCACGGTGATGTTCTCCGACATCCGCGGCTTCACCGCGATGGTCGAGTCGCAACCGCCCGAAGAAACCATCGAGCTGCTCAATGCCTATTACGCGCTGATGTTCGACGCCATCAGCGGCCACGGCGGCGTGGTCAACCAGATGATCGGTGACGGCCTGATGGCCATCTTCGGCGCACCGCTGCCGCTGGCCGAGCCGCCGCGGGCGGCGGTCGGCGCGGCGCTCGACATGATCGAGATGGTCGAGTTGCTCAACGTCGATCGCGCCGCGGCACAGAAGGCGCCGATCCGCATCGGCATCGGCATCGCGTCGGGCGAGATGGTGGCCGGCTACACCGGCACCAAGGCGCGTGCGACCTACACCTGCATCGGCGACACCGTGAACCTGGCGGCGCGGCTGGAGGCGCACACGAAGCGCGCGCAGCGCCCGATCCTGATCGACGCAGCGACGCAGGCGGCGCTGGCCGGCGACATCGCCACCGATGCGCTCGGCGACGTGCTGTTCGACGGCAAGGCGGCGGCAGTCGCGGTGTTCGCCGTGCATGCCACCGCATGAGGGCCCGGCAACGCCGCAGTTAAGCTTCGTGCTTTGCCCGCGGACCCGACCATGCTGCATCCCCAAGCGCGCGCGCTGCTCGACTTCATCGAGGCACGCGGCATCCCGCCGACCCACACGCTCAGCCCGGCCGAAGCGCGCGCGTTCTATCGCGAGCGGCGCAGCGTGACGCAGCCGCTGCCGCCCGAGGTCGCACTGGTGCGCGAGCTGCAGGCCGATGGCCCGCGCGGCGCGATCCCGCTGCGGCTGTACCGGCCGCTCGGCGCGAGCGATGCCGCAGCATTGCCGGTGCTCGTCTACTTTCACGGCGGCGGCTGGGTGATCGGCGATCTCGACACGCACGACACCTTGTGCCGCGAGCTCGCCAACGGCGCCGGCTGCGCGGTCGTCGCGGTCGACTACCGGATGGGGCCGGAGCACCGCTTCCCGGCCGCGGTCGACGACTGCATCGCCGCGACGCGCTGGGTCCACGCACAGGCCGGTGCATTGCAGCTCGATGCGACCCGGCTCGCAGTCGGCGGCGACAGCGCCGGCGGCAACCTCGCGGCGGTGGTCGCGATCGCGGCGCGCGACGGCGGTATCGATGCGGCCGCGCCGCTGCCGATCGCCTGGCAGCTGCTGATCTATCCGGCGACCGACCAGCACCGCAGCGCGCCGTCGCACGCGACGAACGGCCAGGGCTATCTGCTGACCAGCGACACGATGGACTACTTCACCGGCCACTACATCGCCGACCCGGCGCAGTACCGCGACTGGCGCGCCTCGCCGCTGCTGCACCCCGACCTGAGCCGGTTGCCGCCGGCGCTGGTGCTGACCGCCGGCTACGACCCGCTGCGCGACGAGGGCGCGGCCTACGCCGAGCGCCTGACCGACGCAGGCAACCGCGCAAGCTACGTGTGCTTCGAGCGCCAGATCCACGGCTTCATCACGATGGGCAAGGTGCTCGACGAAGCGAACGCCGCAGTCGCGCTGTGCGCAGCGGAGCTGAAGCGCGCGCTGCGGGCCGCATGAGCGTTCGCCGCCTCGTCGCGCTCGTCGCGTTCCTCGCTGCGACGCTGCAGGCGGCCGCGGCCGCCGCACCGGCCAGCGTCTACCTCGAAGACCTCACCTGGACCGAGCTGCGCGACGCGCAGCGTGCCGGCAAGACGACCATCATCGTGCCGGTCGGCGGCACGGAGCAGAGCGGCCCGCAGATCGCGCTCGGCAAGCACAACGTGCGCGCGCAGGTGCTCGCCGGCCGCATCGCCGAGGCGCTGGGCAACGCGCTGGTCGCGCCGGTCGTCAGCTACGTGCCCGAGGGCAGCATCACGCCGCCGGCCGGCCACATGCGCTTCCCCGGCACGATCTCGATCCCGGACGATGCGTTCCAGGGCCTCCTGGCCGGCGCCGCCCGCAGCTTCAGGCAAGGCGGCTTCACCGACGTGGTGCTGATCGGCGACCACGGCGGCTACCAGGCGCAGTTGAACGCGGTGGCGCAGCGGCTCAACCATGAATGGTCGGCATCGAAGGCGCGCGTGCATTTCATCGACACCTATTACCGCGTCACGCAAACCGACTACGTGCAGTGGCTGCACGGCCAGGGCCTGAACGATGCACAGATCGGCAGCCATGCCGGGAGCGCCGACACGGCACTGACGCAGGCGGTCGCGCCGGCGCGCGTGCGGCCGGAGCAGTTCGCGGCGGCGGCGCGCGATGCGCCGGGCAATGGCGTCGCCGGTGATCCGCGCGCCGCGACCGCGGCGCTGGGCCAGGCCGGCGTCGATCTCATCGTCTCGCACTCGGTCATCGCGATCCGCAAGGCGGTCGCTGCACGACAATGACGGGTTCAGCCCGGAACCGTGAGAAGACCATCGCCATGCGCCGCCCCTTTGCCGCCCTCGCCCTGACATTCATCGGCGCCTCCACCGCGTGGTGGGCCGCTGCCCAGACCGCCGCCGCACCGGCCTCAGCCGCACGCGCCGGCGCGATCGCCACGGTGCCCGGCATGGCGCCAGTGCCCGATCCGAACAACCTGTACAGCGAGACCGGCAGCGGCCACATGAGCCCGGCGGTCGCGGGCGCGCTCGAACGCGTCTATGTGCCGAACCACACCGCCAACACGGTGTCGGTGATCGACCCGGCGAGCCTGAAGGTGATCGCGACCTTCCCGGTCGGCCTGAACCCGCAGCATGTGGTGCCGTCGTGGGATCTGCGCACGCTCTGGGTCGCCAACAACGCCGAGAACCGCAACACCGGCAGCCTGACGCCGATCGATCCGCTGACCGGAAAGCCCGGCAAGGCGATCCCGGTCGAAGACCCGTACAACATGTACTGGTCGCCCGACGGCCAGCACGCGATCGTCGTCGCCGAAGCCTTTAAGCGCCTGGACTTCCGTGATCCGAAGACGATGGCGCTGAACTACGCGATCGACACGCCCGACTGCGGCGGCATCAACCATGCCGACTTCTCGATCGACGGCCGCTTCGCGTTCTTCACCTGTGAGTTCAACGGCGCGATGACCAAGGTCGACCTGGTCAACCGCAAGGTCGTCGGCACGCTCAAGCTCAGCGCCTACTTCAATCGCCCGGACATCCTCGCGACGCTCGCGAAGCCGGGCAAGAAGCCGAAGCGCATCCCCGACCCGGCCGACCTCGGCGCGACCATCTGCACCACCCCCGGCATGCCGCAGGACGTGCGCATCTCGCCCGACGGCAAGCTGCTGTTCATCGCCGACATGATGGTCGACGGCGTGCACGTCGTCGAGGCCGATGCCTTGAAACAGGTCGGCTTCATCCCGACCGGCGTCGGCGCGCACGGCCTGTACCCGAGCCGCGACGGCAAGCAGCTCTACGTCGCCAACCGCGGCACGAATCTGATCCACGGCAAGCCCGGCGGCAAGGGCGGCGTCTCGGTGATCGACTTCGCCACGCGCAAGGTCGTGCAGACCTGGGCCATCCCGGGCGGCGGCAGCCCCGACATGGGCAACGTCAGCGCCGACGGCAAGTACCTGTGGCTGTCGGGCCGCTTCGATGATGTCGTGTACCGCTTCGACACCGGCAGCGGCCAGGTCGACAAGGTCAAGGTCGGGCGCGAGCCGCACGGCCTGACGGTGTGGCCGCAGCCGGGCCGCTACTCGCTCGGCCACACCGGCAACCTGCGCTAGAGAAGCCTCGGCGGCGGGCAGAACGCCGGGCGCCCACGCGCGCTCAGAGGGTGTGAGGCTGTCGGTCCTCAACCCTCGCACGGCCTCTGAGCGAGCCGACTGCGCTGCACAATTGCATAGGTGCTTCGCTCCGTCGGCTCAGGCGGCCTGCTTGCGGCGCGCCCGCCACGCGCCGAGCATCACCAGCAGGCCGGGCAGCAGGATCGCGCCCCAGATGATCTTGTCGAGATTGCTCTTGACCCACGGGATGTTGCCGAACAGGTAGCCGGCCAGCGTCAGGCTGCCGACC
>Ga0207691_10002907_pt1 | contig 16706 bp, 13 predicted proteins | sample KBSM13metaG_FD_184327 | JGI IMG/M metagenome (GOLD analysis project Ga0207691, IMG submission 184327) | Miscanthus rhizosphere microbial communities from Kellogg Biological Station, Michigan, USA - KBS M1-3 metaG (SPAdes) (version 2) | ecosystem: Host-associated > Plants > Roots > Rhizosphere >... | reverse complement strand
TAACAACCAGCACCGGTGGCATTGAGGTAATGAAAGTCGAGCAAGGTCCCGATCCGGTACCAGCTCCCGGTGAAGTTGTGATTCGCGTACGAGCAGCCGGCTTAAACTTTGCCGACATTCTTGCGCGACAGGGTTTGTATCCTGATTCGCCACCCAAGCCATGCGTGGTGGGTTATGAAGTTAGCGGGGTGGTTGAGCAACTCGGTACAGGCGTTAACTCTGACCTGGCTGGCAAATCGATCGTGGCGATGACGAGGTTCGGTGGTCAGTCGGAGTTGGTTGCAGTGAAGGCGACGCAGATGTTTGAGAAGCCCGACTCGTTGACCTTCGAACAGGGAGCGGCAATCCCCGTCAACTACCTAACCGCTTACGCTTTGCTCGTGGTGATGGGTTCACTGCATGAAGGTGAATCGGTGTTGATACACAATGCAGGCGGTGGCGTGGGTCTTGCTGCGCTCGATATTGCAAAGAAGATTGGCGCGGTGACATTCGGTACTGCCAGTCCTTCAAAACATGAGTTCTTAGCTAAACGAGGACTCGATCATGCGATTGATTATCGTGGCAAAGATTGGCTGCCAGTCTTGAAGGAACTAACGAACGGGCTGGGCGTTGACCTGGTGATCGATCCGATTGGTGGCGGACACTGGAGGAAGAGTTACGCAGCGCTTCGACATACGGGACGCCTGGGAATGTTTGGAGTGTCGACAGCTTCAGCAACAGGAATTGCAGGGAAGTTGAACCTTCTCAAGGCTGCGATTCAGACTCCGTGGTTCCATCCGTTTTCAATGATCAATAAGAACCGCGGAGTGTTTGGACTAAATCTCGGGCACATGTGGCACGAGCCGGACAAGGTTGCGGTGTGGATGCGAGATATTCTGCGTGGTGTTGCTGAAGAATGGATTCGTCCTTACGTCGATCGAACGTTTCCGTTTGAAGAGATCGGCGCCGCGCACAGGTATTTGGAGGAGCGGAAGAACACCGGCAAAGTGATACTTGTACCTTAGGAATGTTCAGCCGCAGATGAGCGCGGATCGAGAAAAGAGAGTCAGGGCTCTCTCACCTTGTTTTGTTTTGATCTGCGTCTTACTGCGAAAATCTGCGGCTAATTTCTTAGTCGTCGTGCGAGAGGCGTTTTGCGAGTACGAACGAGATGACGGTTGAGTAGACCAGGCCAAACAGCATGCTGAGAACGACAAGTCCAGCGAATGCTTGCAGGATGTAAACCCATTTCGGCACGCCGATTCCTACCTCAGCGCCCATCCATTTCGTGCCGATGATCAAAAGCACTCCAACGAAGAACAGCGCCGAAGTGACGGCGTAGACGAATGAGATCGAGACGCCCTGTTTAAGGCATGTTTTGAAAGTCGGTTTTGAACGCTGTTCGCGTTCGAGTGCTTTAAGGCCGAGAAAAATGCAAGTGAACTGAAGAATATTGAAGAACGTGAACGCCCCAAAACTGTGAACAATCGATTGGGGGTTGGGTACGAGCGAGTGGGCGATTATTGTCCACAACATTACGCCCACTGTGATTGGCATGCCGTATCTGATTGCGAGTTTCATGGAGTGACCTTGTAAACCAGTTCAGTGTTGAGGACAAGTTGTTGGAACTTCTTTTCTGTGCTTCCTCGGTGTAGCAATGAAGTCAGTACCACGGCGCGGTAGCGTGTGGCTCACTGAATTTCGCGAATCTCCGATCAAGAGCCACACGCTACCGCGTCATGGTACTGACTTCGTGGTCATTTGGTTGCGGCTCGGTAGGACAGAGAATCATTTCGCCCAGAACGGAAGCCTCACGTACGACGTCGAAAAACTTGCGTCCAATTTGAAGTCTCGTTTGACAGTAGTTGCCGGATCGAAGAACCATTGGCCCAAGGGAACGTCGCGTTCTTCTCGATCAAACCAGCCCCACGGAGGCCGGGCCATGTTTACTCCGCCAACGGATCCAAGGAACGCGCATCCCACCTTGCCGAGTTTAATTGTCTTCTCCGTGCTGCCGTTGCCATTAAGACTCGTTGATAATTTGATCTCGCCGTAATCGAAAGTGATCCCAAACATCGAATTCGTTTCACCTTTCGCTTTCGCCCACAGTGTGGAAAGCGAAACCAAATCATAGCCCACCGATTTGTCGCACGATTTCGTTTCAAGATCCCGGCACACTGTGTCTTCTTTTGTAGGATCAACTGCTCGGCCATCGAAGACGTATCGCAAAAAGTCTTTATTCGCGACTTGCTTCTTGTCGCCGGTAAAAGCCTCGATGCCATGGCCCCTTGGTTCGATATAAAGAATGGGCCTTTGATCTTCGAGTTTGACTATCGACGAACCCTCGCCAGTTTCGTAGTGGCCAAAAGTGTTGTGGTGCAAAGCCTCGACAAACACAACGCGCGCTCCGCTCAGTGTGCTTCCGTTCTTCTTTACCACTATGAGTGCGCCTTCCATATCATTCTCGTGGGCCAGAGCGGCTTCATCAGCGAGGCCGGTCGGATCATACTGGCCACTGGCTTTTGCGCCTTCGCGAATCAGTTCGCTCAGTATCGCGCCTTTCTTCTCGCCACCCTTGTAATCGCGTGGATGAAAAACTCCGTAGTGAATGAAATAGTGCGTAGATGTTTCGGAAACGGAATAGTAGATGTAGGCCTTTAGTGGGAAGTCTGTGTTGCCGGCGTTATTCCAATTGTTGTCGCCTCGCCAGTCGCCGTCGAAATCGAAGTTTGTGATGTAGTCGTTGCGAGGCTTATCGCCGAGAGCCTGGTAGAAGACCGGTGCGAAGCGCGCGGCAATTTCAAGCTCACGATTGTCCTTTTGGGCCGAGACTGAGTGCGAGATTGCGAGCGATTCGGCGGAGATTAGGAGCGCGATGGCAAGGAGTCGGGGGACACTCATTTTCAAATCCTTGGAGATCAATTTTCAGGTTGGGAAGGTGGACCTCGTCTGCTGTTAGCGTATTCACGATAATGAGGTCAGTACCACACGCTACCGCGTAGTGGTACTGACCTCAATTCTTTACTCCCATGCTGGCGTCGCGTTTCCTTGTGCGTCGTGCCAATAGGGTGCCCAGGCTAACGTCAGAAACTTCACTGAAATGTTTGTCTTGGTCGGCTTCAGACTGACCTTGCCAAGCTCTTCTGTTTGCGGATCGAATGACCGGTCGAGTTTTTCTGTCTCAGCCTTAAAATCCGCATCCAGATCGGCAAGCTTTTGGGCAATCGCCTCGACGTTGTCTTGCGCTCTGTCTACGTCTTTCGCTTCTTTCATGGACCTGCCGACTCCTCGCACTGCTGTTGTTGCGCGGCCAAGCGTGCTGAGACTCACTGTCTTGCGTCCCATGAACGACGAAAGCAACGTTGCTCCAAATGAAATTGCAGTTTGCATCTTTTGACCCTTTGACTGTTCAGCTTCACGCTCAACGGCTTGTTCCGCTCGTCGTTTCCGCTCGTTGAGTTGTTCTATCTTCGGCGCATATTTCTGTCGCAACTTTTCCACCGCATTGTCACGCTCTTCCCGGGCAAACTGCTGGAGTCTGACTCGAAAATCTCGCTCGCTCTCACCCGGGTTCGACGCAATGTCGAGGCTTGGACTTTCAAGCAACTCCAGTCGTTGATTGCGATAGATCCAGTTTGCGAGATCTTTTTTCCAGGCTTCGTAACTCTTCGCTTTGCCTGTAGCTGCGGGAGCATCAGCGAAGCTCGCCTGCGCCTGGGGTTCGCCTTCAAGATCTTCGATAGGCATGTCGGCAGACGTTGCACTCGCCCAATCAACATTGACTGGTCCGTCGGTGATTGCCGTCAACAGTGTCAGACTTTGCGTTAGATCAACCTTGTCTGAATTGCTGTAATGGATTTCCGCCTCACCCAGCAACATTGGATGGTAAGAAAGCGTCGCAGTGTTTGAACCCGAAGAGCGAACGGGGACAAAGTACTGCACGACATCCGGAGGAAGTACTGGTCGTTGATTCTTGAGTGCCGGAGCGGGAATGGGAGTAGGAGCAGGCGCAGCAGTAGAAACGGGAACAGGAGTAGAGGCAGGAGGAGCAGATCCTTTCAATGGATCCATCAGGGCTTTGATTTGAACTCGCGTTAGTGGCCCACGAAGGTACGACATCGCCCAACGTGTTTCGAATACTTCCGGCGCGTCGTCGTGTGTGTTGTTCAATAGAAAAATCCGATTGCTGAGACCTGCAAGAAGCTGTTCCATCTCCTGGCTGTCAAACTTCTGTCCGGTGCCTACGGCAATTCCTTCGAGCCCTTCGATGACGCGGGCTTTGTCGCGTTCTGTTTGCAGCCGGCCGATGAACCATGTGCCCGTGTTTGAGAGACCTTTGTAATCAAGGTCCACCGGGTTCTGGGTAACAAGCACAACTCCGAGACCGAAAGCGCGCCCCTGTTTGAGTAAGGTGAGCAGCGGCAACTTCGATGGTGGATTCGCGACTGGCGGGAAGTAACCAAAAATTTCGTCCATGTACAGAATCGCGCGCAGGCTGGTTGTTCCGGATTGTGTGCGCATCCAGCCGAGTACTTGATTCAGCAGCAACGACACAAAGAACATTCGTTCCGCGTCGCCAAGGTGAGCAATCGAGAAGATAGCGAGACGTGGCTTACCGTTTTCAGTGTGTAGAATACGTTGAATGTCGAGCGACTCACCTTCCATCCAACTGGCAAAGCTTGGCGACGCCAACAAATTGTTCAAGGCCATCGCCAGATCAAAGCGATCTTTCGAGGGGAAGAACGAATCGAGATCCATCACGCCAATCTTTGTCATTGGCGGCGTTTGAATCTTCTGAATCAGTCCCGCGATGTCGAGGTCGCGGCCTGCCAACCATTCCTGGTTAAGAATGTTTGAAATGAGTATGTGCTCGCGGCTACGAATTGGATCAGCTTCGATTCCCAGTAGGCCGAGCAGACTCGTCGCGGTAGTGTTGATGCGTTCACTCAACAATTCATTGTCGTCGCGAATTGCGGGTGGCGGTGCAACGAACGATTTGAGAATTGAAACTGGGACTCCGGCGTTACTTCCCGGAGTGTAGATACGAAAGTCGGCAGCATCGCGCAGGCGTTTGATGCGATCGCTATCCTGGCCCCAACTCGCCAACCCTTTCTTCCAAAGATCGGCTTGTTGGGCGGCGAACTCTGAAGTCGAGAGACCCTTCTTCTGGGCGTCTTCTTCGTTGATCCATGGTTGGAAGTCTTCTGGCGCGAGATTTGGAAAGGTAAGTAAAAGGTTACTGAGGTCGCCCTTTGGATCAATGATGATTGCGGGAATACCGTCGATGGCGGCCTCTTCAAGAAGTCCAATACAGAGACCGGTTTTGCCACTGCCAGTCATTCCTACACATACCGCATGAGTGACTAGATCTTTTGAGTCGTAGAGAAGCAGTCCCTCCTTTGCTTGTTTTGTTTTCAGATCGTAGGGGCGACCCAGGTAGAACGCCCCGAGCTTTTCATAGTCTTGCATGATGACTTCTCCATGATAGCTATTGCTTGTGATATGAAGTCAGTACCACAACGCGGTAGCGTGTGGCTAATAAACCGAGCCAGCCACACGCTACCGCGTTGTGGTACTGACTTAATGCTGTAGGTGCCATTTGATCCGGGTGTAAGCAATTCGAAACCCATGTCGTTCGGCATTTCGCTGCGACGCGCTGCCGGGTAGTGCTGCCATCATCGCGATGTCACATCCTTGCTCTGCTCCATAGCGTAGTCGCGCTTCGAGTAGTGCCAGTTGTGCGCCTTGACGTCGTGCCGTCGGAATCGTACTTGCTCCGGCTAACAGTGCCACACCTTCATGAATCGTCAGCATGCCAGTCGCGATTGGTTGATCGTCGAGCTCAGCCAGGAATGATGGCGACCTGGAACAAGCATGTACCTTTCCCATGTCGCGTAGAAAATCACTTAACTCGGTAAACTCGCTCCAACCTTCAAAGGCAACATCGGACCACAGCGCCTTTTCGTTTTCACTCGTGACTCGTACTTTCACATTCCTGTTTGGCGATGCAGACAAAACGACGTCGGGATTGATTGGCCGAAACAGGACGCTAGTGAATTCAATCGGCCGGTAGCCACGCTCGTTCAGTAGCGCAAACGTTGTTGGATCCGCCAACGGTGACACTTCATGAAAGACATCTGCGCCACGTCCTTTGAGGAAGGTTTCAATCCGATCGAGACGTTCAGCGGTTAACGGATGAAACATTCCCAGGCCAAACGTTTGGCTAATTGGCGACGTCGGACCATCAAACATCGCATACGTACCGTCGACGTCAATCCACTTGGCGCCGCTATCAGGAAAAGCCTGGGCCCGCGCTTCGACAAACGCCGCGTTGCCATGCGCCTCTGTGCGTTCGAGTCGGCGGGCAAGTGCAAGATCTGCGAAAGGGTACGATTGGTTGTTCATTTACCGAGTTTCTCTTATCCATTACAACCCGTCCATACCTTAGTACGGCGGCTTTGCCGCACTCCTTGCGGAAAGCCTCTGGCTTTCCGGTGTGATGTTTAGAGTTTTGAGGCTTCGCCTCGGCGGCGTAGCCGCAGGAGCTTTTAATGACACGCCGGAAAGGCAAAGCCTTTCCGCACGGGTAGCGGCAAAGCCGCCCACTGGGAGCGAAATAAAGAGAAGCTATTTCGCCAACCTCTGCACCTCGAAGAGTCGCCATTCACCTACGCCCGGTAATGAGTGCACACCCCGGTCTTCAAAAGCGATTCCTGAGCCGGCCACCAAATCCTTCACCGTACGCGAAACCAATACTTCGCCACTCTGAGCTTCGTTTGCCACACAGGCGCCAACCTGCGTTGCCATGCCTTGCACTTTGCCATCAACGATCTCGCATTCGCCCGTGTGCAAGCCGACCCGCATTTCCACTCCCAATCGCGAAGCGTATTCGACGATTGCCATCGCGCATCGTATCGCTCTAGCCGGTCCGTCGAAGATTGCTAACGGCCGATCACCGACCATGTCTATTTCACGACCACGAAACCAGTTGATCTCTTTGCCAATCTGAATGCGCAGACGTCGCAGCAAGTTGTCCCAATTTCGGTTGTCTTTCGCGCTGACAATTCGTGTGAACAAAACTGTAGCCAGCACCGTGTCAGGCTCGAGACTGTGACGTACTCCAGTCAGAAACTCTTCCACTTCATCGAGTATCGCATCTTGATCCCCGACGAACGGAAGATGATCGTCTCCCGGCAGTTCGACAAACTTTGAACCGGGAATACAGTCTGCTACAAAGCGGCCTTCGTCAATGTTCAGCAACAGATCCCCTGTTCGGTGAATCACCAGTGAAGGCACGCGAATCGTAGGTAAGACGCGTCGCACATCTATCTCAGCATTCATTTGCGTCAAAGCCACCGCAGCACCGGGACTTGCACCCATCCGCAAATAAGTCGCCCACCAGTCACGGAACTTCGGATCGTTTGCAACACTCGGCGCTCTCTCTTCGACCCCAACAGGACCGCCCCATTGCTCGCGCATCTCTTCGAAGAAATGCTGTCGCTGTTCAGTGGTTGGCGCCCAGGGATATTCGTCGTCGCAAATTCGCTTGGCGTACGTGCCAATCATTACTAGCGCCAACGTCTTCTCAGGATATGTTGCAGCAAACAGACTGCACATTGGCCCACCTTCAGAAACACCAACTAGCGCTGCTTTCTCGGAGCCGACTGCTTCCATCACTGCGCGCACATCATCCATTCGTTGCTCGAGCGTTGGCAGTTCGTGAATGGGTACGCGATCCGAAAGCCCTGTTCCGCGCTTGTCGAAAAGAATCAGCCGCGAGAACGACGCAAGCCGCATCAGGAACTTGGCAAAGCTTGGTTCCCGCCAGAAGTACTCCATGTGTGAAACCCAACCCATCACAAAAACCAGATCGAGTGGCGCGTCGCCAACTACTTGATAAGCGATGTTGACCTCGCCACTGCGTGCGTACTGAGTTTCCGGCAGGTGGAAGGGCGTGTTTTCAAAGTCTTGAGTGGCTGGCGGGAGTGCAGCTGGACCCTCGAGGGCCATCGGTTCGTCAATCTCCTCTTCAACAACGATTCGACTCCTCGTTCGTTCGCGAACGACCACTGGGGCGCCTTCCTCCCAATCCTCGCGAACTTCGGCCACGAAACGATAACCGCGCTTCGGTACTGTTTGAATGTAGTCCTGGCCACCGGGACTTTGGCCAAGCGCTTTCCGGAGAATCGAAATGTTCTGGGCCAGGTTGTTGTCTTCTACGAAGCTATCCGGCCAGATTCTTTCGATCAGCTCCTGTTTGCCCAGTACGTGGTTGTTGTTCTCTACCAGTAGGAGAAGGGTGTCGAAGACTTTCGGGGTCAGCGGGACGGCGCCGCGCTCACCAAACAACACTCGCTCGATGACGTCTATCCTAAACGCTCCAAACAAGTAAAAGCGCTTGTCCTGTCGATTTCGCATGGCTCTCAGAACTCTTTGAAAAGAATCTCAGAGGGAATTCAGAGCTTTCTAACGACTCTGATGAGGGTCGGGGGCTATTGTCCAATCCGTCGACGCTAAGTCGTTGTCCACATCCCGAAAGTGGCAATCATTCTAAAACACAAATCTGTAGACAGAGAATAGTTGAAAGGAATTAGAAGTATGAACCGCAGGGTAGATGTCGAAGTAGACCTCGACACTAAGGAAATCACAATTGGGGGCGCACACGGGAAAAGTGTCGAACAACAATCACATAACAAAGGAAGACATGCGCTGGTCCTGGGTGGAAGCCTGGCGGGTTTGCTCGCAGCGCGTGTGCTGACTGATCACTACGATCGCGTAACTATTGTTGAGCGCGATTCATTTCCAACGGAGCCCATTCCTCGTCGTGGCGTGCCTCAAATGAATCACGTTCACGCATTACTTGTTCGGGGTCGGCTGATTCTCGAACAGCTCTTTCCAGGACTCAACGATGAAATGATGTCTGCCGGTGCTCCGCTTTTCGACATGGCAGACGACTTAGCATGGCTCACACCGGGAGGTTGGGGTGTTCGATTTCAGTCGGACTTGCGGATGCTCTGCTTTACTCGACCGTTACTCGACTTTCATGTGCGACAGCGACTTGCTGAGAAATACCGGGTGCAGGTTTTAGACAACACGGAAGTTGTCCGTCTGCTTCCAGACGCTCAAAACAAAGGATTGACCGGAGCGTTGGTCCGATCACACAACGCCGAGACTGAACTCCTTGCGGACCTGGTTCTGGATGCGACGGGCCGCGGTTCGCAGGCTCGCCGCTGGCTGACAGAGATCGGGCACACAGCTCCCGAGGAAACGGTAATTGATGCGCACATCGGTTATGCCAGCCGTCTCTATCGAATTCCCAAGGACTTCCACGGCGAGTGGCGTTGTTCAATCGTTCAAGCCGCGCCGCCAAAAAGTAAACGAGGCGGACTCGTTGTCGAAGTTGAAGGGAATCGTTGGTTAGTCACGTTGCTCGGTGGCGGCTTTGACTATCCGCCAACGACGGACGAAGAGTTTCTTCAATTCGCCCGCAGCCTCGCGTCGCCCATCGTCTACGAAGCCATTCGCGATGCAGAACCGCTCACTCCAATCCGTGGCTACCGCGCTACGGAGAACCGACTCCGACACTTCGAGCGAGCTGCACGTCTTCCCGAAAACTTTCTTGCGCTAGGCGATTCAGTTTGTGCTTTCAATCCGGTTTACGGACAAGGAATGACTATCGCCGCAATTGGTGCTTTGACGCTCGATGAGTGTTTGAGAGAACAGGGATTGAGGATCGGTGATCTAACCAGGCGATTTCAAAAGCGACTGGCAAAGGTCAACGAAGCGCCCTGGATGCTCGCTACCAGTCAGGACTTGCGTTATCGCGAAACGGTGGGTGCGACTGCCGATTTGAAGACGCGCTTCATGCACACGTACATGGACTACGTGCTTCGTCAGGCGAGCTTCGACACGGATGTGCGGCAAGTCCTGCTCAAAGTCTTCGCGATGTTGGCCGAACCCTCGGCGCTCTTTCATCCGAAGATCGTCATTTCAATACTGGTCCAGATGCTGGGCTTTGTCCGAGCAAAGGCGATCAGCACGTCGAATCTTGCGCGAAGTACTTTCCGTCTTACACACGAAACCCTGACACCTGAAAACAACTCCCAAAACGGAATATGAAACGTCGAACTGAAATCTTTGTTGAAACTGAACGCCTCGTTGTGGTGGCTCGACGGTTTGGCTCGAAAAGAGAACTGCAGTGGTGCGATAGCTGCGACGAAGGCGTCGATATGATGACGACTGATCACGCCGCGATAGCTGCACACGTAACTTCGCGCACAATTTTCAGATGGGCAGAATCCGGCCGGGTTCACAGCACTGAGACGCCGGATGGATTACTGGTTATCTGTCCTAACTCACTCCCAGTCTAACTAAAGGAGAATCATGAGTCGCCCTTTAGTAACCAGCTTAACTTCTCGCCCTGTAAATCGATGGTAACTACTGAAGGGTATCGGACTTACTTGTTCGGTGCGGTTCGCAAGACTCGAATTCGGTGGGCCTCGCTATCACCGACGTACACGGACCCGTTTTTGTCGACGAAGATTCCGTGAGGTCTGTTTAATTTGCAGCTCAGTGGATCAGTCTCAGGGCCGTCGCCTTTCTCGCCTGATCCAAGCACTGTGGTAATGATTCCAGTCTTCAGGTCGATCCGTCTGATCGCGTGGTTCTCAGTATCGACCACAAACAAGCTGTGATCTTTTGAGTAGGCGAGTCCTTTTGGCCCGGCGAACTTGGCGTTGATTGCAGGGCCGTTATCGCCTGAATACCCTTGTTCGCCTGTTCCAGCCACGAGGTAGATCTTTTTTGTTTTTGGATCGATACGATAGATTGCATTGCCCTCACGTAACGCCAGGTAGAGATTTCCTTTTGGATCGAGATCAATGGTGCGCGGGCCATTGAGCGGCGTCCCGGCAAGCGAAGCACCGCCCGGTGTTGGTTTCCGTTCGCCAGTTCCCGCGTATGTCTCAATTATTCCGGTTTTAGGATCGACACGTCGGATGCGATGGTTCCCCACGTCGCAGATGAACAAGTTGTCCTGGGCGTCAAAAGCAATGCTGTGCGGAGATCTTAATTGGGCTTTTATTGCTGATCCACCGTCGCCACTGAAGCCTGCCACACCTGTTCCTGCGATTGTCGTTATCACACGTGTCTTCATGTCTACTTTTCGGACTGTGTGATTGTCGCGCTCGACGATGAAGAGATCGCCCCTCGTGTTGAACCGGAGTTCGTGAGGCATGTTTAGTGAGGCGTCTGTGGCGGGGCCGCCGTCGCCAGCGTAACCGCGCTGACCACTTCCCGCGATGGTGGTCATCTTCCTCGTATTCAAGTCCAAGCGACGAATGCGTTGATTATCGAGATCGCAAAAGTAGAGGCCGCCATCCGGACCAATCACCAGGCCGTAAGGATTGTTTACCTGTTGGTCGGAGAAACCCGGCGTCCCGTCGCCGGCGAGCGTTGAAACGATTCGTTGTTGAGCTGTCGCCTTGTCAAAGAAAATGAAAAGCGAGAGGACGACGAGGGTAGGCTGCAGAATGTTCATTTGATCTGGGGCTGTATCTCCGCGTCCTCTGCGGCTCCGTGCCCTCTGCGTTTTATCTGGTGGACCAAAAGTTAACGCAGAGATCACGGAGACGCAGAGGACACAGAGAGTCAGTTCTATTCCTGAATCTTCTTAATCGTGGTAATGATTTCGCCTTTACCAGTTTCAACAACCGTGAAGTTGATTTTGTCGCCGACTTTAAGGTTGTCGAGGAGTGAACTTTTTTCAACACTCCACTCCATTTCCATCGCCGGCATTAGATCAACAATATCCTCGTGATCGATCTCAATCCAACCTTCTTTTCGATTAATCAATTTGACAACGCCTTTACCCGGATAAGGTTTTCCGATCACGGGCGGCGGTGCAACGGCGATTGGCTTTAGGTTTTGTGGAGTCGCAGGCGGCGCCGGTGTTGTCGGTGAAGATGTCTGCCGTTTACATGAAACAGAAAAGGAGATGAGACAGGCTAGAGCCATAAGTAATGCGTATTTTTGAAGGTTCATTTTGTCAGTAGTAGGAAGCCTGGTACTGGTGCAGTACTAACCAATCCAAACGGTCTTGATGTTAACAAACTCTCTGATTCCAAACTCAGCCAACTCACGTCCATATCCTGAATTCTTGATGCCACCAAACGGCAGGCGTGGATCAGAAGCTACCATGCCATTGATAAAAACGCTGCCCGCATCGAGCTCGTCTATGAATCGTGACTGCTCACTTGTGTCGTTTGTCCAGGCCGCAGAACCTAAGCCAAACGATGTTGCATTCGCGATTGAAATGGCCTCGTCAAGGTTGTCTGCGCGGAAGAGCATAGCCACCGGACCAAATATCTCTTCGCACGAAACCGGTGTCGACAGATCGATATTATCCAGCACGGTCGGCTCGTAAAAGTTTCCCGGTCGATCAGGTCTATGACCGCCAGTCAAAACTCGAGCCCCGCTATCAATCGCTTTCTGAACTTGCTCGGCCAGGTCATTAAGGATTTGAGGTGTTGCCAAAGGACCGATGTCAGTCGTCTCCTCCATCGGATCGCCAATCTTCAAAGCTTGCATGTCCTGTACAAACTTTTCGGAGAACTCGTCATAGATATCCTTTGCGATGATGAAACGCTTGGCCGCTATACACGACTGTCCGTTGTTGATAGTTCGCGCCTTCACTGCGGTCTCAACGGCCTTGTCCAGATTGGCCGTAGGCATCACGATAAAAGGATCGCTGCCGCCGAGTTCGAGAACAGTCTTCTTGATCTGTTTACCTGACGCGGCTGCCACACTTCTGCCCGCCGGTTCGCTGCCCGTCAACGTTGCTGCTACGACTCTTGTGTCGATGAGGATTGCTTCGACTGCTTCCGATCCAATGAGCAGAGTTTGAAAGGTACCTTCGGGAAAACCAGCGCGTCGAAAAACGTCTTCGATGGCGAGCGCACATTGGGGAACGTTTGACGCATGTTTGAGCAAGCCAACATTTCCGGCCATCAATGCGGGAGCCGCGAAGCGAAACACTTGCCAGAACGGAAAATTCCACGGCATCACAGCTAGTACCGGACCGAGTGGTTGGAAGCGAACGTAGCTCTTCGCTGCGTTAGTTTCGACTAGTTGATCAGCAAGATGTTTCTGGGCGTTCTCAGCGTAGTAACGACAAACCAACGCACACTTCTCAGCTTCAGCAATGGCGGCTTTGAGTGGCTTGCCCATCTCGGTTGTCATGATCGTTCCCAGCTGACGCTTTTCACTCTCAAGAATGTCAGCCGCCTTGGACATCATTTCAGTGCGTTGTTCGAATGACGTGTGACGATGGGTCTTGAATGTGTCGGCTGCCAGTTGAAGCTTGGTTTCTATCTGATCGTTGGTCAGCGCCTCAAAAGTTTTCAGAGTCTCGCCTGTCGCTGGATTGATCGATGCTATTCCCATGTCTTCTATAGTTACTCTTCAGTAGCTTCTTCGGCAAACACTAATTGTTCCTAAGTGGCGATGAAGTCAGTACCACGACGCGGTAGCGTGTGGCTTCATGGTAGAACTTGATAACACAGCAAGCCACACGCTACCGCGTCGTGGTACTGACTTCATCCCCGCGATCACTATTTGCGGAGCGTTACTGCTAAAGGGTAACGTAATCCTTAACGATGCCGAAACAAGAGAAACCACGACTCGACAAATTTGCGATCGCTTCCGCGTTGCAGGAAATTGCATCGCTGATGGAGATCAAGGGTGGAAAGTACCGGTTCAAAGCTAAGGCCTACAGTGCTGGTGCGCGTGCTATTCAAAGCGTCACAAACCTCGATCAGTTAGTCGCGCAGGATCGATTGACATCGCTTCCGCGAATCGGAGATGCGCTCGCTTCACAGATCAAACAGCTATATCTAACTGGTGAGTCATCTGTTCTGCAGGAACTCAAAAGTGAGTTTCCAGTTGGTACTGCCGAATTGAGTGCTGTGCCGGGATTGAGTATTGCCAAGGTCAAACAGCTACAGGATGAATTGGGGATCAAGTCCGTCGAAGAGTTGAAAGTGGCGGCCGAGCAGGGACGACTTAAAGACTTGAAAGGCTTCGGCGCCAAGACCGAGCAACGTTTACTTGAGTCAATTGAGAGCGAGAAAACTAAACCAAAACGACGACTGCACATTAATCATGCGTGGAATACCGGCGAACGACTCTTTGAATTTGTGAACGGTTTGGATGGTGTTATTGAAGCCAGCTTGACTGGTTCGTTGCGTCGTCGAGAAGAGACGATTGATCGTGTCGATGTTCTCGCCAGCACAAAGAAACCTGCGGATTTGTTAAGACAGTTTCTTCGTTTTCCCATGATCATTTCGAGTGACATCAACGGTGCTACTTGCAATGCAGAACTTGTCGACGGTGCGTCGGTATCGTTGACGGCTGTTGCGCCTGACGATTTTGCAACGATGTTGCTGGCGACAACCGGATCGGACGCTCACGTTCAGAAATTGACACAATATGCTTCTGACAAAAAGATCAGTTTCGCTGTCCCCGCTGGCAGAGGCTCAAAACGCGCGCCTCGTAGCGAAGAAGAGATCTACGGTCGCCTACGAATGCAACACGTGCCGCCAGAGTTGCGTGAAGATCAGGGCGAAATAGAGGCTGCGTTGGCTGGTAAGCTACCTGAAGATCTTCTGGAACTGTCAGACATCAAAGGCATGATTCATTGCCACACCACTTACTCGGACGGCAAACATAGTCTGGAGCAAATGGTGACAGCCGCTGAGTCGATGGGAATGAAGTACATCACGATCACGGACCACTCGCCGACAGCGTTTTATGCGAATGGCGTCACTGAGGATCGTTTGAAACGACAGTGGGACGAGATTGACGAGTTACAGGAACGAGTGAAGATCAAAATCTTGCGTGGGACAGAGTCAGACATTATTCAGAGTGGAAAGCTCGACTACCCGGATCGCATCCTCGAAAACTTTGATGTCATCGTTGCCAGTATTCATTCGCGTTACAAGATGGATAAGACAAAGATGACGGAGCGGCTAATCACGGCGATGCGTCAACCTGTTTTCAAGATCTGGGGGCACGCGCTTGGTCGTTTGCTTCAACGGCGACCTGCTTTTGAGTGTGATGTGGAGCGCGTGTTGGATGTAATAGCTGAATCGAAAGCCGCGATTGAAGTCAACGGAAGTCCTTACCGCCTCGACCTGGAACCGCGTTTGGTGCGCGAGGCGCTAAAGAGAAAAATTAAGTTTGTAGTTTCAGTGGATGCGCATTCGACGGCGGAGCTTGACTACATTAAGTACGGGGTCGCCATGGCTCGACGCGGGTGGCTAAGAAAGGGTGAAGTGTTGAATACCTTGTCGCCGGTTGCGTTTGCGAAAGCAGTCAAACCTTGATGTCCGATATGCTTTAGCTTGTAGTGACTTGTGTTGAACGGAATCTGGAGGTTCTAGGGTCTATAGTAGATTAGGTCACGACAAGCTAAAGCATATCGGACATTGTTCACTCTTCAGTCTCACTAAACACCAGCAAGTATCCATTCGGATCCTTCACTTCAAACTCCCACGCTCCGTAAGGCTGTTGGCGTAGCGGTTTGACGATAGTGACGTCGTCTTTGATTCCTTCGTACAGCTCTTTCAGTTGAGTTGTTCGAATGTACGCGTCCCAAACGCCGCCCGGCCGGTTCGCGTAGATATCCGGTCGCTGATAATCCTCAACACGCTGCAACATGATCTCAATGTGATCCCGAAATAAGATCGCGAAGACATAGGGCTCATTCGCCGGAAATGGATCACTCCAAAATCCCAGCTTGTCCTGGTACCAATTCATCGTCGCGCCCACATCTGCGACCGCAAACACCGGAACGATCGATTGGTACTCGGGCATCTTTTCCGACTTAAGAAAAGGTTTTGTTGAATTCATAAGCTAATTGTTTTCGCATGCCGGTGGTAAACGCGGATGCTTTGATTCGTAAGTTTTGATTTCCTTTTGAAAGATAGTTTGACCTTTTTCGCGAACTGAGTCGTCACCGATGAAGCTTGCGTTGCCTGCTTGTGAAGTGAAGCGAGCTCGGAGTCGTTTGGCGGCGGTCTTAACTTTCGCTGCCAGGCTGTTTTCAGTGTCGACAACATAGACCGTTGTCTCTTGGTTAGTTGGGACGAGAGTACGAAACGAAATACCCGCTTCATCAAGCAAACGACTAATCTCACTAAAGGCACGAAGACGCTTTGAAGGATGGACGATGAAAAGTCGTGCGTTGCCCCTGGTGCGAGGGTAGAAGTAAAGCACCGCTTTTTGATTAGCGTCGCGTCCGAGTCGTGACATCAGGTAGCGCATAGTTGGCTCATCAGTTTTGACGCGCAGAAGAATTGAATGCTCAGCGCCGTCACTCCACGAACCCAGCGCTCGGTTGGTGCTGATCGGGCTTCTGATCGTACATCGCAAGCTACTGATTCGTTTGATCAGGGCCAGTTCTTCTGTTGACTGCAAGCCTTGAACTGCCTCGTCAAGTTTTAGTCCTTCACGGGTGTTCGGTGAAACAAAACCATAGTTGAGAGATTGTTGTGCCCATGCTGAAGCGCAGCAAAGAAAAACGAGAACAACTGAAATTTGAAGTTTTCTGAATGAGGTCATTTTGCTTTCGACGGTTTCTTAGGCTGCCACGGCAATCGGCCAAGCCCGGAATTTTTCCTAATCTCTTCCAAGCGCTTTTCAAAAAAGTCGCGAGCCTTGCCGGGTTC
>Ga0207691_10002906_pt1 | contig 16707 bp, 15 predicted proteins | sample KBSM13metaG_FD_184327 | JGI IMG/M metagenome (GOLD analysis project Ga0207691, IMG submission 184327) | Miscanthus rhizosphere microbial communities from Kellogg Biological Station, Michigan, USA - KBS M1-3 metaG (SPAdes) (version 2) | ecosystem: Host-associated > Plants > Roots > Rhizosphere >... | reverse complement strand
GGCGCGGCTGCTTCGCCAGCCGCGGGATGGCGCCTGGCAGGCCACTCCCGCAACGGGAAGCAACTCACCGCGCGAGCATCTGCTCCGCACGCTGGAACAGGATCCAGCTGGTGGCGATGACCTTGTCGCCACCCTGCGGTCGATTGCCACGATGGGTGTGGGTGAACGCCGTTGGGGCGATCAACAGGCTGCCGGCGCGTGGCGTGACGCGGCGCTGCTGGAACAGGAATTCGGTTTCGCCCTGCTCGAAGCCGTCGTTGAGATACAGCGTCCACAGCAGGTGCCGGTGCAGCGTCTCACCGGCCGGATCGCGCGGATACAGCTCGCAGTGCCAATAGGGATATCCGCCTTCGCCGGCGGCGTACCACTGCAGGTTGATCGCGCCCGGACGCAGGCAGGCCTGCAGCACCGGCGCCAGCGCCGCCGCGTCCATCGCCGCGACATCCTCCGCGAGCAGGCGCCGGTTGGCGCCATCGGCGCCTGCCACCTGCAACATCAGCGGCGACACCAGCACCTGCGGGTAGCGCCGCACGTAGGCGAGCAGGCCGGTGAACACCGCCTGGTTGAGCGCGGCTTCGACGTCGGCCCACGCGGGCTGGTCGTGCAGGGACAGATCGCGGCTGCGCTTGAGCTCGGGAAAGACGCCGCTGCCGACGCGGCCGGGTCGGAGCGCGTCGCTGCTGCGCAGGCGTTCGACGATCGCCGCGCAACTGGCGCGGTCCAGGGCATCGTCGTAGACCTCGATGAAGTCCGCGACGCCCTGCGTCATCACGCTTCGGCCAGTCGCCCGGTGCGTGCGGCGTCGTGTTCCTGGTGGTAGCGCGTGGCGGTCGCCACTTCGGCTTTCGAGCCGAGGAACACCGGCAGGCGCTGGTGCAGGTGTTCAGGTGCGACCTCGAGGATGCGCATGCGTCCGTTGGTCGCGGCGCCGCCGGCCTGCTCGACCAGCATCGCCATCGGATTGGCCTCGTACATCAGGCGCAGCTTGCCGCGCTTGGTCGGATGCGCGTCGGCGAGGGCATCGGCGGTGCCGAGCTTGCGATCCCAGGGATAGATGAAGATGCCGCCGCGGGTCAGGATGCGATGCACGTCGGCGACCATCGATGCGATCCAGCGCATGTTGAAATCCTTGGCGCGCGGGCCTTCCTTGCCGGCGAGCAGGTCGCGCACGTACGCCTGCATCGGCGCTTCCCAGTGGCGCTGGTTGGACATGTTGATCGCGAATTCCTTCGTCTCCTCCGGAATGCGCATGTCGCGCCGGGTAAGCACGAACGAGCCCTGCTCGCGGTCCAGCGTAAACGCATGCGTGCCGTGCCCGATCGTCAGCACCAGCATGGTCGACGGCCCGTAGATGCAGTAGCCGGCGGCGACCTGCGCCGTGCCTGGCTGCAGGAACGACTGCGTATCCACGCACTGCGCGTCGCCCGGGCAATCCAGCACCGAGAAGATCGTGCCGACCGAGACATTGACGTCGATGTTGCTGCTGCCATCCAGCGGGTCGAACAGCAACAGGTAGTTGCCGCGCGGGTACGCATCGGGAATCGGAAACGGCTCGTCCATTTCCTCCGACGCGCACGCCGCCAGATGCCCGCCCCAGGCATTGGCCTCGAGCAGGACGTCGTTGGCGATCACGTCGAGCTTCTTCTGTGCCTCGCCCTGAACGTTGATCGACGCGCCGTCGCTACCGGCATCGCCGAGCACGCCGCCCAGCGCACCCTTTCCGACCGCGACCGCGATCGTCTTGCAGGCGCGCGCCACGACTTCGATCAGCAGGCGCAAATCAGGGTTGATGCGTTCGCCGCGCTGTTCCTCGATCAGGAAGCGGGTGAGGGAGACGGGCGAGGCGGGAGCGGACATGGCGGGGACGGTGGCCGGGGAGCCGCTATTGTCGCCGCGCTGCCATGGAATTGTCGTCGGCGACGGATTACATCGCGCCGCGGCGCGCCCGGAACCACGGGTGCATGCGTCATTGGCCGGTCGATTGCCCGCCGCGCCGTGACGGCAGTCGCCGGGTGGGATCAGGCTGCGTTGGATCAGGCCGCGCGCAGCCGCTGGTTGCGGGCCTGCCGGCGCAGTACGCCGTTGAGCGTCTTGTGTGCCATCGCCAGCATCAGCAGCGGCGCGTCGGGATCGGCAGCGGTCATGACCCGCTTGGCGGCCTCGATGGCATCGGCGGCGACGGTCATGTCGTCGGCGCCGAGCATCGGCCTGAGGCTGCGCAGGCAGGCATCGAGCTGGCGTTCGAAATCCGGATCGAACCCCTGGCCGGCGCGGCGCGTGGCTTCCCGGATCAGCACATCGATGCGGGCGAGTTCTTCCATGAGTTCCTCGGCGGCGAATTCCATACGGTCACCTTGGCGCGCGCGCGTCGCAACGACTGCGATCGGGGAGCGGATGATCCGGTGGCGCCAGTGAATCCGCGGTGTAGACGCACGCGGCCGGCGCCGTCGTTCAGAAATCCGGGTCGCCGGCCCACCCTTCGCCGGTGCCGCGATGGAAGACCCGGTCCCGGTCCAGCACGCTTCCGGCCGGATACGAGTCCTGCGACGCCAGGCGGGCATAGATCGGGGCGAAATCCGGCTCGGTCGCCTCCATCAACTGCTCGAAGCTGTCGATGACGAAGTAGGTCTTCTGGTAGGTGTCGATGCGGTAGCGCGTGCGCATGATCCGCTCGAGGTCAAAACCGATCCGGTTGGGCGCGTCCGACTCCAGGCAGTACCGGCTCTCGCCCATGGACGACACGATTCCGCTGCCGTAGATGCGCAGCCCGCCGGGCTCGCGGATGAGGCCGAACTCCACCGTGTACCAGTACAGGCGCGTCAGGTTCACCAGCGCTTCGGGACCGATGCCGTGCGCCTTGACGCCGCCACGCCCGTAGGCCGCCATGTAGTCGGCGAAGAGCGGATTCATCAGCAGCGGCACGTGGCCGAACAGGTCGTGGAACAGATCCGGTTCGGCGAGGTAATCCAGCTGCTCGGGCTTGCGGATCCACCATGTCACCGGGAAGCGGCGATTGGCCAGGTGCTCGAAGAACGTCAGTTCCGGCAGCAGCCCTTCCACGCCGACCAGCGTCCAGCCGGTCGCGCGCTGAAGGATGGCGTTCAGGTCCTCGAACTTCGGAATCGCGTCGGGCGTCATGCCCATCGCATCCTGCGCGGCGAGGAACGCGTCGCTGGCGCGTCCGACCAGCAACTCGCGCTGGCGCTGGAACAACTGCGCCCAGACGTCGTGGTCGACGGCGGTGTACGCATCCCACGGCTGGTCGACGACCGCCGTGGTGTAGACCGGGACGTACCCCTTGTCGGTCTGCTGGTGTTCGACGCGATTGGGCGAGGTGTCGGAAGGCAGGCTGCTCATGGGCCGATGGTACGCCCAAGCCCGCGATCACCGCGAAGGCGGCGACGCTCCGAAACGGGTGCCGAAGAAGTCGCCTGCCTGCCAGCGCGGCGGCTGCCGTGCGTCGCCCAGCAGCCGCCCCAGCCGGGCGTTCAGGGCGGCCATGCGTGCGGCGTCGCCGTACTGGATCGGTTGGCGGATGTCGTCGCAGGGCTGGTGGTAGCAGCGGCGCAGGAATTCGCGTTGCGCCAGCTTCGGCAGCGTGTGCTCGTCGGCAACCTTGCCTGCGCTGGCCGCTCCCGGCACCACGCCGCCATCCAGGTACAGCGCCGGAACCCCCGTCCGCACGAACGCGAACTGGTCGCTGCGCACGAACACGCCTTCCTCCGGGAACGGATCGGCCGACAGGCCGATGCCCAGTGCCGACGCCGCCTGTTCGAGCGGCGCATGCAAGGTCGAATGCGCGGCACCGATCGGAACCACGTCGCGCGTCGGCGCCAACAGCATCGGCATGTCGAGGTTGACGTCGGCTACCAGTCGCGCCGGTGGATGCGTTGCGAACCATTGCGCGCCGAGCAACCCCTGCTCCTCGCCGGTGAACGCCACGAACAGCAACGAACGCTTCACTGTCGCGCTGCGCAGTCCGCGCGCGGTTTCCAGCACGATGGCCACGCCCAATGCGTTGTCGAGCGCGCCGTTGCGGATCGCATCGCCGTCCACCGGCGCGCGCACGCCCAGATGATCAAGGTGCGCGCTGAAAACAACGGCCTGTTTCGACAACGTCGGGTCCGAGCCGCGCAAGACTCCGACCACGTTGCGGCTTTCGATCGGCTCGACGTGGGTACGCGCGGCGAGCGACAACGTCACCGGCAACGCAAAGCCGCGCAGCGTGCCCGCTTGCGCCGCGTCGGCGAGTTGCGCGGCGGTATGGCCGCTGCCGTCGAACAGCAGGTCCGCGGCGGCGGCGCTCACGCGCGCGACGACCTGCAGTTGCGGGAACGTGTCGATGCCGTGGCCGTCGGCCGCGCGCAGTCGCAGGCTGGGCCGATCCCAATCCGCCGAGCGTGCGGCCCACGGCGCGCGCGCCTCATCCTGCGCGGTGTCGACGATCACCACGCCGCTGGCACCGTGTTCGACCGCCGCCTGCAGTTTCTGGCCGGCCGATGCGAAGAATGCGCGCTGGTCCGCGTCGAAGCCGGCCGGGGCGCCGCCGAGCAGCACCGCGACCTTGCCGCGCACATCCAACCCGGCGTAATCGTCGTGCTTGAGCTCCGGCGCCGAGACGCCTTGGCCGACGAACACGGCGGCGGCGCGCAGGGCGCCGTCGGGTGCATCGAAATCGGGGTCGGGCAGGAAGTGGTCGCCGAAGCGCAGCGTGATCGTGCGATCGCGGCGGACGACCTCGAAGCGGGCGCCATCGGCCAGCCGCGTCGCCTTGAGCAGTGGCACGCGCTGCGAATACGTGCCGCCATCGCCGGCCGGTTGCAGGCCGGCGTCGCGGAAGCGCCCGATCAGCGCATCGGCTGCACGCTCGTAGCCGGCCGTGCCGGTTTCGCGCCCCTGCATCGCGTCGTCCGCCAGCAACCGCACGTCGGCTTCGATGCGCGCGGCGGCGGGATCGGACGCGGCCGCACTGGACGCCGCGGGCGCCGGCGCCGGTCGGCATGCGACGAGCGCGAACAACGCCAGCGCAAGCAACAGCGGACGGCGGTCTTCGATGTGGCGCATGCAGAACGATCCCGGCGACGGTGGCGCGACGCTAGCACAGCCGCGCGGGCGTCCCGCGGGCCGAAGGAGGTCATCGGCGGCATCGACGCATGTGCGCGCATCGAGACATCGACAGGTCAGTCGTCGCGCGGAAGCGTTCCATTGGGCGGCGTGCGCGTGGACGCGGTGCGATGCCACAGCACGGGGACGTCGTCGGGGCGCGGCAATTCGAGTTCGTCATGCGCGCTGCCGGCAGCTGATGATTCCTCGTCCAGTTCCCAGTCGTAATGCTTGCGCGGCGCCGGTGGATCGCTGCGGCGCAGCCACATCGCCGCCAGCACGCCGGCGACGGCGCCGCCGAGGTGTGCCTGCCACGACACGCCCGGTTCGTGCGGCAATACCGTCAGCAGCATTCCCCCGTAGAGGAAGAACGCGATCATCGCCGCCGCGATCGCAGCCCGGTCGCGGCGCAGCAGGCCCAGGGTGAACACCAGGAACATCAATCCGTGCGACAGCCCGCTGGCACCAAGGTGGTGCGTGCCCGCCTCGCCCAATGCCCACGCGGCGATGCCCGAGCCGAGCCACAACAACGGCAATGCACGCAAGCTCGCACGCGGATATACCGTGCCGGCGAGCGTGCCGAGCATCAGCAGCGACACCGCGTTGGCGCCCAGGTGTTCGGGCGAGCCATGCAGCAGCGGCGCGGCGAGAACGCCGACCAGGCCGGGCCACGAATGCGGTGCGATGGCCAGTTGGCTCCAGTCGAAGGCCTGCTGCGCGGCGAACGTCGCGCACAACAGCAGTACGAATGCCAGGCTCGCGTTGAGCGCGCGCTGCAGGCGACGACGGTCGGCCGCGGCCTGGGCGGGAAGATCGACGGCGGCATCGGGGATCGGCAGCTGCATGGCGCAGCAATGGCGACGAATCCGGCGCATGCAAGGGGCCGTCCCCGCACGCCGCGTAGAATGGCGCGATGAGCGATGCAACACCGACCGTCCGCCTGCGCAATGCCTGGCGCTCAAGCCATCCGTGGATCTTCCAGAAGCTGGTCGAAAAACCGGCGGCCAAGCCCAGGCCCGGCACCATCGTCGAGATCGTCGGCGTGGACGGCGAATGGATCGGGCGCGGCTTCTACAACGGGCATTCGCGCATCGCCTTGCGGATCCTGGAGACGGATCGCGAGGTTGCGGTCGACGCCGCGTGGTTCGCGCGCAAGATTGCGGCCGCGGTGTCGTTGCGGCGCGATGTACTCGGCCTGGATGCCGTCTCCGATGCCTGGCGCGTGGTCCATTCCGAGGGCGACGGGCTCAGCGGCCTGGTCGTGGACCGTTATGGCGACCTGCTCGTCGTCGAGTATTTCAGCGCCGGAATGTTCCGCCATCGCGAGTGGATCTACGACGCGTTGCGCGCGCAGTTCCCGGGTTGCCGCTTCCACGCCTTCGCCGACGAGCACGTGCAGAAACAGGAGTCGTTCGACTTCCGCGGATCCGAACCGGCGGCGCCGTCGATCATCACCGAGCACGGGATCCGCTTCCGCGCCGATCCCGCCGGCGCGCACAAGACCGGTTTCTTCGCCGACCAGCGCGACAACCGGCAGTGGCTCTCGCAGCACGTCGTCGGCAAGCGCGTGCTCGACCTGTGCTGCAACACCGGTGGCTTCGGCGTCTACGCCGCTGTGCGCGGCGCCAGCGACGTCGTCGGCATCGACATCGACGAGGACGTACTGGCGATCGCGCGTGGCAACGCGAAACTCAACGACGCCCGTGTCCGGTTCGTGCAGGCGGACATCTTCCCGTGGCTGCGCGACGCCGGCAATCGCGGCGATCTGTTCGACGTCGTCATCCTCGATCCGGCCAAGCTGACGCGTGACCGCGACCAGGTGATCCCGGCGCTGAAGAAATACCTGGACATGAACAAGCTCGCGCTCGGCGTGGTGAAACCCGGCGGGATGCTCGCGACGTTCTCCTGCACCGGGCTGGTCAGCGAAGACGAGTTCCTCGGCATGCTGCGCCGCGCCGCGTTCTATGCCGGCCGGACCGTGCAGGTGCTGAAGGTGTCAGGCGCCGGTCCGGACCATCCGTTCCTGGCGCAGGTGCCCGAGTCGCGCTACCTGAAGGCGGTGTTCTGCCGCGTGCTGGACTGATTCGGACCCGAATCAGGCGCGCGCTCGTTGCGGGCGAAGTTGCGCAGCTCCCCGCGCTCCAGCCGCGCGGCGAAGCGATTGCCGACGTGACGGCTGATGTAGGTGCTCAGGCCACGGCCTTCGCGCGCCAGCGCCTTCATGCGTCCGACGTGCCGGCGACCCGGGCAGTCATGGCTGTACAGGTACACCATGCCGTCCAGGAACTGCACCGCGATCGCCTCGGGCATGATCGCGTAGGCGACGACGCCGGAATGCCCGTTGTGGTTCCGGTAGCGGTGGAACGGCGGCATCATCATTGTGGTCGCGGCTTGCATGGCCTGATCCTAGGACGGCAAAAGTGTTCGTGCGATGAAGTGGCGCAACCTGTGAGACGACGACGGCTACACTGGTCCGCATGATGACCAACGCCCTGCTCATGGCCCTCTTTGCCGCAGTCATGATTGTGATTGCCCTCCTCGTGCGGCTACTGGCCAGGCGCCCGGACGCGGCGATGGAAGCGCATCGACTGACGATCGAACAGACCTTGCGCGCCGAGCAGCGCGAAGGCCGCGGCGAATTGCGACAGCAGCTGGACAGCCTCTCGCTGCAGCAGCAGCAACGCATCGACGGCTTCGGTGCGCGCCTGGAGCAGTTGCGCGAAACGCTCAACGAGGACGCGCGCAAGGCGCGGTCCGAACACGCTCTGGCGTTGCGCGACTTCGCCGCGACGCTGGACCAGCGCATCGGCGAACTCACCCGCAACAACGAAACCCGCCTGGGCGAGATGCGCGCAACCCTCGAGGCGCGACTGCGCGACCTGCAGGCCGACAACGCCGCGCGCCTGGAGCAGATGCGCGCGACGGTCGACGAGAAGCTGCACGCAACGCTGGAGACGCGCTTGACCGAAAGCTTCGGCCACGTCACCACGATGCTCGCCCAGGTGCACCAGGGATTGGGCGACATGCACAAGCTCGCCGCCGATGTCGGTGGGCTGCAACGCGTGCTGACCAACGTGAAGTCGCGCGGCGTGTTCGGCGAAGTCCAGCTCGCGGGCCTGCTCGAACAGGTGTTCGCACCCGATCAGTACGCCGCCAACGTCGCCACCGTGCCGGGCAGCAACGATCGCGTGGAGTTCGCGGTGCGCTTCCCCGGCTCCAACGGCGATGCCCCGGTGTGGCTGCCGATCGACGCGAAGTTTCCGCGCGAGGACTACGAGCGCCTGCTCGATGCGCAGGAGCGCGCCGACCTCGACGCAGCACGCGCCTCCGGCGACGCGCTGGAGCGGCGCGTGCGCCAGGAAGCGGCGCGCATCTGCGAGAAATACGTGCGCGCGCCGCACACCACCGAGTTCGCGATCCTGTTCCTGCCGACCGAAGGCCTGTACGCCGAGGTCCTGCGCCGCCCGGGGCTGGTGGAATCGCTGCAGCGCGACGCGCGCATCGCCATCGCCGGCCCGACCACGCTGCTGGCGCTGATGACCAGCTTCCAGATGGGATTCCGCACGCTCGCGATCGAGAAACGATCGAGCGAGGTCTGGCGCACGCTCGCCGCGGTCAAGACCGAGTTCGGCAAGTTTGGCGGGGTGCTCGACAGCGTGCAGAAGAAACTGCTCGAGGCCAGCAACAAGATCGAGCAGACCGGGGTACGCACGCGTGCGATCCAGCGCCAGCTGCGCGAGGTCGAATCGCTACCGGGGGCCGACAGCCAGGTGCTGCTGGGCGCGGAGTTCGCGGTCGCCGACGAGGATTAGTGCTGCGACGGCGTGCGCTGCCATGGCCGCGACGGCGCGCCCGCGTCGTCAGCGGCCGTCGGTCGGCATCACCGGCATCGCGTCGGCGGGCACGCTGGGGTTGTCGTCGTCGTCCTGCAGGTAGTCCGGCAGGCCTTCATTGGAAGCACCTTGCGGCGCGCGGTCGCCGAAGATCTGGTAGTTGCGGCGCTGGGTCCAGGCGTCGCGCACCAGCGCGTAGTCGTCGGTCGCGCCCTCGCGCATGCTGTCGACCGCCATCAACTGGGTGCGCACATCGACCAGCTGCAGGCCCTGCAGGAAAACGCGGGTCGTGTCGTCCTGGATCGTCCGGATCGGCGCCAGCGGTGCGTCTCCGACCATGCCGAACACGTCGCGCACGGTGCGTGGGCCGAACAGCGGTAGTTCGACGTAACGCGAACGCTTCCAGCCCCACACGCCGAGGGTCTGGCCGAAGTCCTCGTTGCGATGTGGCAGGTTGACGCTGCTGGCCGGATCGAACAGGCCGCCCCAGCCGAGCGTGGTGTTGAGCGCGAACCGCCCCAGCGCCTGCCCAGCCTCTTTCGGCTTGCCCTGCAGCAGCGCGTTGACCGCGCTCAGTGGCTGGCCGAGATTGCTGAAGAAGTTGCCCACGCCCAGCCGCACCGGACGCGGCACCACCGCGACGTAGGCACGCGCGAGCGGTTTGGCGATGTGGCGATCGACCGCGTTGTTGAAGCCGTGCACCTTGCGGTTGAGCTTCTCCCACGGGTCGTAGGCGGCAGGCAGCTGCGCCGGCGCGGGCAGGGTGGAGTCGGCGACCGGGTTGTATTGCTGGCCGCCGTAGATCGCGTCGTAGTCCTGCTCGGCTTGGGTCGGCGTGGTTTCTGGAGCGGTCGGCGCTTCCGGCGGTGTCGTAGGGGGCGTCGTTGGCGGCGGGGTCTGAGGCGGGGTCTGCGGTGGGGGCGCAGCCGCGTTCTCGTCGACTTGGCGCAGGCACGCGAGCACCGCGTGCTCGTCGCGGTTCGTCTGCGCCAGGCAGGCCTCGAACGCCGCGCGCTTCTCCGCCGGCATCGGCGGCACGATGATCTGCGCCAGCGCGCACACAGGCACCAGCAACAGCGCGGGCAGGATCAGACGACGCATGGGGGCGGCAGTCTAGTCGTTCGCGCGGTGTGGCGGTACGTGCGTGGGGCTCAGGCGAACCCGAGCGTGGGCCCAAGCCGGTACGCGGCGCGCAGGGCGCGCATCTCGCCGGGCTCGCCGTCGAACGCAATGCCGTCGCCGGCGCGCGCCGCCAGCTCGGCCAGCAGCGCGATCCCGGCACTGTCGGCGTGGGTCACGCCCTCGAGCACGAAGCGGCGCGCACCCGGCAGCAGCGGCAGCGACTGCCGCCACAGCCCCGCGCAGCGCGCGCGCACGAGCGCGCCGCTGAAAACCAGGGCTTCGCCGCTGCGTTCGACAGCCGCCTCGTCGACGCCCGCCTCGTCGGCGGCCGCCTCAGTGCTTGGCATCGGCCTGCAGCTCACCGCTGCGCAGGTCCGAAGCGACCTGCTTGATCGACTTGTGGGTGAGCTCGGAGTCGAACTGCTGGCGGAACGTCTGCACGAACGACACGCCTTCCACCATCACGTCGAACACCTTCCAGGTGCCGCCGGACTGGCGCATCAGGTAATCGACCGGGATCGGCTCGCCGCCACTGCGCAGCATTTCGCTCGACACCCTGACACCGAGGCCGCGCGGCAAGGCCGTCTCCGACTTCACCCGCACGCGCAGTTGGGTGTTGAAGTCCAGCAGCGAGGAGCCGTAGCGCTGCATCAGGTTGTCGGCGAGCGCGTCGGCGAACAGCTTCACGTCGGCATCGTCGGCGCCCCGCGCGTGGCGGCCCAGCACCTGGCGGGCGGCGTAGTCGCGATCGAACATCCTGCTGAACTCGCTGGATACGAACTGGCGCAGCGCGGCGCGGTCTTTCGTGAATTCCGCGCGACGCTTTTCCAGCGTCGCGAGTACGCGCTCGCTGTTGTCCAGCACCAGCTGGCTGGGCGAGCCCTGCGCGACCGGGGCGGTGGCCGTCGCGTTCGCCGGGGGTGTCGCGGCCAGGCCGGTACCGGCGACGATGGCCGAGGCGATGACGAAGGAAAGCAGGGTGCGCTTCATGGAGTGGGTTCCGTGGGGGGCGGGGTGCCGCCGTTGTCGTTGCCGGTCGCAGCCGCGGGTTTGCCGCCGCCACCGAACATGTACTTGCCGACCATCTGGATCAGGTCGACGGCTGGGGTGGTGAAAGCGATCTCTTCACCGGGCTTCAAGGACTCGGGATCGCCGCCGGGTTGCAGCCCGACGTAACTCTCGCCGAGCAATCCGCCGGTCAGGATGCCCGCCGAGGTATCGGCAGGCAGGTCGTTGTAGCGATCGTCGATATCCAGAGTCACGACGGCATCGAATTTTGCCGGGTCCAGCTGAATATCGGCCACATTGCCGATCACGACGCCGCCGATCTTCACCGGCGCGGACGTGCGCAGCTGGCCGAGGTTGGTGAAGCGCGCCTTGAGCGGATAGCTGTGCGCACCGAAGCCGAACTTGCCGTTGGTCGACGCCAGCGCGAGCACCAGCAGCGAGGCCAGTGCCAGAAGCAGGAAGGCGCCTACCGCGAATTCGAGACGGGGACCGCGAACGCTCATGGGAAAACTCCGGAATCAGTCACGCGGCAGGTCAGTTGCCGGGCAGGATCACTTTCCAAAAAGAAAGGCCGACAGCACGAAATTGAACATCAACACCAGCAGCGAGGCGTTCACCACCGCGCGCGTGGTCGCGACCGAGGTGCCCTCCACCGTCGGCTCGGCATGGAAGCCGACGTACGACGCCACCAGCGCCGCGATGCCGCCGAACACCGCCGATTTTTCCAGCGCGACGAGGAAGTCGTGGTGGAAATCGACGCTGTCCTTGAGCACCTGCCAGAACGTGCCGCCATCGATGCCTATGATGTGGACCGCTTCGAGATAACTGGCGCTGATCGCCAGGCTGCAGAAGAAGCCCGTCAGCAGCGGGACGCAGATCACCGCGGCCCAGAAGCGCGGCGCCACGGCTTTGGCGATCGGGTCGATCGCCATCAGCCCGAGCGCGGTGATCTGGTCGGTCGCGCGCATCAGGCCGAGTTCGGCGGCGATCGACGAACCGGCGCGGCCGATGAACAGCAGTGCGGTCAGCACCGGCGCGAGTTCGCGGTACAAGCCCAGGCCCACCAGCGCGCTGATCTGGTTGCTCGCGCCGTAGGTATCGAGCGCGCGATAGCCCAGCAGCGTCACCGACAGCCCGACGAAGGCGCCGCCGACCGCGATGATCGGCAGCGACCGCGCGCCGATCTTGTAGATCTCGCGGGTCAATTCGTGGAAGAAGTCGCGGGTGGGCGCGGAGGCGCGCAGCACCGACAACGAGAACAGGCCGGCGCGGCCGAGCGAACGGGTGGCGGCGACGAACGGCATCAGGCCGCCTCGACCTGCACGCCGCGGTCGATCGCGGCGCCGCTGTCGAACGCGATGGGCCCATCGGGCTCGCCGCGCAGGAACTGCAGCACCAGCGGATCGGTGGTCGCCTGCAGTTCCGCCGGCGTGCCGGAAAACACGATGCGGCCGTTGGCGATCACGATCGCGCGGTCGGCCACCGGCAGCGTCTCGTGCACGTGGTGGGTGACGATGATGCTGGTCAGGCCGAGGCTGGCGTTGAGGCGCGCGATGAGCGACATGATCACGCCGCTGGCGATCGGATCCAGCCCGGTGAGCGGTTCGTCGTAGATCATCAGCGGCGGATCGAGCGCGAGAGCGCGCGCCAGGGCGACGCGCCGCGCCATGCCGCCGGACAGTTCGCGCGGATACAGGTCCGCCGCCGCGCGCAGTCCGACCGCGTGCAGCTTCATCGCGACCAGGCGGTTGATGACCGGTGCCGGCAGCGACGTATGCGTACGCAGCGGAAGCGCGATGTTCTCCGCAGCGGTCAGGTCGGTGAGCAGGCCATTGCCCTGCAACAGCACGCCGATGCCCTTGCGCCGCTCCAGCAGCTCGCGTTGCCGGCGTGGCAGTGTTGTGCCAAGCACTTCGACGGAGCCCGCCGCCGGCTGCAGTTCGCCGGTCAGCGCCGCCAGCAACGTCGACTTGCCGCTGCCCGACGGCCCGAGCACCGCGGTCACGCTGCCACGCGGCACGACCAGGTCGATCGCATCGAGCACGGTGCGGCCGCCGCGCTCGAGGCGGACATCGGTCAGGCGCACGGCGGGCGGGTCGGAATGCATCGGCGTTCCAGTGGGGCGAAGCGGAAAAAGCGGGGAAGCTTGGCCGTCGGCCGCTGAATGGAGGCGGAGCGGAACGGCATTGTCGCAGCTTGGCCGCGGCTTCCGGATCGCTCGCCGGGAAACGTCCCGGCGCGGTCGACCGTCCAGGAAGCGACATGCGCGCGACCTTGCCCAACGGCGATCTCCGCCGATGCGACGGCAGTCCGGCACACTGCATGGCGATGCCGACCGCACCCGATTTCCGCCTCTACCACTCCAATGCGCTCGAGGTGCTGGCCGGGCTGCTCGCCGAGGAAACCGTGCGGCTGCCCGCCGATGGCGACTGGCTGCGACCGGACCTGGTGCTGGTGCCGCAGCACTCGATGCGCCGCTGGCTGCAGCAGGCGCTGGCCGAGCGCCTGGGCGTCTGCGCCAACCTGCGCTTCGTGACGCCCGGCGAATTCGTCGACATCGCGCTCGATGCAAACCTGGGAACGGCGCCGCCGGAAGATCGCCTCGGACCCGAGGTCCTGCGTTGGCACCTGCTGCGCGCGCTGCAGCAGTCGCCGCCGGCCGCGCTCGCTGCGTTCCTGGGCGGTGGTGACGTGGACAACGGCGATCTGCGCACTGGCGAGGCCGATGTCGATCCGCTCAAGCCGTGGTCGCTCGCCGGGGCGCTGGCCGACACCTTCGAGAAATACCAGGCCTGGCGCCGCGACTGGCTGCTGGCGTGGGAGCGACGCGCACCGGCCGACGATTGGCAGGCGACGCTGTGGCGCCAGGTCGCGCGCGGACGCCAGCATCGTGCGCGCCGCATCGACGCCTATCTGCAGCGGTTCGGCGCGCACGGCGAGCCGCCACGGGGCTTGCCGCCGCGCCTGTTCGTGTTCGCCTGCCAGAACGTCTCGCCCGACGTGCTGCAGGTGATCACCAGCCAGTCGCGCACGGGCACCCAGCACTTCTACCTGCACACGCCGGCGCGCGCATTCTGGGGCGATCTCGCGCGCTGGAACGCGGACTACGCACCGGGCGATGACGACCGCTTCCTCGGCGCCGCCCGCGCCAATCCGCTCCTCGCCGCATGGGGCCACGCCGGGCGCGATTTCATCGCCACGCTCGGTAGCGGAGAAGCCATCGCGGCGACGTTCGAGTCGACACCCTTCGTCGAGCCGCCGGCTGCAACGCTGCTCGGTCGCCTGCAGGCCGATGTGCTCGACAACACCGCGTTCGGAGGCAGCGCACCGCGGCAGGACAACAGCGATGCGGATTGGCCGCGCCCACAGGTCGATCGTTTCGACGCCAGCCTGCAGTTCCACGCCTGCCACACGCGCCTGCGCGAAGTGCAGGTGCTGCACGACCAGTTGCGTGCACTGCTCGAGGCGCCGCCGCCGCCCGGTGAGCCACCGTTGCAACCGCGCGACATCGCCGTGCTCGCGCCGGACATCGACCTCTACGCGCCGCATGTCGAAGCGGTGTTCGGTGGCGCTGCCGGCAGCGCGCGCGAACTGCCCTACACGCTCGCCGACACCAGCCCGCTGGCGAGCGCGTCGCTGGCCGAAGCCTTCCTGCGCCTGCTCGAACTGCCGCTGCGTGCGCCGACGATCAGCGACGTGCTCGACCTGCTCGCGGTGCCCGCGGTCGCCGCGCGCTTTTCGCTCGACGAACCCGAGCGCGGCCTGCTGCAGGACTGGCTGCAGGACGCGGGAGCGCGCTGGGGCCTGGACGCCGCCGATCGCGCGCGCCACGGCGTGGCGTCCGGCGACGGCGCCTACACCTTCGAGTTCGCGCTCGATCGCCTGCTGCTGGGCTTTGCCAGCGGTGCCGACGAGGACATCGCCGGCATCGCGCCGTGGCCGGGGCTCGAAGGCCAGGCGGCGGATACGCTCGATGGGGCGTTGCGCTTTCTGGCCTTGCTGCGCGATTGCCGTACACAGCTGGCGACGGCGCAGGCGCCCGCGCGCTGGCAGGAACGATTGAACGGATTGCTGGACGATGCGTTCGCGGTCGAACGCGACAGCACCGATGCGGTAGTGCTCAAGCGCCTGCGCGAACTGGTCGCGAGCTTCGCCGACGGCGCCGCCACCGCCGGCTACGAAGCGCCAGTCGAACATGCCGTGGTGCTGGAACACCTGCGCGGCGAACTCGGGCAGGCCGATGCGCGCGCGCCGTTCCTGTCAGGCGGCATCTGCTTCGGCCGCATGGTGCCGATGCGCCTGATTCCGTTCCGCGTGACCTGCCTGCTCGGACTGGACGAGGACGCGTTCCCGGCGCGCGACCGCCGCGATCCGATCAACCGTATCGTCCACGCGCTCGACACGCGCGAGCGCCGCAGCGGGGATCCGTCGCGCCGCGACGCCGATCGCTACCTGTTCCTGCAGTTGTTCACGTCCGCCGGACGCGTGCTGTACCTGAGCTGGTGCGGGATGGATCCGCGCGACAACTCGCGTCGCGAACCGTCGGCCGTGGTCAGCGAACTACTGGATTGCGCCGCGCAATACCATCGCGGCAACAGCGACGCGGTGCGCGACGCGCTGGTCGTGCGACATGCGCTGCAACCGTTCGCACCGGCCGCGTTCGGCGCGCCGCACGAAGGCGAGCGGCTGCCGGACGATACCGCGATCGATCCGCGGCGCTTCAGTTTCGACGCGCGCTGGCGGCCTGCCGCGGGCGAAACGGCCGTTGCGGACGTGGCGCCGGTGTTCGCGCCTGCGTCGTTGCGGTTGCCCGAGCGCGACATCGACGACGATGGCGCCGTCGTCACCCTGGATCGCCTGCGTCGCGCGCTCCTGCGTCCGCACGCGGTCTACCTGCAGGACGGCCTCGGCCTGCGCCTGCCCGAGGACGAGCCGCCACTGCCCGAACACGAACCGCTCGGCGAACCCGACGCGCTGGCGCAATACCGGCTGCGCCATGCGGTGTTCGATGCGTGGCTGCGCGCCGGCATGCGACCCGATGCCTTTGCGCTGCATGCGCGGCTGCTGGCGCGTGCGCTGGCGGCGCCGGGCGCCGACGGCCGCGCGACCGTCGCCGCCACGCTCGACGACATCGCGCCGTTCGCAACGCTGGCGCTGGATGCGGGCTTCGGCACCGCCGGCGGGCGCGTGCCGATCGCGATTGCCTGCGGTGGTCGCGAACTGCGCGGCGCGCTCGACGACGTGCATCCCTCCGGTGTGCTGCGCGTGGTGCTCAACGCCGGCGGCCTGCATGGCAACCATGTCGTCCGCCATGGCCTGGACTGGCTGTGCGCGTCGACGATGGGACTGCGGCTGCACGAGCTGGCGATCCCCGACAAGGACGAACCGCCGGTGTTCGTGGTGCGCAAGCCGCTGCCGCCTGCCCGCGCCGAAGCGATCCTGGCGTCGCTGCTGGCGCTGCGCGATGCGGCGCTGCGCGCGCCGCTGCCGTTCCTGCCGCGCTCGGGCTTCAGCTACGTGCGGGCGCTGTCGGAAAAAGGCCCCGAGGCCGGGTTGAAAGCCGCGCGCGATTGCTGGGCCGGCAGCGAATGGCAGTCCGACCGCGCCGAAGCCACTCCGGCGACGCGGGTCGCGCTGCGCG
>Ga0207691_10002901_pt1 | contig 16713 bp, 14 predicted proteins | sample KBSM13metaG_FD_184327 | JGI IMG/M metagenome (GOLD analysis project Ga0207691, IMG submission 184327) | Miscanthus rhizosphere microbial communities from Kellogg Biological Station, Michigan, USA - KBS M1-3 metaG (SPAdes) (version 2) | ecosystem: Host-associated > Plants > Roots > Rhizosphere >... | reverse complement strand
CTTCGAGCGCACCGGCCTCGCGCTGTCGCTCGAGCTCGGGGAATTCAGCGAATCGGGGACCTGGAAGCACAACAACCTGCACACGCGCCTGCGCCAGCGCTGAGCCACCGCACCGCCATCTACCGGATCGACACCCGCATGCTGCCTTCACCGACCATCGCCGCGCTCGCGCGCCAGCTCTACGAAGCGCGCAAGAGCCGCACGCAGTTGCGCCACTTTTCCAAGGCGCATCCGGAGATGACGGTCGAGGACGGCTATGCGATCCAGCGCGAATGGGTGCGCCTCGAGATCGCCGACGGCCGGCGCGTGCGCGGCCGCAAGATCGGCCTGACCTCGCGCGCGATGCAGCAGGCCTCGCAGATTGACGAGCCCGACTACGCGCCGTTGATGGACGACATGTTCTTCGAGTCCGGCGGCGACATTCCGTTCGACCGCTTCATCGCGCCGCGCGTCGAGGTCGAGCTCGCGTTCGTCCTCGGCAGGCCGCTGAAGGGCCCTGGCGTCAACCTGTTCGACGTGCTGTCGGCGACCGAGTACGTGACGCCGGCGGTCGAGATCATCGATGCGCGCATCGAGCAGTTCGATCGAGAGACCAAGGCGATGCGCAAGGTCTACGACACGATCTCCGACTTCGCGGCGAACGCTGGCATCGTGACCGGCGGACGTCCGGTGAGGCCGACCGAGGTCGACCTGCGGTGGGTCGGTGCGCTGCTGCACAAGAACGGCGTGATCGAGGAGACCGGGCTCGCCGCCGGGGTGCTCAACCACCCGGCGACCGGCGTGGCGTGGCTCGCCAACAAGATCGCGCCTTACGACGAGCAGTTGAATCCCGGCGACATCGTGTTGAGCGGCTCGTTCACGCGGCCGGCGACAGCGACGCGCGGCGACAATTTCCACGTCGACTACGGGCCGCTCGGCTCGATCGCGTTCCGCTTCGCCTGAGAGCGCGCGCCCGCATGGGCGCCTCTCGATGAGCGCCCGTGCGGCGCTCCGGTCATCCGCAACCGGCCTGATCTGTGATCGATTTCACGGACGCTTCGTTGCTCTCGCGATGCAGTCTCCGTGTTTACGCGAAGTGACTGAGCGCACCAGTTCAGACGGAGCTTTCAATGAACTTCGCAAGTCGTTCATTATTAACGGATATTTTGTGCAAGCGGTCGTTTCAAACGTCCTGTAAGTCATTGATTCCATTGATTTTTTGAGCTTTAGGACAGTTGACCCTGCGGCATCGTTCCGCTAAAGTGGAATGAAGTGCACTTTCGTGGGATTTTGTGGCAAGTATCGTGTTTCAAGGCCCCGCGGCGCTGACGCTCGACGGCAAAGGGCGGATCGCGATGCCGGCCCGCCACCGCGAGTTGCTGTCGGCGATGGGCGTGAACCAGCTCACCGTCACGAAGCACCCCGAAGGCTCGCTGATGATCTTCCCGCGCCCGTCGTGGGAGACATTCCGGGACCGTGTCGCCGCCTTGCCGATGGATGCCAGCGGCTGGAAGCGCGTCTTCCTCGGCAATGCGATGGATGTCGACATCGACGCCTCGTCGCGCGTGTTGATCGCGCCCGAGCTGCGCGCTTCGGCCGGCCTCGTTCGCGACGTGATGCTGCTCGGGATGGGCAGCTACTTCGAGCTCTGGGACGCGCAGCGCCATGCCGAGCACGAGGCCGCGGTGATGCAGTCGCAGATGCCGGATTCGCTGAAGAACTTCAGCTTCTGAATGCAGGCCGCGATCCCCTTGCAGCACAAGAGCGTGCTCCTCGACGAGGCCGTCGACGCGCTCGTCACGCGCACCGACGGCGTCTATGTCGACGGCACGTTCGGCCGCGGCGGCCATGCGCGCCGGCTGCTCGAGCGCCTGTCGGCAGAAGCGCGCCTGATCGCCTTCGACCGCGACCCCGAGGCGATCGCCTCGGCGTCGGCCGGCGCCGAGGCGATCGCGGACCCGCGCTTCTCGATCCATCACGTGACGTTCGGCCAGATGAAAGCGACGCTCGCCGCTCTCGGGGTCGACCGCGTCGATGGCGTGCTGCTCGATCTCGGCGTCTCCTCGCCGCAGATTGATGCGGCGGAGCGCGGCTTCAGCTTTCGCTTCGACGGCCCGCTCGACATGCGAATGGACCCGACCCGCGGCGAAAGCGCGGCCGATTTTCTGGAACGCGCGGATGAGCGCCACATCGCGGAGGTGATCAGAGACTATGGGGAAGAACGGTTTGCTGTCCAGGTTGCGAAGGCGCTTGTTGCTCGGCGCCAGAGCGGGAACCCGGTTCGGACCACGCGGCAGCTATCCGACGTCGTGGCTGGTGCGGTCAAGACCCGAGAACCGGGCCAGGACCCTGCAACGCGCACGTTTCAAGCACTTCGGATTTTCGTCAACGCCGAGCTTGAGGAGCTCGAACAAGGGCTGAGCGCGGCGCTCGAGATGCTGGCGCCGGGAGGGCGCCTGGTCGTCATCAGCTTCCATTCGCTCGAGGACCGCATCGTCAAGACGTTCATCGTGCGCGAGAGCCGCAGCGCGATCGACCGGCGCGCTCCGTTTGCGGCCGCCGCGCCGACCCGGCTGCGGACGATCGCCCGCGTTCGGGCGGGCGAGACCGAGCTGCGCGCGAACCCGCGCGCACGCTCGGCGGTCATGCGCGTTGCCGAGCGCACCGACGTGCCGTTCGGCGACGTGGTGGCTGTGCCTGCTGCGACGCCGCGCGGTCGTGTCGCGCCCAAAGGGCGGGGATGAGCCGGTTCAACGTGCTGCTGCTGCTCGTGCTGCTCGGCTGCAGCGTCTACCTCGTGCGTGTCTCGTACGACGCGCGGCGCCTCTTCACCGAACTCGACCGCGCGCGCAGCGAGGAACGCCTGCTCGACAGCGAGCACGAACGTCTGAAGGCCGAGAAGCAGGCCCAGGCGACGCCGCTGCGGGTCGAGAAAACCGCGCGCGACAAGCTCGCGATGCGCACCGCAACGCCGGCGGTCACGCAGTACGTGATGTTTGCGCGCGGCGCGTCCGCCGCCGAAGGACGGACGCCGTGAGCCCCTGCCTGATCGGCGCCATGAAACGAAGGAGCGTCAGCGCATGAGCCGGCCGAACCCGTCACCAAAGGCCAAGCGCGGCGCGACCAGTGTGCGCAGCGTGCGCTACTCGACGAGCCCGCTGCTGGCGTCGCGTACGCCGCCGTGGCGCTCGAAGTTTCTGGTCGCGCTGGTCGGCGCCAGCTTCTGCGTGCTGCTCGGCCGCGCCGCCTATGTGCAGATCGTCGGCTCGGCGTTCTTCCTGAAGCAGGGCGAGATCCGCTATGGCCGGACGCTCGACCTGCCCGCCAGCCGCGGCCGCATCCTCGACCGCAGCGGCCTGATCCTCGCGTCGAGCGTGCCGGCGCCGTCGATCTGGGCGATCCCGAAGGACCTCGAAGGCGACAAGGCGCAGCGCGCACAACTTGCCCGCCTGCTCGGCATGACACCCGCCGAGCTCGCCGGCCGCCTCGACGACAACCCGAACTTCGTCTGGCTGCGGCGCCAGATCGAGGAGCCGGTTGCGAAGGAGGTGCTCGCGCTCGGCATCAAGGGCATCCACCAGGTACGCGAATACAAGCGCAAGTACCCTGAAGGCGAGGCGGCGGCGCATGTCGTCGGCTTCACGAACGTCGAGGACCGCGGCCAGGAAGGCATCGAGCTCGCATTTCAGAAGGACTTGGCCGGCCGCGACGGCGCGCGCCGCGTCATCAAGGACCGGCTCGGCCGCGTCGTCGAGGACGTCGGCGACAGCGTCGCGCCGATCGACGGCCGCGACATCGAGCTCGCGGTCGATTCGAAGGTGCAGTTCTTCGCCTACCAGCGCATCCGCGACGCCGTCGCCGAGCACAAGGCGAAGGCCGGCAGCGTGGTCGTGCTCGACGCGCAGACCGGCGAGGTGCTCGCGCTCTCGAATTTCCCGAGCTACGCGCCGTCCGAACGGAAGAACCTGAGCGGCGCGCAGTTGCGCAACCGGGCCCTGACCGACACCTTCGAGCCCGGTTCGACGATGAAGCCGTTCATCGCCGGCTGGGCGATGGAGTCGGGCCGCGTGACGCCGAATACCATCATCCAGACCTCGCCCGGCCGGATGACCCTGACCGGTTCGACCATCACCGATTCGCATCCGCACGGCGACCTGACCGTCAGTCAGGTGATCCAGAAGTCGAGCAACGTCGGCGCGGTGCGGATGGCGATGACGTTCCAGCCGCGCGAGATGTGGGAGCTGTACAGCGCGGTCGGCTTTGGCCAGAAGCCGCAGCTCGGTTTTCCGGGCGCCGTTACCGGGCGTCTGCGCCCGTACAAGACGTGGCGGCCTATCGAGCAGGCGACGATGAGCTACGGCTACGGCCTGTCGGCCTCGCTGTTCCAGATCGCCCACGCGTACACCGTGTTCGCCCACGACGGCGAGCTCATCCCGGTGACGATGACCAAGAACCCGGGCGTTGCGCCCGGCACGCCGGTCAGCGGCGTGCGCGTGCTGTCGCCGCAGACCGCGCAGGCGGTGCGCGAGATGCTGCACCTCGCCACCTCGGCCGGCGGTACCGCACCGAAGGCGCAGGTCATGGGCTACACGGTTGGTGGCAAGAGTGGCACCGCGTACAAGCAGGAGGGCAAAGGCTATGCGCAGAAGAAATACCGCGCCTGGTTCGTCGGCATGGCACCGATCAAGAATCCGCGCATCATCGTGGCGGTCATGGTCGATGAGCCGTCCGCCGGCAAGTATTACGGCGGCGACGTCGCCGCACCGGTGTTCAGCCAGGTCGTGCAACAGACCCTGCGCATGATGAACGTCCAGCCGGACCTCGACGTCAAGCCGCAGATCGTGGCGCGCGAGATCCCGGCCGAAGTGGAAAGTTTCTGATGGCGTTGCAGCAGCTCGGATCGGTCCGCCAGGCGGTGGACTGGCTGGTGCTGCGCGGCGCATCGGCGCTCGCCACCGACAGCCGCCGGGTCCGGCCCGGCGACGCGTTCATCGCATGGCCCGGCCGAGCCCACGACGCACGCGCCCACGTCGGCACTGCGCTCGCGGTCGGCGCGCGCGCCTGCCTGGTCGAAGCCGACGGTGTCGACGCCTTTGCGCTCGACGACGAACGCATCGCTGCGCTGGCCGGCCTGAAGGCGGCGGCCGGTCCGATCGCGAGCCGTCTGCTCGGCGACCCGGGTGCGCGGCTGCGCGTCGTCGCCTGCACCGGCACCAACGGCAAGACATCGTCGGCGTGGTGGATCGCGCAGGCAATGACCCGGCTCGGCATGCGCTGCGGCGTGGTCGGCACCCTCGGTATCGGCGAGCCCCCGATGGCGGCCGATGCCGCGCCGGCAGCACTCGCCGGCGACGGCCTGACGACGCCCGACCCGGTCGCGCTGCAGAGCGCGCTGCGGGCTTTTGTCGATGCCGGTGTCGTCGGCGTCGCGATCGAAGCGTCGTCGATCGGCATCGCCGAGCATCGCCTCGACGGCACGCCGATCGACGTCGCGCTGTTCACCAACTTCACGCAGGACCATCTCGATTACCACGGCGACATGGACCTGTACTGGCAGGCCAAGGCGAAGCTGTTCGAGTGGCCCGGCCTGCGCGCCGCGGTGATCAACAGCGACGACCTGCAGGGGCTCGCGCTGGCCGAACGGCTGACCGCGGCCTCGACGCTCGACGTCTGGTCGTGCTCGTGCAGCAGCAGCGCGGCGCGCCTGCAGGCGGGGCGGATCCGCCATCACGCGAAGGGCCTGTCGTTCGACGTCCTCGAAGGCACCGAGCGGGCCGAGGTCGACACTGCGCTGGTCGGCCAGTTCAACGTCGCCAACGTGCTCGGGGTGATCGGCGTGCTGCGCGCGAGCGGCGTCGCGCTCGCGGATGCAGCCGCGGCGTGTGCGGCGCTGACGCCGGTGCCGGGGCGGATGCAGTTGGTCGGCGACGGGCAGAGCGGCCCACAAGTCGTCGTCGACTATGCGCACACACCGGATGCGCTCGACAAGGTGCTCGCGGCACTGCGTCCGTTCGCGCAAGCGCGTGGCGGCAAGCTGTGGTGCGTGTTCGGCTGCGGCGGCAATCGTGACGCAGCGAAGCGACCATTGATGGGCGCGCTGGCTTGCCGGCTCGCCGATCGCGTCGTCGTCACCAGCGACAACCCGCGCCTCGAGCCGCCTGATTTCATCATCTCGCAGATCCTCGCCGGCGTGATCGGCCACGACGAGGTCGACGTGATCGAGAACCGCACCGATGCGGTCCGCCATGCGATCGCCGATGCGGACCGGCGCGACGTCGTCCTGCTCGCCGGCAAGGGCCACGAGGACTACCAGGACGTCGGCGGCGTGCGAATCGCGTATTCCGACATCGTCGAGGCGGCTGCGGCGTTGCGGCTGAGGGCCGCCGCATGATGATGACATTGGCCGAGGCCCGCGCGATGCTGCCGTCGGCGCGGCTGGTCGGCGATCCGGCGCTGGCGGTCGAGCGCGTCCACAGCGATACCCGCTCGCTGCAGCAGGGCGACCTTTTCGTTGCGCTGAAAGGCGAGCGCTTCGATGCGCACGACTTTCTCGGCCAAGCAAAGGCAAGTGGTGCGGTCGCGGCGCTCGCCGAGCGCGGCCTCGCCGAAGCGGGCTTGGCCGGCCTCGAAGTCAGCGACACGCAGCAGGCGCTGACCGATCTGGCCGGCGCCTGGCGACGCCGCTTCGAGCTGCCGCTGATCGCAGTCGCCGGCAGCAACGGCAAGACCACCGTGACGCAGATGATCGCGTCGATCCTGCGTGCCTGGCTCGGCGACGGCGCGCTGGCGACGCGCGGCAACTTCAACAACCACATCGGCGTGCCGCTGACCTTGCTGCGTCTGCGGCAAGACCAGACGACGCAGCATCGCGGCGCGGTGATGGAGCTCGGCATGAACCACCCGGGCGAGATCGGCGCGCTGGCTGCGCTCGCCGCGCCGACCGTCGCGCTGGTCAACAACGCGCAGCGCGAGCACCAGGAGTTCATGGCCAGCGTCGAGGCGGTCGCGCGCGAGAACGGCGCTGCGATCGAGGCGCTCGGACCGGCCGGCGTCGCGGTGTTCCCGGCCGACGACGCCCATGCCGGCATCTGGCGCGAGCTCGCCGGCGCGCGCCGCACCTTCACGTTCGCGCTCGAAGGTAACGCCGACGTAACCGGCGGCGCCGAATGGCAAACCGATCGCTGGCAGGTCGAGATCCGCACGCCGGCCGGCACGGTCTCGACCCGGCTCGCCGCAGCCGGCATGCACAACGTCAAGAACGCGGTTGCTGCGACCGCCTGCGCGCTTGCGGCCGGCTGCCCGCTCGATGCGATCGGCGCCGGCCTCGCAGCCTTCGCACCGGTCAGCGGCCGCTCGCAGACGAAGGCGTTCGAGCGCGCCGGCCGTACGGTCACGCTGATCGACGACACCTACAACGCGAACCCGGATTCGGTGCGCGCCGCGATCGACGTTCTCGTCGGGCTGCCAGTTCCGCGCTGGCTCGTGCTCGGCGACATGGGTGAGGTCGGCGACCAGGGCGTCGCGTTCCATGCCGAAGTCGGCGCATACGCGAAGGAGCGCGGGATCGAGACCCTGTGGACCGTCGGCAAGCTCTGCACCCATGCCGCCGATGCGTTCCAAGGGGCGCGCCATTTCGACGATGTCGCGAGCCTGATCGCCGCGCTCGCCCAGGCTCCGGCGTGCAGCGCGGTGCTCGTCAAGGGCTCGCGCTTCATGAAGATGGAACAGGTCGTCGCCGCGCTGCTTGCGGTTCCCGGAGCGCCGCATGCTGCTTAGCCTGGCTCAGTGGCTGCAGACGCTGTCGCCGGAGTTCGCCTTCTTTCGCGTGTTTCAGTACATCACCTTCCGCGCCGTGATGGCTGCGATGACCGCGCTGCTGATCGGCCTCGCGTTCGGGCCGTGGGTCATCAAGCGGCTGACGACATTGAAGATCGGCCAGCCGATCCGCGACTACGGCGTCTCGACGCATCTGGTCAAGAGCGGCACGCCGACGATGGGCGGCGTGCTGATCCTGATCGGCATCGGCGTCTCGACCCTGCTCTGGTTCGACTGGAGCAACCGCTTCGTCTGGATCGTGATGGTCGTGACGATCGGCTTCGGCGCGATCGGCTGGTCCGACGACTGGCGCAAGGTCGTGCACAAAAACCCGGAAGGCATGCCGTCCCGCGAGAAGTACTTCTGGCAGTCGATGATCGGCCTGATCGCCGCGCTCTACCTCGCCTTCAGCGTCTCCGAGACCTCGAACCTGCGCGTGTTGCAGCTCTTCCTGCGCTGGGTGCAGAGCGGCTTCTCGAACGACCTGCCGCCGAAGGCCGACCTGATCGTGCCGTTCTTCAAGACGATCAGCTATCCGCTCGGCGTGTTCGGCTTCATCGCGCTGACCTACTTCGTGATCGTCGGCGCGAGCAATGCGGTCAACCTGACCGACGGCCTCGACGGCCTCGCGATCATGCCGGTCGTGATGGTCGGCTCGGCGCTGGGTGTGTTTGCGTACGTCACCGGCAGCTCGGTCTACAGCCGCTACCTGCTGTTCCCCTACATCCCGGGCGCCGGCGAGCTGTTGATCTTCTGCGCCTCGATGGCGGGGGCGGGCCTCGCCTTCCTCTGGTTCAACACCCATCCAGCCCAGGTCTTCATGGGTGATGTCGGTGCGCTTGCGCTCGGCGGCGCGCTCGGCACGATCGCGGTGATCACGCGCCAGGAGATCGTGCTCGGGATCATGGGCGGCGTCTTTGTCGTCGAAGCGCTGTCGGTGATGGCGCAGGTGATGTGGTTCAAGTACACGCGCAAGCGCTACGGCGAGGGCCGGCGCTTCTTCAAGATGGCGCCGCTGCACCACCACTTCGAGAAGTCCGGCTGGAAGGAGACGCAGGTCGTCGTCCGGTTCTGGATCGTCACGATGCTGCTCTGCCTGGTCGGGCTCGCGAGCCTGAAGCTGCGCTGATGGACTTCCTCCAAGACACCCCGGTGCTCGTTCTCGGCCTCGGCGAGTCCGGCCTGGCGATGGCGCGCTGGGCCGCGCGCACCGGCGCGCAGGTCCAGGTCTGGGATTCGCGCGAGACGCCGCCGAACGCCGCCGCGTTGCGCGAGCAGGTGCCGTCGGCGACGCTCTTCGGCGGCGCGCTCGACGCCGCGTCGTTCGAGAGCGCGACGGTCGTGTTGAAGAGCCCGGGCCTGGCCGCCGGCGACTCGCGCATCTCGCCGTTCCTGACTGCTGCACTCGCCCGCGGCGCGCGCGTGTCGAACGAGCTCGACCTGTTCGTGCAGGCGCTCGCCGATCTGCGCGCGAGCCGCGACTACGCGCCGAAGATCGTCGCGATCACGGGCACCAACGGCAAGACGACAACGACGGCGATGGCCTCGCAGCTGATCGAGCGCACCGGCCTGCGCGTCGCGATGGCCGGCAACATCGGGCCGACGATGCTGCAGACCCTGGCCGATGCGCTCGATGCCGATGCGCTGCCGGAGGTCTGGGTCCTCGAGCTGTCGAGCTTCCAGCTCGATGGGGTCGAGGGCTTCGAGCCAAGCGCCGCGACGATCCTCAACATCACGCAGGACCACCTCGACTGGCACGGCTCGATGGCGGCCTATGCCGCCGCGAAGGGGCGCGTGTTCGGCGCGCGGGCGGTGATGGTCGTCAACCGCGACGACCCGGCGGTCGAGCAGCTCGCGCAGGAACGTGCGGTGCGACCGGCGCCGAAGGCGGTGCGCGGCAAGACGCCGCGCGTCGTCGAGCGCAGGATCGTCCGCTTCGGCCTGACGCCGCCGCAGGTCGCCGGCGATTTCGGCCTGTCGGTCGAGAACGGCATGGCCTGGCTGGTCCGTGCGATGCCGGTCGACGAGACGGTGAAGCGGAGCCCGCGGGCCGGTGCTTCGGCCGCACCGGCCGAGGACATCGTGGTCCAGCGCCTGATGCCGGCCGATGCGCTGCGCGTGCGCGGCCGCCACAACGCCGCCAACGCGCTCGCCGCACTGGCGTTGGCGACCGCGATCGGCTGCCCACTCGCGCCGATGCTGCATGGCCTGCGCGAGTACGGCGGCGAGCCGCACCGGGTCGAGCACATCGCGACGCTGGACGGTGTCGACGCGTTCGACGACAGCAAGGGCACCAACGTCGGCGCGACGGTCGCTGCGCTGCGCGGGCTCGGCGACGACAAGGCGCCGGCCAAGCTGGTCGTGATCCTCGGCGGCGACGGCAAGGGGCAGGACTTCGGGCCGCTGGTCGAGCCGGTGCGCCGCCATGTCCGTGCCGTCGCGACGATCGGCCGCGATGCGGCGGCGATCGAGGCGGTGCTGGCGCCGACCGGCGTCGCGCTCGAGCGCCATGCGTCGCTGGAGGCGGCCACGCGCTGGTGCTTCGGGCAGGCGCGCCGCGGCGATGCGGTGCTGTTGAGCCCGGCTTGCGCGAGTCTCGACATGTTCCGCAACTACGGCCACCGCGCCGAGGTCTTCGTCGCCGAGGTGCAGGCGATCGCGGCTGAGCATGGGGTCGTGGCATGACCCGTGGCTCAACCCTGCTGACGTGGGCTTGCACCGTCGTGCCCAGCATCGAGGCGACTCCATGAGCGCGCGCACCGACGCTGCCGAGCGCCCCGGCCCGTTCGCTCGCCTCGCGGCGGCGCTGAGCACCCGTGCGCTGGCCGCCGGGGCGCGCGGCCTGCTGCCGTCGCGCCAGGACGCCGAGGCGATCCCGGTGCGCGAATGGATCAGCATCGACCATGGTCAGCCGGCGCGCCTGCTCGGCTTCGATCGCGCGCTGGTCTGGGTCGTCATCGCGATGCTCGCGCTCGGCCTCGTGATGGTCTACAGCGCTTCGGTCGCGATGCCCGACAACCCGAAGTTCGCGCGCTACGTGCAGACCTACTTCCTGACCCGCCATGCCGTCTCGATCGCGATCGCGTTCATGGTCGGCCTGATCGTCGTGCAGGTGCCGGTGTCGGTGTGGGAGAAGGCGTCGCCGTGGATCTTCGTCGCGACCCTGCTGCTGCTGATCGTCGTGCTGCTGCCATTCGTCAGCAAGCCGGTCAACGGCGCGCGCCGCTGGATCCAGCTGCCGATGATGAACTTCCAGCCGTCCGAGCTGGCGAAGGTCGCGATCGCGATGTACGCGGCCGGCTACATGGTGCGGCGGATGGACGTGAAGGAGAACTTCTTCCGCGCGGTGACGCCGATGGCGGTGGCGATCGCGGTCGTCGGCCTTCTGCTGCTCGCCGAGCCGGACATGGGCGCCTTCATGGTGATCGCGGCGATCGCGATGGGCATCCTGTTCCTCGGCGGCGTCAATGGCCGGATGTTCCTGCTGATCACCGCGGTGCTGATCGGCGCCTTCGTGCTGATGATCTCGACCTCGGAGTGGCGGCGCGAGCGCATCTTTGCGTACCTGAACCCGTGGGATGAGAAGTACACGCTCGGCAAGGCCTACCAACTGTCGCACTCGCTGATCGCGTTCGGCCGCGGCGAGATCTTCGGCCAGGGCCTCGGCTCGAGCGTCGAGAAGCTGCACTACTTGCCGGAGGCGCACACCGACTTTCTGCTCGCGGTGATCGGCGAGGAGCTCGGCTTCGTCGGCGTCGCCTGCGTGATCGTCGCGTTCTTCTGGCTGGCGCGGCGCCTCTTCCATATCGGCCGCCAAGCGGTGGCGCTCGACCGCGTGTTCGCCGGCCTGTTCGCGCAGGGTATCGGCATCTGGGTCGGCGGTCAGGCCTTCATCAACATGGGCGTCAACCTGGGCGTGCTGCCGACCAAGGGGCTGACGTTGCCGCTGATGAGCTACGGCGGGTCGGCGATCGTGATGAACGTGATCGCGCTCGCCATCGTGCTGCGCATTGATATTGAGAATAGGCAACTTATGCGTGGAGGCCGCGCATGAGCGCATCCGCCGACACCGACCTGCGCTTCGAAGCCGCACCGCGCCATCTGGTCGTCGTCGCGGCGGGCACCGGTGGCCATGTGATCCCGGGGCTCGCGGTCGCCCAGAAGATGCAGGCGCGCGGCTGGAGCGTCAGCTGGCTCGGCACCACGCACGGCATGGAGAACCGCCTGGTCCCGCCGACCGGCATCCCGATGGACACGGTGCCGTTCTCGGGGCTGCGCGGGAAGGGCTTGCTGCACACCGTGACCGGCGCCGTCAAGCTGTTCGGTGCGTTCGGGCGCTGCCTCGCGACCCTGCGCCGGCGCCATGCCGATGCGGTGCTGGCGATGGGCGGCTACCTGTCGTTCCCGGGCGGTGTCGCCGCGTGGCTGCTGCGCAAGCCGCTGATGCTGGTCAACGCCGATGCGGCGCTGCTGCTGAGCAATCGTGCGCTGCTGCCGTTCGCCGAACGGATCGCGTTCGGCTTCGACGGCGAAGCGGCGCGCTGGACCAAGGACGCGATCGTCACCGGCAATCCGGTGCGGGCCGAGATCGAGACCGTGCCGGAACCGGCCGAGCGCTTCGCCGGCCGGACCGGTCCGCTGCGCCTCCTCGTCGTCGGCGGCAGCCTCGGTGCCTCGGTGCTGAACGACTGTGTGCCGAAGGCGCTGGCTCTGATCGACGCGGCATGGCGGCCCGACGTCACGCATCAGACCGGCCAGGCTCACCACAAGCCGGTGCAGGCGGCCTACGCGAAGCTCGGCGTGCGCGCCGAAGTGCTGCCGTTCGTCGACGACATGGCCGCGCGACTCGCATCCTGCGACCTCATCGTCTGCCGGGCCGGCGCGGTGACCGTCAGCGAGCTGTGCGCCGCCGGCGTGGCTGCCGTCCTCGTGCCGCTCGTCGTCAGCACCACCTCGCACCAGCGCGACAACGCCGAATGGCTGGCGGGACGCGGCGCCGGGGTGCATTTGCCGCAGGCCGAGCTGTCGCCGCGCGGCCTCGCCGACCTGATCGGCGGCCTGACGCGCGACAAGCTGCTCGGGATGGCGACCAAGGCGCGCGCCCTCGCGAAGCCGAAGGCCGCCGCGCGCGTCGCCGACGAACTCGACCGTCTGGTGCCGGCATGAAGCACGCAGTCAAGCACATCCACTTCGTCGGCATCGGGGGCGCCGGCATGAGCGGCATCGCCGAGATCCTTCACAACCTCGGCTACACGGTGTCCGGCTCCGACCAGGCGCGCAACGCGACGACGCGGCGGCTCGCCTCGCTCGGCATCCGCATCGCCGAAGGGCACGACGCCGCGAACGTGGCCGGCGCCGAGGCGGTGGTCACGTCGACCGCGGTGAAGGGCGACAACCCCGAGGTGATGGCGGCGCGCGCCAAGCGCGTGCCGGTGGTGCCGCGCGCGGTGATGCTGGCCGAGCTGATGCGCCTGAAGCAGGGCATCGCGATCGCCGGCACCCACGGCAAGACGACGACGACGAGCCTCGTCACCAGCGTGCTCGCCGAGGCCGGGCTCGATCCGACCTTCGTGATCGGCGGCCGGCTGAACGCCGCCGGCGCGAATTCGCGCCTCGGCAAGGGCGACTACATCGTCGTCGAGGCCGACGAGTCCGATGCGTCGTTCCTGAACCTGATGCCGGTGATGGCGGTCGTCACCAACATCGACGCCGACCACATGGACACCTACGGCCATGACGTCACGCGGCTGAAGCAGGCGTTCGTCGAGTTCATCCACCGGATGCCGTTCTACGGCGCCGCAATCGTCTGCGCCGACGATGCCGGCGTGCGCTCGATCGTGCCGATGATCTCGCGCCCCCTGGTCAGCTACGGCTTCGGCGCCGATGCGATGGTGCGGGCGGTCGACGTCGAGGCCGACGCCGGCACGATGCGCTTCACGGTGCAGCGCCGCAACGGCGTGCGCATGCCCGACCTGCGCGTCACGCTCAACCTGCCGGGCGACCACAACGTGCTGAACGCGCTCGCCGCGATCGCGGTCGCGACCGAGCTGGAGCTGCCCGATGCGCCGGTAGTCAAGGGCCTCGCCGAGTTCCACGGCGTCGACCGCCGCTTCGAGCGCTACGGCGAGCAGCCGGTGCTGGGCGGCGGCACCTTCACATTGATCGACGACTACGGCCACCACCCGGTCGAAATGGCGGCGACCCTCGCCGCGGCGCGCGGCGCGTTCCCGGGCCGGCGTCTCGTCCTCGCGTTCCAGCCGCATCGCTACACCCGCACGCGCGACTGCTTCGAGGACTTCGTCAAGGTGATCGGCGGCGCCGACGCGGTTCTGCTCGCCGAGGTCTATCCGGCCGGCGAGGCGCCGATCGTCGCCGCCGACGGCCGCGCATTGGCACGCGCGCTGCGCGTCGCCGGCAAGGTCGATCCGGTCTTCGTCGACGACATCGCCGACATGCCGCAGACGATCGTCGAGCAGGTTCGCGACGGCGACGTCGTGATCTCGATGGGCGCCGGTTCGATCGGCCATGTGCCGGCCCAGTTGCGCGATCTGCTGCAGCAAGGAGGTTCCGCATGAGCGCTTCGCCCGGCCGCCCGAAGAAGGGTTCGCTCCCGTCCGCCGGGACCGGCGGAAAGCCGAAGGGCGCGCCGTCGGGCACGAGCCCGCAGGCGTTCGGCAAGGTCGCGGTGCTGATGGGCGGCACCTCGGCCGAGCGCGAGATCTCGCTGATGTCGGGCAACGGCGTGCTGGAGGCGCTGCGCTCGCAGGGCGTCGACGCGCACGCGTTCGATCCGGCCGCGCGCGAGCTCGTCGAGTTGAAGCACGACGGCTATGCGCGCTGCTTCATCGCGCTGCACGGCCGCCACGGCGAGGACGGCAGCGTGCAGGGTGCGCTCGAGCTGCTCGGCGTGCCGTATACCGGCTCCGGCGTGCTCGCCTCGGCGATCGCGATGGACAAGGTGATGACGAAGCGGGTCTGGCTCGCCGAAGGACTGCCGACGCCGCGCTTCGTCCGCCTCGGCGCCGACGACCTCGACCCGGCACGCGTCCGCACGGTGCCCGACGACCTCGGCCTGCCGCTGATCGTCAAGCCGCCGCGCGAGGGCTCGTCGATCGGCATCACCAAGGTCGCCGGCTATTCGCAGATGTTGGACGCGGTGCGGCTCGCGGCCGGCTACGACCCCGACGTGCTGTGCGAGGAGTTCATCGAGGGCGACGAGGTGACCTGCCCGGTGCTCGGCGAAGGCGCCTCGGCGCGCGCGTTGCCGGTGGTGCGCATCGTCGCCCCGGACGGCGCCTACGACTACCAGAACAAGTACTTCACCGACAGCGTGCAGTACCTGTGCCCGAGCGGCCTGCCGCCGGCCGAGGAGGCCGAGATCCAGCGCCTCGTCCTCGCGGCCTACCGCACGCTCGGTTGCCGTGGCTGGGGCCGCGCCGACCTGATGCTGCGCCAGCGCGATCGCAAGCCCTTCCTGCTCGAGATGAACACGTCGCCCGGCATGACCGGTCATTCGCTGGTGCCGATGTCGGCGAAGGCGGCCGGGCTCGACTACGCAAGCCTGTGCGTGCGCATCCTCGCGAGCGCCGCGCTCGACTCGCCGACGAAACCGGCAACTGCAGCGGCCGCGCCTGCCGCCTGATCGATGGCCAAGACACCGCGCGCCAACCGCACCGACACGACGGCCGTGCCGACCGACGTCATGCTGATGAACGTCACCGCGGCGGTGTTCGGCACGATCGGTGCGCTCGCGGTCGTCGCGGTCGTGGCGTTCTGGCTCGCCCGACAGCCGGCGTTCGCGTTGCGCTCGGTCCGCGTCGTCGGCGACGTCACCCGCAACAGCGTCGCGACGATCCGCGCGAATGCGATGCCGCATCTTGTCGGCAACTTCTTCACCCTCGATCTGGCGACCGGTCGGCGCGCGTTCGAGTCGGTGCCGTGGGTGCGCCAGGCGGTCGTCAACCGGGTCTGGCCGAACCGGCTGCAGGTGCGGCTCGAGGAGCACAAGCCGGTTGCGCTGTGGAGCACCGATGGCTCGGCCGAGAAGCTGGTCAACAGCTTCGGCGAGGTCTTCGAGGCCAATCTCGGCGATGTCGAGGACGACGGCCTGCCGATTCTGCAGGGCCCGGACGGCAGTGCGGCGCGCGTGCTCGGCCTGTTCCGTCGCCTCACGCCGATCCTCGCCGGACTCGATGCGCACATCGACACGCTGTCGCTGTCGGCGCGCGGCTCCTGGCGCGCCGAGCTCGACAACGGTGCCGACATCCAGCTCGGCCGCGGCAGCGACGACGAACTGGCCGAGCGCGCGCAGCGCTTCGTCGGCACGTTGGCCCAGGTGCTGTCGCGCTACGAGCGGCCGCTCGAATACGCCGACCTGCGCCACCACGACGGCTATGCGGTGCGCCTGAAGGGCATCTCGACGACGCTCGACGTGCCGCAGAAGCCGGCCAAGAAATAGAACCAGGGAGCGACATGGCGAAGGAACTGAAGGATCTGGTGGTCGGCCTCGACATCGGCACCGCGAAGGTGATGGCGGTGGTGGCCGAGGTGCTGCCGAACGGCGACCTGCGCATCGCCGGCCTCGGCAGCGCGCCGGCGCACGGGCTGAAACGCGGCGTCGTCGTCAACATCGACGCGACCGTGCAGTCGATCCAGCAGGCCTTGAAGGAGGCCGAGATGATGGCCGACTGCAAGATCACGCGGGTCTACACCGGCATCACCGGCAGCCACATCCGCGGCCAGAACTCGACCGGCATGGTGATCGTGCGCGACAAGGAGGTCACGCCGGTCGACGTCACGCGGGTCGTCGAGACCGCGAAGGCGATCAACATCCCGAACGACCAGCGCCTGCTGCTGGTCGAGCCGCAGGAGTTCGTGATCGACGGCCACGAGGTCAAGGAGCCGATCGGCATGAGCGGC
>Ga0207691_10002896_pt1 | contig 16734 bp, 12 predicted proteins | sample KBSM13metaG_FD_184327 | JGI IMG/M metagenome (GOLD analysis project Ga0207691, IMG submission 184327) | Miscanthus rhizosphere microbial communities from Kellogg Biological Station, Michigan, USA - KBS M1-3 metaG (SPAdes) (version 2) | ecosystem: Host-associated > Plants > Roots > Rhizosphere >... | reverse complement strand
TTTCAACTATTGAAATATTGTGTCTTTTGATTTTATCAGTTTGCTCTTGTGTCAATTCCGATTTTCCATTGGTAAATATGGTTAAATCCTTTGTCCAGTTACGAATGAGTTGAGCAAACTGAAATGCGAAATATCCATTTGCTAAAATCCCTGTTTTTTGTTTCTTTACTTCATACCCGTGGCAATATGGACAATGAATTACTGTAATTCCCCAACATTCAGAAAATCCCTTAATGTTTGGCATTATGTCTTTTAAGCCTGTTGCAAAAACGAGTTTTTTAGCTGAAAATAATTTTCCCGATTGAGTTGAAATCTCAAAGTCCTTATCGGTTTTCGTTCCATTAACGGCAAGGTCAGTCAAGAATTTTACTGTGTCGTATTTCAACACTTGCTTTTTTGCTTTTTCCGCAATAACGCTTGGTTTTTCCCCATCTTGCGTAATGAAGTTATGTGAATGAGGTGTTTGTCGGTTACAAGGCAAACTGCTGTCAATGATTAAAACATTTCTTAATGCTCGTCCCAAAGCCATTGCTGCCGAAAGCCCTGCATAGCTTCCGCCAATTATGATTACGTCAAAATTTTTGTTATCAGTCATTTCGTTAAAATTTGAAAATGCTGTTAATAAAAAGGTAAAACTAAAACTGATAAAGCAAGTCCCCCTTGTTTAATTAGTTCTCGTCTTGATATTTTTTTCGTTTCAGTCATTTGGTTTTTAAATGTGTGCCGCTTCTTAAAGTTGCATATAACAAATTGGCATTTGCGATGGCAGGATATTCTGTGTTCCGTCACGCCGATACCGAAGTTGATTTTTGTTTGATTGTTGAAGATAATATTTGTTGCTTAATTATTAACCTCAAGCCCGAATAGAAGTTGACTAACGATTTGTTACCGATTGTTCTTCCGTCCAGCCCTGCTATTGGAAATACTTTTGTTGTAGGCAGCCTTTTTTCTTGTTTAGTTCAGATGATTTCATCTTTCCACCGGGATTATGCAGAAATTAAATATTTCTGAATAGCTCAACGTTTTCCAGGTAATGAGGAACGGAAGCATTCCAACCCTTAATCTTTAGCGTCTCGCAGAGTGCGTTTGCGCTTGCGGGTTCACCATGCACTACAAAGGTTTGTTTTGGCGGTTCCTCAAAGCCCTTCAGCCAGTCAAGCAATTCGCTTCTGTCGGCATGTGCCGATAAGCCATTGATGGTAAAAATCTTCGCCCTGACCGGAATGTCCTGCCCGAATATCCGAATCGTTTCTTCTCCTCTTTGCAGGCGCCATCCACGGCCTCCTGTGGCCTGGTAGCCGGTTATCAGGATCACATTCTTTTCGACAGGCAACCGGTGATAAAGATGGTGAAGTATCCTTCCGCCTGTCATCATGCCGCTGCCTGCGATAATAATGGTATCTTGGGTGTAGTTGTTTATTTGTCTTGATTCTTCGGCGGTGCGCGTTACGGTCATATGATGTCGGAGGGTTAAAAATTCTTCATCATTTTCCATATCGGTATCGGCCAGCTTATGGCAAGCCTTGTGTTTCCGGTAAAATGCTGTGGCCTTAATAGCCATTGGGCTGTCTACAAATATCCGCACCTTAGGTATCTCTTTGCGGTACAATATACCTTTGAGCATCATCAGCAGGGTTTGTGTTCTGCCAATCGAAAAAGCCGGAATAACAATGTTTCCGTCCTTTTCGAATGTATAATTCATCAAATCCAGCACATCCTCTCGTTCGGTGGGTTTAATATCTCTGTCTCCATAGGTAGATTCCACGAAAAGTATATCCGCGGATTTCATCATATGCGGCGGGAAAAGGATGGGGTCATTAGGCCGGCCCAGGTCGCCCGAAAAGACAATCCTTTTGGTTTGCTGATCTCCTGTTATCGTTAATTCCACAATAGCAGCTCCCAGAATATGGCCTGCATTGTAAAAACATACCGAGATTTTGCTCGTGATTTTAACAGGCTCCTCAAAAACAAATGATTGGACATGATCCTTTATAGGCTCTACATCTTCGGTTGTATATAAGGGTTGCGGGTTTTCGTATTTTGAAAACCCTTTCTCTTTGGCAAATCTGGCTTCTTCAACCTGCAGTTTTGCTGAGTCGAGCAGGATCAATTCCATGAGATCAGCGGTGGCACTGGTACAATATACCGGGCCATTGAATCCATCCTTGAAAAGCTTGGGCAGGTACCCGGTATGGTCGAGGTGGGCATGTGTGATGACCACTGCATTTATGGTGCCCGGGGGAACAGGGAATTCATTCCGGTTCAACAAGCGCAACTCTTTCCGGCCCTGGAACAGGCCGCAATCAACCAAAAGTCTAAAGTCGTCGAACTCCAGCAGGTATTTGGAACCTGTGACTTCACTGGCAGCGCCCAGAAATTTTACCCGGATATTCATGAAATAAAAAATTTATATAAACAACTAAGGGGAAAAAGAAATGTAAAACCAAACCGCCAATCATTACATACAGAAACGTTTTGTACGTTCCTTGTCTTTTTGAAAAGTCTTCTAAATTGTTGTCAATTATTTGACTTCAATAACATCATCCGGTTACGTTTGCAGGCAACACTCTAATTTAAGATACAAGTCGCTTCGCCTGTAAAGATATTTAATTTGATACACTGTTGTTTTGCGTTATCCATTTTGTATCGTTGTTGGGACGTCCGGTTGCTTTCCGTAAGAAACTATGGATTTTTACGGTATCATGTAGTATCGTAAGGTATCATACCATATCATCGTGTCCTATAATCTGGCCACCAAAATCAAGTAAATCGAAATAACTGAATTTAGTAACAGATTAGGAGCGAATAAAAGCCACTATAGGTGAAGAAAAGCAACAAAAGGCAAATGAAATCCATTTAGGATATGCGTTCAAGCCCGAACTAAAGTAAAGCGATGCAAATTGCCGAAGTTTCAATGTCCCGTCTTCGCTTGTAGCAATACTTTTGTTAGCAGCAGGTTTTTATACAACACTCCCAAATCTTGACTCCATTTAGTCGATTCCAAATTTTTCATGCATTGCTTGCCATCCTTTTCCAAACTAAATTTTTTCTAGTGCAGCAGTCCGCTTCTCTTCTTGCAAACATGGAATGCAGGTTGCATATTGAATACCTTTGCAATATTCCTTGCATTTGAGACATAGTTCCATTTTTTTATATCAAAGTTATATGCACATTTTTTACAAGCAGTTATTGACGATTTAAACGAACAAAAAAATAGCTCTCAAATATTTAAGCGATTATGGGCCCTGGATGCTGAGTTCAGTGCAGATTCGACACGGTCCATGTCTTCTAAAAAGGGTGTGAACACTACAAGCAGACTACCCGGGCGCCCGGTTAATTACATCATTGAATGGTTTTCACCTATTTATATTCTATTTGAACTTCTTCCTGAAGATAATGAGATTGTCATTCTAGATACAGGTACAACATCAGAAGACACAGTAATAGAAGACGCATAGTTGAATCAGGCAACTGCTCAAAAGTTGCCTGTAAATCGATCCGGAAAAGTTCAAGAGCTTTGTAACATCAACCTCAAGGAAATATCGTATATTTAAATACGGGGTCTCAGCCGGCGAGGCGGTATTCTTTTTTGACCAAAAGCAACAAACTTAAACTTTAGGAAATGCCAAAAATGAACGTTGGCATCAAAACACAATCAAAGCTTGTTAGCAACGAGGCCCTCAACAAATTTTTATTGTCAATAAGCCACGCCAGCAAATCCAAAGTAGACCTCGTTGCGGACCTGATGGAATCCATTTATAAAAACATGGGCCAAACCGTAAGTAAAGACGAGCCGGACCAGGCTAATACACTTGTTTTTAAACAAACCATCTGATGAAGTATTTTATTTTTTCTACAAAAGATCGTGGCGCAAAAAATATTGGCTGGTTAAAAAGCAATTTTGTTTTCAGTTTCAGCAATTACTACAATCCCGTAATCAGCGCTTTTGGAACTCTGGTGGCATTTAATGATGATTATATGGAATCTGGAAAAGGTTTTGGAATCCATCCCCATATCAATATGGAAATTATTTCTGTTTTATTAAAAGGGAAAATGAATCATAAGGATTCGATGGGATACAGCACTATTATCGAAGAAGGAGGTGTTCAGATTATGAGTGCAGGAAGCGGGCTGAAACATGAAGAATACAATATCGGTGAGGATGAGGTCAATTTTCTGCAGATCTGGATTCAACCCAAAATTCAAAATATTATACCCCGTTATCAGTTCCGGCAGTTCCCGAAAAAAGACCGTAAAAATCAACTCACTACAATCGTCTCCCATGAAGAAGGACTGGAGCATTGCTGGATAAACCAAAATGCCAGGCTATCGCTAGGATATTTCGAAAAAGGTCGTCAAATTCAATACGGCTTCAACCCGGAAAACAAATGCATTTTTATATTCCTTATGGAAGGTGACATATCAGTAAATGAACTCGAACTGTCAAAACGAAATGCAATAGGCGCCTGGGAAACTAATCAGATTTCCATCGCCTGCCAGGAAAACTCAGAGTTTTTAATCATAGAGACGCCGGTCAATCAGAAGTAACTTCAGGCTTCGAAAGTTTCGGCTGCCCATTTCCCGTGCAGGCAACGCCTGAGCATCGACCATATGGAGGCATTTTTCCTGACCATTGATCCTGAGATCGGAACGAAGTACAGCAGGAAGGTGGCGACCATCATGGCCTGTGAGCAATTGAAAAAGGATCTCGATTCAAATAGCGCCGGCGGTTCCTCTTCCGAGGGCTGGATACAGACGCCCGAGCGGATGGAATGGACCGACTCCAAGATCGGCCGCATCGAGCTGATCTATTCTTTAAAGGCCAAGGGTTCCCTGAACAACGGCGAAGCAAGCATCGCCCAGATAGACGACGTCCTGCAATTTATCTTCTCCACCCGCCTTGGCAACATCTCCGCCGGCTTCCAGGACATCTTGCGCCACAAGTCCGGATACACAAACACGGATAAAGTAGAGAATATGAATTAAATTTAGACTCCAACCGGTTAAATATTCTTTTAGAAAATGCATTATGGCAGGACTAAAAAGATTTCCAAATATAGCGGGTGTAATTGTACTAACTGCATTTTTCGGCGTTTTGGGTTATTTCATCTTTACAAAACGGACGAGGCAGCCGGATAACAAAAATGATGCTATGGATGTCGCGCAGTCCATTGCAGTGCTGCCGTTTGTCAACCTCGGTAAGGATACCACACAGGAATATTTTAGTGATGGGCTAATTGACGGCATACTTAGCTCTCTGGGTCAGTTGAAAGGGTTAAAGGTATCCGCCAGAACTTCTTCGTTACAATTTAAAGAAAAGAACGCTGACATAAAGGATGCCGGACGCCGGTTAGGAGTACGCACGGTTCTAAAAGGGAGTTACCAACTTGAGGCAGACCGGGTTACAATTACTGCCGTCTTAATTGATGTAAAAGACAATTCTAATTTATGGTCGGCGAAGTATGACGAAAATATGGATGACATATTTACCCTTCAGCATAAGATTGTGAACGCAATCGCTGACAAATTGGAACTGACCTTATTGCATTCAAACCAGTCTGGGCTCAAAAAACCAACAAAAAGTATAGAGGCTTATAAATTATATTTAAAAGGCCGTTCAAACTGGAACCTGAGAACTCCGCCGGCCCTCAAAAAAGGAATCGATTTTTTTCAACAAGCCATTGCCATTGATTCATCTTACGCCGCGGCTTACGCAGGAATAGCCGATTGTTACACCGCTTTAGGGTATGGAAGTTTCATAGCGCCAAAAGATGCCTTTCCGAAAGCCCTGGAAGCGGCAACGAGGGCTTTGCTTCTCGATTCAACGCTGGCCGAGCCACATGCATCTTTGGGATATTACAATTTCTATTTTGCCTGGGATTGGGCAGCGGCGGAGCAGGAATTTCGCAGTGCCATCGCATTGGATCCAAACTATGAGCTTGCCTATGACTGGTACGGCTACTACTTAACCGCTATGAAAAGATATGATGAAGCAAAAGTTGTACTCTCAAAGGCGGCGGAGCTCGATCCCCTTTCTGTTCCCATTGTTACAGACATGGGCTTTAGTGCCTTATATCGTGGTGACCATAAGTACGCTTTTCAAAATTTACAAAAAGCGTTGCTGATGAATCCAAAATTTATGCTCGCACATCTTTGGATGGGCCGCATATATCAGGTAGAAAAACGGTATCCCGAAGCCATTTCCGAATACAAACAGGCCTTACAAGCCTCCGCAAATTGGCCGGTGGCATTTGCCGTGCTTGGAAATGTTTACGGGGTGAGCGGCGACAAGATCAACGCCAAAAAGATGCTTGATACGCTGCATGCACTCTCTTCTAAAAGATTCGTGACTTCTTATGGACTTGCAACCATATATGCGGCGCTTGATGAGAAAGACAACGCATTTGAATGGCTGGATAAGGCTTACGAAGAACGATCTAACTGGTTGGTATGGCTTAGGGCAGATCCCCGATGGACTCCCTTTAAAAAAGAAAAGAGATATATTGAACTGGTAAACAAGGTGGGTCTTCCGCAATAATTGGAGAACTGGTTTATATACGACCCCGTTACAAGCTACAAGTGATGACCACTTTCTGTCATCCACAGCGATCATATCGTTGTCCGATAATTTGAATTCATCTAACTTTAAGACAGCTATCTCCCCTCATCTATGCGGGTCTTCCCCTATCACATACGGTGCATTAACAAAGCAGGAACAAATGTTTTCAGCCTAGCGCTCTGCCTCTTATTGTCACTGTCCTCAGTTCCCGGAGATGCTCAAAGAGCAAAGATTGACAGCATTAAAAAATCTTTACCCTATCTACACGATAGCGCCCTGGTTGATGCCCAAAACGCGTTGAGTTTAATTTACACCTATTTGCAACCAGATTCAGCGAAATATTACGCGGAAAAAGCATATCGTGCGGCATTTTCGATGAACTACCTGGAAGGCTTGATCATCGCTTTGAATAACAAAGCGCGCATCGAAGGTGTTGCACTACAGAATTTTTCGTTGCAGGAAAAAATATGCCTTCAAATATTACAACAGTATAAAAATGTAGCGGGCATGAACCTGTTGGCTGACACATATATGAATCTGGGATTGGCCTTATTCTTTCAAGGTTATTTCGACCGGTCAACCGAAGCATGTACAACCGTAATTCAACTTTCTCAAAAAGCCGGAAATAAAAAACGGATGGGTGAGGCGACTGCCATATTGGGTTCCATTAGTTTTGAAAAAGGGGATTACGAAAAATCATTTCAAGACCTAAATAAAAGCCTGGACATTTTTAAAAGCAATAACGATTCCTACAACAAGGCAATTGTGTTGGCGAAGATCGGTGACCTGTATCGTTTGGCAGGTGACAATAAAACTGCGTTGAATTTGTATTCCGAAAGTCTGGAGAATAAAAAAAGCCAAAACCTGGAATGGTATCCCTTAGAAGATCTCGGCGATACGTACTATGCGCTCGAGCCCTACGATCCAACGCTGTATGAAGAGGAAAGTTATCTCCAGACCATTAAATCCATGACGATCAGAAACAATTACACAGCGCTTCCGCGCATGCGCGCAGCAGAGATGGAAATTGCTTCAAATAAATATGATAAGGCTATCGGTTTGCTTATAGAAGAACTAAATAAATCAGCAGTAAAAAACAACAAAACGCAACTCATGCGCCTGCTGTTTGATATGGCAAAAGCTTACGAAGGGAAAAAGGCGTATAAGCCGGCTTTTACCTACACGACCTACTTACTGCAAAATGCCAAGACCCACCAGGCTAAACAATACATACGGGACGGATACAAACTGATGTCGGTCTTGTATGGGCACACCCATCATGTTGACAGCGCCTACCATTATTACCAGCAGTATACATCCATGAAGGAATACGTGGCACTTGATGAATTCAGCAAAAAGCTTGCTATCTACAAAGCAGCGACGGAAAGCGAAAAGAAACGCGCGCAAATAGAACTACTCAAAAAAGGAGAAGTTATCAGTCAACAACAGTTACAACTTAGCCGGCAACAGCTAAAAAGCGAATCATTTCTAAAAAACATCTTAGTTACCAGCGTTTTTTTCCTGGCGCTACTTGGTTTTATCATATTCAGAAACATCACGCTGAAAAGAAAATATGAAAAGAATCGCCATGAAATAGTAGAACAGGAATTAATTCTCGGGAGGATGGAAAGCGAAAGAACCAAAAATGAAATGCAAAAAAAGGCTACGGAGTTGGAAATCCAGGCACTTCGCGCTCAAATGAACCCCCACTTTATTTTTAACTGTCTCAACTCAATCAACAGGTTCATCATTGGAAACGAGGCCTCGAGGGCAGCGGATCACCTTACGAAATTTGCAAGGCTCATACGCATCGTGTTGGAACAATCTGGCAAGTCGTTCGTAACACTTGCGGATGAAATGTATTGTTTACAATTGTATATGGATCTCGAAAAACTGCGTTTTGAAATGCCATTTCAGTATGAAATTGATACAAATCAGATAGATACATCGGCAGTAATGATACCTTCACTATTGATACAGCCTTTTGTAGAAAATGCCATCTGGCACGGCTTACAGGGCAATAAAAGCAGGAATGGGAGGATTCATATTAACGTGAATCTTGAGAATGGTATCTTGTATTGTAAAATTACTGATAATGGAGTCGGCAGAGAGAAAAAAACCGAAATGTCCGGAACCGGCGGAACTGGCAAAAGTTCTTTGGGCATAGAACTTACCAGAACCCGCCTGCAACTGATTGATCCGTCAAAACGAGAAAATGTGGGTGTATTTATTGAAGACCTGACGACCGATTCAGGAAAGAAAGCAGGCACCTGCGTTCATCTAAACATTCCTGCACAATACCTGTAAACTATTTTACTCCAAATAATGATTAGAGCGCTGATAATAGATGATGAAAAACATTGCTGCGATAGTCTTCTATGGCAATTACAACAGTATTGTCCGAAAATAGAGGTTGCAGCTGTTTGCGATTCTGCAAAACATGGGTTGAAACAAATTTCCATCCAGCAACCAGAGCTAGTTTTTCTCGACGTTGAAATGCCTGAAATGAATGGATTTGAAATGCTGCAGCAATTAACAGAAATTCACTTTAAAATTATTTTTACAACTGCTTTTAATCAATATGCCATTCGTGCCATAAAATTCGGTGCTTTGGATTACCTGGTAAAACCCATCGACAAAGATGAATTGTGTGAGGCCGTCAACAAATACCCCCAAAATGCACAACACGATTCATTCAAGCAACTTACCGCCCTGCTGAGTCATATAAAAAACAACAATGATCTTTCTTTTCAAAAAATCGCATTGCCTACCCTGCATGGCTATGAACTGGTTTTAATCAGCCATATTGTCGTCTGTGAAAGCAGCAATAACTATACAACGGTTCGATTAAACAACGGACAGAATATCCTCATTTCCAAAACACTTAAACAAGTAGAAGAGCTCCTGGATATGAGTCCCTTCTTCAGGGTTCATAATTCTTTCCTCGTAAATCTTCAATACGCAATTCGTTTTATCAAAGGCGAGGGCGGATACCTGGTATTAAGTACTGATATGACGGTTCCTGTTGGACGTTCAAAAAAGGAAGAGCTGCTTAAATTGATTACACACCTGTCTGTATAACCTGTACTGCGACTTCCTTCCTGCTGATCTCTCATCCGTTTCCGCCAATTGCTCATTTTCTCTGGAAATACCGCAGGAGCAGGATAGATTTAATCCAGCATATTTCCACCAATAAAATTATTTTATGAACACGAAAATTACCGGCAGCCGAATGCTTGCCCTGATTGGCACCATAGTTATGATAACCACATTGAACGGTTGCAAAAAAGAAATTCCGGTTGAGGATCAGCCTTATGACCTGAATGTCAATTTGTTTGGCTTAAGTAAAGATTTTAACGCCAAGGGGTTTATAAAGTTTCGCCAGGATCCCGATACCGCACGGATCATCAACCTGGACACCTGGATTTCCGGACTCACACCGAATCACGCTTATCAGCTTCAACGGGCGGTGAACCCCATAACCGATACCACCGGCTGTTCCAGTACCGCCTGGCTTACGCTGGGCCTTGGACTTACCCCCATGTCAATCCACACCGACGCGCATGGTTATGGAAATGCGAACTTGTGGCGGGCAGTTACGGCTATACCACGCGGCACCCAATTTCATATACACTTTCAGGTAATAGATTCTGTAACGTCGACTCCGGTATTGTTCAGCGATTGTTATGATTATACCGTGAGATAAGGGGGTCAATCCTTACGATTATTTTTCTCTATCAGGACGCTTCCTGATTTCGAAGCATTTATGACATGCCTACCTAAAGTCCAGCCGAACGAACATTATTCAAAGAGTAAAAAAAATCATTCCGGACTTAAGCTTTAATTTATTTGCCTTCCATACCAGGTTCCCATTCAATCCGGCAGGAAGGTTTATCGTGATTGCGCATTTATTATTGGCCAGGAATTGATATTTCACATAGATATTTCATTTAGGATTAGGAATGCCTCCTTCAAAGAAGTTCGGGTCTCCCGGATGAGGCTCACTTGACACCGCAGCAAAGCCTGGAGCAGATGGTTTGATACCGCAAACAGTTGCAAGAAAATCGTAACATGAACTTGCGCTAATCTCCATTAGAATACGATTTCAATAATGCATCTATCTGGCTCTGCATATTCTTTGAATCGAATACGTCGTCAAAATATCTTTTTGAAATCGTTTCTTCCATTGGAAAAGAGGATTTAGGCAAATAAGGCCCACAACCAATTAAATAGGATTGTTCGGGCTCATCTCCATCGAACCATACCTTAAAGAAGTAGAATGTAGTCGGTCGGCCTTTAATTAATTGGCTTTTTTGCGTCAGATACTTGATGGTCACTGGCTCGTAATCGTCTTCAATAAGGGAAGCCCAAATTTCGCTTTCAGCAAATGACTTCTGGGTTTTGTAGGTTATCGGAAATAAATTCAATTTGTTCTTTTCCTTTAAATAGTTGTATAAAAATATCCGATAATACTTATCAGATGCGATCTGAAGATATACAGACGGATCTACCGGTATATTGTTATTTATTAATTCCTTCAGGGCTTTATATTTAATATAATTGTCTTTTACAGGCAGATATGCCTTCAATTGTGTGTTGGCAACCTGGCTTTTTAAATTCCCTAAAAACCGGATTGTTGCAATGTCCAACGTGTAGTATTTGTCTGTGTCTTCAAGAAGTAATTCCACCCGCTTCTTAGACAATAGTACACTCGGAGTTACGTAAGTTGAGAGCTGGCTTCGATCCAAGAGGTTACTGTCTATAAGCGAATTGCAGATATCCATTATGGATGGACTCAAATAACTATTATTTAATAGTGGAAGTAATGTCTGCATAATCTGTGCAGTCAGAGTACAGGTATCTTTCAACCTGTTCCTGACAACAACAGACAAATCAGACTCAGGAGGACCAGACCGAAGCATCTCAGCGATCGTCTTATAATTGTCCAGGGTTGGATAGGACACCATAATTTCCAGGAGTGCATTCTTAAGTTCTGCGTTTGAATCCGCAACCATTTTAAATGCATCACGCGCAAACTCAAAAGATGACTTATCGTGAAGTGATATTATCCTGTCGATAATCGCCTTATACCATTTCTTCTTTACCGGGTTGTCTACATCACAAATACTAATATGTATAATCGCCTTATGCATTGTATCCAGATCATTTGTATCAAATGGCGCAATCCTTATGTAGGTTAACGCATCCGCTGAAGTAGCAGAATCCCTGCTGAATAGTGACGAAAGTAAAAGCCCGGCATGTGATTTTAAGAAATTAGACTGCGGGGCAGGCTTTTTAAATTTAATGGATTCGAAAAAGCGATTTGTATTCTCATCGTTTATCTGATCAGGTGTTTTTATTGTGTATGCTGAGAACAATTCATCACCATACCGGTATATACGATAACGATCCCGTAGCATACTTCCCTTCGTGTTCTTTATATACTCAACAAAGGGCACATCTGCGTTGGTTACCACCCGCTTGTAGATTATCGTATCATTTTTGCCCAATAATGCCAAAACCCGGTCATCCCAAAAAATTGAATCAGTTTTTGCCCAATAATAGTCTTTCAGATGCCCGTGTCCTATATAATAAGACTGTGCACTGTTCGTGTCGATTGCTTCATACAACCTGTCCGCCAATGGGCCTTTTAATTCAGTTGCTACAATATCAGATGGACAGAAAGCCGATAAGACGCTATCAGCTGAAGTCTCCGTTCTCCAATGAGCAGCAGGGAATTCCCTAAAGTGAAAAGATTCAAAATACCATTTTGTAAATCCATCAGGCCTATCTGCTCCACAGGTCGCAACCAAAATATACAGGCGATTATTGCGGATATAATATCGCCCCCGCATTTTTTGAACCTTACTGTCTTTTAGAATTCCGGCGATTTCGTGTACGCGGATACTATTTTGGAAATAAGAAGAATCACATGTAAGACTGTCTAACATCAATTTTGACTTGCCAACAATTTTCTGCATATAGGTGCTGTCATTGTCAATTAAGCTGCCGGCGAGCGTCGTACTGGTAGAAAAAAGATAGGTTGCTCCTGTCCTTTCATCTACGGAAATATTCATAACCGTTTTCACCCCTTCAGCTTTCCTCTCTCCGGAATATTCTTTAACCGGCACAGGATCCGATGGCAGATCAAGCTCAAAACTTCGAAGCGTGTCTATATAATGAACCAGCTGTGTAGAAGGAAGAGGCAGGCTTTTATTTACGCGAAAGGAATGCAAAAAGCGGTCAATTTCAACCAGGCCATCCTTTGAATCTTTTGTGCTGAAGCCCACCACAATAAATAACTTGTTACCACTGCTAAGCAGGTAACCTTTACGAATACCATCCTCATTGCGAACCATATATTCTTTACCTTTTGCTCCGGCTAAAGAAATATCTCTTTTTATCCTGGTTTCCGAATCAGGGAACAACTGGTGGGAAAATTTATCTAATGACGAGTCTAATTTTTCCGGCTGTAAAACCGTTGTTACAGCAGTAGTAAAATATCCTGAGCTTTTTGTAAAATCAATATAAACCTTCATGACAAAGGTTCCATAAAGTCTCAATTCTTCTGCTCTTCCAGGCATGGCCACCTGGTATAGTCCGGCGTCACCTTTATTAATTTCCCATTCAGCAGGCTTCTCTTCTATCACATAGTCCTTTGGACTTACTTTCCGGCTGCTTATTACAGGCTCAACCTGAAAACCTTTCTTTCTTAGGAGTTCAATGATCCCGGTAGGTCCGGGAAGATGTGCAGCACCAACTGCGTAAAACATGCTACGGACCCGGCTCATGCTGTCCATCCTTTCTGACATTCTGATATTTCTCTTTACAACTACCTTATCGTTATACAGGCTATCCTGACTACTGGACATTTTAGCAATGGCATTGAGATTCTCCATTGCATAAGCATTTATCATGTTTTCAAGCTCATGATTTCCCTTACCGTAATCAGTAACCAAAAGTTCCACGATATCCGACTTATCCACTACATTACTGACCAGGCTGGCCTGATCCTGCAGATCTTCCACACCTCCTGTCCACTTACCTTTTCTTCTTGCAATATCATAAAGATAAACGTCGACAAATGTTTGCATTTTACCTGACTTGAATTTTTCGCTTATCCATTTATTCTTTTCTTTGATTACATCTTCTGTGGTAATGTCTGCCGGAACCTTACCCATTTTTTTTGCCAGCCGGGGGCTATATTTTTTGTAATCCGATTCGGAAAGTACCTCGCTGATCTTTTTAGAATTGACTATTTTCTGTTTGATTTGATCAATTACAATCAATGTAAGCTGTTGAGGACTTAGCTCCATTGCAAATCCATCTGAATTCAAAATTGCCTGATAAACAGAGTCGCCGAAGTTGAAAATACGCTCGTCGTTTAGGTGGAGTGTTCCAAATAAATAACTGGGTGATTTAAGCCCGTTTCCGGAAATACGCCATAAGAGGCTATTTGTAGTCCCTGGTTGAGCTTCTGAACAAAAAGAAAATGAAATTAAGAATAGAATTAAACAGGTTGACGGCAGCCTGAATCGTCTCATACGGTGTGGTTTAAGCAGTTAGCAGGTTTCGGTACAAATTTTCTAAGTTCAAAATACAATAACATATCCTACTATTTTAATAATACCGCAAATCAGTTAATATGCGTATAAGGGTAAACCCTTAGTGCTCATGTTCTTCAAACGATTTTATATAAGGCCACTAATACCACGCCGTCTCCCTATACAAATACCACTAAGAACCCGCAACGATGTGATTTCAGTATAACATTTTAACGGAATGTAGGATCAGTTAAGGCCAGGATTAATAATTTCCTTTTTTGAAAAATTGATAGCCATAGGTGGATTCGAAAAATTGTTTTAAATTTTTGTTCCACTTCCTTTAATAAAGAAGTGCCATTAATTTCTGTGATTCCGAGAAAGTACAAGGCTGGTGTTTTTGCTTTTTGCATTAATGGATTATTAGTTGTCTCAACTAAAATCGGATTACATATCAAATACATTTTTGTATTAGTACTTTGCACTTAAAATAATCGTCAAAGTCAAGAAACCCCTGCAAATCCAACGAACCAGTTTATTGAAGTAATCTTTGTCCGTTTTGTACTCTGCAGGGAATGCGCATCTATCGCGGATACCTCACTTCCCGATACAAAAAGTTCCGTCCCGCGATCCCAGTGGGTTTGCGGGGAATTAGTGACGGACTAGTAACCAGGATACTTTGATTTGACTAATGATTTAATTGAGATCTACGAACTACGGCTTTAATCCAATTTAAGCTATCAGGATACTTCAAATTATATCTGTCAAAATCCTCTGGCAAAATCAACATCTGATTTATTTGTGGTTGACTTCCAGAAAATACGACAGGAAAATATTTATTTGGAAATACATCCTTAAGCCCAGAATAAATTCCCATAGTTTCCTCATCTTGATATTCAATATTATTATAGTAATAAATATATTCTATTTTGACACCTCCTCTATGAGACATTGAAGATTTCATAATTTTTCCGGATGTAAATTGCATATCAGCTTGAATCTCTTTTTTATTTTTTTTTCTTTTATTGATTGCGACTAAAACTATTATAGAAATTATAATAATACCCAAAACGCTATCTTTAACTTTGTTTAAATTCATTTAAACCTTCAATATTAAGTGGCAAAAGTTTCTGTCTACTAAATTTAAAATTTTATATAAAGTTTTATCCAAGAACTTCCAGTAAGCTCACCGGCTATGGGTGATTTCACCAGTCTTCTCCCTTGTTGAATTCAACTTCTTGCGTTAGTCGGTACATTTTGTTCCGTGACGATACAAAAAGTTCTGCCCTTCGAATCTAGTGGGTTCGCGGGGAATTAGTGACGGATTGGTAAGAGACTTATTCATCGGAAAACAACAATTCGAATTTCAGGCCTTGTAATCCGCTCTGTTCATAACAAGTAATAAACTCATCTTCAGGAGCTCTAATTCCCTCATAAGTAAGAATTAAAGTGTCGGCTTGTTCGGGAATTTTAAAAACGGTAGATTCATGAAAGCGGTGGCGGTGAAAGGAATATTTTAGAATTCTATTGCTCCTCGTACCGTCTTCATAATAATGAAATTGAATATTTTTGCGATCTAAAACATTTACACAATCAATTACATTAACGATAAATAATGGAGTATTGTCTTCTAAATAAATAGGAAGTAATTCAGAACAAAGGTTCCAGAATCGCCCTAATTTATCGGCTGCTTTCTGATTACAGGCAAAGGCGGATGGGTTAATAAAAGAAAAGAAATCTCCTTTCTTTTTCAATGGATTGTCAATATAGAATTCTATCGGTTTCCAATTTTCCTTTTTGGTATGGCCATCAAATTCCAACATTTCCATCACAAGGTCTGACTTCGAATCAGGTAGTATAATTTGATATTGTTCAACATCCGGTTCAATACTAAACACTTTCATACATGATTTCATTTGATCATTCAAGCGCTAAATCTTTTGTGTTATGAAATTGGTTCCAATCTCTATCGTCTGTGAACTTTGATAATTCTCGAATTATTTCTTCGATGTCTGTCATGATATAAGTATAATGTTCGCAAATAATGAAATCTACTTCCCAATACAAAACTTCCCAAAGATCCAGGACAGCTGCTCTTCGTTCGTGATCTCGCCGGTGATTTCGCCGAGATAGTGGAGAGCACGGCGGATATCGGGGGTGAGGAGGTCGCCGGAAAGGCCTTCGTTGAGGCCGCCCTGGATGTCGGCGAGGGCGGTAGCGACGCGCTGCAGGGCTTCCTGGTGGCGGGCGTTCGTAAGAACGGTTCCTTCGCGCTGGTGTTTGCCTTGAAGTACCCGGTCGGCAAGAGCCTGCTTCAGGTGTTCGATACCGGTAGCCTTCCTGGCCGAAATAAACAGCGCATCCTTGTAAGGAAACTTCCGGTTCAATTGTTCGGGTGTGAATAGATCTGACTTATTCACGACATGAATCAGCTTGTTTTTGTCGAGTGGCAGGATTTCCAAAATGGGATCCGTCGCGTCGATCACTTCCAGCACGATGTCCGCCTGTTCGATCTTCTGCCTCGTCTTTTCCATTCCCAGGTTCTCGATAAAATCATCGGTATGCGCACGGATCCCTGCCGTATCGATCATACGAAACTCGATCCCTCCGATCACGAGGATCTCTTCGATCGTG
>Ga0207691_10002893_pt1 | contig 16739 bp, 14 predicted proteins | sample KBSM13metaG_FD_184327 | JGI IMG/M metagenome (GOLD analysis project Ga0207691, IMG submission 184327) | Miscanthus rhizosphere microbial communities from Kellogg Biological Station, Michigan, USA - KBS M1-3 metaG (SPAdes) (version 2) | ecosystem: Host-associated > Plants > Roots > Rhizosphere >... | reverse complement strand
TCACTGCAGATACCCCAGACTCCGCAACTTCTCCAGATACTCCTGGTCTCGTTCGGGCGCCGTGGACGCGGGGGGCGCGACCCGCGGGCCGTAGCTCAGGACGGTCGCGGTCTCGAGCGTTCCCGGCGCGAACAGCGAGGCGACGGGCTGGCCGGCGAGGTCGCGCGCCGGTGGAATCCCCATCCGCGCCAGGATCGACGGCGCGGCGTCTACCGGAAGGACCTGGATACTCTTCTGGCGGGAACCGCTGTCGCTCCTTCCATCCACTGCGGCTGAGCCGTCGAAGACGACCATGCGCCCCAGAGCGCCCGCGCGGGGGTGCGAGTCGGCGGCGAGAACGACGAGGACGATCTCTCCCGCGTTGGCCCGACCGACCTCCCTGCGCAGAAGCTCGGCGATCGGCGCCTGCGCGGCCGTGCGCGCTGCCGGATCTTCGCGCGCAATGTCGCATCCGGGAAGGTAGACCGTCGAGAGGGCGAAGCCCTTCCGGGAATCCGACTCGAACACGCGAAGGGCCTCGCGGTCGGCACCGGGACCGTCCGCCGCGCGGGCGAACACCTCCCGGTTTTCCACGACCACCGCGCCGGGCCAGGGCCCGGCGGCCCACCATCCCACCGAGAGGCTCGAGATTCCGGCCGAGGCCGCGACCTCCCAGAAATCGAGGCTCTTCCGGTCGGAGTGCGACACCGGAGCGTTCGCCACGAGTCCCAGTCTCGGCCCGATCCCCCGCAGGTACCACCCGGTCCCCCACGGCGGACGCAGCGACAGCGGCGAGCCGAGCGGCCGGACGCGGGTGAGCGCCCGGACCCGGTGCATGGTCGGGTCGACGCCGGTCGCGAGCGTGGTCCAGATCTCCGGCGGCGAGCCGCGCTCCGCCGGCCACCATCCCGTGGCGCCGCGGGCCAGGACCTCGGCCGCCGGCCCGTTCTTGCCGGCGCCGTCGAGGTCGAGCCCGTCCATCGCCAGGACGACGAGGGGCGCGGACCGCGGCGACGGCTGGGGCGAGGGGGCCGGTGGCCGCTCGCGCCTGGAGAAGAGAAGCAGGATCGCCACCAGCAGCCCGAGGGCCGCGGCCGCGGCGAACACACGGCGGAGCGTGCGCCGAGGCAGAAGGCCCGCGCGCGCGAACGCGAGGGCCAGGAATCCGAGACGCACCGCGGCCGCGAGGAAGAGCGCAACCACGCCGATGGGGATCGCCCAGAGAAGGGTCCGGGCCGAAACCTCGCGGCCCAGGCTGTAAGTCCCCCCGATCCACAGAGCGAAGACGAGGAGTGCCGAGACCATGCCCGCCATCGTCGCGGCGACGCCCGGCGTGCGAGCCCGCGACGCGAACGCGGCCAGCGCCAGCGCGAGGAGGGCGGCCGGCAGCAGATCCGCGACAAAAACGTGCGCGAGAAGAGAGAGCGAGGCCGCCGCCGAGAGCGCGAACCCCGGCTCCGAGGACTCCACGGCCGCCAGCGCCGTGAGCGCGGCGGAAAACGCTCCCAGCAGGATCGCGATGAGGAAGGCCCCTCCCCGCCACTCGAAGACCGGCCGAAAGAGCAGCCGGTCGACTCCGGCGTCGAGGTACCCGAGCTCGCGCAGCCGCGACCGGGCTTCGTCGAGAGTCGGACGGCTCGAAGTCAAGAGCGGCGATCCCGCACGACACGCGCGAGGTCCGCCAGCACTTCGCCCCGCCGGCCGATCGGCTGGAGAGCCTCCACGGCCGCCGCGAGCAGCTCGTCCACGAGGCGGTGCGCGGAGTCTGTCCCGAGCACCGAGGCGAAGTTCGCGCGATGGCCCTCCCGTGCGGGGTTCTTCCCCATCGACTCCGGATCTCCTTCGTGGTCGAGAAGATCGTCGGTGATCTGGAAGGCGAGGCCGAGGTTGCGGGCGTAGAGCGTCAGGGCCGAGAGCGTCCGCTCTCCTGCTCCGCCGGCCAGCGCGCCGCCCCGCACGGCGGCGACGAAGAGCGCCCCCGTCTTGCGGGCATGGATGGACTCGAGGTCGTCGAGCGCCAGCCGCGTCGGATCGGCCGCGAGGTCGGCCGCCTGGCCGGCGCAGCAGCCCTCCGCGCCGACGGCCCGGGCGAGCTCCCCGAGGATCCGCGAGGCGAGGGCGCGAGAAAGCGCCTCGTCCGACGCGACGACCTCGAAGGCGCGCGCGAGCAGGGATACCGAGGCCAGTTCCGCCGTCGCCACGCCCCAGCTCAAGTGCAGCGCCGGCAACCCGCGCCGCCGCGGAGCGTCGTCCATCGACGGCAGGTCATCGAGCACGAGCGAGGCGGCGTGGAGAAATTCGACGGCCACGGCGACCGGCATCGCGGCCGCCCGCGACGCCTTCGCGATGTCGCCCGCGGCCAGCGCGGCCAGCGGCCGCAGCCGCTTCCCGGGCGACAGGGCCGCGTCGGCGATCGCCTGCGTGAGATTCTCGGCCCGCGGCGCCGGGGACGGAAGGTGGGCCGCGAGCGCCTCCTCGAGCCCGGGGCGGGCTTCGGCCGCGAAGCGATCGAAGGCGAACGCGCCGGCCGCCCCGGCGGGGACCGTCAGAAGAGGTGTCCCCGCTGCCTAGCTCTTGAAGCTGGCCAGCGCCTCCGACTCCGATTCGTAGACGTCGAAGACGGTGATCAGCTGGGTGACCGTCAGCACGTCGTTGATCTTCGGGGGGAGGTGGAGAAGCTTCAGCTTTCCGCCCTTGTTCGTCACGGAGGTGTAGCAGCCGACGAGCTCGCCGATCCCCGACGAGTCGATGGTCGTCACGTCCTTCATGTCGACGAGGATGTTCTTCTTGCCCGAGTCGACGAGCTTGTTGATCGTTTCGCGCAATTGCACGTCGCCGGAGCCGATGGTGATCTTGCCCTTGAGCTCGACGACCTGCACGCCGCCGGACTCTCGCACGTTCGTCTTCATGCTGGGTTCTCCTCCTTCTCTTTTATCCTGCCCAGATTCTTTTTCAAAACGATTTCCATCCCGCCCCGGGGATGCCGCTGGAACCGCACGTCGTCCATGAACGTCCTCATGTAGAAGATTCCCCGGCCCGAAGTCTTGAGCCGGTTCTCGGGAGCCAGGGGGTCTTCGACCTCCCCGGGATCGAACCCCTCGCCCTCATCTCGGATCGAGATCACCAGCGTGTCGGCGACGACGTCCATCTCGAGGTGCACGTGCTTGGAGAGATCCTGCCGATTGCCGTGCTTGATGGCGTTGGCCACGGCTTCGCGCACGGCCATGAGGATCCAGTGCCGCGTCTCCTCCGCCACCTCGCGGCCCTCCAGGAGCCGGCCGCAAAGGTGCTGCACCATTTCGATGTTCTCGAAACGGCTGGAGAGCGACATCCGGATCGGGCCGGCTTTGGCGGACGGTCGGGGCGCGTTCATTCACGAGCTTCAAAAGCCCGGCGGATCTTATCGAAAAGCCGGCGCCGAAAGGAACCAAACACGCCGTGCTACCCTCGGCCATGCTGCGAAAACGGCTGTTCCGCGTGGCCGGAATCGCGTTCCTGGCCGTCGCGGCCGCCGGTTTCGCCGACCTCCTGCCCGACCGGATGGCCGAGGTGTCCCGGAGCGTCGAGGAGGTCCGGGGACACAAGTTCGCCCGTCCCGTCCCGGCCACGAAGCTGGACAAGGCCGAGGCGCGCCGCATCCTCCGCGAAAAGATCGTCGAGGGACTGCCGGTGCCTCCCGAAGAAGCGTTCGCGTCGTATGCGGCCCTCGGGTTCATCGAGAACTCTCCGAAGATGCTCGACACGCTGCTCGATTTCTACGCCGGCCAGGTCGTGGCCTTCTACGACCCCGTGCCCCGGCGGTTTTTCGTCGTCGAAGGCGCCGAGGAGCTCGCCGGAGGGGATTCCGAGGGGGTCGCGAGCAACCTCATCTTCTCCCATGAGCTCACGCACGCCCTGCAGGACGAGAACCTGAGGCTCGCCGATCGGGTCCAGGCCCTCCGGGAAGACTCGGATCGCGGGCTCGCGCTGCAGAGCCTTCTCGAAGGGGAGGCCACCCTGGTGATGATCCGCGTTGCGCTCCAGGAGATTCCGGGAGCGACGGACGAGGTCGAGGAGCAGATGGCCCCCCTGCTCACCGCCGGCGCTCTCGAGCGCGGCAACGTTCCGGCCGGCGTTCCGGAGTTCTTCGTCGACCAGCTGTTCTTCCCGTACGCGGAAGGGCTCCGGTTCGTCCGGGCTGCGGTGAAGAAGGGCGGCTGGGCCGAAATCGACCGGATGTGGCGCAATCCTCCCGAATCGACGGCGGAGATCCTCCACGGGTCTCCGTATCCCCCGCCCGCGCCGAACCTGCTCCCGGCGAATCTCGCGGCCATCGCGCCGGGGCAGCGGCTCATCTACACCGACACGATCGGAGAGTGGGCGATCCGCTTCCTCCTGGGCCGCGCATTGCCGGCGGAAGAGGCCGCCGCCGCGGCGAGCGGGTGGCGAGGAGATCGCGTCGCGTATTACGTGCCGGGCTCGCGTCCGATGAGTTATTTCTGGCGCGTGCGGTTCGACGGCCCCGCGGCCGCGACGCGCTTCGAGGCGGCGCTCCGGAAGGCGCGGGAGAAGCGGCCGGTCGCCACGCCCGAGACGATCCAGCGGGATGGCGCCGACGTCGTGGTCAAGGCCGGACTGCCCGAGAAGGTCGTAGAACGTTGAGAGTAGAGCGTTCAGCGTTCAGCGCGCCGACCCCGCTCAACAATCAACTCTGAACTCTCAACTTCCAAAAAAAACCGGGAGGCCGTTGCCAGCCTCCCGGTCTCCTGAAAAGGCGAGATCCGTTCTACCGCTGTTTCCGCCGGAGCGTGAGCGCCGCGCCGAGCCCCAGGCAGAGGACGCCGAGAGCGCCCGCCATCGGAGCCTGGCTCGCGGTCTTGGGGAGGCTTTTCGCCATGGCCTGCTGGGCCGCCGCCGCGTCGGCCGCCGCCTTCGCCGCCGCCGCTTCCGCATCGGCCCTGGCCTTCGCATCGGCCGCGGCCCGATCCGCCGCCGCCTTGTCCGCCGCCGCCTTGTCCGCCGCCGCCTTCGCCGCTCGATCCGCAGCCGCCTTATCGGCCGCCGCCTTCGCCGCGGCCGCCTTGGCGGCTTCGTCGGTCGCGCTCGCGCCCGCGAGCTCCTGCGAGGTGCCCGTCGCCGTGCCCGTGTGCACGATGGTGGCATTCAGCTTCATGTTCGTCTGGAGGTCATCCGGACGCAGCGGGGCATTGTTGATCCAGAACCGGAAACCGGCCGGCGTGGTGTAGGAATGAATGCCGTCGGCTTCCTTGACGTAAACCAGGGCGCCGGCGTGCTTGAGGTACGTCGCGTCGCGGAGCTCCTTGCTCTGGACGACGACCGGCGTGTTGACGGTCTTGACGGCGGCCGTGATGTGCATTCCGGGCCGCAGCTCCTTGACCGAGACGGTCTTGCCGTCGACGTCGACCTTGAAGTCCGGCGGCACGTCGAACTGGCGGGACACGCCGCTCGAGTCGCGGATGACGAGAGTGTTGTCCCACACCCCGACCACCGTGCCATTCTGAATGTTGAGAGTGGTCTGCGCCGAAGCCGCGGGCGCGACCAGCGCCACGGCAACGACGAGGACCACCATGGTGAGAATCGATCTCTTCGTCATTCTGATCCTCCTCCTTCAAAAAATTACAAAGCCCTTGCGGGCAGTATCGAGATGAATATGGATGGATGTCGCCCTGCCCTAAGGTGCCGGCATCCTCCTTTCTGCGACCTTCGGGACGTCGGATGGATCCAGCGCCGCACGCACGATGTAGCGCTTCGGCGCACTGCCGATGTAGTAGAACGGGTAGCAGGTCACGAGTGTCAGCGTGGGGACCTCTGTCGGAGCGAGGACGTCCACGCGCTCGGGGGACACGATCGTGATGCTTTCGATCCGATAACGGTCGGTCCGCTCCGGCGACTCGAGCTCGAGGACGTCGCCCGCGGAGACGTCCTTGAGACCGCGAAAGAATCCGTCGCGGTGGCCGGCGATTCCCACGTTCCCGGAGAAGCCTGGCCGGGGCGTGCCTTCGATGTGCCCCACGCCGCGATTGAGCGAAAGCTCGTCGGTGCCGGCGAGCACGGGCACTTCGAGCTCGATCCTCGGGATGCGCAGGATGGCGAGGGGCGCCGCCGCGAACTGCTGCGAAAAGCTGGCGTCGAATCCGCGGACGCGCTCCGGGGACCACAGCGTCCGGTCCGGCGAGCCGACGGCGGAGAGCGCATGCGGGGCACCCGTGACGCCGCGGGTCTCGCCGACGTCGGAGAGTGCAGAGGGGCTTTCCACGATGGTCGGCGGGGCCGAAGGCGCGACCCGCGCCCTCGCGGCCTTGAAATCGGAGAGCCCGGCCTTCCGGCCGAGGGCCGCGTCGACCCGGACGCCCAGGAACACGACGATCAAGGCGACGCCCGCGCAATACAGCGTGATCTCGAGGCGGCGCAGCACCGCCCGATTACCCCCGGCCTTTGCCTGTCCGGAAGGCGATGGATTGATCATGTTGCGCTGTTCTGGGCTTAAATATCGCTGGCGGAAGAGTCTGTCAACCGACGGTCGATCCCAGACCGCCCAGGGCCCCGTTGCCCGGCTCGCTCACGACCCGGTTCCGGCCCGCCCTCTTCGCCCGGTACAGGGCGCCATCCGCCTCGGCGACCAGCGCCTCCGGTGACGAGACGGCCCCCGGGGAGGCCGTCGCCACTCCCAGGCTGATCGTCACCACCCCCTTCGGCGCTTTCGGATGCCGGGTCGCCATCGACTCCACCCGGGCCCGCAGCACTTCGGCCACCGCCTCGGCCCCCCGCAGGGGCGTCGAAGGCAGGACGGCCGCGAACTCTTCTCCGCCGTAGCGGGCCAGCAGGTCGCCCGGCCGGGTCAACGCCCCGCGGATCTCGTGCGCGACCCGCCGCAGGCACTGGTCTCCGACCTGGTGCCCGTAAGCGTCGTTGAAGTCCTTGAAGTAGTCGATGTCGATCATCACGAGGGAGAGCGGCAACCCGTCCCGGGATGCGCGTCTCCACTCCCGCGCCAGCGTTTCTTCGAAACGCCGGCGGTTGGCGATGCCCGTGAGGGCGTCGAGCTCCGAGAGGTTCTGGAGCTTGGCGTTCGCCTCCTCGAGCTGCAGCGTGCGCTCCCCGACCTGCCGCTCGAGCTCGCCCTCCCGCGCACGCGCCCGCGCCGCCCGCACGCGCGAGGCGCCGTAGCCCGAGAGCGCGAGACCCACGGCGCAGAGACCGTAGAACCAGGGCGTGTCGCGGAACCGGGGCCGCAGACGAAAGTGGGCGCTCGCGCCGGTCTCGTTCCAGACTCCGTCGTTGTTGCACGCGATGACGCGGAACGTGTACCAGCCCGGAGGAATGTTCGTATAGAACGCCGTGCGCCTCGTGCCGGCGTCGATCCACTCGCGGTCGAATCCTTCGAGGACGTAACGGAACCGGACGCGCTCGGGATCCACGAAGGACAGTCCCGTGTAGTGGAACTCGAGATCGCCGCGGCCGGGCGACAGCTCCACCGGACCCGACGTCGAGACGATTCCCCGATCCACCCGCATCTCCTCGATGACGACCGGCGGCGGCGCCGCGTTGCTCTTGATGCGGTCGGGGTCGATCACGACCGCGCCCTCGATCGTCGGGAACCACAGGCGTCCATCGCGAGCCTTCCAGCCCGCCGGCTGCGTGAACCCGCTGCACTCGGCCGAGCGCATGCCGTCCGCTCGTCCGTAGGAGATCGACGTCACGGCGTCGCGAGTTCCGCCGGCGAACTCTTCCAGCTGGCGGCGCGGCACCTCGAAGATGCCGCGGCTGCAGCTCATCCACAGGCTTCCCCGTCCGTCCTCGAGGATCTGGTACTGCACGTCGTCGAAGAGCCCGTCCCGGCGAGTGATGTGCGTGATCTTTCCGTCACGGAGCCGGTTGAGGCCGCCGCCGTCGGTTCCGATCCAGAGGCAGCCGTCGGAGTCTTCGTACAGGGCGAGGACGGTGTCGTCGGAGAGCCCGTCCTTGCGCGTCAGCGCCGTGAATTTTCCGTCGGCGAAGCGGTTGAGGCCGCCATTTTCGGTTCCGATCCACAGCGTCCCCGCCCGGTCCTCGGAGATCGCCAGCACGGTGTCCGACGAGAGACCCTCGGAGCGGCCGTAGACCTGGAACTTCCCGTCGCGCACCGCCACGAGGCCGCCTCCGTCCGTGCCGACCCAGAGCGTTCCGGCGCGGTCCCGATACATGCAGCGGACGATGTCGCTCGGAAGGCCGTCCTTCTTGCGAAAGACGCGGAACTTTCCGCCCTCCTGCATGCTGAGGCCGTCCCCCCAGGTGCCGACCCAGAGGCGGTCGTGCCCGTCCTCGAAGATGGAGCGGACGAAATCGCCCGAGAGTCCGTCCTTCGTCGTGAAGGAAGAGAATTTGCCGTCCTCGAATCGATTGATCCCCGCTCCCCGCGTGCCCAGCCAGATCGCGCCCTCCCGGTCTTCGTAGATCGTGCGGACGCGGTCGCTCGAAAGGCCTTCCTTGCGCGTGTACGACGTGAACTTGCCGTCTTTGAGACGGTTGAGGCCGCCGGTCACCGTGCCGATCCAGAGACTGCCCTCGACGTCCTCCCGAATGGCGAGGACGGTATCGTCGGACAGGCCTTCGGCCGGCGTGAACGCCGAGAAACGGTTATCGGCGTAACGCGCGAGGCCTCCGCCCCGCGTGCCGATCCAGAGATTCCCGTCGCGATCTTCCTGAAGCGTCTCGATCGTGTCGCTCGAGAGGCCGTCTTTGCGCGTGAACGCTTCGAACCGGTTCCGGCGTCGGCGCACGAGACCTCCGCCGTCGGTCCCGATCCAGAGATCGCCGTTCGCGTCGACCAGAAGCGCCTGGACGATGTCCGCCGGAAACCCGTTGGCCGTGCCGTACTGCTCGAACTTCCCGTCGCGGAGCCGATGGAGTCCGCCGTCGGTCGCGAGCCAGAGGTTGCCTTCGCGATCCTCCTGGATGGCCCAGATGTTCCCGCGCGCGAGACCGTCGGCCGGGCCGTAGGTCGTGAGCTTGCCGCCCTCGAGCCGGTTCAGACCGGCGCCCGTGCCGACCCAGATCGCGCCGGTCCGGTCCTGTGCGATCGAGAGCACGCGGTTGCTCGAAAGCCCCTCTCGCGTGGTCCAGGATTTGATCCGGCCCTCGCGGAACTGGTGAAGGCCGCCCCAGGTGCCGACCCAGAAGTCTCCCTCGCGGCCCTGGAAGAGGACCTGGACGTTGCTGTTCTGCAGGCCCGGCGTGTTGCCCTTGTCGAAGACGGTGAACTGCACGCCGTCGAACCGCACGAGCCCGCGCTCGGTGCCCAGCCAGAGATAGCCGTCGCGTGTCTGGAGGATCGACTGGACCGAGTTCTGTGGAAGGCCGGCGTCCGTCTTCCAGACCTGGTGCGCGTATTGGGTAATCGACTTCGACGGATCGAGGGCGGCCAGCGGCGCCACGGACACCGCGCCCGCGACGGCACAGGCCACGGCCAGGCCGGCCGCACGCGCGCGATGCATGCGCGATTTTACCAGCCTGAGGGTCAGGTCTCGTTTTTTCGGATTCGAGGCACTGCTCCCGCGAGCTCAACCCGTCCCGAATCCGAAAAACTCGAGACGCTGACCCTAAAAGCCGGGGATCGAGCGGAGGGCCAGGGGGATGATCACGAACATCTGGATGGCGTCGAAGACGCCGTGCGCCATGACGCAGGGCAGGACGTTGCGGTAGACGGCGAACGTGACCGCGAGCACAGCGGCGATCACGAGAATGCCGACGAGCACGATGGGCTGGCCGTAAGCCCCGTGGGCGGCCGTGAACATGAGGGTCGCCGCGACCGGCCCCACGCGAGGCTGGAGGAACCCCCGGAAAAAGAGCTCCTCGACCACCATCGCGGAGACGACGATCATCGCCTTGACCCAAACAGGCTGGGCGACGAGCCAGATGATCATGGGAGACACCGACGTCTCCGGCGACCCGATCCGTTCCTTCGGCGACAGCACGTAACCGATGCCGAGAATCACGGCCGCCGTCACGATCGTCAGGACCCAGCCCACGACTCCGATCCCGGCCCCGACGGCGAGATCGTGGGCGGGCCGGTCGCTGCGAAGACGAAGGAAATCCGAGATCGACCGGCGGCCCGAGAGCGCGTAGTAGCAGATCAGAAAGAACACGAGCGTCGCGTGGACGGCAAAGACCGACACGACCGAGAGCTCCCGGGTCTCGGCCTGCGCGCCCACGAGCGCGCCGGCAAACGGGATCGCGACCACCAGCACCAGGACCGCGCCGAGCAGGCCCATCGCGAGCGCACGCCGGCCGGGCTCGGCGAAGCCGTCTTCGGCAAAGACCGCGCGCGAGCGCGCCTGCACGAAGCACAGCAGGATGCCGAGGCTTCCGGCCACGACCAGGAGCACGAAGTTGACGGAGGTCATCGTTTCACCGCGACAAGGGACGTGGGACGAGATGAGTGAGCGGCGCAGGATAGCGTAACCGGCTTCTCCGGGAAAGCCGGGGACGATTTCGACTGGACGACGGCCGACATCCGGGGGAGGATCCCCGACGTGCCCCCCGCTCTCGAACGCACTTCCGCGCTGTCGATCCGTGACCTGTCGAAGAGCTTTGGCGACCGCCGGGCCCTGGACGGCGTCTCGCTGGAGCTCGCCGCGGGAGAAGTGCTCGGCCTCCTCGGTCCGAACGGAGCCGGAAAGACGACCGTGGTTCGCTCCGTCGCCGGCCGCGCCGAACCGGACGGGGGCCGCGTCTCCATCCTGGGATTTTCACCCTCCGACGACGGGGCGCGCTCGGCGCGGGGGTGGGTCCCGCAGGAAATCGCCCTCTATCCCCTGCTCTCTCCCCGCGAAAACCTCTGGACCTTCGGGCGCTATCAGGGTCTCGCCGGAGCGGCCCTCCAGACCGCGATCCACGACAGCCTGTCGTGGATCGGCCTCTCCGACCGCGCCAACGACAAGACCGACCGCCTGTCCGGCGGAATGAAGCGTCGCCTCAACATCGCCGCCGGCACGATCCACGGGCCCCGCGTGCTCCTGCTCGACGAGCCGACCGTGGGGGTGGACCCGCAGTCGCGCGAGCGCATCTACGGCATGATCGGAGAGCTCAAGTCGCGCGGCGTGGGCCTCCTCTACACGACTCACTACATGGAAGAGGCGGAGCGCCTCTGCGACCGCATCGCGATCATCGATCACGGAAAGATCATCGCGGAGGGAACCAAAGACGAGCTCGTGCGACGGACGCTCGGCGCGGGTCAGGCTCTCGTGATCGACGCGGCCGCCCCGATCCCGCCGGCGCTCAAGGCCGAGCTCGAAACCCGGAAGGCGCGCGTCGAGGGCGAGCGCGTGCTGCTGACGGTGACCCAGCCGGCGGAAGAGATCCGCCGCATCCTCGAGTCCTTCCACGCCCACCGCGTCGCCGTGCGCGACCTCACGCTCAAGAGCCCGACCCTCGAGCAGGTGTTCCTGCAGTTGACCGGGCGGGAGCTGCGGGAATGAGCGCGATCCTCGCCGTCGCGAAGAACCGCCTTTTCAACCTCCGGCGCGATCGTGCGGCGTTCGTGCTGGCTTTCGTTCTTCCGGTGGCGTTCTTCTCGATCTTCGCAGGCATTTTCTCGGGCTCCAGCCGGGCCGCCACGCGCCGGATCGTGGTGCTCGTCGTGGACGAGGACGGAACCGAGGGCTCGGGACGTTTCGTGGAGGGGCTCAAGCGCGAAACCGGGCTGGACGTGAAGACCGCGGCCCCGGCCGAGAAGGGGCAGCCCGCCGCCGCGCCCGCACCTTTCACGGCTGCGAGCGCCGAGGCGGCCGTCCGCCGCGGCGATGCCCCCGTCGCCGTCATCGTTCCGAAGGGATTCGGCGCGCGGCCCATCGCGTTCGGCCCTGGCGCAGAGCCTCCGAAAGTCTCCGTTCTCGCAGACAGCGCCGATCCCATCGCTCCCCAGGTGCTCGGGGGGCTCATCCAGAAGGTCGTGATGACCGCGATGCCCCAGTCGATGGCGCGCGCGGGCATGGACGAGGTCGACAAGTGGAGCGGCGGACTGACCCCCGAACAGAAGGCGCGAATGGAGGAAGCGTTGCGCTCGATCGGCGCGCCGTCCCCTCCGGGCCAGCCGGCGCCTCCCGAAACCGCCGGCGGTCTCGTGCGCGTCGAAACGCGCGACGTGGTCGGTGAGACGAAGTCGAATCCGACCGTGGCCTTCTACGCCGCCGGGTTCGGAGTGATGTTCCTGCTCTTCTCGGCCGCGGGCGCGGGCGGCGCGCTCATCGAAGAAGCCGAAAGCGGCACGCTCGACCGCATCCTTGCGACGAAGGTCGACATGACGCGGCTGCTTCTCGGGAAGCTCGTGTATCTTGCCGGAGTCGGCGTCGTACAGCTCACTCTCATGTTCGTGTGGGGCGCGCTGGTCTTCGGAATCGATCTCGCTGGCCACTGGCAGGGCTTCCTCATCATGACCCTCGCGACCGCGATCGCGTCCTCGACGTTCGGGCTGATGCTCGCTTCGATCTCGCGCTCGCGCATGCAGCTCGTGGCCATCTCCAACCTCGCGATCCTGCTCATGTCGGCGCTCGGCGGCAGCATGTATCCCCGCTTCCTGATGCCCGAGAAGATGCAGAAATTCGGCCTCCTGACCCTCAATGCCTGGGCGATCGACGGATTCCAGAAGATCTTCTGGCGGGATGAGCCCGTTCGGGCGGTCTTGCCTCAAGTGGCTGTCCTCATTGCTGTTGGAGTCGTTTTCTTTCTGATCGCCCGGAAGATGGCCGAGAGGTGGGAAGCGGCTTGACAGTTCTTATGCCGTAATGGCATAAGCTCCTCCAAGACGTTCAAGGAGGAGACATGAAGGCTCCCACCCCGGCCCGGCGCCTGTTCCTTCACGGGTTGGTTGGCCTCCTTTCGTGCCTCTGTCTTCGGACCTGCTGGCGGGAGGGCTGTCGGCCATGAGCTCACGGAGCTCGACCCGGCTCGTCACTGCCGAAATGAACTCGGCAGCCGGACGGCGCCCCTCGAGGCGCGCCGCGCTGGGACGCTGGTGGACGGCGTCGACCTCCGCATGGTCCGGCGGCCTCGGGAAGACCGCACTGCCGAGCGCGCTGGGTCCGTTCGGCCCCGTCGCGTGCGACGGCACCGACGTCTGGGTCGGCGCCGTCGACCGGGTCTTTCGCATCCGGGCGAGCGACGGAAAGCTTCTCGAGGAGTGGTCGATCCCAAAAGCCGCTGGTGCGCTCCTCGTCGCCATGGGCCGCGTGTTCGTCGCCGGGTTCGGCCTCCATGGCGAGCCGGGGATTCTCTCCATGATCGATCCCCGTCGCTCGCCCGGCGAAACCGCCGTGGTGGCCACCGAGCTGCCGACCTACCCATTCAGTCCGGCCTTCGACGGCGAGCGCTTCTGGACCGCGAACAGCGCCGGGTCGGTATCCCAGGTCTTCCCTTCGGTCGGGACGCCGTGGCCGGTCACAACGGTCGCGAGCGGCTTCCAGGTGCCCTCCGGAATCGTCTTCGATGGCCGGAGCGTGTGGGTCTCGGATGCCGGCAACTGCACCGTGGTCGAGATCGATCCTCGGGGCGCCGTCCGCCAGACCGTGAGCGTGGGCTCCCGCGGTGGTGCGTCGCTCCCGTTGACCTTCGACGGAAGCCACATCTTCGTGGCCAATCCTCTCGAGGGTCTTCACGTGATGCGAGCCTCGGACGGACGCACCGTCGCGAGGCTGGACGACGTCGCCCACGGGTCTCCGTGCGCCGTGGCATTCGATGGAGAGCGCATCCTGATCCTCGGCCAGGGCGATCCGCTTTGCGCCATTCCGCCTTCCCTGACACTGCTCCGGGCTTCGGATCTGTCGCTGCTCGGTGTCCACTCTTTGCCGGACCTGTTTCCCCTGGCCGCGGCGAGCGACGGCCTCGACTTCTGGATCACCGTGGAAACGGCGGAAGGCTCCGCCGTCGTGCGGCTGTAGTCGAAAGGAAAATCTGTGAAGCCAAAGTTGTGGTTTGCGCCCATCGGACTCGTCGCGGCGCTCGCGGGCGCCGCGACCGGCGCGATGCAGGACGTCTGCGGGCCTTTCACCGACGTCTCCCCCGCGCTCTGCCCGTACGTGCTCGAGATGTATTACCTCGGCGTTACGGCCGGGACGTCGCCGACGACGTTCTCTCCCGATTCCGTTGTCACGCGCGGCCAAGCTGCCGTCTTCGTGTCGAAGGGAGTCAACCAGGCCATCGCCCGCTCCTCACGCCGCGCCGCCCTGGGACAGTGGTGGACTCGCGTGGACGATCAGATTTCCCAAATCGGGTGGACTCAGGTCGCCGACTACCCCGGACTGCCGATCGCGGACGGCGCCGACATCTGGGTGCCGGGCCAGGTTCCCGGAGAGGTCTCCCGTGTTCGAGCGAGCGATGGAAAACTTCTCGAAACGTGGACGGGAGCGGAGGAAGCGACTTCCGCCCTCGCCGCGATGGGTCGCATATTCATCACGGGAGCGACTGCGCAGGGAACCCTCTTCATGATCGACCCGGCACAACCTGTCGGCGAGGTGGTCACGGTCGCGGACAACCTGGGCGGCGGCGAATTTGGAGGCACGCGCTCGCTGGCGTTTGACGGCAGCCGGATCTGGACGGCTCAGGCCGGAACACCGTTCATCCCCATCCCCCCGTACCCGCTTTATTCCATCGCGATCGTCACGCCCGGCAGTTGGGACGTGCAAACGATCACCGACGGCTTCACGCACCCCGTGGCGGTCGTGTTCGACGGAACGTCCATCTGGGTCGTCGACGTTGGCCCGCCGTCATTGCTCAAGAAGCTCGACGCCGCGGGCGCCGTCGTGCAGGCCGTCCCAATTCCTTCGGTGTCCGACTACTTCGTGCGTCCCACCTTCGATGGAGCGAACATCTGGGTTCCGAGCGGCGACACGCACACGGTGACCGTGATTCGCGCCGCCACTGGCGAGGTTGTCGCCACTCTGTCCGCGCCTGGTGTGGCGGGCACGGCAGCCTTCGACGGTTCGCGGGTCCTCACTGGCTCCGAGCTCTGGGATGCGCAGACTCTCCAGCATCTCGGCACGACACCGGCCGGACCGGCCTGCAGCGACGGAGTCAATTTCTGGTTCGCGGTCGAGTCGGCCCCCGGCTACCTCGTGAGGATGTGAAATGGGACGATTGAAGCTCGCCCTCGTCGCATTCGTCGTCATCGGAGCCGGCGCCGCGACCGGTCTCGTCCAGGACGTCTGCGGCCCTTTCACCGACGTCTCCCCCGCGCTCTGCCCGTATGTCCTCGAGATGTACTACCTCGGCATCACGGCCGGTACATCGCCGACGACGTACTCGCCGGAAGCGACGGTGACGCGCGGCCAGGCCGCCGTCTTTGTCTCGAAGGGAGTCAACCAGGCGATCGCCCGCTCCTCCCGACGCGCGGCGCTCGGGCAATGGTGGACGCCATCGTTCACGACCTGGTTGAACGGCCTCGCGACCACGACCCTGCCAGATGCCTACCTGGGTCCGCTGGTCTGCGACGGGTCGGATGTCTGGGTGGGAGGACAGACCGCTGTCTTTCGAGTTCGCGCGAGCGACGGAAAGCTTCTCGACACCTGGACCGTTCCGAATCCGTTCCGCCTGATCGCTGCCATGGGGCGTATCTTCGTCGCCGGGGGCACCAGTCCGACCGACGTTTCGATCTTCATGATCGACCCGGCGAGTCCTCCCGGACCCGCCGCGGCAGTCGCCGCCCTGCCGTCTCCCGCCTGGGGACTCTCTTTCGACGGCGGAAGGCTCTGGACGGTGAACCTCGACGGCTCCGTTTCGATCATCACTCCCGCTTCCTCGGTTCCCTGGACGGTGACGACAATCGCGCTCGGTCTGAAGGCGGCCGGGGGCATCTTGTTCGACGGGAAAAACACCTGGGTGTCAGACGCCTTTCCCTGCAGCCTCTCGAAGCTGAACGACGCAGGCGGGATCGTACAGACCGTCGGCCTCGGCCCAGACAACTGCGTCCCCTCCGCTCCCGCTTTCGACGGCTCGAACATCCTGGTTCCTGCCGGCGATTCGCTGAAGGCGGTGCGCGTCTCCGACGGCACCCTCGCCGCGACGATTCCGGTCGGTACGGGAGCCGCGCAACTCGCTTTCGACGGCGAGCGTCTTCTCGTCGAAAGCGACGCCGGAGGCCAGAACGCGCCGAGAGGGCTGACACTGCTTCGCGCGGCAGACTTTGGCACGCTCCAGATCGAAGGGTTTCCGCCAATCGGAGGCCCGAGTATCAATGCAATGGCTGCTGACGGAGTCAACTTCTGGCTGACGTTCAACAGCGGGAGCGAAACCGTTCTCGCGCGCTACTGAACGGCCATGAAGAAGCTCATTCTTTTCGCACTCACGCTCGCTGCCGCTTTCGCAGGCGCGGCGCCCAGCGTCGTCCAGGATGTCTGCGGCCCCTCTCAGGAGGCGAGGAAGTGAAGAGGCCACGGGGGCAGCGCCGGCATAGCACCGCGGCCGCCGTCCTCGCACTGCTGGGTGCGGTCATGTCGGGCCTCGCCTCGGCGCAGACCCTCACGGAGTTTGATCTTCCCCCTGGCGGTAGCTTCGCTGTGGGAATCACCTCGGGGCCGGACGGTCACCTCTGGTTCGCGAAATTCTTCGGCAGCAAGATCGGGCGGATCTCCACAACAGGCGTCTTCACAGAGTTCGCAATTCCCACGGGGAGCTCCCCGACGGAGATCGCTACCGGCCCGGACGGCAATCTGTGGTTCACCGAACCGATCGCCAACAGGATCGGCCGGATCTCCACAGCCGGTGTCGTAACCGAGTTCCCGATCCCAACA
>Ga0207691_10002891_pt1 | contig 16746 bp, 18 predicted proteins | sample KBSM13metaG_FD_184327 | JGI IMG/M metagenome (GOLD analysis project Ga0207691, IMG submission 184327) | Miscanthus rhizosphere microbial communities from Kellogg Biological Station, Michigan, USA - KBS M1-3 metaG (SPAdes) (version 2) | ecosystem: Host-associated > Plants > Roots > Rhizosphere >... | reverse complement strand
GGGTGAAATTCGCGGTCCACGTCACGATGCCGGTTGATACCGACTCCACGGAGGAGCGCACGGCTCGAGAGACAGCTATGAATGCTAGCAAGAGGCAGCGCAATGCGAATATCGCGGCAGCGAATCTGCGACAGGACTGGCGCGGCTAATAGTCGCCCCTGAGAGCAAGCCGGCCGAGCTCTGGAAGATGGTCTAACACAGCTTCAAAAACATCCAGCGACGCCTCGGGGAGTCCAAGCCGCGCGCCAACGCGATGGACCGCCGGCTCCTCACACTCATCGTGGGCTGCCTGCTCGCCGCGCGCGTCCTCTGCTGTGCTCTAGGCAAAGCCATCGGCTTCCAAGCCTGCATGCAGTCGGGCATGCCGAAGATCATCGGGATGGTGCTGGCGACCGCCGTGCTGCTGTTCGCCATCTGGGTCGGCCCGAAGATCGGCATGCGACTCGAGTCCGAAGTACTCGGCCACGTCGGCGCCGCGGCGATCTTTCTCGCGCTGGCGGCCGCATTGCTGTGGCTCGGCGTCTTGCAGCCGTGATTGATTGAGCACGACACCCCCTATTGCTCGACAACGGTATCGACGGTACGAGCCGCTAGACGTTGGAGTAGACCCCGCTTCGTAGCCGCGAGGTGGAAGGGCCGCAAGGTCGACGACACAAGCACCTGCCGCCGGATGTGGAACCCGCCGGCGCAGTTCGCAACCCCGTCAGACCCCCGGAGCATCAACGACCTACGACAGCAGCTCGTTCCGGATCACATCGATCCCGCAATGCGCGGCAATGACATTGACGTCACGCAGGGCACCAGCGGCACAGACCTTAGTTGGACCGTCCTGCCAAAAGTCACCGCTGACGTCCTCGCCAAGTTGGGGAGACCAGTCACCGTCGACAACGGTCTGAGCAAGGCAGTACCTCCCCATCCCGAGCCGAATGGCGAAGCAACCGGTGCTTGCGTTGACACCGACGATAGGGCGACTTCTCATGGGTCGAGCATGCGCGCCGCTATCGGGTGTGCTGGGTCGATCTAACCCCCTATGCCAGCGGGTCGCTGGGCCTGAGAGTGACAAACAGGCAATGCGGCGGGCCGCAGCGGAAAGGGGCTGGCGTCATGAGCGAAGCCGACCAGCTGCGTGTGCCGCAGGCGCGCGGCTTTTGCTGCGGCAACTTTAGGCGGCCTGGACAGGCTTTGCCTGTGATGGTCCGTTCTTCGGAAGTGTCACGTTGAAGACCGTTTTCCCATCGGTGGAAGACGCTGTCACCGTGCCCCGGTGTGCCTGCACGATCTGGCGCACGATAAAAAGCCCGAGGCCCAGACTGGTTCGCTCAGCGATCGCGTCTTCACTCGGCCGACCGCCGCGACTCAATGGCTCAAAAAGCGTTTGCAGCCCGCTCGCCGGTATTGCCGGACCAGTGTTCTCTACGGACAGCACTACGGCCTCTGGATCACTGGCATTCACCCGGACCATGATCGGCGAGTCTCGGTTTCCGTACTTCGCGGCGTTTGCGATCAAGTTTCCAAGAACCTGCTTGAGCCGCGAAGCGTCTCCGACGCATTCGGTCGAGCCCTCTGTCGCCAATTCGATGACCTGCTTTGGCCAAGCGACCCGCTGTAGCTCGATCTCTTCTTGGCAAACCACCGCAAGATCTATGTTTGCAGGGGAGACCGGAATGCCGAGGTCCAGTGAGACGCGGTTGTAGTCGAGCAGCTCGTCCAGCAACTGCCTCATCCGTTCGCCGCTCCGGATGAGTCGTGCGTTCACTTCGTTAACGGCCCGTCCCGTACTCATCTGGAACGCCAGCTGCGAGGTCAGCAGGATCGCGTTGAGCGGGCCGCGAAGGTCATGCCCCAGAACGCCTAGGAACACGGCGCGCCAACGTTCGCTCTCTAGGGAGAAGAAGTGGACCGACTCGGCGACGGCCTGGTCGATGGCCTCATTGAATCGGTTAACGTCGCGAAGCGTTTGGGGCTCCGGCTCGTCCGAATCCGCCCACAGTTCGAGCACGGCCGCCCTAAGCGACCGATACTCCGCGATCATCTGATCCATCGAGAAGCCGCCACTGGCGCGCAGCACTGCATGTGTCTCGGCGGCTGTCTCCGGCGTTTGCAGCGGGCGAGTAGCCTCGCCTCGGGACTTAGCGACGCGCTCACTGCGGCTCTGGGTTGTCCTCAAATCCAGAACGACTGTTTGCAGAATCTGCGCTGCATGGTCCCTCAGTGTGGCCACGTCCAGCCCAGCCGCGGCGGGCAGCAACGTCCTCGCGAACGACTCCCACTTCTCGAGGATCGCCTCTGTATTTCTCTCGATGAAGTCTGCCAGCCGCATGAACCTCAGGCAAGGATACGTCTTGGGTGCGAATATTGCCCCTAGTCCCTAGCTACCCGGAGGGCATCAAGTGTTTTTGGTCATAGCGGACGACGACCGCGACACGGCGGAAACGCTAGGAGACTTGCTCCGGCTGCTTGTCCCGCCACCGGTTGAGATCTTGCTGGTGTTTGACGGCGAGGAAGCGCTGGCAGCCGTAACAGGCCAGCGGACTCCCGATGCGGTGATCATGGACATCGAGATGCCGCGAATGAACGGCGTGGTCTCGGCAGCCGGAATTCGGAGTGCCCTTGGCAGCAAGGCGCCACTCATGATTGCCGTTACCGGACATGTGCCCTTGTTCGAGGTCGTCTCCATGAACGGTGCCTTCGACCATGCGCTGCTGAAGCCGGTGAGGGTAGAAAATCTCATTCCGCTACTCCGCTGAGAGGTCGGTGCCAATCACTACTGCTTGATATTGAGCACCCGCATCCCACGCCGTTCACAGCAAAAGGCGTCGGTGTCGAGGAGGGCCCAAGCGGAAGAGACGGCAGACGGTGCGACCGGCTCGGGCCGTCCTTCTGTGCGTGAGCCCCGTCCACCGAAGTGAGGGATGGATCGACCATCCAGAGTGGCTCGCGCGGTGTCCAAATAGCGCATGGCCCCTAAGCTCCATCAGCGCCTCTACGCGGATCTGTACCCGCCGCTACGCCTGAACGCAGCCGACTGGCTGATATACGCGATCCTCCTCGGCGGCACCATCGTAGGCGGTGCGGTTCTTTTGGCCGTTTGGACAGGCTTGGAGGTCGCTCGTCGTCAACGATCCCCGTGGGTTGTGCTCACAGCACTCGCGTCGACGGCTGGGCTCGCAGGCGCAATCTGGTTGGCCGTTTCCATGCGCTTCTGACGCCGTGGCGACGAACAAGCGACCAGCGTCCAAGGCTGCCGCGCCGGCCGAAAACATGCACATCGCGGCCGTCCAGCGGATCGTCGGCCTGCACAACAACCAGAGGCTCATGAAGCTAGACATGGTTCGCTTCGAGATTGGGCGCCTGGCGACCGACGCCGGCACTCCTATGGAATCAAAGGACCGCGCCAGATTGCGAGAACACCTCGAAGCCGCGACGGGATTGACCATCGCCGAGCTGGCCGAATCGACGAAGCGCTGGCCAGCATGACTGTCGGCTCAACGGCGGAAGCCGATGCCGAGTCGTTTGGGGCCCTCGCCCGTGAGGTGAAGGACGAACGCGAGTCCAACCCGTATCTCGCGCACCTGCAGCCTCGGTCGCCAACCACGCAAGCGCTCGCGGATGCCTGGTGGCGCGGCTGGGACCGCGCGGATGCCGTGCTGAAGGCTGGGCCTGTGTCCGTGCGTGGCGATGACTAGGCCCGCGTTGCAATGGATCTTCCTCGGTGTTGTGATCGGGTGGGTGGATGACCTGAAGCTGCCTTCATGAACAAGCCGACTGAGTTCTGGCTCTGGTGGTTCACAGACGAAGCGGGTAGACGTCGCAGGACGTCCTACCGCATGACAGGAGAGGTCGCCCGGGGGCGCTATTCGGACGCAGAGCCAGTTGCCGGAACCCTGGAGATTCGGAACCTACAGGTGGCCACCGGGAAGCAGCATCAGAGCGGTAATGCCGCAGCTTCCCGCAGACCCGCAGACTCCGAGAAACGCTGAAGGCGCTTGCCAGCTTCCACCTCGAACCGGTGTCAACGCCAGTCGCTCGGCCAGCCAGGGAGAGCCGGCAGCGGTACGCAGACACGCGACCTGATTCCGGGACCGTGTCACCGCAGGCAGCCGAATCAGTCAATTCCATACTTTTTTCATACTCGGGCCCCCGGTCGATCTGCCAATCGACGCAGGTCACCGGCTTGCGGGAGGGCAATTCCGTTTGCCCTCAACCACTTACAGATGACGTTGATTGGTGGGCGGTGCAGGCTTCGAACCTGCGACCCCGTCCGTGTGAAAGCCGCTAATCCGACCGCAACCGTATTGGTGGGTCGGAAGGTGGGTAGATCGTCCAAAGGCCTTGGAAGCCTTGTCTTTACTGGAGGTCTGGTGGAGAGGGTGGGATTCGAACCCACGTTACGGTGAAACCGTAAACCAGATTTCGAGTCTGGCGCATTCGACCACTCTGCCACCTCTCCGACAGGTCACCTGCGGGCTCGGCGGGTCAGTGCCGAGCCGATGATTCTAGCAACGCGGCGTCGCGCGCTCAGGCCTCGACCTGCAGCTCGAGACCCGGCAGGCGGCTTTCGCTCAACACCGTCTGCCAGCATTCGCCAGAGGCGAGTGGCCAGGCGTCGGTCAGCGTGCCGGTCGTCACGATGTGGCCGGCCTCGATCGGCCAGCGCGGCACCTGCTCGTGCATCGCATCGATCCAGGTTCGCAGTGCGTCCAGCGGCCCGTCGAGCACGATGTGGCCATCGCCTTCGTCGATCACACGGCCGTCGCGCAGAAGCGCGATGTGCAATGCGGCGAGCTCGCGGCGCGGATCCGCCCAGCGCGCGATCGGGACGCGGGGGCCGATCATCAACCGACCATGCAAAGCGAAGTCCGCGACCGTGTCGGGTGCGGCGAAGCGCCAGTCGTCGAAGTGCGTGTGCACGATCTCGAAGCCGTGCGCGACCCATTCGATGCAGCCGATCAAATCCTGCAAGTCCATGCCAGCCGTCGGCGCTCGCGCGAAGCCGAACATCACTTCCGGCTCGAGCCGCGGCTGCACCAGTCCGCGCAGCGAAACCGTGTGGCGCGTGCCCTCGATCTGCGCAACCGTGCCGTCCCAAACCGGCCCCCAGATCGGCGCGTGCACGCCGTACCGCGCCCAGATGCTGCGGTTGGTGAAGCCGATCTTGTAGCCGAGCTGCACCTCGCCGCGCTCGAGCCGGCGGCGCCGCGTCTCGTCGGCGATCGCATAAGCCTCGCCCAGGGACGCCACGCCGTTCGGACGCGCAGTCAGCAGCGGCAATCTGCCAGCCGCGTCGTAGGTGCACAGGAGCTCGCTCGCGAGCTCGCTGCGGGTGGTTGCGTGGTCGGTCATGACCGCAGCACCTCGAGCCCGCCCATGTAAGGCCGCAGCGCCGGCGGAACGCTCACCGACCCGTCGGCGTTCTGGCAGCTCTCGAGGATCGCGACGAGCGCCCGACCGACCGCAAGGCCCGAGCCGTTCAGCGTGTGCACGAACTCGTTCTTGCCCTGCGCGTTCTTGTAGCGGGTCTGCATGCGCCGCGCCTGGAAGGCCCGGCAGTTCGAGACCGAGCTGATCTCGCGATAAGCCTGTTGCGCCGGCACCCAGACCTCGAGGTCGTAGGTCTTCGCCGAGCCGAAGCCCATGTCGCCGGAAGCCAGCAGCATCACGCGGTACGCGAGGCCGAGCTTCTGCAGCACGGCTTCGGCATGACCGACCATCTCGTCGAGCGCCGCCTCGCTCGCATCGGGATGGACGATCTGCACCATCTCGACCTTGTCGAACTGATGCTGGCGAATCATCCCGCGCGTGTCGCGTCCGGCGCTGCCGGCTTCGCTGCGAAAGCATGGCGTGTGCGCGGTCAGTCGAATCGGCAGCGACTCGGCCGCCAGCACCTGCTCGCGGACCGAATTGGTCAGCGAGATCTCGGAGGTGGAGATCAGGTACTGCTCGCCCTGCTCCTCGTCACCACCGCGCGTGACCCAGAACATGTCTTCCTTGAACTTGGGCAGCTGGCCGGTGCCCTCGAGCACCTCGCGATTGACGATGTACGGCGTGTAGCACTCGACGTAGCCATGCTCCGTGGTCTGCAGGTCGAGCATGAACTGGGCGAGCGCGCGATGCAGCCGGGCGACCGGCCCGCGCAAAAAGGAGAAGCGCGAACCCGAGAGCTTCGATCCGAGCTCGAGATCGAGGCCGAGCGGCGCGCCGATGTCGACATGGTCCTTCGGCTCGAAGTCGAATTGCCTCACGGTGCCCCAGCGCCGGACCTCGACGTTCGCCTTCTCGTCAGGCCCGATCGGGACGCTGTCGTCCGGCAGGTTGGGCACGGCCATCAGCATCTCGGACAGCTCGGCCTGGATCACCTCGAGCCGCTCGGCCGAGATCTTCAGCGCATCACCGACGCTCGCCACCTCGGCCATCGTCTCGGCGGTGTCCTGCCCCTTTGCCTTGCGCTGGCCGATCTCCTTCGACAGCGCGTTGCGGCGCGCCTGCAGCTCCTCGGTGCGGGTCTGGATTGCCTTGCGTTCGTTCTCGAGCGCACTGAACCGTTCGACGTCGAGGAAGGGCTGCGGGGCCTTGCGGCGCTCGAGGCGCTGGACCACGTGCGCCAGGTCCTTGCGCAGCAGATTGATGTCGAGCATGGGCAGGCACCGGGCGGGACGCCGGCGCTCGGAGTGCATGGGAGGCGGAATTGTAGGCAGCCGTTCTGAGCCGGCCCGACGGCGCTGATCCCGGACGAACGGTGGGCTCGAAGGGGCTTGTGTCCGGGGTTCCGCGCAAATGAGAGACAATCTCATTCGCAACTGCGTTCGGGATTTTGCCCGTGTGAAAACCGCTACGCCGATGATGCCGACCACGCTGCTGAACCAACTGCCCGACGGTGCCCGCGCCGTCGTGGCCCGCGTCGTGTCGGCCTCACCCGAAGTCGACGCGGTGGCGTTGCGACGCCTCGGCGAGCTCGGCTTCATTCCGGGCGAGCCGGTGCAGCTCCTGCGACGCGGCCCGGGCGGCCGCGAACCGCTCGCCGTGCTGATCGGCGAAACGATGTTCGCGCTTCGGTTGCTCGAAGCGCAGTGCGTCGAGGTCGAGGTCGAGGGCTATCCGACGCCGGCGAGCACCACGCCACGATGACGCACGCGCTCAATTCGCCCTATCACGCGCCGGCCTGGAGCGTGGCGCTGGTGGGCAATCCGAACTGCGGCAAGACGGCGCTCTTCAACCTGCTGACCGGTGCGCGCCAGAAGGTCGCCAACTACGCCGGTGTCACGGTCGAGCGCAAGGTCGGCACGCTGCGCCTGGCCAACGGCCAGACCGTTTCGGTGGTCGACCTGCCGGGCGCCTACAGCCTGACGCCGGCGACCCCCGACGAGCAGATCACGCTCGAGGTGATCGAAGGACGGCGCCACGGCGAGGCCGCGCCCGACGCGATCGTCGCGGTCGTCGATGCGACCAACCTGCGCATGAACCTGCGCCTGGTCCTCGAGCTGACGCGGTTCGGCCGGCCGCTGATGGTCGCGCTCAACATGGCCGACGTGGCGCGCTCGCAGGGCCTTGCGATCGACGTCGCGCGGCTGTCGGCCGAGCTCGGCTGCCCGGTCGTCGAGACCGTCGCAGTCAAGCACGATGGCCACGCCGGCCTGCTCGCGCTGCTGCAGAGCCAACTCGGCGACGTGCTGCCGGCGGCGGCCGCAGAGGCCAGCGTGCCGGAAGCGCGCTCGTCGGCCGATTTGCAGAACGAGGTGCGTCGGATCATGGCGCTGGTCGCGCCGAAGGCCGCGCAGTTCCCGCGCTTCCAGCACCGCATCGATGCGGTCGTGATGCACCCGGTCTGGGGCCTCGCGCTGCTCGCGGTCGTCCTCTTCCTGATGTTCCAGGCCGTCTTCTCGTGGGCGGCCGTGCCGATGGACGCGATCAAGGAAGCGATGGCCGGCCTCGGCGGATGGACGACCGCGCACATGGCCGAGGGCCCGCTGCGCAGCTTGCTGGTCGATGGCGTGATCGCCGGCGCCGGCAGCGTGATCGTGTTCCTGCCGCAGATCCTGATCCTGTTCTTCTTCATCCTGCTGCTCGAGGACTCCGGCTACCTGCCGCGCGCCGCGTTCCTGCTCGACAACCTGATGGGCAAGGTCGGGCTGTCGGGCCGCGCCTTCATCCCGCTGCTGTCGAGCTTCGCCTGCGCGATCCCGGGGATCATGGCGACGCGCACGATCACGAACTGGAAGGACCGGCTCGCGACGATCATGATCGCGCCGCTGATGACCTGCTCGGCGCGCCTGCCCGTCTATGCGCTGCTGATCGGCGCCTTCGTGCCCGAGCGCAGCATCGGCGGCTTCAACCTGCGCGGGCTGACCTTGTTCGGCCTCTACATCGCCGGTGTGGTGTCGGCGATGGCGATCGCGTGGGTCTTCAAGCGGATCTGGATCAAGAGCCGCTACCAACCGTTGATGCTCGAGCTGCCGCCGTATCGGCTGCCCGGGTTGCGCAACCTCGTGATCGGCCTCTGGGAGCGCGCGCGCATCTTCATGCGCCGCGTCGGCGGCATCATCTTCGCGTTGATGGTGCTGCTGTGGTTCCTCTCGAGCTACCCGGCGCCTCCACCCGACGCCACCGGGCCGGCAATCCAGTACAGCATCGCCGGCTGGCTCGGTCAGGCGCTGCAGCACGTGTTCGCGCCGATCGGCTTCAACTGGCAGATCTCGATCGCGCTGGTGCCGGGCCTTGCGGCGCGCGAGGTCGCGGTGGGTGCGCTCGGCACGGTCTATTCGATGTCGGCCGCCGGCGATGCGGTCGCCGACGCGCTCTCGCCGGTCATCGCCCAGGGCTGGTCGCTCGCGACCGCCTATTCGCTGCTCGCCTGGTACGTGTTCGCGCCGCAGTGCATGTCGACCCTGGCGGTCGTCAAGCGCGAGACCAACTCGTGGCGCTACCCGTTGCTGATGGCGCTCTACCTGTTCGTGCTTGCCTACGTCGCCGCGTTCGCGACGTACCGCATCACGCTGTGGCTCGGAGGTTGATGCGATGCTGATCCAGACCCTCGTCGTCGCCATGCTCGTGCTCGGTTGCGCGGTCTACGCCAGCTGGACGTTGATGCCGGCTGGCATCCGGCGCCGGCTCGCGCAGCAATTGCTTCAGGTGCGCTGGCCGGCGATCGTGACTGCGCGTCTGCGCCGCCATGCACAAGCGGCAAGCGGCTGCGGTTGTGACGGCTGCGACCACGCGACGAAGCCGGCCGACCGGGCGCAGGCGCAGGCGCAGCCGATCCGGCTGCACCGCCGCATCGCCCGCTAGCGTTTCCTCGCCGCTGCGCTAGCGCGCTGTCAGGCCCATCGAACGATCGCCGAGGCCCATCGGCAACGGGAAGTGGACTGTCTCGGCGACGCCGGGCAGGCAGCGCACCGAGACCGCACCGAGCGCGCGCAGACGTTCGATCACCTGCTTGACGAGGATCTCCGGCGCCGAGGCGCCCGCCGTGAGGCCGACTCGCCGCTTGCCCTCGAACCAGGCGGCCTGAAGATCATCGGGCGCGTCGACCATGTAGGCGTCGGTGCCGAGCCGCTGGGCCAGTTCGCGCAGGCGGTTGCTGTTTGAACTGGTCGGGCTGCCGACAACGATCAGCACGTCGACGCCTGGCGCCAGCACCTTCACCGCGTCCTGCCGGTTCTGCGTTGCATAGCAAATGTCCTGCTGCTTCGGCTCACGCACCTTCGGAAAGCGCCGCTTGACCGCTGCGAGGATCTGCGCGGCATCGTCGACCGACAGCGTCGTCTGGGTGACGACCGCGAGGCGATCCTGCTGGGCCACCTGCAGACGTTCGACATCGTCGACATCCTCGACCAGGTAGATGCCGTCGGCGAGCTGCCCCATCGTGCCCTCGACCTCAGGGTGGCCCTTGTGGCCGATCATGATGAAGTCGTAGCCTTCCTTGTGCAGCTTCGCGACCTCGACATGGACCTTGGTGACGAGCGGACAGGTCGCGTCGAAGACGCTGAAGCCGCGCGCTGCCGCCTCCTTGCGGACCGCCTGCGAGACGCCGTGTGCGCTGAAGACGAGCGTCGCGCCGGGCGGCACGTCGGCCAGGTCCTCGATGAAGATCGCGCCCTTCGCCTTCAGGTCGTTGACGACGTAGGTGTTGTGTACGATCTCATGGCGAACGTAAATCGGCGCGCCGAACTTCGTCAGCGCGCGCTCGACGATCTCGATCGCGCGGTCGACGCCGGCGCAGAAGCCGCGCGGCTCCGCCAGCACGATCTCTTCGAGGCCTCTGGCGTCATCCATCACAGCACTCCGATCAGCTGCACCTCGAACGTCACCGGCTGACCGGCGAGCGGGTGGTTGAAGTCGATCACCAGGGAGTCATCGTCGGCATCGCGCACGACACCGGCACACATGCCCTGCCCTTCGGGCAATGGAAACTGGACCACATCGCCGACCGCGTAGTCCCCGTCGCTGTCGCCGTGCCGTTCCAGCAGCGCACGGCTGACCCGCTGCAGCAATGCCGGATTGCGATCGCCGAAGGCGACGCCGGGCTCGAGCCGAAACGACCGGTGCGTGCCTTCGGGCAAGCCCATCAACTGCGCTTCGACGCCGGGCACCAGCTCGCCGCTGCCGATCGACAGGGTGGCCGGCTTGTCGTCGAACGTGCTGATGATGTCGGCACCATCGGCTCCGGCGAGGCGGTAGTGGAGCGTCAGGAAGGAGCCGGGTCGCACTAAAGGAGTCGTCATTCGGAGGGCCCGTCGGATCGCTGCGTGCGGCGAAACTCGAGCCGCCGTTGGATCCCAGCGATTTTACGAGTCAGCACCCGCGCGGTCCGTCCGCGCTCACCATGGCCCTGAAGGACCTACCGCCCGATGCCCGCCCGCGGGAAAAGCTGCTCGCGCTCGGCCCGGCCGCGCTGGCGGATGTCGAGCTCGTTGCGCTGCTGTTGCGCACCGGCCGGCCCGGCGTCTCGGTGCTGCAGTTCGCCCGTGCGCTGCTCGACGAGTTCGGCGGACTGACCGGGCTGCTGCACGCCGGCACGGCCGAGCTCGGCCGGATGAAGGGCCTCGGCCCGGCGAAGCGCGCCGAGATCGCGGCGATCATGGAGCTGGCGCGCCGCTCGCTGGCCGAAGCGCTGAAGGAGCGACCGGTCTTCGACGCGCCGGTGAAGGTCAAGGATTACCTGCGGCTGCAGATCGGCACGCGGCCGCACGAGGTCTTCGCGGTGGTGTTCCTCGATGCGCAGAACCGCCTGTTGACTCTGGAGGAGCTGTTCCGGGGTTCGTTGACGCAGCCCAGCGTCTACCCGCGCGATGTGGTCAAGCGGGCGCTCGACCTGCATGCGGCTGCGGTGATCCTCGCGCACAACCACCCGTCCGGCGTCTGCGAGCCGTCGCGCGCCGACGAGCACTTGACGACGACGTTGAAGAACGCGCTCGCGCTGGTCGACGTCCGCGTGCTCGATCACCTGATCGTCGGCCGAACGGAGGTCGTCTCGTTCGCCGAGCGAGGGCTCCTATAGTCGCGGCATGCCGAGTTCGAGACAGCGAGCAGCAACGAAGCCGCCCACGAAAGCCAGCGGCCTCGACGGCCTCGCCGCGCTGAAGCGTGCGATGCAACAGGCGCAGCGCGATGCCGAGCGGGAAACCGCGCGCGAACGCGAAGCGGCCGCCGCGGCGCGCCTCGAACGCGATCTCTTCGCCGCCACGGTGGGCCAGGTCATTCCGCTGCGCCGGACGGTGGTCCCGCTGCCGGTTCGACCGCGGCCGCCGGCGATCCCACAGCAGCGCGCCCGCGACGAGGCTGCGGTGCTGGTCGAGTCGATCTCCGACGAGTTCGATGTCGAGTCGCTGCTCGAGACCGACGACATGCTGTCGTTCCGCCGGCGCGACATCGGACCGGAGGTCGTCCGCAAGCTTCGGCGCGGTGTCTGGGCGTTGCAGGGTGAACTCGACCTGCACGGCCTGCGGCGCGACGAGGCACGCGAGCGCGTCGCTGCCTTCCTCCGCGACGCCGCTCGCAACGGACTGCGCTGCGTGCGCATCGTCCACGGCAAGGGCAACGGTTCGCCCGGTCGCGAGCCGGTGCTGAAGGCCAAGGTGCGCAGCTGGCTCGTGCAGCGCGCCGAAGTGATCGCCTTCACGCAGGCCCGTGCGTCCGAGGGCGGGCACGGCGCGCTCGTCGTGTTGCTGCGGCCGACCCCGGGCGCCGCGCAGCGCGAGCGGTCGGCCCTGCGGCCCTAGCGCTTCGCCGGCGAAGCCGGCGGCAGAAAGAGGGCCTGCAGGTCGTTGAGGAAATCGAGACCCTTCGCGCTCGGCCATGCGCGACTCAGATCGCGCTCCAGCAAGCCGCGGCGCTCCGCGTCGGCCATGGCGCTCTCGACCGCGCCGATCGGCAGTCCGGTGCGCTCGACGAAGCGCGACAGCTCGAAGCCCTCGCGCAGGCGCAGCGCGTTGAGCATGAACTCGAACGCCAGTTCGTCGCGCGCGACCTCGACGTCCTGCGCCAGCGCAGAGCCTTCCATCGCCTCGGCCATGTAGCGCGCCGGATCGCGAAAGCGCGTTTGCCGAACGATCCGGTGCGGAAACGTCAGCTTGCCGTGCGCGCCGGCGCCGATGCCGAGGTAGTCGCCGAACTGCCAGTAGTTGAGGTTGTGCAGACAGCGATGGCCGGGTCGCGCATACGCGGAGACTTCGTAGCGGTCGAGTCCGACATCAGACGTCCGCTGCACGACGTGATCAAGCATCTCGGCCACCAGGTCGTCATGCGGCAGCACGGGCGGGTGCTTCGCGAACAGGGTATTCGCCTCGATCGTCAGGTGGTAGGCCGAGAGGTGTGGTGGCTCGTAGGCCAGCGCAGCGTCGAGGTCGGCCGCCCACTCGGCCAGCGTCTGTCCCGGCAGCGCGTACATCAGGTCGATGTTGAACGTGTCGAAAGCAGCGGCCGCTTCCGCGACGGCGGCATGCGCCTGTGCCGCGTCGTGAACGCGGCCGATCGCGCGCAGCTTCGTGTCATCGAAGCTTTGCACACCGATCGACAACCGGGTCACGCCGGCCGCGCGAAAGGCGCGGAAGCGATCGCGCTCGAAGGTCCCCGGATTCGCTTCGAGCGTGATCTCGCAGCCGGCTTCGAGCGGCAGCCGCGCGCGAATGTCGGCCAGCAATCGATCGATCGATTCGGGTGTGAAGAGGCTCGGCGTGCCGCCGCCGATGAAGATGCTGTGGATGCGCCGGCCCCAGACGAACGGCAGCGAGGCTTCGAGATCGGCGCGCAGCGCGTCCAGGTACCGCGACTCGGGCAGCGCGTCCACATTGGCTTCGGGTGAAGTCGGGCGCCACTCGTGCGAATTGAAGTCGCAGTACGGGCACTTCTTCAGGCACCACGGCAGGTGCACGTAGAGCGCCAGCGGCGGCAGCGCGGCGAACGACAGGGTCCCCGGTCGGGCATAGCGCGCGAGGCGTTCCGCGCTGCCTTCGCGCGGCACCGCTTCCACGCGCGGCCCCGCCACTCGGATCTCAGCCAAGGTGCCAGACTTCGCGCATCAGGGCCAGCATGCTGCTTGCAGCAATCGCCCGGTGGCTGTGCTGGTTCTTGGCGCCGGTGCTGAGCGTCGCGACGGTGCGGCCGAGCGCCGGGATATGTATCAGCGGGTCGTAGCCGAAGCCGCCCGCGCCTTGCGGCGCGCCGAGGATCTCGCCGTGCCAGCGTCCGGTCGCGACCAGCGGTTCCGGGTCGTCGACCGCTCGGACCGCGACCAGGGTGCTGACGTAGCGCGCACGCCGATCGCTGACACCGGCGAGGCGTTCGAGCAGCAGCCGATTGTTCGCATCGTCCTGCGCCCGGCGGTGCGCTTCTCGGTCGCTGAGCGCAGGGCCGTACCAGTCGGCGAACACAGCGGAGCGCACGCCGGGGCCGCCTTCGAGCGCATCGACGCAGAGCCCGGAGTCATCGGCGATCGCAGCACCGCCCGCGCGCTGCGCCGCGTGGCGCGCCTTCGCGAGCGCGTTCTCGAGAAAGGTCGCGTGCGGCTCCTCGGCCTCGTCGATGCCGAGCGTGTTCTGCGCGACGAGTTCGAGTCCGAGGGGGGCGAACAGCACACCGAGCTCGGCGAGCTTCTTCGCGTTGTTGGAGGCCAGGACCAGCCGCATCGTCAGGCGTCAAGCGCGCACCGCTGCGCGGCGACGAGTTCGCGGATACCTTTGCCGGCGAGCCCGAGCAGGCCCTCCATCTCGGCTTGCGAGAATGCAGCGCCTTCGGCCGTGCCCTGCAGCTCGACGAAGCCGCCGGCACCGGTCATCACGACATTCATGTCGGTGTCGCAGGCCGAGTCCTCGTTGTAGTCGAGGTCGAGCAGCAGGTGCCCCTTCACCACGCCGACCGAAATCGCCGCGACGAAGTCGCGGATCGGCGTCGTGCTCAGCTTGCCGTTGGCGATCAGCCACGACACCGCGTCATGGGCCGCGACGAACGCGCCGGTGATCGACGCGGTGCGCGTCCCGCCGTCGGCCTGGATCACGTCGCAGTCGAGTGAGATCGTGCGTTCGCCGAGCGCGCGCAAGTCGAACACGCAGCGCAGCGAGCGCCCGATCAGGCGCTGGATCTCCTGCGTGCGGCCGCTTTGTTTGCCGCGCGCCGCCTCGCGGTCGCCACGCGTGTGGGTGGCGCGCGGCAGCATGCCGTATTCGGCGGTGACCCAGCCTTCGCCGCTGCCGCGCTTGTGCGGCGGCACCTTTTCTTCGACCGAGGCGGTGCAGAGCACCTTCGTGTCGCCGAAAGCCACGAGCACAGAGCCCTCGGCGTATCGGGTGTAGCGGCGGGTGATCGAGACCGGCCGGAGCGCGTCGGCGGCGCGGCCTTGTGAGCGTTGGAATGTCATCGCTCTATTGTCCACGGCACCGCAACGTGTCTGCTGGGCCGCTTTCGCTGACGCCTGGCCGTCTGCTCAAGTAGCGGTGCGCTGAGGTCGAGGCGCCAAAACGGCGCTCCTCGTCAGGACTTCTTGTGCTGCGACGAGCGCTTGATCGCCTCGTTGATTTCCCTGATCGAGCGCTCGATCTCGGCGTCGTCGAGTTCGTCCGGCGGCTCGGCGCCGAGCGCGCTGGCCTGGATCGTCGACGCGAAGACCGCTTCGCCGAGCGACTGCGTCGAGATTGCGCTGGTCCGGTCGCCGTCCTCGGCGCCTTCCCATTCGACGGCGAGCAGCGAGACGTTGTCGCATTTCGCGCCGCCGTTGCGCAGCGCCTGCTCGACCAGCTCGGGCACCGAATCGGAAATCGCCTGGACCGCCAGCTGGTCGACGATCACCGCGTCGCTGACCGTACCCCAAAGGCCGTCGGAGCAGAGCAGCAGGCGATCCGCCTTCTGCATCAGCAGCGGCCCGACCGTGTCGACCACCGGCTTGCCAGGGCTGCCGAGGCAGGTGAAGAGCACGTTGCGATTGAACTTGTCGCCCATCGGCACGACCTGGCTCATCGTCTGCTGCAGCTCGGAATACGAATGGTCGCGGGTGCGGGCGACGAGCTTGTCGCCGCGCACGAGATAAAGCCGCGAATCGCCGCAGTGCGCCCAGTACGCCGCATTGCCTTGCAGAAGGCAGGCGACGATCGTCGTGCGCGGCGTGTCGACCAGGCCCTTCTGCGTCGCGTAGCGCAGCAACTGGTGGTGCCCCGCCATGATTGCGTCCTGCAGGAAGCGGAGGGGATCGGCAAGGGTCGGCTTGCACTCGCGCTGGAACATCGCGGCCAGCGTCTGCAGCGCGAGTTGCGATGCGACCTCGCCTTCCGGATGACCGCCCATGCCGTCGGCCAGCGCAAACAACCCGGCGTCGCGGGTGTAGCAATAGCCCATCCGGTCTTCGTTCTTCTCGCGACCGCCTTTGCGGCTGATCTGATAGACGGAAAAACGCATCGCAGCGACGCCTCAAAGAACCGGCAGGCCGGACGAGCGAAAGCCGAACGAAGCGGCGGGCGAGACGATGGACATGCGGACGCCGAGGCTCAAGCCTTGGCGCTGGTCGTGAGGTTCTCAAGCTGCAGTTTCAGCCGTTCGCTGAAGCTGAGCTTGGTGTACTGGCGCTCGGTCTCGCGCGACAGTTCCTTCTGCAGTGCGAAGACGCTCTGCGGACGCGACAACGGGTCGAGCGACATGCACCACTCGGTCACTTCGATCAGGTTGTCGGAGTAGACGTTGCGCAGCCGCGAGAGGCTGAGCGCAAGGCGGTCCTTCTCGATCCGCTGCGGCGCGTCGTTGGGCGGATAGCCCTGCATGCAGGCATAGATGCAGGCGCCGATCGCGTAGATGTCGGTCCACGGGCCGAGCGTGCCGTCGCGCCGGTACATCTCGGGCGCGGCGAAGCCGGGCGTGTACATCGGCCGGATGAAGTTGCCTTCCTTCGACAGCACCTCGCGAGCCGCGCCGAAGTCGAGCAGCACCGCCTTGTTCTCGTTGGTGATGAAGATGTTCGCCGGCTTGATGTCGAGGTGCAGCATCTTGTGCTGGTGCACGATGCGCAAGCCACGCAGGATCTCGTCGAACAGCGAGCGGATCGTCGACTCGCGGAACACCTTGTCGCGCTTCAGGTCGCGCGCGGTGACGATGAAATCCTGCAAGGTGTCACCCTGCAGGTAGTTCATCACCATGTAGACGGTCTCGTTCTCGCGAAAGAAGTTCAGCACCGAGACGACGCTGGTGTGCGAGATCTGCGCGAGCGAGCGGCCTTCTTCGAAGAAGCTCTTCAGGCCGAGCCGGTAGAGCGGCTGCTTTTCGGGCTTGACG
>Ga0207691_10002889_pt1 | contig 16751 bp, 13 predicted proteins | sample KBSM13metaG_FD_184327 | JGI IMG/M metagenome (GOLD analysis project Ga0207691, IMG submission 184327) | Miscanthus rhizosphere microbial communities from Kellogg Biological Station, Michigan, USA - KBS M1-3 metaG (SPAdes) (version 2) | ecosystem: Host-associated > Plants > Roots > Rhizosphere >... | reverse complement strand
AGCACGTCGATCGCGTCCTCGATCAGGGCGTCGATCAGCGCTTCGCGGTCGCTGGCGTCCTTGATCGCGGGATTGCACTTGATCAGGTTGCCCAGGCGCGGGTAGTCGCCGCGGTCGAAGCGGAGGAAATGGATGCAGGTTTCCGCGGTGATGCGCTTGCGTGAGCCGTCGGCGCGGATCAGCGGCCCGTGCTCGAACAACGCCAGTTCGTCGGCAGTGCTGATGTGCAGCACGTGCAGGCGCGTGTCGTGGCGCCGGGCGAGCGACAACGCCAACTCGGTCGACTTGATGCAGGCCTCGCGGGAACGGATGTCCGGATGAGCCTCCACGGGAACGTCGTCGCCGAAACTCGCCTTGTAGGCGGCGAGGTTCGCGTCGATCATCGGCGTGTCTTCGCAGTGGGTGATGATCGGCGTCGGCGCCTCGCGGAAGATCGCGTCGAGGATCTGCGGGTCGTCGACCAGCATGTTGCCGGTGGACGCCCCCATGAACACCTTGATGCCCGGCGCTTTCAGCGGATCGAGCGCGCGGATCGCATCGAGGTTGTCGTTGCTCGCGCCCAGGTAGAACCCGAAGTTGCCCCAGGCGCGGCCGGCGGCGCGCCGGTACTTGTCCTCCAGGGCGGCCGAATCGAGCGTCGGCGGCGTCGTGTTGGGCATGTCCATGAAGCTGGTCAGCCCGCCGGCCACCGCCGCAGCCGATTCCGTGGCCATGTCGGCCTTGTATTCCAGGCCGGGTTCCCGGAAATGCACCTGGTCGTCGATCATGCCCGGGAGCAGTCGCCGGCCGGCGGCATCGACCACTGATTCACCATCCCGCGCCGCCAGGCCAGAGCCGATTTCGGCGATCCGTCCGCGCGAAATGCGCAGGTCGCCGTCGAACTCGCGGCCCTCGTTGACCAGGCGTGCATTGACGATCAGCGTGTCGGACATTGGGATTCCATGCTTCTGACGGGGTGTCTAGGGGGTGCTCGGCGGCACGGGGTCGTGGCCGCCCGGATGCAGCGGATGGCAACGGCCGATGCGGCGCAATGCCAGCCACCCGCCGCGTACCGTGCCGAAGCGCGTGATGGCTGTCATCGCGTACTCCGAACACGTCGGCGTGAAGCGGCAGCGTGGGCCGAGCAGCGGGCTGAGCCAGCGCTTGTACCCGCGCAGCAGGTGGATGAGGACGCGATCGATCACGATGTTTGCACGCGGTGCCGGCGCAGGCTCGCGCGGTTGCCGCTGTAGGCCGGGCAGGGTATAACAGCGCGCTTTCCCGCCTCAAGGGAACTTCGCGCTTTCGCAGGATCGCGCCTTACGCAGGATCGAGGACCATCCGCTCGTGGCAGTAAAGAAACCAGCCAGCAAGACCGCCAAGGCGGCCAAGAAGACCAGCAAGCCCGCTCCCAAGGCCGCAGCGAAGAAGCCGGTCGCGAAGAAACCCGTGCCAAAGAAGGCGGCGGCGAAGAAAGTCGTGGCCAAGCCCGCGGCCAAGAAGGTCGCCACCAAGGCGCCAGCGAAAAAGGCCGCAACGAAACCCGCCGCAAGCAAGTCGGTGAAGGCGCCCGCCAAGGTGGTGAAGTCGACGCCAGCCAGGCCGATGTCGGCCAAGGCGCCGGCGAAAAAGGCGACGCCGCCGAAGTCCGCGCCCGCCAAGGCAGTGAAGTCGACGCCAGCCAAGCCGATGTCGGCCAAGGCGCCGGCGGCGAAATCCATCGGCCGCGAAGCCCTCATCGGTTCGGTGAAGGTCGAAACGCCCAAGCAGCCACAGAATGTCTCGGCTCGGGAACCGGCGCCCAAGCCGGTAACCAAGCCCGTCTCAAAGCCGGTGGCCAAGCAGCTGGCGCAGGAAGTCGCGCCGTTCACGCGTCCGGCGCCCACGCCACGCCCCGTTGGCAAGGTGGCGGTCGCCGTGGCCGCCAAACCCAGTGCGCCTGCGCGCAAGGACAAGGTCAAGGTCGTGCCGTACAAGACCGATCCGTCAACCGGCCGCCCGGTCGTGCCCCAGGGTTATCGCCCGGGGTCCGACGAGGAATACATGGGCCCGCTGCAGGTGGAGTATTTCCGCCAGCGGCTGCTGTCGTGGCGTGCCGACCTGGTCGAGGAGTCCAAGCAGACCATCGAGAACCTCAAGGACGAAGTGCGCGACGTCGGCGACGAAGCCGAGCGCGCCACCCGCGAAACCGAAAACTCGCTGGAACTGCGCACGCGCGATCGCTATCGCAAGCTGATCGGCAAGATCGACAGCACGCTCAAGCGCGTGGACTCGGGTGAATACGGCTACAGCGTCGACTCGGGCGAGGAAATCGGCCTCGAACGCCTGGAAGCGCGATTGACCGCCGAGCGCACGATCGACGAGCAGGAACGCTGGGAACACCTGCAAAAGCAGATCGGCGACTGAACGACTGCAAAAGGTGAAAGAGCCCCGCGGTTGCGGGGCTTTTTCATGTGCGCAATCCAGCGATTCGATCGCGATGGCGGTGCAGCGCCGGAGCCCAGCGCGAATCAGCGGGCGATCAGACTTGCAATCCGGCTTCGACCGCGAGGTTCTCGAGGTCGCGTCCGACCGAAGCCGCGGCGAGCAGATGCCCTGCGCGGAAGAATCGCGCGATGAAATCCCGGTCGGCTAACGCTCCGTCCGTGCGGACTTCGTCCCAGTCCTTCGCATGTCCCGTGTAGCGCAGATCCAGGCCATAGTGGTGCGTCCAGAAGAACGGAACATCAGTGAACGGCCGGCGGGCGCCGAGCATGTTGGCGGCGGCTGCCTGTCCCTGTCGTTCCGCATGCACCCAGTGTTCGACCCGGATCAGCCCTCCGCCGTACGGATACCGCGCAACGTCGCCAGCCGCGAAATGGCCCTGCACGGACGTTTCCAGGAAAGCGTCGACAACGATGCCGTCCTGCACCTCCATTGCCGCTGCGACGGCCAGCGAGGTGCGCGGGACGACCCCCACGCCGACGAGCACGATGTCCGCAGGCACGCGACTGCCATCGTCGAGCACGAGCGCCTTGCCGTCGAATGCCTTGACGCTCGCCTGCAGGTGGAACACGACACCGTTCTCGCGATGCAAACCGGTGACGAATTCGCCGAGTTCCAGCCCGAGCACGCGCTGCATCGGGACCGCATCGGGCGCCACCACGTGCACCTCGAGTCCGCGGGCGCGCAACGCCGCGGCCGCTTCCATGCCGATGAAGCCGGCGCCGACGAGGGCGACCGATGCCGCGGCCGCGCTCGCCGAAATGATCGCGCGCGCATCGGCCAGCGACCGCAGCGCGAAGACGTTGGGTTGTTCGAAGCCGGGAAGCGACAGCCTGCGCGGCTCCGCTCCGGTGGCCAGGAGCAGGGCGTCGTAAGCGATGCGTTCGCCCGATGTCGTCGAGACCTGGCGCGCGTTCGCGTCGATCGCCGCGACGTCGCAACCCAGCCGCAGGTCGATGTCGTGTTCGGCATAGAACTCGGGCGCCTGCAGCGGGATCCAGTCTTCTGGCGCGGTCCCGGCGAGGTAGTCCTTCGACAGGTTGGGGCGATCGCAGGGCGCGGCCTCGTCCGCGCTGAGCATCGACAGCGCGCCTTCGTAACCGAGGTCGCGCAGGCGCTTCGCCGCCGCGAAGCCAGCCGCGCCACCACCGATGACGACGATGCGTTCCGGATCGGCGCGCGGACGGGAAGGTGCGGGCAATGGCCTCGTGTCTTCGCCACGGACGAAGACAATGTCGCCGACGATTTCCACGCGCCACTTCGCCAGCGGAGCGAAGGCGGGCGCGCGCAACGCGACGCCGGTGCGCAGGCTGAAGCAGGCGTGGTGCCATGGGCAGCGGATTTCGCCATCGACGACGAGCCCTTCGGCCAGCGGCGCGCCGTAATGGGTGCACGTGCCGCCGATGGCATGGATGCCGTCATCCAGCCTCGCCAGCAGCACCGCGACGCCGTCGACGTGCCCGGCGAGTACGCCGGTCGCCGGCACGCTTGCCAGCGGCACCCCGCTGCCGAGATCGGGCCCGGGAGGGGGGTCATCGGTGTGCGCCATGGTGGCTCCTTGCGCGGACGGACTGCAGGGCCGGGGGCGGATTCCGGCTTGCCCGGGGACCTTACGACGATTGGCCGTCGCCGGCATCCTGGCCTGTCAAAAGCCGTCCAGTGGCCCGTCCGGCCTACCCGCGAGTGCGACGCGGCCGCGCACTTCGTCCGATGCCATCGCCCGGGCTGGAGTCGTTCCTTGCCGGGACTTCGCCGAACTCAACTGCCGGTGCGATCCGCACCCCTGCGTCTGTCGTCCGTGCGCATCAATGCAACTCCCGCAGGTCGAGCCGTCGCAATTTCGGCGCCAATCGTGAGGTGATGCCGACGACGCCCAGCGTCATGCAACCCCCGAAGATCACCGACGGGACCAGGCCCAGCAGTTTCGCGGCCACGCCCGATTCGAATGCGCCGAGTTCGTTCGACGAACCGATGAAGATCCCGTTGATCGCCGACACGCGTCCGCGCATGGCATCGGGCGTGGCGAGTTGCAGGATCGTCGAGCGGATCACCACCGAAACACCGTCGCATAGGCCCGAAGCGAACAGTAATCCCGCCGACAGCCAGAGATGGCGCGACACGGCGAAGCCGATGATGCAGACGCCGAAGCCGGCGACGGCCGTCAGCAGCAGCCGCCCGGCGTTCAGTTCCGGTGGGCGTCGCGAGAACCAGAGCCCGACGAGCACGGCGCCCATGGCTGGCGCTGCACGCAGGATGCCGAGCGCTTCGGGTCCCGCGTGCAGGATGTCCTTGATGAATGCCGGCAACAGGGCGACGGCGCCGCCGAACAACACCGAGAACATGTCCAGCGCCAGCGCACCGAGCAGGATCTGGTGGCCGAATACGAAGCGCAGCCCCTCGTGGATGCTGGCGAATACCGGCGTGCGCGTCGTGGCGAGCGGCGGTTCGTTGACGCGCAGCAGTGCGAGCGCCAGCCCCGCCGCCACCGCGAGCGCAGCCGCGGATGCGTAGGCGGCGGTCGTGCCGGACCAGCCGACCAGTACGCCGCCGATCGCCGGCCCGGCCACGAGGCCGAGCTGGAACACGACGCTGCCCACGCCCGCGCCGCGCGCGAAATGTCCGCGGGGCAACACGCGCGCGAACAACGCGTTGTAGATCGGTGTCAGGAAGGCGCGCACCGTTCCCGTCAACGCAATCGCGGCGTAGATGGGCCCCGGGCCGTGGGACGGCAGCCAGTCCAGGGCGATCGCGGCAAGGATCGATGCCGTGATCGCCAGTCCGCCGCACGACACCATGCCGAGCTTGCGTCGCGGCAGGTGGTCCACCAGGTAGCCGGCGAACAGGGCGGTGCAGAAATACGGGACGACCTCCGCAAGGCCGACGAGGCCCAGCGCGAGGGGATCGTGCGTCAGCTGGTACACGTGCCAGCCGACGGTAACGGCGACGATCTGGTAGGACAGGATCGCGCAGATGCGGTACGCCAGAAGCACCAGGAAGCTGCTGCTGCGCAACGGCGACACGGTTACCGCCGCCGCTTCGCTCACGAGGCCTGCCGGGCGCTGTCGCGGATGAACCCCAGCAACGCGGCCAGGCCGTTGCTACGCGTGGGCGAGAGGTGCTTCGCCAGGCCGATCGCCTGGATGTAATCAGGTTCGGTGGCGAGTATCTCGGGGGCTGGACGGCCCGAGTAGACGCGCAGGGCGAGGAACACCAGCCCCGAGACGATCGCCGAATCGCTGATTGCCGCGAAGTCCAGGCGCGATGCGTCGCCCGACGGCACGATCCATACGATCGACTGGCAACCGTGCAGGCGGTGTTCGTCGGTCTTGCAGCTGTCGGGAAACGGCGGCAGCTTGCGGCCGAGGTCGATCAGATACTGGTAACGCTCGGACCAGTCGCCGAAGAACGCGAATTCCTCTGCGATCGCCCGCTGCGCTTCGGCCGCGGTCGATTCCATGGGAAACAGGGCGGCGAACTCGCTCACGCGCGCTTCCTCATCCAGCGCACGCCTTGGGGCGTGTCTTCCAGGATGATGCCTTCGCTGGCCAGTTGGTCGCGGATCGCATCGGAGCGCGCGAAATCACGCGAACGCTTGGCGTTGGCGCGTTCGTCGATCAGCGCCTGGATCCGGGCGTCATCCGGCCCGGCTGCGCCGCGTCCGAACCATGCAGCGGGATCCTGCTGCAGCAGCCCGAGCGCGAAACCAGCGCCGAGGAGCTCCGAGTGAAGCCGAAGCCTGTCCGGCGGCGACTGCGTCCTGCGCAGTTCACCGGCCAGGCGCGCAAGTTCCGACAACGCCTGCGGCGTGTTGAGGTCGTCGTCCAGCGCCGCTTCCACGCTCGCCGGAATCACCGGCGAGGCCTCGATGTTGCCGAGCTCACGCAGGGTTCCGTAGAGACGGTCGAGCGTGCGCACCGATTGCTCGATCAGCGAATCCGACCACTCCAGTGGCTGCCGGTACTGCGCCGACAACAGTGCGTACCGCAACGCTTCGGGCGGGTGCGAACGCACGAGGTCGTGCACCTTCTCGATGTTGCCGACCGACTTGGACATCTTCGCGCCGCCGAAATTCAGCATGCCGTTGTGCAGCCAATACCGGGCGAAGAGGCGGCCACCATGTGCGCATTCGCTCTGCGCGATCTCGTTTTCGTGGTGCGGGAACTGCAGGTCGACGCCGCCCGCATGGATGTCGATGGTCTCGCCCAGGTGCGCCGCCGCCATCGCCGAGCACTCGATGTGCCAGCCGGGACGACCGCGTCCCCACGGCGAATTCCAGCCCGGAAGGTCGTCGGTCGACGGCTTCCACAACACGAAGTCGCCAGGGTCGCGCTTGTACGGGGCCACTTCCACCCGTGCGCCCGCGAGCATGTCGTCAGGGTCGCGGCGCGAGAGCTTGCCGTAGCCGTCGAAGCTCGCGACCGAGAACAACACGTGGCTTTCGGCGGCGTATGCGTGCCCGGACTCGAGCAGGCGCTCGATCATCGCGACGATCTGCGGAATGTGTGCAGTGGCCTCCGGCTCGACGTCCGGTGCGGCGACGCCGAGCGTCGCCATGTCCTCGCGGAACGCGGCTGCATATCGGTCGGTGATCGTGGTGATCGGCGCACCGAGCTGCCTGGCGGCGGCATTGATCTTGTCGTCGACGTCGGTGATGTTGCGGGCGTAACGCAAGGCGCCGTAGCGCCGCCGCAGCAGTGCGGCCAGCACGCCGAACACGACGTAGGGGCGGGCATTGCCGATGTGGACGTAGTTGTAGACCGTCGGTCCGCAGACGTACATCGTCGGGCAGGAGGGGTCGAGCGGCGCGAACGGCTCCAGCCGGCGCGTCAGGCTGTTGTACAGGTGCAGGCTCATCGCGAAAGGCGGCCGGAGCGGGATTTCGGCCTTGATTCTAGCGGGCGCGGGTGGCGGACGACAGCGTGGATTCAGGCCTTGCCGCCTGCCAGCGCATACACTTCCGGGCCGATGACGCACTTCCGCCTGCTCCTGCTCCCCTGCATCCTCGCCATGCTCGCCCTGGGAGCGACGCGGGTCGTCGCGCAGGAGACAGTCCTTCCCGTCGAAAACGTTCGCATCGATTACGCGCAGGTACTGCGGGTGGAGCCGGTGTTCCAGACGCTCACGGCCACGCGCATGGAGCAGTACTGCGACGGCAAGCTCGTTCCCGCGAAGGCACCGTCCGCCAAGGGCATTTCGGGCCTGGTCGGCAAGGTCAGGAATGCGCTTGGGCCGAAGGAAGACGATCCACCGGCGCCGGCAACCACGGCGAGCGGCGATTGCCGCATGGTGCCCATCCAACGCGAGTTCCGTCGGCCGATCGCGTTCGATGTCGACTACATGTACAAGGGCATGAAGTACCGCTCGCGCCTTCCCGAAGACCCCGGCAACCGGCTGCGCGTGCGGATTTCGGTAACGCCGTACATCGCCCCCGCAGATCGGTGACGGCGATCCCCAATCGCTGATTTCGCCGGGAGCTGCTTGCGCGGCGCCTCCCTGCATGCAAGGATGCGCGTCCGATGAGCCAGACCCGCGCCAATGCCGCAGTACTGACCTCCGCCCGCATGGCGGCAGGCATGACCTCGCGCGCGCGTCGACCGAACCCTTGCCAGCCCGCTGGGTAGCCGCTCGTCGCCATCGCGTTTGCGCGACGAAAAAGCCCAGCCAAGTGCTGGGCTTTTTGTTTTTCGGCTCTGCAAAACCCATCCTGCCCATGCGATCCCGATGAAACATTTCCTCAATACCCAGGACTGGTCCCGCCCCGAACTCGACGCATTGCTCGAGCAGGCGGCGAAGTTCAAACGCGCCCCGCGCAGTAGCGCGCTCCAGGGCAAGTCGATCGCCCTGGTCTTCTTCAATCCCTCGCTGCGCACGCGCACGAGTTTCGAGCTCGGCGCGTTCCACCTCGGCGCGCACGCTGTGGTATTGCAGCCCGGCAAGGACGCGTGGCCGATCGAATTCCACCCTGGCGCGATCATGGATGGCGATGCGGAGGAACACGTGGCGGAGGCCGCGCGCGTGCTGTCGCGCTACGTCGACATGATCGGGGTGCGGGCGTTTCCGAAGTTCCAGGATTGGCAAGTCGACCGCCAGGACACCGTGCTGCGCGCGTTCGCCACGCACGCGACGGTGCCGGTAATCAACATGGAAACCATTACCCATCCCTGTCAGGAGCTCGCGCACGCGATGGCGCTCCAGCAGCACTTTGGCGCCATCGCGCCGGAAACGGATCCATCGCAACTGCTGCGCGGCAGGAAGTACGTACTGACCTGGACCTACCACCCGAAACCGCTCAACACCGCCGTCGCCAATTCCGCGCTTACGATCGCGACACGCATGGGCATGGACGTGACCCTGCTGTGCCCGGGCGAGGACTACCTGCTGGATCCGCGCTACATGGAATGGGCGCGGCGCAATGCGACGGAGAACGGCGGGTCGCTGCAGGTCAGCCACGACATCGCATCGGCATACGCCGGTGCGGACGTCGTCTATGCGAAAAGCTGGGGCGCGATTCCGTATTTCGGTCGCTGGCAGGACGAACTCCCGCTACGCGAACGCAATCGCCATTTCATCGTCGACGAGGAAAAGATGGCGCTGACCGACAACGCCGTCTTCAGTCATTGCCTGCCGTTGCGTCGCAACGTCAAGGCCACGGACGCCGTCATGGACTCTCCGCGTTGCCTGGCCATCGACGAAGCCGAAAACCGGCTGCATGTGCAGAAAGCAGTGATGGCGGCGCTTGCTGCGCAAGCCGGACTTCGCGATTCGTGATGGGCGATTCGCACGAGCGCCACCCTGGTTGACGTCCCCTCCCGGCCCTTTTTTCCGAGATGCACATGTCCGTCGAAACTGCTTTCACGAATCGCCAATCATCAATCGCCAATCACGGCTCCGACGACATCGTCCTCGCTTTTTCCGGAGGCCTGGACACGAGCTTCTGCGTGCCCTGGCTGCAGGAACAGGGATGGCGCGTGCATACGGTGTTTGCCGATACGGGCGGAGTCGACGCCGACGAACGCGGGAGGATCGAGCGGCGGGCGAGCGAACTTGGCGTCGCCAGCCATCGCACGATCGATGGCGCGTCGGCGTTGTGGGACGACTTCGTCAGGCCGTTCGTGTGGGCGGGCGAAGGCTACCAGGGGCGGTATCCGCTGCTGGTTTCAGATCGCTACCTCATCGTCGACGCGCTGTTGCAGCGGGCGCGCGAACTCGGCACCAACGCCGTGGCGCACGGTTGCACGGGCATGGGCAACGACCAGGTGCGCTTCGACCTGGCGATCAAGGCATCCGGCCGCTACCGCATCCTCGCGCCCATCCGCGAAATCCAGAAGCAGCACACGCAGACGCGCGAATACGAGCAGCAGTACCTCGAGGCGCGCGGGCATGCCGTCGATGCCAGGCAGAAGGCGTACACGATCAACGAGAACCTGCTCGGGGTCACCATGTCGGGAGGCGAGATCGATCGCTGGGAGGCGCCGGGCGACGGCGCGCGCGGCTGGTGCGCGCCACGCGAACTCTGGCCGCAACAGGCATTGCGCGTCGTGCTGCGTTTCGAAGCAGGCGAAGCCGTGGCGCTCGACGGCGAGGCGATGCCCGGCGCGCAGATCCTCGCGCGCCTCAATGCCGCATTCGCTGCATACGGCGTCGGTCGCGGGTTGTACACGGGCGATACCACCATCGGCCTGAAGGGACGGATCGTGTTCGAAGCCCCGGGACTGACGGCATTGCTCACTGCCCATCGCGCGCTGGAAGAGGCGGTGCTGAGCAAGCAGCAGAACCGCGCCAAACCCGATATCGCGCGCAAGTGGGTGGAGCTGGTCTACGAAGGGTTCTACCACGACCCGCTCAAGAGTGATCTCGAGGCATTCCTTGCGTCGAGCCAGCGCAAGGTGAGCGGCGAGGTCGTGCTCGAAACCCGCGGCGGCCGCGTCGACGCCGTCGCCGTGGATTCGCCGCACCTGCTCACAACCCGGGACGCGGTCTATGCACAGTCGGCGGACTGGGGGGTGGAGGAGGCAGAAGGCTTCATCAAGCTGTTCGGGATGAGCAGCACGTTGTGGGCCCAGGTCAACGCAATGCCATGAGCGGACTCCTCGCCGACGTGCTGCGCCATCTCGAAGCACTGGTGTCGTTCGACACGCGTAATCCGCCGCGTGCGATCGGCACCGGCGGGATCTTCGATTACATCCGCGGCCAGCTCCCCGGCTTCGCCGTGCAGGTCGACGACCACGGCGACGGCGCCGTGTCGCTCCTCGCGATCCGCGGCGCCCCGCAGCGCGTGTTCAACGTCCATCTGGACACCGTGCCATCGTCCGCGGGATGGACCGCCGATCCGCTGCGCCTTCGCGTCGACCGCGACCGGGCAATCGGATTGGGCGCCTGCGACATCAAGGGCGCGGCCGCGGCGTTGCTGGCGGTGGCGGCGCATGGCGAGGGCGACGTTGCATTCCTCTTCAGCAGCGATGAGGAGGCCAACGATGCGCGCTGCATCGACGCATTTCTCGCCACGCCGCATGGATTCCGCGAAGCGATCGTTGCCGAACCCACCAACTGCGAGTCCGTGCTCGCGCATCGCGGCATCAGTTCGGTCCGGATGCGGTTTGCAGGGCAGGCGGGCCATGCCAGCGACGCCGCGGCCCTGGCCGGCAGTGCGGTGCACCAGGCGATCCGATGGGGCGCCGCGGCATTGGAATTCGCCGGGTCGCAGGCGCACCTGCGCTTCGGCGGACTGACCGGTTTGCGCTTCAACATCGGCCGGGTCGAGGGCGGCATCAAGGCCAACGTGGTCGCGCCCGACGCCGAACTGCGCTTCGGCTTCCGGCCGCTGCCGTCGCAGGATATCGAAGCCCTGCATGCGCATTTCCGCGGCTTGGCCCAGACGCGCGAGGGCCTCGTCTACGAAGAGGCGTTCCGCGGTCCGCCGCTGCCCTGCGGAGACGTCGCGTCCGCCGAGACACGGCGACTCGCTGCGCGCGACCTCGCAGACGACCTGGACCTCCCGATCGGCAATGCGGTCGACTTCTGGACCGAAGCCTCGCTGTTTTCGCGGGCCGGTCTCGTCGCACTGGTGTTCGGTCCCGGCGACATCGCGCAGGCGCACACGGCCGACGAATGGGTCTCGCTGGATCAGTTGCAGAAGGCGGCAATGCACTACCTGCGGATGGTTCAGCCCGCATGAGCACCCACGATTTCGCGCGGAGACCATCTCCGGCATCCATTGAGCCAAGGCCACCCATGACCGACGTTCGCGCCACCATCGTCCGCCTGCTGTCCAGCATGGGCAGTCCGAAGGAAATCCAGCAGTACCTGCGCCGATTCTCGCAGCTCGACGCCGCGCGCTTCGCCGTGGTCAAGGTCGGCGGCGCCGTGCTGCGCGACGAACTCGACGCGTTGGTGTCGTCGCTGTCATTCCTGCAGCAGGTCGGTCTGACCCCGATCGTCATCCATGGAGCGGGGCCGCAACTGGACGCCGAGATGCAGGCCGCCGGCATCGACAAGCGCACGAACGACAACCTGCGCCATACCGACGCCGCGGCGCTGTCGGTCGTGCGCCGGGTCATGCGCCGCGAGAACCTGCGGCTGGTCGACGCCCTGCATGCAGAAGGCGTGCGCGCATCGTCGATCCTCGGCGGCGTGTTCGAATGCGGGCTGCTGGATCCGGAGCGTCACGGATTCGTCGGCAAGGTGCATCGCGTCGAACCCGAAGGGATTCGGGCGGCCACGCGTGCCGGCGCTATTCCGGTCATCGCGTCCGCAGGCGAAACGGCTGGCGGGCAGATCGTCAATCTCAATGCAGACTGGGCCGCCAATGCGCTCGTGGAGTCCTTGCGCCCCGACAAGATCGTGTTCCTCACCGGTAGCGGCGGCCTGCTCGATGGAGACGGGCGGATCATCGATTCGATCAACCTGAGCAGCGAATACGAGGAACTGCTGGCGCAGCCGTGGCTGCATTCGGGCATGCGGCTGAAATTGGAGGAAATCCACGCATTGCTGTCGGCGCTGCCGCCGTCCTCGTCGGTCTCGATCACGCGGCCCTCGGAGCTTGCCCGGGAACTGTTTACGCACCGTGGTTCGGGAACGCTTGTGCGCCGTGGCGAGAAGATCATTCGCGCCACGCGTTGGGACGAGTTGGACCTTGTGCGGCTCCGCGGACTCATCGAATCCGCATTCGGCCGAAAGCTGACCCCCGATTACTTCGAAACCACGCATCCGCATCGCGTTTACGTCACCGAGCATTACCGTGCGGCGCTGGTGCTCACGCGCGAGGAACTCGACGAAACGGGCGGCGTCCCGCACATGGACAAGTTCGCCGTGGCGGAGGAAGCGCAGGGCGAGGGCTTGGGCCGGGCGGTGTGGCACGCGATGCGCACGGAGATCGGGCAACTGTTCTGGCGCTCGCGGCCAGACAATCCGGTCAACGATTTCTACCTGGCCGAAGCCGATGGCTGCCTCAAGGGGAAGCCCTGGCACGTATTCTGGTACGGGCTCGATGGCTTGGCGCAGGCGCATGCGGCGGTGTCGCATTGCCGCGCACGTGCCGCAACGTTGACGCACTGAGGATCCCCATGCAACTGAATCCAGGACTCATCGCTCCCACGCTGCGCGGCCAACATGTGCAGTTGGAGCCGTTGCAGCCGACGCACGCCGATGGCTTGCGCCGCGCAACCGCCGACGGCGAATTGTGGCGGCGCTGGTACACCAGCGTTCCCAACCCGGAGGCGGTCGGCGACTACATCGCCGCGGCGCTGACATTGCAGGACGCCGGCACGTCGCTCGCGTTCGCCGTCCGCGACGCCGATGGCGAGGTCGTCGGTACCACGCGCTATTACGACATCGATATGTCCGTGCCGAGGCTGAGCATCGGCTACACCTGGTATGCGCAGCGCGTGCAACGCACCGGCCTGAACACCGAAGCGAAGCTTCTGTTGCTCGGCCATGCGTTCGAATTGTTGGGCTGTGCTGCCGTGGCGCTGGAGACAAGCTGGTTCAACCACGTGTCGCGCTCTGCGATCGCACGCCTGGGCGCAAAGCAGGATGGCGTACTGCGCAACCATCGACGCCACGGCGACGGAACGCTGCGGGACACGGTGGTGTTTTCGATCATCGATGGCGAATGGCCCGCGGTGAAGTCCAACCTGCTGGCGAGGCTCGCTGCCCATGGGTGAGCGCATCGGAATCGTCGGTGCACGCGGCCATGTCGGGGCGGAACTGATCCGGTTGATCGCATTGCACCCACGGTTCGAACTTTCCTTCGTGTCGTCGCGGGAACTGGACGGGCAGCGCGTCGCCGATCATCTTGGCGTCGACCTGGGTGAACTGCGTTACAGCGCGCCGGCGCATGCCGATCTGTCGTCCCTTGGCGCCGATGCGGTCGTGCTCGCGCTGCCCAACGGCAAGGCGGCCGATTGCGTCGCCGGATTCGACGGGGCAGGCGAAACGCCGGTGCTGCTGGACCTGTCGGCCGACTATCGATTCGACTCGCGCTGGCATTACGGTCTCCCCGAGCTTGCCATCGACCGCACGGCGCCGCATCGCCGCATCAGCAATCCGGGGTGTTACGCCACGGCAATGCAACTGGCCATCGCGCCGATGTGCGACCTGCTGGACGGCCCGGTCCAATGCTTCGGTGTTTCCGGATACTCCGGCGCGGGGACGATGCCTTCGGAGCGCAACAACCCCGAATTGCTTCGCGACAACCTGATGCCGTATGCGCTGAGCGACCACATCCACGGCCGCGAGGCGACGGCGAAACTCGGCCATCCGGTCGAATTCATGCCGCATGTGGCCCCGCATTTCCGCGGATTGTCGGTCACGGCAAACATGCACCTGACAACGACCGTCGCGCTGGACGAGGTGCTGGCGCGATATCGCGAACGATATGACGGTGAGCGGTTCGTGCAGCTGAGCGTCGAAGCCCCCTGGATAACCGCGGTGGCAGGCCGGCACCACGCGGTCGTCGGTGGTTTTGCACTCGCCGACGCAGGCCGGCGCCTGGTGGTGGTTGCCGTGATCGACAATCTGCTCAAGGGCGCCGCGACGCAGGCGATGCAGAACCTGAATCTCGCGTTCGGACTCGACGAATCGGCCGGGTTGGTGGCGCCATGACCCTGCCGTCACCGCCGCCCCATCACGCAACGGGTCTGCTCTGGGAGAAGCCGGGCACCGCCGTCGACGCCGGCATCCAGGCATTCCTCGCGGGCGATGACGTGTTGCTCGATCGCGAGTTCTTCCTGCACGACATCGCGGCCAGTCGCGCCCATGCCGAGGGCCTGCAGCGGATCGGCATGCTGTCGAAGGACGAATCGACCGACCTGGTACGCGAACTCGATCTTCTGGCCGCGGATTTCACCTCCGGGATCTTCGTGCTCGATGCGCGCCACGAGGATGGACACTCGGCCATCGAAGCGCGGTTGACGGAGCGCCTTGGCGACACCGGACGCAGGATCCACGCCGGCCGCAGCCGCAATGACCAAGTGCTCGTCGCCACGCGGTTGTGGCTGAAGGATCGGCTCGAGCAACTTGTGCTGCTTTGCCGTGATGTCGCCGGGATTGCGTTGGCGCGCGCGCACGCGGAAGCCATGTTGCCGATGCCCGGGTACACCCACCTGCAACGCGCCGTCGTCTCGTCGGCTGGCATGTGGTGGGCATGCTGGGCGGAAGCCTTCGTCGACAACGCGATGTACGCATCGCAGGCGCGTCGCTGGATCGACGCAAATCCGCTGGGCACCGCGGCCGGCTACGGCGTCAACCTGCCCCTGGACCGGGACTACACCACGCAGGCGCTTGGATTCGCGCGCACGCAGGTATCGCCGATGTATGCACAGCTGTCGCGCGGTAAGTTCGAAATCGCCGCACTCGACGCGCTCGCCAATGCAACGCTGGACCTGCGTCGCCTGGCATGGGACCTGGGCCTTTTCGCCAGCGCGGAGTTCGGCTTCATTTTGCTGCCGGCGAAGTACACGACCGGCAGTTCGCTCATGCCAAACAAGCGTAATCCCGACGTCATCGAGCTCATGCGCGCCAGCCATGCGGGCGTTGCCGCCGCGCGCGGCGAAATCGAACAACTGCTGTCGCTGCCCTCGGGGTACCACCGCGACCTGCAGGCCAGCAAGGGCGCGCTGGTGCGCGGGTTCGGCAAGGGACTCTCGGTGCTGGCGCTGCTGCCGGAGTTGATGCGCTGCATCCAGTGGAAGCCCGCCGCGATGCGTGACGCGATCGACCCATCGATGTTCGCCACCGACCGCGCCATAGACTTCGCCCGCGACGGAGTGCCGTTCCGCCAGGCCTACCAGCGCGCTGCCGATCCGGCGCAGTGGCATGGGGATGCCGACGCGAGCCTGGCGGCGCGAACTTCTCCGGGAGGCGCGGGCGACCTGCGGCTGGATCTGCTGCGCGAGCGCCTGGAGGCGGTCGCGTGAGGTCGCGCCGGAAACGACAACGCCGCCCTGGGGCGGCGTCATTGCGGACATTGGTCGGGGAGACAGGATTTGAACCTGCGACTTCTACGTCCCGAACGTAGCGCTCTACCAGGCTGAGCTACACCCCGACAGGTGAGCCCGGCATTTTAGGGAGTCGGGGTGGTTCCGGGCAAGCCCCGCGAGCGTTTTCCGGGTCGTGCCAGCCAAGCCGCGGGGCCGCAGCCGCTACACTGTGCGGCCTCGCGCCGACGGAGTTTCCCCGCTTGATCAAGCCGCGTACCCCGCCCGGAGTCATGGAATTGCTGCCGCGCGAGCAGATCGCGTTCCAGCGCATGCTCGATGCGATCCGCGAGACCTTCGAGCGGTTCGGCTTCCTCCAGGTCGAGACGCCGGTAATGGAGCTGTCCGAGGTGCTGCTGACCAAGTCCGGTGGCGAAACCGAACGGCAGGTGTATTTCGTCCAGTCCACCGGGGCGCTGAACAAGTCGTCCGAGGGCGGCCCGGAGGCGGGCATGCCGGAACTGGCGCTCCGATTCGACCTCACCGTGCCGCTTGCGCGCTACGTCGCCGAGCACGAGCACGAGATCGCGTTTCCGTTCCGGCGCTACCAGATGCAGCGCGTGTATCGCGGCGAGCGAGCGCAGCGCGGCCGCTTCCGCGAATTCTACCAATGCGACATTGATGTGGTCGGCAAGGACAGCCTGTCGATCCGGTTCGATGCCGAAATCCCGGCCGTGATCAACGCGACGTTCGAGAAACTTGCGATCGGCGACTTCACGATCCAACTGAACCATCGCAAGCTGCTGCGCGGCTACTTCGAAGGACTGGGAATCGACGATGGGGCGCGGCAGGCGGCCGTGCTGCGCGAGATCG
>Ga0207691_10002886_pt1 | contig 16756 bp, 16 predicted proteins | sample KBSM13metaG_FD_184327 | JGI IMG/M metagenome (GOLD analysis project Ga0207691, IMG submission 184327) | Miscanthus rhizosphere microbial communities from Kellogg Biological Station, Michigan, USA - KBS M1-3 metaG (SPAdes) (version 2) | ecosystem: Host-associated > Plants > Roots > Rhizosphere >... | reverse complement strand
CCCGGTCACGAAATAGGTACTAATGGTACAAAAGAGTGCCGCGGTGCTCCTGTGAAAGATGGTTCGCTAGCCGACGCCGTGCGGTGACCGAGGCGGGGAAACCAGGCCCGTTCGGGATGATGGACGTTGCTGACAGCCCGGCCGCGCCGGCGGGCCAGGTGAACGCCCGGCCAACACGGGGGTTACCTCCGGCCAACCGTGATCGTGCGTCTGATGACGGGCGGATCGGCCGCCTAGTAGGTCAGCTAGCCGCCCAGTAGGCTCGTACCGTGAGCGAGCGCCGACAGGAATTTGAGCACGATCTGGAGGCCATCGAGGCCAAGGTCATCGAACTGTTCGCCTTGGTCGCCGAGGACCTGCCCCGGGCGACACAGGCCCTTCTGACCGGCAACAATGAGGTACTGCAGGTTCTGCTCGATCGCGAGCAGGTCATCGACGCCCTCTACCCGGAGATCGAGGAACTGGTCAACCGGGAGATCCTGCTGCAGGCACCGGTGGCTTCCGACCTGCGCTTCCTGCTCTCCGTGCTGCGGATCGTGCCCGAGCTCGAGCGGTCCCACGACCTCATGGTGCAGATCGCCTCCCGGTCCAACCACATCCTCGGCGAGGATCTCTCACCGAGGACCCGGGGGATCGTCGAGCGTATGGGGAACCTCGCATCGGAGATGTGGCGTCACGCGGTCGACTCCTGGTACCAGCGTGACCGGTCTGCCGCGTCGGCGCTGGAGGCCCGCGACGACGAGATGGACGAGTTGCACGCCAGCCTGATCGCCGAACTGGCCTCGGGCCGGATGGCGCTGCCGGTGACGATGGAGATGACGCTGGTGGCTCGCTTCTATGAGCGCCTTGGCGACCACGCCGTCAACATCGCCCGCCGGGTCGTCTACCTCGCGGGAACCGCGAAGGACTCGCCAGCCGCCGACTAGGCTCAGCCCATCCGGCCGGTGACGTAGGCCTGGGTGCGGGGGTCCTGCGGGTCCTCGAAGATCTGCTGGGTCGGGCCGTACTCCACCAATGTGCCGGTGCGGGTATCGCTGTCGGGGTTGACGAGTACGGAGTAGAAGGCAGTGCGGTCGCTGACCCGTGTGGCCTGCTGCATGTTGTGGGTGACGATGACGATCGTGTACTGCGACTTGATCTCGTGCATCAGGTCCTCGATCTTGCCCGTCGCGATCGGGTCGAGGGCCGAGGCCGGCTCGTCCATCAGCACGACGTCCGGCTCGACGGCGAGCGTGCGGGCGATGCAGAGCCGCTGCGCCTGGCCACCGGACAGACCCAGGCCCGACTTGTTCAGCCGGTTCTTCACCTCGTCCCACAGCGCGGCCTGGCGCAGCGAGCGCTCGACGATCTCGTCCAGCTTGCCCTTGTTGCGAATTCCGTTGATGCGCGGCCCGTAGGCCACGTTGTCGTAGATCGACTTGGGGAACGGGTTCGGCTTCTGGAAGACCATGCCGATCCGGCGCCGCACGGCGATCGGCGAGACGCCCGATCCGTACAGGTTCGCGCCGCGATAGTCCACCTCACCCTCGACCCGGGCCTCCGGAATCAGGTCGTTCAGCCGGTTCAGCGTGCGCAGCACCGTGGTCTTGCCGCATCCGGACGGGCCGATGAACGCGGTGATCTCGTTCTCGTAGATGGTCAGCGAGACGTTCGTGACGGCCTTGAAAGAACCGTAGTAGATCGAGATGCCCTTGGCGTCGAAGATCGGGGTGCCCGTCGACGTGGCGAAGGCATCCTGCGCCGTATGCTGCAGCGCCGCCGGCTTGGGCAGCTGGGCCGAGGCGACGACGTTCTGTTCAGGGGAGTCCATATCCGTTCCTAGCGCGACTCTGGGTGGGCGGAATTCCTAGCGCGAGTACCGCGTAAATCGCGCGGTGACCATACGGGCCACAATCATGAGGATGAAGGCGATCGCGATCAGCGTCAACGCCGCGCCCCAGGCGCGGGCCTGCGCGCCGAGGTACGGCTGAGTGGCGTTCGTGAAGATCTGCGTGGACAGCGCGGTGTTCGCGCCCTTGAACACGTTCGCGTTGGTGGCCGTCACGGTCAGGATGGTGAACAGCAGCGGCGCCGTCTCGCCCGCGGCTCTGGCGATGGCGAGCAGCGCGCCGCTGACGATGCCGCCGATGGCCGCGGGCAGCACCACGGTCAGCGTCACGCGGGACTTGGTGGCGCCCAGGGCGTAGCTGGCCTCGCGCAGCGGGTCCGGCACCAGCTTCAGCATCTCCTCGCTGGAACGGATCACTACCGGCAGCATCAGGCAGGCCAGGGCGAAGGCCCCGGCCAGCCCTGAGTAGCCGAAGTGCAGCACCCAGATCGAGAAGATAAACAAGCCCATCACGATCGACGGCACGCCGGTCATGACGTCGGACATGAACCGCACGACCTGGGCCAGCGGGCCGCGGCCGCCGTATTCGTTGACGTAGATCGCGCCCAGCACACCGAGCGGCACGGCTATGACCGCGGCCAGCCCGGTGATCACGAGCGTGCCGTAGATGGCCGGCCACATCCCGCCGATGCCGATCGGAACCACGTTCGGCGGAATCGGGCCGCCGGTCAGGAACGACCAGCTGATAGCCGAGGCGCCCTTGGCGATGACCGTGAACAGGACGAAGCCGAGCGGGATCAGCACGATCACGAACGACAGCGCCATCAGCGTGGTGGCGATCTGGTTCTTGGTGCGCCGCCAGCCGGCCGGCTCGCGCAGGTCGACCGCGGGCTGCTCCGTGGCGGTCATCAGGCCCCCCTCTTGCGCCGGGCGGAGCGTTCCACGACCCCGCGAGCGACCAGGTTGACGACGATGGTGATCAGGAACAGGAGTACGCCCAGCCCGATCAGCGCGGCCCGGAACTCACCGGAGGCCTCGCCGAACTGGTTCGCGATGACCGCGGGCATGTCGTAGCCGGCCGCGAACAGATGCGATGTGATCACCGGCGACGACCCGATGACCAGCGCGGCCGCGATGGTCTCGCCCATGGCCCGGCCCAGGCCGAGCAGCACCGCCCCGACGACGCCGCCCTGGCTGTGCGGCCAGACGGTGCCGCGGATCATCTCCAGCCGGGTGGCGCCGAGGGCGTAGGCGCCCTCCTTGTCGATGGCCGGCACCGTCGCGAAGACCTCACGGGACAGCGAGGTCACGATCGGCGTGATCATGAAGGCCAGGATGATGCCGCAGGTGAAGAACGAGGCGCCGCTCACCGGCTGGCCGAACAGGGCGTCGAGCACCGGGATCCCCTTCACGCCCGACGCGATCGAGGTGTAGATATGAAAGAGCCAGGGGGCGAACACCAGGATCCCCCACAGGCCCCAGACCACCGACGGGACCACGGCCAGCAGGTCGACCACGTACACGATCGGCCGGGCCCAGCGGCGCGGTACCACCTCGGTCAGCAGCAGGGCCATGGCCACGCTGATCGGGACGGACAGGATGATCGCGATCGCCGCGGTGATGATCGTGCCGTAGATAAAGCTCAACGCGCCGAAGCTGTTGGTCGCCGGGTTCCAGTCGACCGTGAAGATCTTCCAGCCCTGCGTGCTGAACCACGACGAGGCCTGCTGGCTGGTCGAGATCGCGATCAGGGCCAGGATCACCAGCACCAGCACGCCGGCCGCGGCCGCGAGGATCTGGAAGATACGGTCGCCGAGCGGGCGCCGGTGGGCCAGCGGGCTGGCGGACCCAGCCGGAGCGGCTGGGTCCGCCTGTGCCGCGGTGCTCATGACGACGACCCCGTCTGAGCTGCTTGCATCACAGAATTCACCACTTACGAAGTGATCTTGTCCAGCTGGGCTACGGCCTTCTGGTCGAGGCTACTAGGCAGCGGCGCGAGACCGATCTGGGGGAGCAGCTTCTGGCCGTCGCCGAGCAGGTAGCCGAGGTAGGCCTTCAGGTTGGCCGCGTCGGCGGCGGTCGGCTGCTTGGCGTTGACCAGGTCCCACGACTGGTAGGTGATCGGGTAGGCGTTGGGGCCGCCCTGCCAGACCGCCGCGAAGGTCAGGTCGGGCTTGACGGCGACCGCGTCCGCGGCCGCCGTTGCCGACTCCGGCGACGGCGCGATGTACGAGCCGTCCTTGTTCTTGACCGAGGCGAAGGTCAGGCCGGAGGCCTTGGCGGTGGAGTAGTCCACGTACCCGATGGCGCCGGGGGTGGACTTGACGACCTGCGCCACACCCGGGTTGCCGCTGGCGGCGCGGGAGGAGGACGGCCACTTGATGGTCGAGCTGCTGCCCAGGGTCCAGGCGCTGCCGGTCGCTTCCACCAGGAACTCGGTGAAGTTCTGCGTGGTGCCCGAGGAGTCGGACCGGACGGCCAGGGTGATCGCCGTGCTAGGCAGGCTAACCCCGGAGTTGTCGGCCTTGATCGCCGGATCGTTCCAGGTCTTGATCTTGCCCGAGAAGATGCCCGCGATGGTAGCGGGCGACAGCTTCAGGTTGCTCACGCCCGACAGGTTGTACGCCATCGTGATCGGCCCGACGATGACGGGGAAGTACAGGATCGTCTTGCCCTGGAAGCCGGACGCCTCTTTGGCGGGGATCGGTGAGTCCGAGCCCGCGAAGTTGACCGTCCCCGCGGCCAGGTCGGTGCGGCCCTTGCCGGAGCCGCCGCCGCCGTAGTTGACGGTGAGGTTGGGCTGAACCGACTTGAAGGCCGCGATGGCTTCCTGCTGGTAGGTGAGCTGGAACGTCGACCCGCTCCCGTTCAGTGTGCCGCTCAGGTTGGAGCCGCCACCGGAAGAGGAGGACGCACCGCCGCTCGCGGACGAGCCGCCTGAGGGGGAGCTGCTGCTCGATGAGGAGCAGGCGCCGAGGGTAAGCGCCAATGCGACGACGGAAACCCCCGCCGCAGTGACCTGCTGTCTGTAGCGAAGCCGCATATTCAGTACTCCTTTTTCCGGCCGCAATGAGAGCAGCCTCGGACGGCCGGTCAGCCTGTAAACCGTGGTGTGCGAGTACAGTCTGGCCGCGCCGGCAGTACCCGCGGGCAAACGGAATATGGACTCCAGGGGACCAGGAAGTTAAGTTATGGTGTCCTGGCCTGCGGCCGGTTAGCCGGCAGAGGTGAATCGGCGGCTGATGATGACCCGGAGCCACCGTGACGCGGGTTCGCCTTCGCACCTCGGCGGGCCAGTGTGATGCCCGCTGACCTCGGTCTTCTCCTCGCTCTACCGGAATCGGCGGCCCCCTGCGGCCCGACCGCGCTAGCTGCGAGGAGGCCGCCCGGCCCGGGCCCGGAGGAGTGCTCGTTCAGTTATATGACATCAAGTGGCCGTCTGTTCGTTCCCTTCTTGTTCAACTTTTGTTTACCTGCGCTGCGTAACAATGGGCGTGGACCGCCAAGACCTTGCTGACCGCGTAGCGGCCGCAGACGGGTGAGGGCAACGTTGTCATTGGACACGGGAAAGGCACAGCCGCCTTTCGGCACAAGCCGCGCGGGCATGCCCGCGATGGCCCCGACCGTGGCTGCTGGTGCCGTTGTTGTCCTCACGGCCTGCGGCAGTCCGATGCGCAGATCGCCAAGATCAGAGGCTGAGACGGAAATATGACCGCTGGCGCCGCCGGACGTGACCACCACCGGGTCCCCCCGCAGTCGGCTCCGCCGCCCGCGGAGGCGTCGCCGTCGGCGAGCGGGCCTGACGTGACAGGAGCGCCGGTCCGGGCCAGCACGGTGCTGGCCGACCGGATGGCGGCCGCGCTCGTGCACCGGGAGCCAGGCTGGCGACTACCCCGCCGCACCGCGCTGGCCAGGCGGTACAACGTCAGCCTGACGGAGATCGACGCCGCTCTGGGCGATCTCTCCCGGCGGTCCCTGGTCCGCCGGCTGCCCGACGGGCAGCTGTACCGGGCCAGCCCGGCCGACTACTGGATCCCCCTGGAGGGTGCGACCGGCCTCGGTACCCGGCTGGATCCGATGGGCGGCACGATCGCCTGCCAGACCCGGCACGTCTCGACCCGCGAGGCGCCCCAGGATGTGGCCTGGGCTCTGCACCTGCCCTGTGGCGCGCCGATCCGCGTGGTCCGGTGTGTCTGGGTGTCCGAGGGGGACCCGGCCGCCGTGTCAACGGCCTACCTGAGCGAACCGCTGGCCGGCCAGGACAACGAGCCGGGGCCGGAGGGAGATCAGGAGGCAGAGCAGGAGTTCCCGTCGTTCGGCACGGTGCTGAACGCCGTACCCGCCGCCGCGGTGAGCGTGGAGATGTCCCCGCCGCAGCCGTCGATCGCCCGCAGCCTGCGGTTGTCGCCGGGGCAGCCGGTGATCATGGTCACGGTCAGGTTCGACGACCCCGCCACCGGCGAGCCCGCCGGGCTCACGATGGTCATGCTGAAGCCGGAGCTGTTCCGGGTCGCGATCGACACCTCGGAGGCGCCGGCTGGCAAGCCGTTAGCGGCCTTGCCGGAGCCAGCATCGTGGCCGCCATATCCTTGACCCCAGCAAGGAGCGCCGCTGCCTGTAACCGGAGATGCTCATGATTGCGAACGACGCTACTGAGGCGCCAACTGGAACGTCCTCATTACATCTGGCCGCCCGGACGGCGCGCCTGCCTGGACAGGCGCGCGTCACACCTGGGACGCTGGGAGCCGAGACGCCGGCCGAGGTCGTGACAGAGGCGGAACAGATGCCACGGCGTGCCCGTTACCTCGTCCCCAGGGGACTTCCCCGCCGCGACGAGGTTCTCGCTGTCTGCGTGGTGGCCGTGGTCCTCGTGCACCTCCTGTTCGCCCAGCTCACGATCGTTATCGCCACCGTGTTGTACCTGATCACCAGGGTGACCCGGTGGCGCCTGTCCTGGCTGACGGTTCCGGCGGCGGCCGCGCTGGCGTGGACCGCGGCGGTTGGCCCGCGGGCCGCGGCGGCCGGCTTCACCGCCGGACCCGCCCAGATCGTGGATTACCTGACCGCGAGCGGGCACCAGGCCGATCACCTGCTCCACTTCACCGACGCGTTCAGCGGCCTGGGAAACTGGCTGCCCCGGCAGCTTCCGCTCGCGCTGCTGGCCGGCACGGCGGAGGCCGCCCTGGCCGGCTGGCTGACCTGGCTGCACACCGACGAGTCGGATCTGCCCCCGGCCAGGCCGGGCCTGATCGTGGCGGCCCGGCGCGCGGCCACAGTCCGGGCCATCCGGTCTGGCGGCGTCGTGACCAGGGACGGCGGCAGCCTGGGGGTCGCCGCCGGGTCCGGCGCCCGGATCACGGTGTCCTGGGCCGAGGTAGCCGGAGGCGTCTCGGTGTGCGGTTCTTCCGGGCCGGACGTGCTGACCACCGGTTTCCAGCTGGTCTACGCCGCGGTCCGCCGGCGCAAACCGGTGCTCGCCGTCGACCACACGGCCGATCCCGAGCTGACCGGCAAGCTGGCCGCGGTCTGCGCGGCCGCCGGCGCACCGCTGCTGGTGTTCGGCGAGGACGGCGCGGCCGCCGGCGGGACCCGGGCGGCCTGCTACGAGCCGTTCCGGCATGGCGCCCCCGGCCGGCGCGCCGCGCTGATCACCGCCATGCTCAGCTGGGACGGGCCGGGCCGCCAGTACCGGCGCAGCTGCGTCTCCTACCTCGAGGACGTCTTCGAGTTGCTCGACGCCGCGCCCGGCGACGCACGCGTTCCCGTGCTCGACGACGTGATCCACCTGCTCAACCCGGTGGCCATGCGAGCCCGGCTGGAGTACGTGCCCGCGGCCTACCCCCGCCGGGATGTGCTGGCCGAGCGGGTCCGGGTGTCGACGAGCCTGGTCACCGACGAGCCCGCCACCATCGCCGAAATGGGCCGGCAGCTGCGGGACGTCCGGGCGTCCCCGTTCGGCCGCTGGCTGCGCCCGTCCCCGGACGGCCAGGCGGCGGCCATCGACCTCAGCCGCGACGTGGCCGAACGCGCCGTCGTACTGTTCCGGCTCGGCGGGCCGCGCCCCGCCGAGAGCTGCGCCATGCTCACCCGCCTGGTCTGCCAGGACCTGCTGGCCGTGGGCTCGGCGCTGAACGGGATCGGCGTCGACGGCGACGGGATCATCTGGCTGGCCGAGTGCGGCGCACTGCCCCGGCCGCCGGTCTCCGAGATGATCACCCGCGGCCGGGATACCGGCTTGCCGGTCCTCGCGGCTACCACGTCGGCGCAGGTCGCAGCCGATCTCGCGGACATGGTGAACGTGGTGGTGGCGCACCGGACGCAGGACACCACCATGGCGGCGCACCTGGCCTCGATCGCACCTGACCCAGCCGAGGAGAGGGATCCCGCCATGGCCGGCGCCCTCGGACCGGCGTCGCCGGCCGCGTTGCGGGACGGCGAGTTCCTCCTGGCGGTGAAGCACCCGCCCCGGCTCGTGCCGCGCGGGCTCCTGGTACGGGCCAGGGTGCCCTCGGCCGCGGGGGGTCATCCTGATCCCGCCGCCGCCCCCCGGCGCGCCTGGGAGGGAGCGTAGTGTCCCCCCGGACCGGCCGGCTGTGCCTCGGATGGCAGTACGCGCCCCCGTTCCCCGAGCCGGGGCCGCCGCCGCGCCGTCCCACGCCGCCCGCGCAGGAACGGCTCAACCCCGACTGGGCGACGGCCCAGCGCCGCGAGGAGAGCCTGCTCAACCGGCCGCTGAAGGCGGCCTTCTGCGTCGCCGTCGCGCTCGGCCTGACCTCGCTCGCGCTCGGCGTCGCCGGCGTGCTCAACGTCCTGGTGGCCGGGCTCGGGGTGATCTGCTGCCTGCTGATCGCGGCGGTCAGCGGATACGCCATCTGGCAAGGCGAGCGGGCGCTCCGCTCGAGGCTGGCCTCTGAGCAGGCGCGGGTCGGCAAGCTCCGGGCGGCCCAGGAGAGCCGGCTGTTCGCCTGGCAGGCCGAACACGCCGACCGGATGCGGGAGTGGCAGGAACTCCGGGTCGCCTACGAGCACCAGAAACGCTGGTACGCGGTCTGCGCGCCGGACGGGGTGCAGCGCGTGGATGTCGCGGGCGGCACGCTTTCCGGCTGGTCCGCGATGCTCACCACGGCCGGCGCGAACCTGCTGGCCGCGGGCGGCGAGATCACGGTGCTCGACCTGACCGAGGGCTCGGTCGCCCTGGACCTGATCGGCTTCGCCCGGGCCTCGGATATCGATCCGCTGGTCTGGGTGCTGCCGGACGACCTGCCCCGGCTGGACCTGGGCACCGGCCTGGGCCGGGACGCGCTCGCCGACCTGCTGGCCCAGGTGGCCAGCGTGACCGACGAGCAGGCTTCGGCCCGGGACCTGTCGCTGGACACGTCCGTCCTTGGCTGGGTCATCGACGTGCTCGCCGAGAATCCGCAGCGCCAGGCCACCGTCGCCGCCGTCGCCGCCGGGCTGCGGGCGCTGGCCCAGGCCGGTGATCCGCGCGACGACGTGGCCGCCGGGCTGATATCCACCGGACAGGCCGACCGGCTGACCGCGATGTTCGGCCGCGCCGCCACCGAACGGGTGGTCCTCGAGCGGGCCTGGATCCTGGAAGCCCAGCTGCGCAAGCTCGCGCCGATAGGAACTGCGCTGGCTCCGCTGCCACGCAGCGCGCTGCGCGTGGTCGCCCTGGGCAAGCGGGTGGGCGCCGTGGGGAGCAGGGTGCTCTCGACCTACCTCACGGTCGCGCTGACCCACCTGCTGCGCGACACCGAGCCGGGGCAGCCCTGGCGGCACACGCTGTTCGTGCTCGGCGCGGACAAGCTGCGCGGCGACGTCCTCGACCGGCTCAGCGACGCGTGCGAGCGGTCGGCGACCGGGCTCGTGCTGGCCTATCGCGGCATCTCCCCGCACGTCAGGCAGCGGCTCGGCCGGGGCAACGCGGCGGTTGCCTTCATGCGGCTCGGGAACGCCGAGGAGGCCAAGGCCGCGAGCGAGCAGATCGGCACCGAGCACCGCTTCGTGCTCTCCCAGCTCACCGAGACGGTCGGGGTGTCCGTGACGGACACCACCAGCAGCGCCTACACCAGCACCACCGGGTCGGCGGACTCGACCTCCGCCTCGTGGTCGGAAAGCGAGGGCCTGTCCCGCAGTACCGGGCACGGTCACAGCGGCAGCCTGCTGCTGCCGTCGCAGACGAGTGTCTCGCGTAGCGTCCAGACCGGTGATTCGCGGAGCACCAGCGAGAGCGAGTCGGTCAGCACCAGCGTTAGCACGAGCACCGCCTGGGGGATGACGACGTCCAAGGCGGCCGGCGACAGCGAATCGCTCGCCCGGGCCTTGCAGCGTTCCCGTGAATTCCTCGTCGAACAGCACGAGCTCCAGCAACTCCCGGCCAGCGCGATGATCATCACGTACGCGGGCCCAGCGGGCCGACAGGTGGTCATGGCCGACACCAACCCGGGCATCGGCGGATTGGGCGGCGCCACCGCGCTGACGCTCGAGGAACATCGCAGCCTGCCCGTCGCCGGCTCGGCGAAGCGAGAACCGGCGCCCGGCCGGGACGACGCGCCGCGCCCGGTGAACTGGCGCCGGGACCGGCCGCCGCCCAACCTCGGGCCGCCGCCAGAACGCCTGGACTGGCGCAAGCGACGCTCCTGACCGGGCCGGGCGGCAGCACTACGCCGATACCTGCCGCCGACCCGGACGTGGGCCGGACCGCGACCGGATAGCATCGGGCGCGATGAGCACGAGCAGCCCGCCCTCGCGGCGGTCCAGCCTTCCCCTCCGCGCCCGCCTGGCCACCACCGTCGGCGGCGCGGCCGGCCGGGCTTCCCGGCTGGCCGGGCGCGGCGACGGATCGGTCATCGGCGGGGTCATCGGGCTGCGGTTGAAACCCGATCTGCTCTCGCTGCTCGCGCGCGGGCGGCAGGTCGTCCTGGTCACCGGGACGAACGGGAAGACCACCACGACCAGGCTGATCACGGCGGCGCTCGGCGCGATGGGGCAGCAGATCGCGTCCAACGCCTTCGGCGCGAACATGGAAGCCGGGCTGGTTTCCGCGCTCGCCAAGGCCCCGGATGCCACCCTGGCTGTGCTCGAGGTGGACGAGAAGTACCTGCCGGCCATGCTGACGGCGACCGGCGCCCGGGTGGTGGTGCTGCTGAACCTGAGCCGGGATCAGATGGACCGCGCGGCGGAGATCTGGATGCTCGCCCGCCGCTGGCGGGCGGCGCTGGCCGCCGCCCCGGGCTGCCGGGTGATCGCGAACGCCGACGATCCGCTGGTGGCGTGGGCCGCCGGGGAGGCTCGCCAGGTCACCTGGGTGGCCGCGGGCCAGCGCTGGCACGACGACTCCTGGTGCTGCCCGAACTGCGGATCGCACCTGCGCCGCGACGACGAGGACTGGTACTGCGGCGAGTGCCCGAACCGGCGGCCTCCGGTCCGCTGGGCGCTCGTGGGTGACGAGGTGATCGACCCCTCCGGCCGGGCCCGGCCATTGGACCTGGCGCTGCCCGGCCGGGCCAACCGGTCCAACGCCGTGATCGCGTTCGCCGTGGCGGAGGTGTTCGGGATCAGCGTGACCCAGGCGATGGACCCCGTCCGGCAGGTCAAGTCGGTCGCCGGCCGGTACACGCAGGTGGAGCGGCACGGCACGGCGCTCCGGCTGCTGCTGGCGAAGAACCCGGCCGGCTGGCTGGAGGCGCTCGACGTCCTGGTGCCGCCGCCGGTGCCCGTGCTGCTGGCGGTGAACGCCCAGACGCCGGACGGGAAAGACACCTCCTGGCTGTGGGACGTGGACTACCGCAGGCTGCGCGGCCGCCCGGTGTTCGTAGCCGGGGAGCGCAAGCTCGACCTGGCGGTCCGGCTGGAAGCCGACGAGGTGGCCTTCCGCATGGCCGATGGCATCGACGAGGCGATCGCCGCCGCCCGCAGCCCGTCCATGGAAGTGATCGCCAACTACACGGCGTTCCAGCAGATCCGCGCGGCGCTCGGGCGCGTCGGCTGAGGGGAGGCACGATGAGTGAAGGCGGGTACCGAACGGGCCCGGCCCACCGCGGTCCTTCGGCCATCCGGCTGGTCTGGGTCTACCCGGATCTGCTGAGCACGTATGGCGACCGGGGAAACCTGCTCGTGCTCGCCCGGCGGGCCAGGCTGCACGGCTTCGGAGTCGAGATCGCCGAGGTCAACTCCGACCAGCGCGTGCCCGTGGACGGGGACATCTACCTGCTCGGCGGCGGTGAGGACCTGCCGCAGATCCTGGCCGCGCGCCGCCTGGCGGCGGGCGGTCCGCGGGCCGGCCTGGCCGCGGCCGCGGCCCGCGGCGCGGTGGTCTTCGCGGTCTGCGCCGGCTACCAGATCGTCGGGACGGAGTTCGGCGGCGCGGAAGGCGAGCCAGTCGCCGGATTGGGGTTGCTCGACATCAGCAGCGGCCGTGGGGAGCGGCGGGGCGTCGGCGAGATCGTCGCGGACGTCGATCCGGCGCTCGGTGCCGGCCGGCTCACCGGCTTCGAGAACCACCAGGGCGTGACCCGGCGCGGGCCGGGGGCGAAGCCGCTGGCCACCGTCGTCACCGGCGTCGGCAACGGCGACGGGACGGAAGGCGCGTACGCCGGCCGGGTGGCCGGCACCTACCTGCACGGGCCTGCCCTCGTCCGCAACCCCGGCCTGGCCGACATGCTGCTCGGCTGGGTGGCCGGCCCGCTGCCGCCGGTCGACCCCCAGCAGGAAGGCCTGGTGCAGCAACTGCGCGCCGAACGCCTAGCCGCCCAGGGCGCCCCCGCCTAGACCAAACCCAGCCTGGCTAGTAGACCAGGGCCTGGGCGCCCTCGGTCATGATCTCGGCGACGAACGTGGCGGCCCCGGCGATCCTGATCCCGGTGATCAGGTCGTCGGCCTCGATGTTCCGGCGGGCGGCGCACTGGGTGCATACCGTCACCGAGCCCGCGGCCAGGATCCCGGCCAGCAGGTCGGCCAGGGGTGCAGCGTGCGGGAGCGAGAAGTCCCCGGCCCGGCCGGGCAGGCAGTACCAGGCCGACTCGCCGGTGAGCCACAGCGAGACGGGGACGCCGCTGGCCACCGCCGCCGCGGCGACCGTGAAGGCCTGGTTGCAGCGCTCCGGGTCTTCCTTGCCGACTGTGACCTTGATGACAAGAGAGCGCTCAGGCATGGAGAAACTCTAGCCGTGCGATCCGGCCGGGGACAGGCCGGATCGCCGTGGGCAAACGGCGCGCCGCCGGGCGGCGCGGGCGGCTCCCCCGTACACTGCCGCCTATGCATGGCATGCTGAGCGCCGCGATCGTGATCGGCGTGTTCGCCGTGTCCGCCGCGGCGTGCCTGTACCTGGCCGTGCGGGTGTTCGTGGCCGGAGGCCGGCGTGGCGATCCATCCTGACCTCGAGCCGCTGGCGTTCCTGCTCGGGCGGTGGGAGGGCGCGGGTATCGGCGGCTACCCGACCATCGAGTCGTTCCGGTTCGGGCAGGAGATCAGCTTCAGCCACAACGGCAAGCCGTTCCTCATCTACACCAGCCGAACCTGGCGGCTGGACGAGGAGGGACAGATCGGGCCGCCGCTCGGTACCGAGAGCGGGTACTGGAGGCCGCGTCCGGACAGCCAGGTCGAGGTGATGCTGGCGCATCCCACCGGGATCGTCGAGATCTACCTGGGCGAGATAACCGGCACCCGCATCGAGATGGCCACCGACGTGGTCGCCCGCACCGCCACGGCCAAGGAGGTCACGGCCGGGCACCGGCTGTACGGGCTGGTGGGCTCCGGCGGGCCCGCAGACCAGGATCTCGCCTACGCCTACGACATGGCCGCGGTCGGCCAGGAACTCCAGCCCCACCTTTCGGCCCAGCTCAAGCGCGTCAGCTCGGGGGAACAAAAATAAGTCCCCGGGCGACTCCGGTACCGCGCGGTCGCGCCGTACCGGGACCGACTGGACAAGGTCGGTCAGCCCGGGAACTCGGTGTCTGCCAGGTTTTAGCCGGCCGCCGCCCCACAGGACGTCATGCCGGCGGGTAGGCGGCTAGCTGGCAGCCACCTCACGAGTCCGTTGATCATGCATGCTTTCGGACCACCTCCTTTCCCGCTTACCTCGCACGTTATCCGCGCGGCGGGCGGGCAGGCAAGAGAATTTCGACGTGCACCCGATCACATCGGCCGAACTAGTATGAGCCCATGGACCGGGAGGTGGCCGTGCGCGGCTGGGACGAGCAGCTGCGAGCCCGCGGCTACCGGGTGACGCCGCAGCGCCAGCTCGTCCTGGAGGCGGTAGCGCGGCTCGATCATGCCACCCCCGAGGAGATCGGCGCCCAGGTCCAGCAGACCGCGCGCGGGGTCAACATCTCGACCATCTACCGAACCCTCGAGCTGCTCGAGCAGATCGGCATGGTCACCCACACCCATCTCGGGCACGGGGCACCCATCTACCACCTGGCCACCGACGCCGACCACGTGCATCTGGTCTGCCGCGACTGCGACCGGGTCACCGAGATCGGCCCGGACGCGATCCGCCCGCTGATTACCGCACTGGAGGACAGCCACGGCTTCGAAACCGACGTCGGCCACCTCACCGTCTTCGGCCGCTGCGCCGACTGCCGGGCGGCCGCCGATGCCTGATCCTGGAACGAGCGAGCTGCTGGCCTGGCCGGGTGCGGTGCAGGCCAGCTGGCCAGACGAGGGCGTGGCCGCGCACTACGGTGACCCGATGCGCGAGCAGCGCGCGACCGAGGAGTCGGCGGGCGTGGTGGACCGGTCCAACCGCGGCGTGGTCCGGATCACCGGGCCGGACCGGCTGAGCTGGCTGCACAGCCTGACCACGCAGGCGCTGGACCGGCTGGCGCCCGGGGCGGCCGCGCAGGCCCTCGTCCTCAGCCCGAACGGGCATATCGAACACCACCTGACCCTGACCGACGACGGCACCGCGACGTGGCTGCACGTGGAGCCGGGCACCGCCGCGGCGCTGGTGGAGTTCCTCGAGTCCATGCGGTTCATGCTGCGGGTCGAGGTGGCCGATGTCAGCGGCGACCACGCCGTGCTCACCGTGCTCGGTCCCGGCGCGAGCGACATCGCGGCCGGGCTCGACGGCGTGCTGGCGAGCGTGAAACCAGGCCCGTTCGGCACCCATGACCTGATCGTGGCGCGGGACCGGCTGGCGGACGCGGCCGGGGACCTGGTGCGGCGGGGGGCCGCGGCCGCGGGCATGTGGGCGTTCGAGGCGCTCAGGATCGCCGCGCACGTCCCCCGGTTCGGCCTGGACACCGACCACCGGACCATCCCGCACGAGGTCGGCTGGGTCGAGGCCGCCGTGCACCTGACCAAGGGCTGCTACCGCGGCCAGGAGACGGTCGCGCGCGTGCACAACCTCGGCCACCCGCCCCGGCGGCTGGTCTTCCTGAACCTGGACGGGAGCGAGGACCGGCTGCCCGGCCACGGCGACCCGGTCGAGCGAGACGGGGCCACCGTCGGGTTCATCGGGTCCGCCGCGCGGCACTACGAGCTCGGCCCGATCGCGCTGGCCCTGGTCAAGCGGACGGTGCCGGTCGACGCGACGCTGCTGGCCGGATCAGGGTTGGGCGTCCCCGCGGCGCAGGAGGTCATCGTGCCGCCGGACGCGGGCGCGAACGTGAAGGTGACGCTGCGCCGCCGCCAGCTCATGTAACCACCCACGAGGACGGAGGTCAGCCCGTGCTGCGCAGGGCCCTGCTCGCGGCGTCAGCCAGTACCCGGCTGCGTCAGCTCATCACGACCGCGCCGCAGACGCGCGCCATCGTGGAACGGTACGTGGCGGGCGAGACCGCCGACGACGCGGTGCGGGTGACCCGTAAGCTGCGGTCCGCGGGGCTGCTGGTCACCCTGGATTACCTGGGCGAGGACACCAAGGACCCGGCGCAGGCCGCGGCCGTCACCGACGAGTACATCCAGCTGGCCGGCAAGCTCGGCGCGGACGGGCTGACCCAGGGCGGCGCCGCGGAGATCTCGGTCAAGCCGACCGCGGTCGGGCTGTTCCTCGGCACCAGGACCGCGAAGGAGAACATCAGCCGGATCTGCGCGGCCGCGCACGAGGCGGGGACCACGGTGACGCTGGACGCCGAGGAGTTCGCCGCGATCGAGCCGACGCTGCGGATCGCCGGCGAGCTCCGTGCCGAGTACGGCGACCTCGGCTGCGTCATCCAGGCGTGCCTGCGGCGCAGCGAGGCCGACTGCCGCGCGCTGGCCGGCTACGGAACCCGGGTCCGGCTGTGCAAGGGCGCCTACAGCGAGCCGGAGAGCGTCGCCTTCACCTCCCGCCGCGAGATCGACTCCTCCTACGCGCGCTGCCTGCGGGCGCTGATGAACGGCTCCGGCTACCCCATGCTGGCCACCCACGACCCGCGGCTGATCGAGATCACTACGTCGCTGGCCCTGCTGACCGGGCGCGCCCCGGACAGCTTCGAGTACCAGATGCTCTACGGCATCCGGCCGGCCGAACAGCGGCGGCTGGCCGGCACCGGCGCCCGCATGCGGGTGTACGTTCCCTACGGCGGCGACTGGTACGCGTACCTGGTGCGGCGGCTGGCCGAACGGCCGCAGAACCTCGGTTTCTTCCTGCGCTCGCTGGGGCGGAACTCGTGATCGCGATCCTGGGCACGGGCAAGATGGGCGAGGCGCTGCTCTCCGGCCTGCTGCGGGCTGGACGGCCGCCATCGGGCGTGATCGCCGGGGTCCGGCGGGAAGAACGCGGGACCGAGCTGGGCGAGCGCTACGGCGTACAGACCGCGGACGCCGCCACCGCCGCGAAGATGGCGGACACCCTGGTGCTGGCGGTCAAGCCGCAGGACATGGGCAGGCTGCTGGACGAGATCGCGCCGGTGCTGCCCGCGGGGACCCTGGTGATCTCGGTCGCGGCCGGGATCACCACGGCGTTCATCTCCCGGCGGCTGCCCGGCCAGCTGCCCGTCG
>Ga0207691_10002881_pt1 | contig 16768 bp, 15 predicted proteins | sample KBSM13metaG_FD_184327 | JGI IMG/M metagenome (GOLD analysis project Ga0207691, IMG submission 184327) | Miscanthus rhizosphere microbial communities from Kellogg Biological Station, Michigan, USA - KBS M1-3 metaG (SPAdes) (version 2) | ecosystem: Host-associated > Plants > Roots > Rhizosphere >... | reverse complement strand
CCATTCCGCCAAGAGCTGGGTTATCCTGTGCGGAGAGACCGAAGGCTCATCCATAAATCCTCTTCGTAGCCTATCACCCCCCGGAATTCGCTGCACGCGGAAGCTTTTCCAAAAAAACCTCGATTCAGATGATCACTTTGTTCGCCCGTTTTCGTTTATGGCGATGAAAGGAAACTGCGAAACCAAAAAGAAAGAGATCACACCTACACCAATCCCAGCCTCAATAATGAAAGGAAGAACCATGAATCCGTTAACTCAGTTCAAAAAAATCCTAATTCTGCCACTTCTCGTCGCACCAGCGCTCGTCGCGCTCGCGTCGGCCACGGTCGCGCGCGCGGACGCTGTAACCGACTGGAACCTGATCGCCTCCACTGCAATCGTGGCGGCCGCGCCGGTGGGCGCGGGACAGCCGCCACATTCCGCGGTCCTGAGCTTTGCGATGGTGCAGGGGGCGGTATATGACGCAGTCAACGCAATCGACGGTGGTCATCAGCCGTATCTTGTGCAGCCTCCTTCAAATTCGACGGACTCAAAGGAAGCGGCCGCGGCGACGGCGGCGTTCCGCGTGCTCGTAGGCTTTGATAATCTCGCCGGCTTGTTCCCGGCGCAGCTGCCGACATGGCAGCCGGTGTACAACGCGTACATAGCAGGCCTACCCGACAACCCACCGGGATCGAGAGCTGCTGGGATCGCGATCGGTGAGACGACAGCCAGGGCGATGCTCATCGCCCGGCAGAACGATGGGCGCTTCGGGGCGCCACCGCCGCTGTACCCGCCAGCGCCAGGCATCTGGCGGCCCACGCCGCCGTTCTTCGCGCTAGATCCCGCGCCGTGGGTCGGGAACGTGCGGCCGTTCATCGTCCCGAGCGCAGAGATGCTGCGCACCGACGGGCCGAACGCGCTCACCAGTGCCGCTTACGCAGAGGACTTCAACGAGGTCAAGGAGCTCGGCTCGCTCACGAGCACGATCCGAACGGCAGACCAAACCGATGCTGCGATCTTCTGGCAGGACCATGGTATCGCGCTCTGGAACCGGATCTTTCGTACGCTTGCCACCAGCCGAAACTTGAACATCGCCGACAGCGCTCGCCTATTCGCGATGGAGAACCTGGCTGCGGCTGACGCCCTAATCGGTTGCTGGAACGACAAGTACTACTGGCAGTTCTGGCGCCCGATCACGGCGATTCGCGAGGCCAACACCGACGGTAACGCGGCCACCCAGGCCGACCCGACGTGGCTGCCGCTGTTTGACCCAGCGATAGGAGTGCCGCCACCACCGCTCGTCACGCCGCCCTTCCCTGATCATCCCTCGGGGCACTGCTGCGCGACCAGTGCATTCGTGCACACGCTCCAGAACTTCTTCGGCACCGACAAGATCGCTTTCAGCGCGCACAGCAACAAGTCTGGCACGACGCGAAGCTTCGACCGGTTCTCGGATGCGCTCAAGGAGGTGATCGACGCCCGCGTCTGGGCAGGCATCCACTTCCGAACCGCCGACGTGCAAGGATCCGTGCTCGGCAAGAAGGTCACTCACTACATGACTAAGCACTACTTCCAGCCGGTCCAATGACACAGTGACTCCGCTCTAATCGCAGTTGTAAATCGTCCCAGCGGATATTCTTCGGAATGCCGCTGGGATGAGGTGTCGCAAAATTTGCGACTGACAGGGTGAATGGTGGTATGATCGCCACAGCGGTGAACGCGCAAGAGAGGCCCGCAGAACCGACACTCGATCTCCCGCTCGAGATTGCACATCTCCTGTTAATCGACGTTGTGGGTTATTCGAAGCTGCTGGTCAACGAACAGATTGAGTTGCTGCGAGAACTGAATCGGATCGTGCGAAGCACGGAATGTTTTCGTGCGGCGGAAGCAAGCGGGAAACTCATCCGAGTGCCGACCGGTGACGGCATGGCGCTCCTTTTCTTTCGCAATCCTGAAGAACCGGTGCGATGTGCTCTGGAGATTAGCCGAACCCTGCATGATCATCCGCACATACAGCTGCGGATGGGAGTTCACAGTGGGCCGGTCAATCGAGTGGAAGATGTTAACGATAAAACAAATATCGCCGGATCAGGGATCAACGTAGCGCAGCGGGTACTGGATTGCGGCGATGCCGGCCACATCCTCTTATCCAAGCATGTGGCCGAGGATTTAGGTCAATACCGGCACTGGCAACCGTATCTACGCGATCTGGGCGAGTGTGAGGTGAAGCATGGTCTGCACCTGCATTTATTCAATCTGTGCAAGGACGGTCTCGGCAATCCACAGGTTCCTGAGAAACTCAAACGAAGAAGATGGAAGCAGGATTCCGCTCCGGTTCGCCCAATTAGCGAGTCTCGGTTGCCAAGGTTCCTCCTCGCAGTTGCTTTAGCTGGCTCGGCCCTTGCAGTAATAATTAGTTCTTTGATGTTTTTCCATAGAGCATCATCGCGAGCGGTTACATCGACCGTTTCCCCAGCCGAAAGGAAAAGCATGCCAGTTCCAATCCCCGAGAAGAGTGTCGCTGTTCTCCCGTTCGAGAATTTAAGCAAGGAAAAAGAGAACGCCTACTTCGCCGATGGAGTGCAGGGCGAGATCCTGACTGATTTGGCGAAGGTGGCCGATCTGAAAGTGATCAGCCGCACCAGTGTAATGCAGTACAGAAGCGGGTCCGAGCGCAACCTGCGCCAAATCGGCCAGCAACTCGGTGTCGCGCATGTCGTGGAAGGAAGTGTTCAGCGCTCTGGGAATCGCGTCCGCGTCAACGCGGAGTTGGTTGATACGCACACTGACCGGCAGCTATGGGCGCAGACCTATGACCGAGACCTTGCGGACGTATTCACGATTCAGAGTGAGATCGCAAAGGCCATTGCCGCTCAGTTGCAGGCGAAGCTTTCGCCAAGCGAAAAGAACGCAATCGAACGTCCCCCGACGAGCGACATCACTGCCTTCGAGCTCTACGCTCGCGCCAAAAATCTTCTTCTGACAAGCTTTAGCAGCGCCGCGAGAGCGAAATTGATTGAGGCGGCCGATTTGCTGAATCAGGCGACTGCGCGTGACCCGTCGTTTTTCGACGCATACTGCCAGCTCGTCCAGACTCATGGCCTACTGTACTTGCTTGGAGTCGACCACACCCCTGAACGCTTGGCGTTAGCGGAGGCTGCGGTCCAGGCAGCATTTCGTCTTCGTCCGGATGCGGGCGAAGTGCATCTTGCGCGCGCCGAAAATCTTTATCACGGATACCTGGACTATGATGGCGCTTTAGCTGAACTAGAATTTGCTTACCAGACTTTGCCGAATAATCCCCGAGTATTCGCGCTGAAGGGTTACATCCAGAGACGCCAGGGGCGCTGGGAAGAATCCACACGAAACTTGGAGCGCGCGATTGAACTCGATCCGCGCAACTTTTTCACGTTGCAGCAGATCGCCATTAGCTACGGAATTCTCCGGCGCTACGCCGAGGAAACATCCGTGCTGCAGCGCGCGTTGGCCGTCGAGCCGAACGACGTCGATACGAAAGTAGCGCTCGCGGCCGTCCAATTCCATTGGAGAGCCGATACCGGGCCACTGCATCAAGCAATCGATTCCATTCGGGCCACAAATCCCGGTGCTCTGCCGAGCGTGGCCAACGATTGGTTGAGCTGTGCACTGGCCGAGCGCGATGTCGCCGCGGCAAGGAATGCATTGGACGCATTCGGTGAAATACCTCTGACCGATTATGCTGTTCATCTAACTCGTCCGTTAATGGAAGGCATCATCGCTCGAATGAGCAACGACGATAGCAAACCCCGCGCTGCCTTCGCTGCGGCACGCGCAGAACAGGAGAAAACAGTTCAAGCTCAACCAAATTACGGCCCTCCGCTATGCGTGCTTGGTTTGATCGACGCTGCTCTTGGGCGCAAAGAGGAGGCGCTGCACGAAGGCCGGCGCGCAGTTGAGCTTCTTCCCGCGCAAAAAGATGCAATCAATGGTCCGCTCATGATTGAGTATCTGGCGATGATCGCGGCGTGGGTTGGCGATAAGGATCTCGCCTGCCAGCAGCTGGCCATCGCAATTCGTCCGCCGAGCACCGTTAGCTATGGTCAATTGAAACTGCTCCCGTTTTGGGATCCGCTGCGCGGCGACCCGCGCTTCGAGAAGATTGTCGCCTCGCTCGCGCCGAAGTAACGCCGGCACCCCGAGAATCGAGCACGAGCCGCGACAAATCAGAGGATGTTCTTCGACGTGGTTGCTTGCGCGGTCGCTCCGCGTCCTGCTATCATGTGGTATGCGTTTTCGCACCTACAAGAACACCGACCTGACCGTAAGCGAAGTCGGCTTCGGGCTGTGGACGATTTCCACCGGCTGGTGGGGAAGTTACACTGAAGGCGAGGCGCTCGCGCTGATGCGCAAAGCGTTCGATTTGGGCGTCACCCTATTCGATGCGGCCGATACTTACGGGAACGGTTTGAGCGAGGAATACATCGCAAAGGCCTTCCCGAAAAATCGCGACGAGATCGTGATCGCTACCAAGGTTGGCTACGATTTCGTCACCCATGGCGAAGCTCGCGGACGCGGGCAACGCGAGATCCCGCAGGATTTTTCACCAGACGCAATCGAGCGTGCGACAGAGGCGGCGCTGAAGCGATTGAAAACGGATCGAATCGATCTGTTGCAACTGCACAATATTCGAATGGAGCAGGTGACAGACGACGCAGTTTGGAAAACGCTCGAGCAACTCAAAGGCGCCGGCAAAATTCGTTACTACGGCGTCGCGCTTGGACCCGCCATCGGCTGGATGTACGAAGGCATCAACGTCATTCGCGAACGCGAGATCACGAGCATGCAACACATCTACAATATGCTCGAGCAACATCCTGGACGCGCCATCCACGACACCGCCACCGAAACAGGAAAGGACACGATGTTTCTCATTCGCGTGCCGCATTCATCCGGAATGCTCGAGGGAAAATACAATACCGAGACGGTCTTTCCGCCAGGCGATCATCGCGCGCACCGGCCCCGTAGTTGGTTGCTCAACGGCGTGAAAAAGATCGAGCAACTGCGTTTCTTGGAAAACACCGATCGCACGCTGGGTCAGGCGGCGCTGCAATGGCTACTTGCTGACGATCGTGTCGCTTCCACTCTGCCGAACATTTATAACGAAGAACAGCTCATTGAATTCGCCAAGGCGCCGGAAACGCCGCCATTTACCAGCGACGATATGGAACGGATCGCGGACCTTTACGTCGAGAATTTTGGCATTGAAGAGGACCCACCCAAGTTTAAGGGCACGATGGAATTGGCAGAAACGGCCGCGATCTGAATCGCGGTCAGACATGCGCGGTGGCATGGAGATCTTCCCCAAAAGTCCGTCAGAGATGGTTGGCGGCTTGCGTTATTTCGGCCGCATGCTCGATAAAATCCGTCTTCGTGCGCGCGGCGACTTACATTCGGATTATCATGCGAATTTGGGGCATCGAAAAGCAGCGGATGGGGTGATGTGCAACTTTCTGCGGATCGACTACGAGCAGCTGCGCCAACGTGTGCTCGAAGGCGCTAGTGACGAAGAGATTCTGGAATGGTGTTACCAGAACGGTCGGCGACTGAACGAAGGTGATCTTTTAGTCTGGAATAACTTCAGTTCGAAGTTCGGCTGGAATGATTTTGCGACACCAACGTTGGAGCGCCGGAAAAAAGAGCTGGGTATTTCTGATCGCGCCGATATTCAAACCATGGGCGACCTGTTCGACTACGAGGAAGGGCGGAGGAAGTAGTACGGGTGATCAGTGCGAAGTAAGAAGTCGGTTTAGCGGTTTCGCTTGCGCGTGCGCGCAGCTTTTCTGGCGGCGCTTGAACGACTAGCTTTCGGGCGTCGCCGTGCAGCCGAACGTGCCTGACGCGATAGCGCCACGTGCGATGCAGCCCGGCGCGGTTCGCGCTTCAGCGCTTTTCGCACCGCGCGGGACCGTGTCCGCGACGGCTTACGCCGCGACCCCGCTTTTCGTGAATCGCGCGCTGCCTGTTTCTTCGTCCTGGCCGACCCTCGTTTCGGTGGCGGAAGTTTTACTCCGGCTCGTCGTGCTTTGGACAACCCAATGGCGATCGCTTGCTTAGCGGAACGCGCGCCATGTTTCCCCTCGCGAATATGCTCCATCCCTTCCCGCACAAATTCGCCCGCTTGGGTCGATGGCGACTTTCCTTCACGCGCATCTTCCCGGGCTCGTTCAATTGTTTCTTGTTCTGGCATAGCAAAATGGTTTCGCTGGTAGCGATTGGCTTGGTCGTAACATTGCGGGACCTTGATTAAACCGGGAATAGCCGCATTTTTAGATGTTCGATGGGCGATGGGGTTTGAACACGCTGCCGCAGAAGTTAAGACAATATCTTCTCGATCAACCCGAGACCACGGACGACCTGCATGTCGTCTCGGTGATCTTGAAGGATGGTCGCGTCTTTGAAGATGTCGCGATCTCACATTGCTCACTGGTAGCGGCGGTGCGCGGCCATTCCCACGTCCCGTTTGACGCCAAGGATATTGCGGAATTGCGCGTCACCCATCGGCGCTGGGGTTTTGGACAGGAGATCAAGCCCTCTTAGCTTTTCGCACGCTATCTCCGTCATCCTAGCGCAGTCCAGGGATCCCGTTGCGTTACCTTAAAGTTTCATGTCGGGATCCCTCGACTTCGCTCGGAATGACGAGAGGGTGGATTTGCCGTCGCGCCAACTCGCGCGAAACTCGGAAATGTTTTTCGCCTTCAGATATCGCGCGTTCATCGTTGGGCTTGTCGCAACGATCACCGCAAATCTTACCGCCTTCGGTCAACCGGCGCGACCGGAAGCCAGCTCAACCCCATCCGCCAGTCCGAGCGCGACCCCAATTTTTTTCGCGGACCAAACGCAGGCTGATTTGAAGCAACTACGACAAGCAGCGTTGGCGAGCGATTATGCCTTCAAACAGGTTGCCCATCTGGCGAACAACATCGGTCCACGACTAACCGGTTCCGTTCAGGCGGCGAAGGCAGTCGAATACGTGGCCGACGAAATGAAAGCGCTCGGCTGCAGCGTGCAGCTGGAAAAAGTGATGGTGCCGCATTGGGTACGTGGCGTCGAGACAGCAGAGCTCACGCAATTCCCCGGACAAGCCGCCGGCACCACCCAAAAAATCGTGCTCTGTGCCCTTGGCGGAAGCGTCGCTACTCCGCCGGAGGGAATCAATGCCGATACCGTCTCCGTGCGCGATTTTGAGGAGTTGAAATCGTTGCCGCGCGAAAAAGTGAACGGGAGAATTGTGTTGTTTAATCATTCGTTCGACAAACAAATGGCGGCGCAAGGTCATGGTGGTGAAGCCTACGGGCAGGCCGTGGTTTATCGAAGTGATGGGCCCGTGGCGGCGGCGAAACTCGGTGCGGCCGCCTGTTTGATTCGTTCGGTTGGCGGAGCGGACTACCGTATTCCGCATACCGGTCAGACGAATTACGAGAATGGCGTTCCCAAAATTCCAGCGGCAGCGGTCACGGCGGAAGATGCCGATTTAATCGCCTACCTCGCGGCGCAGGGAGAGACACGCATGCACCTCGTTCTCACTCCACAGACATTGCCCGATGTCGAAAGCGCCAATGTCATCGCCGACATCAAGGGCAGCGAACATCCCGAGCAGGTAGTAATCGTCTCAGGTCATCTCGATTCGTGGGATCTGGGGACGGGCGCGATCGATGATGGTGCGGGCGTGGCGGTGGCGATGGAAACAGCGCATTTGGTTCGGCAACTTCATCTCAAACCGAAACGAACCATCCGCGTGATTGCGTGGATGAATGAAGAAAACGGCAGCCGCGGATCGAAGCAATACGCGAAGGATCACGCGAGCGAGTTTGCCAATCATTTTGCCGTCAATGAAACCGATGGTGGTGCGGATCATCCGATCGGGCTCAACTTGAAGGCGAAATCGGAGGTAAAAAAAATCTTCGAGCCGGTCGCGAAGATTTTACAAGACATCGGCGCCGGTGCTTTGAATCTGTCCGAGCACATCGGCGCTGACATCGAGCCGATGGAAAAGGCCGGTGTGCCAGCCTTCAGTCCGATGCAGGACAGCCGTTTTTATTTTAACTATCATCACACTCCCGCTGACACGCTGGACAAAATTGTTCCGCGCGAATTGCAGGAAAATGCCGCGGTCGTTGCCGTCGCCGCCTACGCCGTGGCGAATGCCGAGCAATCGCTGCCGCGATGAGTCGGGAAACCCCGCCTGCCGCGTCATCCCGAGCGTAAGTCGAGGGATTCCGCTGCGAATCGTGACGCTGGCGCGCTCGCTTTTCAAATGCGGCTGACTAGCTTCCGCCTCACTCATGGAACCAACTCCCCTGCCGCCGCCCGTGCCGCGGCCGAATTGGTTCGGACGAAATTGGAAATGGGTCGTACCGCTCGGTTGTCTTTTGCCCGTGCTTTTCGTGGGTGGATGCGGCCTCCTGGCATTCTTGTTTGCAACCGGCATAATGAAACAATCGGATGCTTACAAAATCGCGCTCGCTCGCGCGCAAGCGAACCCGGCTGTGATTGAAGCGATCGGCTCACCGATTTCGCAAACGGGAATCGTGTCGGGCAACAGCAATGTAAGTGGAGCCGTCGGCGAAGCGAATCTATCCATCCCGCTGAGCGGCCCTAAAGGAAAAGCGACGCTCTACGTCGAAGCGAAGAAGTCGGCAGACACATGGTTCTTTCAAACGATGGTCGTCAAAATTGAAAAGACCGGTGAACGGATCGATTTGAACACATTACCGGTACCTGCCAGAGCTGCATCACCGCCACATCTCTGAAATCGCAAAGTTGTAGCTGCCGCTGTCCGCAGCGGCAGTTCTTGGGTCTCTGCCCCAAATGCTTTCAACCATTCTGCCGCTGAGACAGCGGCAGCTACAATGTTCTGAGCGACACGGAACAATCTCTCGAATAGCTTAATCACGAAATGGGCGTTACCCAGGAACAAATCAAAAACGCACTGAAGTCGGTAAAGTATCCCGGATTTAGTCGGGACATCGTCTCGTTCGGCTTGGTCAAAGAAATTGTTTCAACCGACGCCGAAACCTGCATTCAACTTGTGCTGACAACGAATGACCCGGCTGTGCCGCGTGCAATCAAAGCCGATGCTGAGAATGTCCTGCGCGGCCTGGGCTTGCCCGAACCGAAAGTCTTGATCGACATTCACGCGCCGCCGGGCGGTGTCGGCAGCTCGGGAGTTGGCGCCACCCGGATTCCGGGAATCAAACACATCATAGCCATCGCCAGCGGGAAAGGCGGAGTGGGAAAATCGACCGTGGCAGCGAACCTGGCGGTTGCATTACAAAATGCCGGGGCGCGCGTCGGTATCTGCGATTGCGACATTTATGGCCCCAGTATTTCGCTCATGTTCGGTTCGCGCGAGCAACCGATGGCGACGGAAGAAAACCGTATTCTGCCGATCGAACAATACGGATTGAAGTTAATGTCGATGGGATTTCTGCTCGATGACAGCTCACCGGCGATTTTGCGCGGGCCGATGGTAACGCGCTACACCCAGCAATTCCTGCGGCAGGTGGAATGGGGCGAACTCGATGTGCTCGTCCTCGATTTGCCGCCTGGCACCGGCGATATTCAACTTACCATCGTCCAAACCGTTGCTCTGGCGGGCGCGATTGTCGTAACCACGCCGCAAGAGGTGGCACTGATCGACGCGCGCAAGGCCGCAACCATGTTCGAGAAGGTAAACGTGCCCGTGATCGGCCTAATCGAAAACATGAGCTACTTCGTTTCGCCGAGCGATCAGCGGCGTTACGAAATTTTTGGAAGCGGCGGCGGCGAACGCGAAGCAAAGCGATTGCGGGTGCCGCTGCTCGGACAAATCCCCATCGATATTGCGACGCGGGAAGCGGGTGATCGCGGAATGCCGATCGCAGCGGAGGATCCGAATTCGGTTGTTGGAGCAGAATTCAATCGGATCGCGCGCGAGTTGTTAGCAAAGTTGAATTAGCCGGCCGCCGATCGGGACGCGGTTTTGGCATTTTCAATACGCAGGCTTTTGAAAGAGGGATTGGCGGGCCAGCAAGTTCTATTCAACCTGTTGATTTACTGTGACTTGTGAGAAGAGGTCAATAGGTATGGCCTGTGCTACGTCTATGATTAATGAGATTGACCAAAAGTTCCTTTTCCTTTCTTATGAACAAAGACCTTCCGATGCGAGTTTCCGCAGAAGATCAGCCGCAGTTCGTTAGGAACTCCGTTCTTTACAAGGAGTTCCTGGCGGAGCGCGAAGAGATTTTGAAACACAAGTGGATCGAGAGCGAGAAAGCCGGATCCGATATCGGCTTCGAAAAAGCGCTGCTCGATTGGATTGTTAGGCACCGTTCGAACTGGCGACAAAAACGCTTGAAAGAAGGCAGGGGTCCGGTGCAAGCTACGGCCTGATTATTTTCAGTTTCCTCCTTTAAGGCGATCCTGCGAGGTCGCGAAGGAAGGCATGAACGAAAAGAAGACAAATACTTCGTCGGATAGGTCCATCTTGGTGATGGACGCGGCAGCCATTCGACGCGCGCTGCGGCGAATCGCGCACGAAATCGTCGAGCGTAACCCCGATCTAAATCAAATCGTCCTCGCCGGTATTCCTTCGCGCGGAAATGAGATCGCGCGCCGGATTGCTACTACCATTTCCGCGATTGAGAAAGTTGCCGTCCCGGTTGGAACAATTGATGTGGCGATGCACCGCGATGATGTTGGGACGCGGACGGAACTGCCCGTCGTGCGCGCGTCCACTCTCCCACTTCCGCTGGAAAAACGCACTGTCATTATCGTTGACGACGTCCTTTTCACCGGCCGCACCGTCCGCGCGGCGATGGACGCAATTACGTCCTTTGGTCGGCCGGCGAAGATCCAGCTCGCCGTCCTAATCGATCGCGGCCATCGCGAATTGCCGATTCGGGCGGATTACGTCGGAAAAAATTTACCGACCGCGCCGGACGAAAAAGTACGGCTGCGGCTGGGAGAAGAGGAGTCGAACGAAGGCGTTTGGCTGGTGAAAGAATGAGCGCGCCCGAATTTCAAGATCGGTACCGCCTCGGGAGTTCGGGTAGCGCACGCGTGTCGTGTGCTGGCAAAAGCGTCCTGGTTTCGCGGACTGTGAGAACACCGTTTCGGCGGGGCGCGCGGATTACAAAGAAATCGTCGCTACTCCTTCTGGGGAGCGCAGGCTGCCAGCCTGCCGCGTTCGGCAGCTTGCCGAATGCATCTGCACACAGCTTCCCTATTCATACCAATCAAGGTTGGCGGCAGGCTGCCGCCAACTACAGGCTGGCAGCCTGTGCTCCCCAACATCCGCGATGACCACGCGCTGGAACCGCAAAGATTTGCTCGGGCTGCGTGAATTATCAGCCGACGAAATCAACCTCGTCCTCGACACCGCCGACGCCTTCAAGCAAGTCGGCACACGCGAAATCAAAAAGGTGCCGGCACTGCGTGGGAAAACGCTGGTAAATTTTTTTGTCGAACCAAGTACCCGCACCCGCACTTCCTTCGAGCTGGCGGCGTTTCGATTGAGCGCGGACGTGATTAATATCTCCGCCGCGACTTCGAGCTTGAGCAAAGGCGAGACCTTGAAAGACACCGCCAAGATTCTCGAAGCAAATCATGTCGATATTATTGTCCTGCGTCACAGTTCGGCGGGCGCGCCCCAATTCCTGGCGGAGCGTTTACGCTCGAGCGTGATCAATGCCGGCGACGGTGCGCATGAACATCCCACCCAGGGTTTGCTCGACACCTATACCATTCGGGAAAAGAAAAAACGGATCGAAGGATTAAACGTTGCAATCATTGGCGACATTTTGTTTAGCCGGGTCGCACGTTCCAACATTTTCGCGCTAACGAAGCTTGGGGCGCGCGTTACTCTCGTCGGCCCGAGCACCCTGCTACCGCGCGATTTCGAAAAACTAGGCGTCACCATTTCCTACGACATTGATGAGGTTTTGCCGACGGCGGATGTCGTCAATTTGCTGCGCATTCAACACGAACGGCAGCGCAAGGAATATTTCCCCGGCATTGGCGAATACATCAAGCTTTTCGGTTTAACCAAGGAGCGCGGGAAATTGTTGAAGCCCGATTGTTTGATCATGCATCCCGGGCCGATCAATCGCGGAGTCGAGATCGACAGCGAGCTGGCGGACGGAAATCAAAGCGTCATTCTCGATCAAGTGACCAACGGTCTGGCCGTGCGTATGGCCGTCCTGTATTTGTGCGGAGGAATCGCCGCATGAGCGCGAGATTCTGGACTCTGGGGAGCGCAGGCTGCCAGCCTGCAGCATTCGGCAGCCTGCCGAACGCATTCCGGCGCAATTCAGATAGAAGGATCAACAAATGTTGGCGGCAAGCTGCCGCCAACTACAGGCTAGCAGCCTGTGCTCCCCAAAGATGAGCACGACCGTCATTCGGAATGGCCGCATTATCGATCCGGTGAATGGCCGCGACTCAGTCGAGGATCTTTTCATCGTCGACGGAAAAATCGCCAATCAATCGGCAGCCAAAAATCAGCAATCAAAAAGTGCTGAAATCGACGCGCGTGGACTCATTGTCGCCCCCGGTCTCATCGACATGCACGTTCATCTGCGTGAGCCAGGCTTTGCTCCCAAGGAAACGATTGCGTCCGGCGCGCGAGCAGCGGCCGCGGGCGGATTCACCACCGTCGTTTGCATGCCCAACACTTTACCGGTGGCCGACAATCCGAGCACCATCACCTGGATCAGAGATCGCGCGCGCGATACCGCAAGCGTGCACGTCCTGCCCACCGGTGCGATTTCAAAAAATCTCGAGGGTCTGGAGTTGGCGCCCATCGCCTCCATCGTCCAAAGTGGAGTGGTCGCGATCACGGACGACGGCAAATGCGTCCAAAATCACGAATTGATGCGGCGCGCGGTGGAGTACGCTCGTATGGTCGGGGTGCCCGTGCTGGACCATTGTCAGGATTACAATCTTGTCGGTAATGGGGTGGTCAACGAGGGCGAATGGAGCACGCTCCTGGGATTATCAGGCTGGCCGGCCGCGGGTGAGGAAGCGATGGTGATGCGCAATATTTTGCTGGCCGAGCTTTGCGATCATCGCATTCACTGCCAGCACATCAGCGCGGCGGGAAGTGTGCGGCTAATTCGCGAAGCGCGGGCACGGGGAGTGAAGATTTCCGGCGAGGTTTGTCCGCATCATATCGCGCTGACGGATGCCGCCATTCAAAATTTCGATACCAATTGCAAGATGAACCCGCCGTTGCGGACGCAAGCGGACATTGAGGCGATTATCGAGGGAATTGCGGACGGAACCCTAACGATTCTTTGCAGCGATCATGCGCCGCACGCTGCCTTTGAAAAGGAAGTTGAATTCGATCAGGCGCCATTCGGAATTGTCGGGCTCGAAACCGAGCTCGGATTGTTCATCGATATTCTAGTGCACAAACGGAAAGCGATTTCGATCAACCGGCTGATCGAGATGTTCACGCTAGAGCCGGCGAAGTTGCTGAAAATTGACGCGGGCACGTTGTCGATCGGTGTGAAGGCCGACATCACGCTGATCGATCCAGAAATTGAATGGACGGCTAGAACAAGCGAATCGCTCTCGCGCAATACTCCGTTTGATGGCTGGAAACTGAAGGGGCGCGCGGTCCGCACGATCGTAGACGGCGAAACTGTTTTTGTCATGCCGCGCGAAGCCGAGGAGTCTCTCGCTATCCAGAAGACGAAATAGTTAGAGATGTCTCGACTGCGCTCGACATGACAGAAGGCTCTAGCGGCGGTATACCTGTCTCGCCGTAGTGGACGCAGGCGGATGACGGCCTATTGCGCGATGGCTTGGTATACGACTATTGATAGCCGCCGTGGATGTAGCTTTCGAGATGCTCGATCGTCGCGCTTTGGGTTGAGATGATGTGTTTCACCAGATCGCCGATAGAAAGAACCCCGCGCAGTTTTCCGTTATCAACTACCGGCAAATGCCGGATGCGCTTTTCCGTCATCAGGCGCATGCAATTCTCGACTGGTTCGTTCGAGGTCGTGATCGTGACGTCGCGCGACATGATTTCTTCCACCCGCGTTTCCCGCGAGCGTTTGCCGCGCAGAAAAACTTTGCGGGTGTAATCGCGCTCGGAAATAATCCCAAGCAATTCTTCCCCCCGGATCACCAGCAATGCGCCGACGTTTTTTGCGGCCATCATCTCGATGGCTTCGAAAACCAACGCGTCCGGCGCGATAGAATAGATCTCCGAACCCTTTTGGTTCAGGATCGCGCCAATTGTTCCGCTCACATCCATAAACCGACAACCAGAGGTGTCGTAAGGTAACGAGCCTAAGATTCCAGTCAGACCGATGCAAAGCAATTTTCCATCTGGAAAACCCAGGACCGGCCGATCCGAACCACAAATCAATCAACGTCGGCAGTAAACTTTTGTTCAATCAACCGATGCAAGTGCGCACTAATAGCAGGTTGATCGAGGCGCTGGACGACTTCGTTTAGGAAACCGGTGACGATGAGGTGTTGGGCTACCTTTACCGGGATACCGCGGGTGCGGAGATAAAAGAGTTCGTCCTCGTCGATTTGGCCGCTGGTAGCGCCATGGCTGCAACGAACGTTGTCGGCCAAAATTTCGAGTCCGGGCATCGAGTTGGCTTCGGCATCGTCGCTCAAGAGAAGGTTGCGCACTTTTTGATAGGCGTCAGTGAAATGGGCATGCGGTTCGACCCGGATCAATCCACCAAAGGTGGTGCGGGCGTGATCGTCGAGCGCGTTTTTGTAAAGGAGATCGCTCGCCGTGTGGGGCGAGACGTGGTCCTGCAAGGTGCGGGCATCGAATTCCTGTTTGCCATGAGCGATGGCGACCGCGAGTAAATCACTGCGCGCGCCTTCCCCAACCAGGCGGCTCAAACTTTCGAAGCGCGAATAACTCCCGCCCAGATGCAGATTCAAACTCATGGCCGAGGCGTCGCGCTCCACGCTGGTAGCGTTGATTTGCAATGCGGTCACGTTCTCGTTCCAGCGTTGCACGCAAATGTACTTCACCGTCGCCCCACGTCCCGCGATCAAATCATTCACTCCGCAAGCGAAACCGCGCGTAGTCTTGTCGAGCGAGCGGAAGTGTTCGATCACGGTGACCTTCGACATTTCATCCGCGACCAAAAGCAGATGCGGAAAGACCGCCGCATTTTCATCAACCAACCAGTGAAAAATTTCGATCGGCAGATCGACTTCGACGGCGCGCGGCACATAAATGAAAGCGCCGGCCCGGACCTGGGCCCGATGGAGCGCGGCAAACTTTGCCGAACCGAGCGCAGTGGGCTGGGCCATGAAATGTTTACGTACGAGATCTTCGTGCTCGATCAGCGCTCGCTCAAGCGGTTGAAAAATCACTCCGGCCCGGCGCAACGATTCCGGAAGGGCGTCGCGCTCGAGGAGTTGATCGTTTGCGAAAATCAGACGCCCCGATTTGCCGTTGAGCACTGCCGATCGTTCGAGGATTTCAGCCTGTTCATTATCGGGCGGTGCATTCCCGAATCGATAAGGTGAGAGGTCGAGCGCATCGACGTTGGAAAAACGCCACGCCTGATCTTTGCGCGTCGGATTGAGCACCGAGGAAAATTCGCGCCATCCTTGTTTCCGTTGTTGCCGAAACCACAGGGGGAGATTACCCGCATCGGTTCGCGGCGCGGAGGTGATGGTAGAATTTACGTCCGGCGATTGTGTCACTTCCTCAAGGACAGCAGTTCCGTGGCTCATTTTGCGAGACCGAAAATGCGCGGTGAGCTGAATTACCCGACCGAGCCTTCCATTTCGAGCTCGATCAACCGCTTGAGCTCGACCGAATATTCCATCGGAAATTGGCGGACAAGATCGTTAACAAATCCGTTCACGCTCAGGCTCATGGCTTGCGCTTCACTCAGGCCGCGTTGTTGCATGTAAAAGATTTGCTCGGCTGAAACCTGCGACACGCTCGCTTCATGTTGCACAGAATTGCCGGTGCCACGGACGGTGATAGCTGGGTAGGTATCGGTGCGCGACGTCGCGTTGATAAGAAGGGCATCGCACTCGGTGTTGTTCTTGCAATTCTTGAGATGTTTCGGCACGTGGACAAGTCCGCGATAAGTGGCGCGCCCAGTACCGATCGAAATCGATTTCGAAATGATGTTCGATGTCGTTTCATCGGCAGCGTGGATCATTTTCGCGCCCGTATCCTGATGCTGGCCGTTATTAGCCAGCGCGATCGAAAGCACTTCGCCGCGGGACTTGCGTCCTTTCAAGACCACGCCGGGATATTTCATGGTTAATCGCGAACCGATGTTGCAATCGATCCATTTGATTTCCGATTCTTCGTGGGCGAGGCCGCGCTTGGTCACGAGATTGAAAACGTTCGGCGACCAGTTTTGCACGGTGATGTACTGGAGCTTCGCGCCTTTGAGCGCGATGAGCTCGACGACCGCGCTGTGCAAGGTCGCAGTGTTGAATTTCGGCGCGGTGCAGCCTTCCATGTAGGTCAGCTCGGAACCTTCGTCGCAAATGATGAGCGTGCGCTCGAATTGGCCGAAATTCTCCGCGTTGATCCGGAAGTAGGCTTGCAGCGGGTGTTTCACTTTCACGCCTGGCGGCACGTAAATGAACGATCCACCGCTAAAGACGGCGCTATTGAGCGCGCTGAATTTGTTGTCCCCGATGGGAATGACTTTCCCGAACCATTTCCGGAAAATCTCCGGATGATGTTTCAAGCCATCGGCGCTGCCCACGAAAATGACGCCTTGCTCGCCCACCGCTTTTTTGATGTTCG
>Ga0207691_10002879_pt1 | contig 16772 bp, 16 predicted proteins | sample KBSM13metaG_FD_184327 | JGI IMG/M metagenome (GOLD analysis project Ga0207691, IMG submission 184327) | Miscanthus rhizosphere microbial communities from Kellogg Biological Station, Michigan, USA - KBS M1-3 metaG (SPAdes) (version 2) | ecosystem: Host-associated > Plants > Roots > Rhizosphere >... | reverse complement strand
CGAATCGGTGAAGATGGATTTTCATTACGGGACGTCGTTCGGCAAAGCGAGTCCCGAGGCATACGAACGCCTCCTGCTCGACGCGATGGCGGGCGACGCGACTCTCTTTGCGCGTCGCGACGAAGTCGAACAGGCGTGGGCATTTGTCGATACGATCGAAGAGGCCTGGGCGGAAAAGGAAAACGCTCCGAAGTTGTGCACCTACCCTGCCGGTTCGTGGGGGCCGGAAGAAGCTGACGAGCTAATGGCGCGCGATAAACGCAGTTGGAGGAGATTGTGAACGAGAAAGATCGCAATGCCCGCTGCCACTGAAAGCGTTGCTGTCGGAATGCCGGTCGAGGTCGGCGACATTCCGCGCGAACTAAAGAAGCTTAATGCAGAGGATAGTGGAAGGACCCGCGCCTCACTTATTAATCTGGCGGTCTACAGCGAGGCGCCGGATTCGTTAGGCAAGAACACTGCGATCATTTCCGAAATCACCGAAGATCACGCCTGCCGCGCCATCGTCATCGCGGCCGCTCCGACAGCGAAGGAGAGTCGGGTCGAAGCCTGGATTAGCGCGCATTGTCACGTTAGTCGAGCGGGCAGCAAGCAGGTCTGTTCCGAGCAGCTTTCGTTTTCGATCGAGGGCGAACGGTGTGGCCTGTTGCCAAACATCGTGTTTGCCCAGCTCGATTCTGATCTTCCGCTCTATCTCTGGTGGCAAGAGGAGTTTCGCGCCCCGATGGACCCGCAACTCTGGGCCTGGGTTGATCGCGTCATTTACGATAGTCAGACCTGGCGTGATTTTGACGAGCAAATGCAGTTGGTCGAGACGGCCCAACAGGAAGCCCGGCAACGCATTGTCCTTTGTGACCTAAACTGGGTTCGCCTGCTGCAATTGCGTCTCGCCGTCGCGCAGTTTTTCGATCATCGCGCCGCTCACCATCATCTTGAAGAAATCAAAACCGTCGCAATCGAACATGCGCCGGGGTTTCGTTCCACTGCCCTACTCCTCGTCGGCTGGCTGGCGGCGCAATTGGGTTGGGAACGCGATCGCGGCAACCGAAGATCGTTAGGCTTTCGCAGGAAACGCGAGGAAGATGATGACTGGCAGATCACGATTTCGCTTCGTGAAAAAGAAGGTGAGCCTGTTAACAGCTGCGAAATGAAAACGGATAAGGCGGGATTTAAGATCGTGCACAAGCCGGGCGCAGATTTACTCGGCGTTTCTTTTGGCCGCATCGAGGGCCGGCACATGGACCAGGTTTTGCCCGCCGGAAAAAACGCCCCGGTTGCCCTTGTGCAGGAAGAGTTGAGACGCGGCGGACCGCATAACGTTTACTTGCGCGCCGTCGCACAGGTGCGCGATTTACTTTGAGCTTCGCCTAACGAATTCGCTTCATCAGCGCCCTGCGTCGGTGCGTCAATGACTTGACGCGAGCGCACTGACCGTTTGATCGAAACGCGGGTTGCCGCGAAGGGATGCCCATTGAGGGTCATGCAAGAGATAGCCATAGCAAAGATACCCGGGCGTTTTGAGCAGTTGCTGAATGAGATCGATGGCGCGATCGGGTTCGCCAGTCCAGGCATAAACCGTCGCCAGTCCTTGCAGGACAAGCGAGCCATCGAAGGCGTCGCGCGAAATTGGCATGAGATCGACCGCGTGCTGTGCTTCGCGAAGCGCCAAAGCTTTGTCGCCCAGACCTGCGTCAGTCTGCGCTAGTGCAGCAATGGTGCGGGCATCGTCCGGCTTAACCTTGAGGTGCTCCTCGAAAATTTCTCTAGCCTTTCCGAAAGCAGCGCGGGCCGCAGCTTCATCGCCTTCGGCGCGCGCGATCCGAGCCTCAAACCAGGCGCGCGGAAAATAGTAGGTAAAATCGACTTCCTGAAACTCGTTGCGTGACGATTGCGTGAGGGCTTCACGAGCCCGAGCAATATCCCCTTCCGCCAGCGCAAGCGAAATTCGCATCGGCGTCTCGCCGCCACCGACATCGAGATTTGGAGACACCGTTTCAAGCACGGCTCGAAAAGGCGCTATCTCGCCGCTGGCTGCATAGACAATGTTGGCCCGACGGACTCGAAGGATGGGTGAGTCCAATCCAATCGCACTCGCACGGTCGTAAACGTCAGTCGCTTTCTTGAATTGCCGCACAAGGACGTAATGATCGACCAACAGATTGACCGCATTGGTGTTCCGCGGGTCGAGCTCGACAGCTTTGGTGAAGTTTTGTTCGGACTCCGGCCAATGGCCCTGTCGCCGCTCGACATAACCGCGCAGCAAATAGAGCGGTACGCTATTGGGCAGGGTTTTGAGCGCCATAGCCAGCTCTGCCATGGCATTTTTGTAGTCGCGGTATCCGCGAAAATAGAATTCGGCGAGGGCAAGATGGGCTTCGCCCGAATCCGGTTTGAGACTCAGCGCCCTTTGAACGGCATCGTCGGCGCGCGCCAGACGAGCCGCGGTCGGATCAAGATCGAGAAAATAAAGAAGGCTGTGGGCCCGCGAAAGATTCGCATAAGCGAGCACAAAGCGCGGATCGCGCGTGATTGCTTCCTCAAAAAATCGAACTGCCTGTTCGAGCGAGGCGGCGGTGTCAGTCGCATCGAGGTAGCTGTTTACGATCTGACGGCCCTGAATAAACAAATCGTAAGCAGCCAGATCGCGCGTCGGAATTTCTTCGATGACCGCTTTTTCCTCTGGCGAAAGTTTGGCGCGCAGTTGGTCGACAATCGTTTCCGAAATTTCGCTTTGCAGGGCGAAGACATCAGCCAGGTCGCGATCATAACTCTCCGCCCAGAGATGTGTATCGGTGCGCGCGTCGATTAGTTCGGCGCGGATTCGCACTCTCTTTGCGTCCCGCTGAACGCTTCCTTCCAGAATATATGCGACGCCCAACTGCTGACCGATTTCGCGCAGGTTGCGGGACGAATCCGTCTTGTAGGAAGCGACGCTGGTGCGACTGATGACTTTCAAGTCCGAGACCTTCGCCAAGTCGGTCAAAATTTGCTCCTGCATGCCCTCGGTAAAGAAAGCACTGGAGGGTTCCACACTCAGATTTTGGAAAGGAAGAACGGCAATGCTCTTTTCGACGGTTTGATCGTTGGTCGGACTGCTTCCGGCCAAGCGTGGATCACGCCACGGATGCCAGAGCCAATAACCCGCCACGGCCATGCCCGCGACAAGGAGTCCGGCCCCGCCGAGCAGCCACATCTGCTGAGTGCGAACGTTGTGCAGGCCGTGCCCGGATGGCGTCCGTTGGATCCCTGCCGGCGTGAGATCAAAGGCCCAGGCCAGGATTAAGGCCACGGGGAAACCGAGCGCGAGGGCGACGAGGAAAACCTGCTGCATCCAAACTGGCGCGTTAAAAGCGGGCAAGACTGTGCCCGCCAATTGCACCGCGCCAGATGCCACCAATCCGTAAACAATGGCGACGCGGTAAACGCGCCTCTTTTTCAGTTCTTCGAAAAAGGTCTTCATTCCACGACGTCCCCGCTGCTCGGCTCAGGCCACGTCAAATGATCGGAAAACAAAGTTCAATGCCGCGACGTTTTTCTCGACACTAAACAAATCAGCCGCGCGCTGCCGGCCGGCTTCGCCTAACGATTTTGCCAGCGCCTGATCGGCCAGAATTCGCGCGAGGGCTTCCGCCAATGCCGTCGGTTGATGTTCGGCAACGAGCAGACCGGTCGACCCTTCAACGACCATTTCAGGAACACCTCCTATTCGAGTCGAAACGACCGGCAGAGACGACGCCATCGCCTCCATCAGAACGGTCGGCAAATTGTCCATCCCGCCTCCCGTTTCCGTCACACAAGGAAGGGCAAAGACAGTCGCCCGCGCGAGACGCTCGACCACTTCGCTTTGCGCAAGAGGTCCGGTCAGAATTACAACACCGCTGAGGCCGCTGCTAGTAATCTGCTCCCGAAGCGCGGACTCGAGCGGACCTTCGCCAATAATTTCACAGCGAAAATTGACGCCACGCGCGCGCAGCAACTGACACGCTTCGATCAAATCGCCGAATCCCTTCTTTTCGATGAGACGGCCGATTGAGACGATCATCGGGTCGGTCGCGGAAAGGTCTGCCCGCTCGAATCGGCTGAGATCGATACCATTATAGACGCAACGGATTTTGCCGGCGGCTTCCGGGAACTTCTCGCCTAGGAAATGCACCCCGAACTCACTCACCGTGACGACGGCGCGCGCCGACCTGACCAAGTCATGCAACGAAATTTCGAAAGGTTTCGGCGCAAAAATATCGTTGGCGTGAGCAGTGAAACTGAACCCGATCCCGAAGAACCGCTGGATCCAGTAGGCCGTTCGTGCGGCCAACCCCGCAAAATGGGCGTGGACGTGACGCACCCCTAACTCGTGCAACTGAGGCCCGAGAAAAGCAGCCTGGTAAAGCCGAAGGAAGTCGGTTTTCCGACCCCAGGCCCGGATCTCACGCTCCGCGTTAGCCGGCAACTTGCCCTTGCGCAATGCAGTGTCCACTTGCCGAACCAAGTCCTCGTCCGCCGGCAAATATCGAACCTCCCGCACAATTTCGGCATCCCACTCCTGCGCCGGTTCACCCACCGGGCGCCGAACGGAGAAAATCGCCGGATTTGCCCCTTGCCGCCGCATTTCTGCCACCTCGCGGTAACAAAAAGTTTGGGTGAACGAAGGAAATCGCTCAAAAAGATAGGCGAAGCTGTTCACGGCAGAGGATTACCGGCAAACCGTGCGCTTGAAAAGGGCGACTGTTTGTCCGGAAGTTTACAGGGTTCGGGCGGTCCCTGCATGAGTCTTGCTTTCCTAGAGGAGTGGTCCAACGCGACTTCTTCTCTTTTTGTACCTCGCTCCGGCTGATTGAGCTGAAAGCGATCGGCCTGTTGTCCAAGGTCAAGCATTTCGCCGAGGACGACGTGATCTACTCGCACGGGGACGCGGGCGACCAGCTCTACATTATTACGCGAGGTGCGGTGGAACTTGTGCCGCACAATGCGGGCCCGGGACCATCCACTAACTACCTTTCCCGGGGCGACATTTTTGGCGAGACGTCCACGCTCATGAATATCTCCCGCAATCATACCGCGCGGGCCTGCGCCGCTGTGAGCGTGCAGTGCTTCCATCGCCGCGATTTCCCCGAGCTCGTGCAGAAGGTTCCTTCCTTCTTCCTCTACCTGTCTGAAAAACTCGCCAACCGGTTGTTCCAATCCTGGGAGCTTAGCCGTTCGGCTAATAACTCGCTCGAGCTCAGGGGCAGCCTGATCAACTTCGATATCGTCACCATTTACCAGACGATCATTCAATCGGCGCAGACTGGCCTGCTGACGATTGCCGACGAAGCGGGCGAGACAATCTCCACGTTTTACTTCGAGAAAGGGTCGCCGCGTTGGGGACGCTTTGAGCATTTGGCCGGCGAGGAGGCTTTCTGGCAACTCTTCCTGCACGACCACCGCTCCGGAACCTTCTCTTTTTCAAATGAAACCAAGGTGGGCGCAAATTGGGGCGAAAACTGTGCAATGACTCGTAATGCAGACGAAGTTCTGATCAACGCCATCCACATGCGCGATCAATTTGAGGATCTGCGCAAGGAGATGCGGGACAGCACTGCGCGGCTGAAGCGCCTGCAACTCAATTTCAAATGGGATAACCGAGAGTCCGATGAGCTGCGCCCGGTCGCGGAGGAGATCTGGCAAATCGCCTACAACGAACCTTTGACGCTCCCCGAACTGCACAGCCGGATAAGATTTTGCGACTGGAAAATCTATCAGGCCGCCTTCCAAATGGTGCGCAACGGTCTCTTTATCCTGGATTCCAAAAAAGATGAACCACTCCTCGTAGGAGGTTGATTAAATGAAAAAAATCCGTCTCTCCCTCGCGCTTTTGCTAGTCGCCGCAACTGCGTTTTCCGGCTGCTCCATGCTGACGGCACGCGGACGACAAGAGGCTGCCTACGAACGTTATGTGCGTAAATCAAGCCTTGGCCGGGTCAAACAACAGAAGAAGTTGAGCTACAAGAAGACGAAGATCCCGGCGATGCCAATCTCGGAACCGATGGAGAGCACTGCCGTTTCCGGGCCGGAGTCGATCAGCAGTGGCAGCACCAGCGAAGGTGGCGGCGGGCAATAGCCTAACGAATCGCTAAGGGCGCTCGATTGGAATCGGTCGACCAGACGCATCGACCGCCACATAGGTGAAAACCGCCCGCGTCACTCGTGTTTGGCGTGTCTCCATGTAACGCTGCACCCAGGCTTCGACCGGAATTTTCATCGAGGTGCGGCCGATCGATTCGACCCACGCATAGCAGGCAACCGTATCCCCTACCCGCACTGGTTCGAGAAACGACATGCCGTCCACGGCCACCGTCACAACGCGCGTCCGCGCCCTTTTGGAAGCCAGAATACCGCTGCCCAGATCCATTTGGGCCATCAGCCAACCGCCAAAAATATCGCCGTTCGGATTAGTGTCCTTGGGCATCGCTACCGTCCGGGTAACGAGCTCTCCTTTGGGGATTTCGGAGGCGTCGGCTGAAGACATGGCCGAGACTAACACAGGCCGCGCGAATTGTAGACGCTTCGCTGTGCGAAGCGCGGTTTTAGGCGCTCAATAACACGATACGGCGGACGGATCGTCTCCCGCGTTTCGCACCGCGAAACGTCTACAGGATCAGCATGCAATCCCCGTAACTAAAAAAGCGATAGCGCTCCCGAACCGCTTCGCGATACGCATCCAGAATAAACTCTCGGCCCGCAAAAGCAGACACCAGCATGAGAAGAGTCGAGCGCGGCAGATGGAAATTCGTGAGCAACCGATCGACCGCGCGAAACGAGTACGGCGGATGGATAAAAATCTCAGTCGAGCCTTCCTGTGCGAACAGCCGATCGTCGCGCCTCAACGCGCCCTCCAAAACACGCACCACGGTGGTTCCGATTGCCAGTATCGATTCGGCACGGTTAATCGCGTCGGCTGCAGCAGCGGAAATTGCGAACCGTTCCGCATGCATTCGGTGTCCGGCGATCGTCTCGGTTTGCACCGGCCGAAAAGTTCCAACCCCAACGTGCAGAGTAACGAACGTGTGCGGCATTCGCTTGAGAAGTTGCGGTGTAAAATGAAGCCCTGCCGTCGGCGCCGCCACCGCGCCGGGCTCCTTCGCAAAAACGGTCTGATAACGCGTCGTGTCGTCCTCGTCGGCCGCGCGCTCGAGATATGGCGGTAACGGAATTTGACCTCTGACGTATGGATCTACCACGCGCTCAAACTTCACAACGCGCTCGCCGTCCTCAAAAATTTTCTCCACCCGGCCCAAGGTGCCGTCGAGGACGAGGTTGGCACCTATCCGCATTTTGCGCCCCGGTTTAACGAGGCACTTCCAAGTTTGCGCATCGAGCTGTTCAAGAAACAGGAACTCGATTTTGCCGTCGTCAGAAAAGCGCCGCGCGGGCAGAACCCGCGTGTTGTTGAGAACGAGCAGCTCGCCTGGCCTAACGAAATCCGGCAGATCAGAAAACCGTCGATGCGCAATCGTTTCTTCACGCCGATCGAGCACCATCATCCGCGCATCCTCGCGTCGAGCGGGCGGCCGTTGCGCGATCAACTGGTCCGGCAACGGAAAATCGTAGTCGTCCAGTCTGTCGCTCATTTCCGCACCATCTGAGGAATTGCCGCGATGCGCAAAGTGCTCATCGCTTTGGAAACAGACGAATGCATTTCGCCGATCAGGAGTGACAAGTTTGCGGCAACGCACCAAACTGAATCCGCTTCATGAACGAATTCATTCAAGCAGTCGATTCGGCGATCAGCGCGTTAAAAAACATCCGGGACACAAGCGACCGTCCACCGCGCGCGAGCCGCGACGCCATCGATCGTTTGCATCGGGCTACGCCTCCAGTTCGTGAAATCGCTCGCGAGATTCCGCCTAACGACAAACGCGCCCGCCTTGCACCCTTGCGCGAACAGGTCGCAGCCTGTCGCCTTTGTTCCCATCTCGCTTCGTCTCGCACTCAGACGGTTTTCGGTGTCGGCAACATCGACGCCGAACTCATGTTTATTGGGGAAGCGCCCGGCGCTGAGGAGGATCGGCAGGGCGAGCCGTTCGTGGGGCGAGCGGGTCAACTGCTCACAAAAATCATCGCGGCGATGGGTTTCAGCCGGGACGACGTTTTCATTGCGAATGTCTTAAAGTGCCGGCCGCACATGCCGCCCGGCGCGCCGGGAAATCGACCGCCTACTCCAGTCGAAATGGAAACGTGCCTTCCATACTTAACACAACAAATTGAAATCATCGGACCGAAAGTTCTCGTAGCGCTCGGGGCGACAGCCGTCGAAGGGCTTTTGAAAAAGCGCGAGCCGATGGGGCGGCTGCGAGGACGCTGGCATTCCTATAACGAAACGCCGCTGATGATCACGTTTCATCCTTCATACTTGCTTCGAAACCAGAGCAACACAGAAAAGCGCAAGGTCTGGGAAGATATGCTTCTCGTGCTCGAACGGTTGGGACGCCCGATTACCGAAAAGCAGCGGAACTATTTCCTGTAGCTCCTGTAGCCGCTTCGCTGCGCGAAGCGCGAGTATACGCGTGCCAATCAGCTGCAGCGTCCGTACGTCTCGAGTGCTGTAGCATCCGCTGTCCTCAGCGGAAAATTATTGGGGGGGTGCGCTGAGACAGCGCACGTTACAATTTGCGAAGCGCGAGAACACGCTTCGCAAACGCAATCAACCTTCACGTCGCCCACAGGGCGACGGCTACATCGGCGCAAGGCTCCGGTCGTCGCTTATTTCCGACTCACCTAACGAGCCAAAGGTTGCAGGGGATCACCTCCGTCACCCACGAATTTCTCGCGGACAACTTCTTCTCCCACGGGACAACAAGAAGATTAGCGTCCACTGACTGCACAAAATTCGAAGACGCGAATCCGGTGTTACCACGAATAGTCCGGGCTTCGATCGCGACCTTGGTGTCGCCGGCAGCGAGCACAAATTCCTGCAGCGCCATCTCCTCTTCCTGAAGCGTGCGGCTGCTGGAGCTGCCGCTCTTGCTTTGCCGCCTGGCCCGCGCCTTGTCGAAGCTGGTGTAACTGCGAATCACGTACAAGCGCTCGCAATTTTCGAATTCTGCCAGTTGCAAGGTGCGGCGGAATGCGCCCTGCGCTTGCTCGGAAAATTCCGCCGCAAGAAAGACGATGCGGCGAAGCGGCTGCGGCTCGAGCTCCGGCTTGGTAAAAAGCAGGACGGAACAAGAAGCTTCGCGTGCGAGCCGGCGCGCCACGTTTCCAAGAAATTGACGATGAGCCGCTTCCTTCTCGAGCGCTCCAGCGACCAGCAGGTCGACGTTCAACTTCCGCGCCGCGGCCAGGATGCTGTCGGCCGGGTCGCCCTCTTCGTAGTGGACGTTGGAATTCGCCGGCAATTTAAGCTTGGTCACGGCTTCCGCGAATTTGCGCGCTGTCGCCGCATCGTGTTTGCCAACGTGAATCATGTTCAGATTCGCGCCGAAGCGCGTGCAAACACGGTTCGCCTCCGCCAGAACCGCATGAAATCGCGGCGAAAACGTGGCGGCGACAGCAATCGACCGGTATGGCGTTACTCTCAACATTGGCGGGAATTTGGGAGCGGAGCGAGTCGAGGGCAAATTGAAGGTTGAGGTTGCGCTCCGTTGAAATTCCCTCGTCCTCTGCGATTTTCCGCGGCATGCGACGCGCCATCTACCCCGGCAGTTTCGACCCGGTGACGAACGGGCACCTCGACGTGATCTGGAGGGCCCGCAAACTTTTCGACGAAGTAGTTGTCGCCGTCGCCCATAACGAACAGAAGCAGCCTCTCTTCACGCTCGATGAGCGACTCGATTTTCTCCGGGAAATGACCGAACCGTTGGCCGGCGTAAAGGTCGCTCCGATGGATGGTCTTCTGGTTGAATTTGCGATCCAACAGGAGGCCCACGCTGTGGTGCGTGGACTGCGTGCCGTTTCAGATTTTGAATTCGAATTCCAAATGGCGCTAATGAATCGCAAGCTGGAGGCGAAAGTAGAAACGATCTTTCTGATGCCAAAGGAGGAGTATACTTACCTCAGCTCGCGCATCGTGAAGGAGATCGCTCGGCTCGGTGGCGACGTCGGGCAATTTGTCCCAACCTGCGTGGTGAAGGGTTTTGCCAGGAAATTAAAACGATGAACTCCGAAAGGATTGGCTCGTGAAAATTCATTTGCGTCAGATCCCTGCCGATGGTTTGCATCTGGAGGGAGAGGAAAATTGTCCCCTCCCCCAGCTTGACCGCGAAGAAGCGCGTTGTTCCGGTCCGCTTCGTTATGAACTCGACGCCGGCATCTCAGAGGGGGCGCTCTGGGTCAAAGGCGAATTGACCCAGCCGGTTGAACTGCAATGCGTGCGCTGCCTCGAGAAATTTCCTTTCGAGATTGTCGTCAACGATTTCACCGTTCACACCGATCTGACTGGACCGGAGGAGATCGATCTCACGCCGTTCGTGCGGGAGGATTTGTTGCTCAACCTGCCGGCTTATCCTCATTGCGATCGGGAAGGCGGCCGGGTTTGTCCCATGCCAGAGGTGCTAAAACATGACGAGGACGTTCTTGAAGCGCGTCCGCCAGATTGGAGCGCCCTGGATAAGCTGAAGCTGGAGAAGTAGAGCCGGAGGTCAGAGGTCAGAGATCCGAGGTCAGGAAGGCAGACGCACTTCCGTCCTCCGCCCTCAGACTTCAGACCTCCGACTCCCGCCTTCCGACCTCTGTTCCCTGAACCCTGTTGCCTTTTCGCGACTTCGTGCTTTGGTTCCGGCTCGCAGATTTATGGGAGTCCCAAAACGTAAAACTTCTAAGATGCGGTTGCGCACCCGAAAGGCTTCGCATCGCTGGCAGGCCCCGCAGCTGAACAAGTGCCCCCAGTGCGGCAGCACGGTGGCATCGCACACGGCCTGTCCTTCGTGTGGCTATTACAAAGGTCGGCAAGTGTTGACCGTTGAAGGGGCTTAGTTGTAGCGTCCGCTGTCTCAGCGGATTCCGCTTCCTCTGCCCTGCGCTGAGACAGCGCACGCTACACATTTTCGTTTTGCATTCGCGAACCGAAAACCCCACATTGCCCACTCGATGAAGATCGCTCTCGACGCCATGGGCGGCGATTTCGGGCCACCAAACCTTGTTGGCGGCGCGGTCATGGCACTGCGTGAACATCCTCAGATCGACAAACTTTTTCTTGTCGGCGACACCCCGCAAATCGAAGCCGAGCTAAAAAAAGCAAACTGCAACGATGGGCGAATCCAGATCGTCCATTCCACCCAGGTCGTTGCGATGACCGATGGCGCCGTCGATTCGGTGCGAAGGAAAAAAGATTCGTCGGTCAGCCGCGCGGTTGATCTCGTGAAAAAAGGCGAAGCCGCTGCCATCGTCAGCGCGGGTCACACCGGTGCCGCTGTCGCAGCCACTACGATCAAGTTGCGCACCCTTCCCGGCATCGATCGTCCTGGCATCGCCGCCGTCATTCCTTCCGAAACGAATATTTTTGTCCTGATCGATGCCGGCGCGAACAGCGACGCCAAGCCCGAACATTTGCTCCAATACGGCATCATGGGTTCTGTCTATTCGCGCCACGTTCTCGGCTACCAAAATCCTTCGATCGGTTTGATGTCGATCGGCGGCGAGGACGTGAAAGGCACCGAGCTGACGAAGGAAGTGTTTAAGATGCTGAAGCGCAGCGAACTAAACTTCCGCGGCAACATCGAAGGCCACGATCTTTTCGCCCATCCCGTTGAGGTCGTCGTCTGCGACGGCTTTGTCGGTAATGTCATTCTCAAAACTTGCGAGTCCGTCGGCGACGCGATTTTTAAATGGCTCAAGCACGAGCTGATGAAGAGCAAAGTCCGCATGGCCGGCGCTTTCCTCGCTCAAAAAGCCTTTAAGGCGATCAAGAAAAGGGTGAACTACGAAGAATACGGCGGCTCGCCGCTACTCGGCGTGAACGGCATTTGCATCATTGCGCACGGGGCAAGCACTCCGCTCGCGATCAAAAACGCATTGCGTGTTGCGGCCGAGTCGATTGAACAGCAGGTCAATCCACATATCATCGAGGAAATCAGCCGCTATAATGAAACGCACGCCCCGCTCGAGCCCGCAGTCCGCTAAACCGCAACGGACCGTCTCGATCATCGGCACGGGCAGCTACGTGCCGGAGCGCCGCCTAACGAACGATGACCTTTCCAAAATCGTCGAGACCGACGACGAGTGGATTACCACTCGTACCGGCATCAAGGAACGCCGGGTCGCCGCGGCGGACGAATACACCAGCGACATGGGCGCCAAGGCCGCGCTCGCCGCGATGGAACAAGCGGGCATCAAAGGTGACGAGATCGATCTCATTCTCGTGGCGACGGCCACGCCTGACATGGTTTTTCCCGCCACCGCCTGCTTCATTCAAACGAAGATCGGGGCCACGAAAGCCGCCTGCTTGGACATCTCAGCGGCCTGCGCTGGATTCCTTTTTGCCGTCGAAATCGCGCAGCAATTCATCACCTGCCACACCTACGATACCGTGCTCGTGATCGGCGCGGAGAAATTAACGACCATCACCGATTGGACTGAGCGCAATACCTGCGTCCTCTTCGGCGACGGCGCTGGCGCGGCCATCCTGCGGCATCGCGATGGCGGCAGTCACGGACTCATCAGCACTCACATCGCGAGCGATGGAAATTACGCGGACATTCTCTGGATGCCCGGGGGCGGATCGCGCCATCCGATCACGCGGGAAAATGCCGATGATCACCTGCAAACGATCAAGATGTCTGGCAAGGAAGTTTACAAACAAGCCGTCATCGCCATGGTCGACGCCGCCAGAAAAGCGCTCGATAAAGCTGGCCTAACGATTGACGATATCGCCTGCGTTATTCCGCATCAGGCGAACGTGCGCATCATCGAAGCGATTGCGGATCGCTTGAAAATCTCCGTCGACAAGTTCTTCGTGAATCTCGACCGATTCGGGAATACTTCCGCTGCGGCGGTCGCGATCGCGCTCGATGAAGCGAATCGCAGCGGCCGAATCAAAGCCGGCGACTATGTCCTGATGGTGGTCTTCGGCGGCGGTTTGACCTGGGCCGGTTCGGTCCTCGAGTGGTAGCGCAAGCGTTGTAGCGTCCGCTGTCTCAGCGGAAAAGATCTGCCGAATGCGCTGAGGACAGCGCCCCCTACAAAAACACATCGTCGCCAGCCTCGGACGTCTGGGGAGCGCGGGCGCCCCGCCCGCTTTGATCGGCGCCTCGCCGATCAGCCGAACAACGCAAAGCGTCGCCACGTGTTTGGCGCTGAAGGCGCATGATCATTTCTAGCCTGGGGCAACGCCCAGGAAATGCACCCTTGCAAATCCAAGCGCTGAATGGAACGAGCGAGACGAGTGACATAGACGGGGCGCCGCGAGGGTAGCGGTGATCGAGCGGGATGCGAGGGAATCAAAGCGCGATTCAACTTGAGGAATGTTGAGTCGGCGACGAAACGCGCCTTCGGGGCTCGACAAATTGTCGCCTGCAATCCTGAGGCGTTGTCCCCAGGCTAAGGATGAGAAGCGTCTTCGACGCTAAATAGAGACGAGCCTCTCCACAAGAAGAGCCATTCCGCAAAAATCTTTTTGGAATTGTCCTCGCAAAGCAAATGCTTGGGTTATTCTAGCGAATGCTGATCGATACCCATGCGCATCTCGATTACCCGGATTTCGAAGCCGACTTCGATGACGTGCTGGGGCGCGCGAGCGGAGCCGGTGTGACGCGCATCATCACGATCGGGACTTCACTCGCAAGCAGCCGGCGCGCAGTCGAACTGGCCGAAAGGCATCCGAATGTCTTCGCCGTCGTCGGAGTTCATCCAAGCTACGCCGAGCAAGCGGAGGAAGATGTGATCACGCCGTTGCGCGAATTGGCGAAAAGCCCGCGCGTTGCCGCTATCGGCGAGACCGGCCTCGATTATCATCGCCTCCCAAGCGTAAAAATTGCGCGCGAAAGAAGAATGCAGGTGATGGACGCTTTGCAGGCCGATACTGAAGACGAGATCGACGGGGGGATTCACGACGGCGCGCTCAAGAGCAAACAGGCAAGCCTGTTTCAGCAGCAACTCGAGCTCGCGGTGGAATTGAAGTTGAACGTGGTCATTCACCAACGCGACGCCTGGGAGGACACGCTTGAGATCATGCGCGAGTACGGCCGGCAGGTCAGCGGCGTCTTTCATTGCTTCGGCGGAACCAAGGAACAGGCCCAGGAAGTGATCGCGCTCGGAAATCTTGTTTCCTTCACTGGTATCGTGACTTTCAAGAATGGCGCAAGCGTTCGCGACGTCGCGGCGACTTTGTCACCAGACGAATTCATGGTGGAAACGGATTGCCCTTATCTCGCGCCGGAGCCATTCCGCGGAAAACGGTGCGAGCCGGCCCACACCCGTTTGATCGCGGAGAGCATCGCGAGTGCGCGAGGGGTCAGCCTGGAAGAAGTTGCGCAGGCCACAACCAAAACGGCCGAAGAATTCTTTCGTTTGAGCGGCGCATGAGGATTTCTCCGCGCCGGATCTTTCACTTTCTCGCTGCAGCCGCGCTTGTCTCGTTAGGCGCGTCCTGCACAACCGTTGATAATCGCCACCAGGTCATCATCAGCATCCCCGAGCAACGGATGGCACTGTTGGAGGACGGCGCCCCAGTCGCCACTTATCCGGTTTCCACCTCGAAGTTCGGTTTGGGCGACACGCCGGGCAGCAGCGGCACCCCGCTCGGGCGGCTGGAGATTGCAAAGAAGATCGGCGACGGCGCCCCGAGCGGCGCGGCCTTCAAAGATCGACGCCCGACGGGTGAGATTGTTCCGCCCGATGCGCCCGGACGCGACATCATAGTTACGCGGATTCTGTGGCTCCGGGGCGAAGAAGCGCAGAATGAGCGGGCCTATTCCCGCTACATCTACATCCACGGCACGCCGGAGGAGCGGAACATCGGTCTGCCAGTGAGCTACGGCTGCATCCGCATGCGTTCAGCCGATGTCATCGAGCTCTACGACATCGTCGGCCGCGGCGCCCAGGTGAAAATTGAAAATCAACCGCTCGAAGCGCTTGTGCCCGGCATTACCCCGGTAACCGATCGCTTCGTCTCGACCCACAATTTCGCGCCCTCGAAAATTCGTTAGGTGATTTGCGGCTGAAGATGGGGAGCGCGAGCATCCTGCTCGCTCTGCCCGGCATCCTGTTGTCCTCACGCGCCAGCAACTAACATCGCGTTCTCCATCAAACGAAGTGATGACCGCTAAATTCCAATCGTGATCAAAGCTTCGAACCAGGTCCTCGGCTTAAGATTCTGCCCTCCGTCGTACGATCGCTGGCCGGCAGAATGCCTGCCAGAGCGAGCAGTATGCTCGCGCTCCCCTACGTTTTCGCCGGAGTGTCTTCCGATTTCTCTGCCGTGCGCGTCGCCGCGGAATCGACGATCATCATCGCCGTCTTCATCGCTTCGACAAACTGCGGAAACGTCTCTTCGAGCTGCGGCAACAACCGGCGCAAAATCTCCTTCTTCTCATCCAACTGAAAGATCAGCGTCTGAATCTGCTTGTTCGCGCCACCAATCATCCCCTTTTGCGCACGCGCACCGTGTTCGACCAGGGACAGCGCATCGATCGCCATCTGCAGATCGGTTAGGGCTTGTGTCGTCACCTGATAATTGCTGATCGGCAACTTCGGCACCGAAGCCGCGATGGCGTCGCCTGCCACGATGACCTCAAGCCGGTCATGAAGATTCTGCGCCTGTGTCTCGATATCGCCGCCGCGCATCCTGGTCCAGTGAGACATACTCGTATTCATCGCGGTCTGAAGCTCGGTATTACCAATCTTGCGCGCATAACCAAAACCGCCGCCGGCGAGCGTGACCAACTGTTTGATCAACACCGCGCGCAACCGCTTCTTATTCGCGGTAATGCCCTTGGTATTATTGGCAGCGGATTGAAGGAACGGCTGCAAGACCGCACGCGTATTGCGAAAGTCTTCCGTCTCATCCTTGAACCCCTGGTTAGAATTGACAGCCTTCAGATTAGCCTCATCGGCCAACACATCCCGCATCGAATCGAAGCTGTTTATCTTGTTCTGGAACTTATTTCGCATGGTCACGCCTAACAAGCAGGTCGCGGGCCTAACGAACAGAAAAGCTTTGGGGCCGGGGAGCGCATGCACCTCGCGTGCTGATGATTGCGCCTCGCGATCATGCATCTTCCTAAGCCTCTCGACCGCAGGCTGAATGAGTTGTAAGCCGCGTGTCCTGACGCGGCGCATTGCGGCTAGCGCTTCAGAGCATGAGCATGAGCATGACAAAGAGTATGATAGGAAGCGCAATCGCGGGCTTGGCGCCTGTCGATATTACGCTCCGACCCCAACTCGCATCCACGGCTCAAGGCGACCGAGGCGTGATCTTAACTACCGCGGCACCGGTATAGTTTGCCACCCAGAGGCTAGTGCCATCAAAGAGCACGCCCTGCGGTATGAAACCAAGGTCATATTTGTGCACGGAAGCCCCATTGCGCGCCTTCACCCCGACAAGCGTTTGGTCACCTATGCATGCGGTCCAAACATTCGTGCCATCAAAAGCGAGCTCGCCGGGCCCATTTCCGCTGGGGAAAGTGACCAGAATCTTGCCGTCGCTCGGGCGGATCGCTGTCAGAGTGCTATCACCGTCGTTGCTGACCCACACTTTTGTTCCGTCGAAAGTGAAGGCCCACGGAAATGTTCCTGTGTGCACTTTTCCGAGCGGCGCTCCGTCGCTCACGCGCAGCTTGCTGATGTTATTGTCCAAGCTA
>Ga0207691_10002878_pt1 | contig 16774 bp, 14 predicted proteins | sample KBSM13metaG_FD_184327 | JGI IMG/M metagenome (GOLD analysis project Ga0207691, IMG submission 184327) | Miscanthus rhizosphere microbial communities from Kellogg Biological Station, Michigan, USA - KBS M1-3 metaG (SPAdes) (version 2) | ecosystem: Host-associated > Plants > Roots > Rhizosphere >... | reverse complement strand
ATTCGGGTGGCGTTTCGGACTCGCCCGTCATTCCGGGCGGCGGTTCCTCCGCTCGCGTCGACGTACTAGTGGAACACATCTGAAATGTTGATAGCATCGCTCTTGCTGAGGCGGGGGGCATGTTTACTTCTACTATGCCCCTCGTGCTCACGCCCGTCGAGCGCACGGACCTCGAGCAGTTGCTTCGGGCGACCTCCACGCCTAACGGGATCGCGCGGCGCGCGCGGTGCATCGTGATGCTCGCCGACGGGGCCAGCTACGCCGCCGTCTGCGCGGCGCTGGGCGTCACCGACCGGTTCATCGCGCGCTGGCAGCGCCGCTACCGGGACGGCGGCGTCCTCGCCCTGGCCGATGCGCCGCGCGCTGGGCGGCAGCACCACCGCCTCGCCCCCGAGGTCGAAGCGCGCATCCTGCATTTGACGCAGCACACCGTACCACCGACGCCGTTGACGCACTGGACGGCGCCGCGGCTGGCGGCCCGCGTCGGCGTGAGCCCCTCGACCGTGCTCCGCGTCTGGCAGCGGGCGGGGCTCCAGCCCGACCGGCTCGAGCGCTACGTCGCGTCGACCGACCCGGACTTCGAGCGGAAGGCGGCCGACATCATTGGCCTCTACCTCAAGCCGCCCCAACACGCGGTGGTGCTGTGCGTCGACGAGAAGACGGCCATCCAAGCGCTCGACCGCCTCGATCCCGTGCTGCCGCTCTCGCCGGGGCGCGCCGAGCGGCACGGGTTCGAGTACTACCGGCACGGCACGCTCTCCCTCTATGCCGCCCTCGAAGTCGCGACCGGCCACGTCCGCGGGATGCCCGCCGCGCAGCACCGCAGTCTCGACTTTCTGGTGTTCATGGATCGCGTGGTCGTCGGGTACGGGCCGACGCAGGAGCTGCACGTGATCCTCGACAACTTGTCGGCCCATAAGACGAAAGCCGTGGAGGCGTGGCTCGCAGCGCATCCGCATGTCCATTTCCACTTCACGCCGACCTACAGTTCGTGGCTCAACCAGGTCGAGCTGTGGTTCGCGAAGATCGAGCGCGACCTGATTGCGCGCGGCATCTTCACGTCGGTCGCCAACCTGCGCACGAAGCTGCGGCAGTACATCACGCTGCATAACAAGACGGCCCAGCCGTTTCAGTGGACGTATGCGAATCCGAAAAATCGCGTGCGTGCCATCAGAAATTCAGACGCGCTCCACTAGTCCATTAAGCGGAGTGGCATAACAAGACATAGATAGGATGCAGAATCCGACCAGTTTTCCGGTTCAACTGTTACTGCACGTTCAGGTGCTTTCAGTGTAAGCCGGACTTCATCAGTAGGGATGTAACGAAGAATTTCGAGAAGGTAGTTCGCATTGAAACCAATATCGATCGGATCACCAGTAAAACGAATTGGTAGTTCGTCCTGAGCTTCACCAAGATCAGGTGTCTGAACGCTAAAGCGGAGCAAGGCTGTGTTGAATGACAAACGAATTCGGTGTGTTTGATCAGAAGCAATCACAGACATTCGCTTCAATGCACTAATAAGAGCTACCTTGTCACTGATAGCTACTCGGTCATTGTCACGAGGAATTACTTGCTCATAGTTCGGATACGGCCCTTCAATCAATCGTGTAAACACAGATGTGAAGGGTGAACGGAATCCTAGGTGATTATCCCCCTGGGCAATTTCTAGCTCTTCCTCCGCCGGAAAGAGCCGTCGGACTTGATCAAGAGCTTTCGGTGGGATGATCAAATCCCCACTAGCTGGTGAGCTTGCTCCAGTAGTTGGCAAGTCCATTCGAGTTAGCCGATGACCGTTCGTCGCCACCATACGCATTCGGTCAGCTCGTAATTCCCACAGAACACCATTCAAGATTGGACGACTTTCCTCCGTTGATACTGCAAACGAAGTATGTGAGATGAGCTTCTGAAGATCTCCTGAGCGAACTCGCCAACTGTCCTGAAACCGAACTTGAGGAAACGTTGGAAATTCATCTCGAGGTAGTCCTAATAGCTTGAACCTCGAGCGGCCACATTCCAACGTAATTCTTTGCTCGCCCATTGCTCCTATTTTCACAGGAGCAGGTGGAAGTTCCCGAGCAATTTCGGACAGCTTTTTAGCAGGGATTGTAATTGCTCCAGGTGTCTCCACGTCTGCGCTGACCTCGGTACTAACAGCTATATCGAGATCGGTCCCCGAGAGTCTGATTCCTCGTTCTGTTGTCTCGACGAGAATATTTGCAAGAACGGGCAGGGTCGTCTTAGCCGGGATACTAGCTGCAACGGCAGTAAGCCCCTCCTGCAACTTTTCCCTCGATATTGTGAAGCGCATTCGGACTCCGAGTGAGTTCCCCACGTGGGAGCGGGGCCTGCTATAACTAGTTCTAGATAAAGAAAGAACTAGTAATAACAGCAGGCGGTGTAGATATGTTGAATAACGCTATAACGACATGATGAAAAGATACTTAGAGCTGTAGTCCTGATGTAGGTTCGATGTTGAGGCTATATGGAGTTTGTAGAAGACTCCAAGAAATCAATTAGAAGCAGGCTGCAACTTAATCCGGAGTTTGTTAACGTGCTGTTGAAAGACTGGGTCCTCGTTGAGAAGAGTTGTAGCGCGCTCAATGCTGTGGATAACAGTTGAGTGATCACGTCCGCCGAATGCGTTTCCAATCTCAACGAGCTGTAGGCCGAGAATCTCTCGGCAAAGGAGCATAGCAGCCTGACGTGGTACGGTTAGCGTCTTTGTTCGTGTCTTTGATCTTAGCCCTTCAGGAGTTACTCCCCATTCTTGAGCAACAACTTTCTGAATGACGCTAGCAGAAAGACCCGAATCAAATGATTCGGTGTTTGAATCCGCTAGTAGACGTAGCTTGTCACGTAGCGCTTCGCGAGCGAGATCAATCGAGATATCACGATGCTTTAGCGAGGCGTATGCTAGCAGCTTGATGACTGATCCCTCGAGTTCTCGGACACTCGAGCGAATATGCTCTGCCACAAATCGAATCACAGGTTCCGGAATGGTATGCTCAAGATGATCCATCTGAGCCTTGTGCTGTAGGATAGCAATTCGGTGCTCGAGATCGGGGAGCTCAATATCTGCTACCATTCCCCATTGAAATCGGCTAACTAGTCGTGCCTCAATTCCGGGTATTTCTGCTGGTGAACGATCACTGGTCATAACGATCTGCCGGCCTGCTTCATACAAGGCGTTGAATGTGTGAAAAAACTCCTCTTGTGTTGCTTCCTTCCCTTTGAGGAACTGAACATCGTCGACGAGTAGTAAATCAGATTCACGAAAACGCCGCCGGAATTCCTGTGTTGTTCGACCTTGAATTGCAGCGACGTACTCGTTGGTAAACTGCTCAGTCCCAATGTAGAGAAGACGAGTATTTGGCACTCTCTGCGCAATCGCGTGACCTACAGCCTGCATCAGGTGTGTCTTGCCAAGGCCAGTCTCACCGTAGATGAAAAGCGGGTTATACACACGGCCTGGAGCCTGAGCTACGGCATCTGCAGCGGCATAGGCAAGTTCGTTCGATTTACCTATGACAAAATGCTCGAAGGTATAGCGCGAGCTTAATGGCAGGGCAGCATCTGCTGTAGCACCAAGTTCAGCTGTCTGCAGCGGTGGAGCTACAAAAAGATCCATTTGCGACCGGCGCTTTCGGTCCTCATGGACGCGAAAAACCACTCGTAATGGCTGGCCAAGCGCTACCGGTGCAAGGCTCGCTAGTAGCTCAGCATGCTTGGAGTCATTCCAATCTGCTGCAAACTGATCTGGCGCGCCGACATAGATAGTCTTTCCGTCGAATTCCAGCGCCTCGGTAGGCTCAAGCCAGGTGCGGAATGTCTGTTCGGAGACCTCTTGGCGAGCTCGATCGAGAATTCTTGACCAAACGTCTGCGGCAGACAGGCTCATGCACAATGTGGATAACTAGGGCCGGCGAAGGTATTCTGCCGATGTGGAAAAGTCAAACTCGCTGCAGGCACCTGCCCCACCATTATTAGTCTAACACCTTGCTATAGCTCCAGTTGCTGACTAGGTTTACGATTCTTTTCTGTTACTGAAAGTTGGCAGCTTACTGAGTTATAGCTGTCTTCGTCTCTAGCTCTGATTTCGGAGTTTGATGCATGGGTAAGCCAACATACCGTCCCCGGAATAAGCGCCGCATTCGGACTCATGGTTTTCGAGCACGCATGGAGACGAAATGGGGGCGTGAAGTCCTCAGTCGGCGTCGGAAAAAGGGCCGTCGACGCTTAACCGTCAAACTGCCGACGAAATACGCAACCGCGTAGTAGACTCAGATTTCCTCGGACCCATCGGTTAACGAAAGGGTCAGAGATCCGACGGGTTGTAATACAGGGGAAGCGTCTTCGGACCAAGCATCTCGATGTCCGAATTCTTGCTTCCCCTCAATTTCATCCACGCGTGGGGTTTGTTGTTCCAAAGTATGGCCGATCGGCAGTTAGTCGGAATCGTGTCAAACGTCAGCTGCGTGAGATTGTCCGTACTTCAGTTTTGGCTGTTTTGCCACCAGTTGATGTTGTAATCAAAGCTTATCCAGGGGCTTACTCGGTAGGCTTTTCTATACTCGCTGACGAGTTGCGTCACGTACTCAGCAGAATTGAGTGATTGCTCCCGTTATGCTGCGGCACATTCTCACTGCGTTTGTTCGCTTCTATCAGATAGCATTATCACCGCTTCTGCCTGCATCCTGCCGCTATTATCCAACGTGTTCGGCCTATGCAATTGAGGCGCTCGAGCGCTATGGCGCAGGGCGCGGTACATGGCTGACTATTCGACGGATTGCACGGTGTCACCCTTTTCATGCCGGTGGCTATGATCCGGTTCCATGATCATGCCTGCCTAACGTAATGGATAAACGGTTCCTACTCGCGCTCGTTCTGACAGCTGTCGTTGTTGTTGCTACACCGTGGCTTTTCGGGACACAATCATCGCGACGGGTCAGTAAGACCGAGCGCGATACCGCTTTGGCATCAGATAGTACTGCTGCCGTACGTCCAAGTCCTCAAGGAACACCCATAGCGCAGCCGACCGTTTTGCCGGTACGTGATTCATCACTTACCAGCATTCAAACACGGCCAGAGACAACTACTGTCTCGTTAAAGCTCGCTGACTACACTTTCAGTAGTAAAGGTGCGGCACCGATATCGGTCGGTCTCAGCTCTTACAAGGCGCTAGATGGATCGAATCGCAGCGTGACGCTCCGGAGCAAATCCGGACAGCTCATTGCGTACCGGCTTTTTCTACCCGGTGACACTATCGACCTTGGACAGGTCGCGTTCCAGGTTGATACGTCACGTCCCAACAGTCTGACGTATCGGGCCAGTACAAATGGAGCCGTTATAGCAATCCGGTACACATTCGCGCCCGATAGTTACTTAGTGCGAGTGTCTGGCGAGGTACATCATCCTAACGCGGACAACGGATTCATCGCGCTTGAAATGCCGACGAGTCTCCGATCAGCTGAGGCAGATTCCTTAGATGACCAACAACACCTGGCATACGCGGTGAAGCCGCAGCGAGAGGACGCACGCGGTGTCCCCTTTAGTAAGCTTGATCCTGGCGAACGCCGGTTGGAGCCAGGGCCCATCACATGGGTCGCAGCCAAGAACAAGTACTTCATTGTTGGAGTGCTTGTGCCAAATGGAGGCACCCCGTTCGCAGAAGTGGGAATAACGGGTGGACCGCGGACAGGACGACGTGCTACGGAAGCCTCAGCTATAGCTGTTGAGCCAATCCGGAACGGAACGTTCTCCTTTGAGCTCTACACCGGACCCCAAGAGTGGCGACGGCTTCTCACTCTCGGCCGTGGGTTCGAAAACTCGAATCCCTATGGGGGATTCCTGCAAGGCGTCGTGCAGCCATTTGCGACAATCGTGATGCGAATCCTGCTTTGGATGCGCGCGACATTGAGTCTCAGCTACGGCTGGGTTCTCGTAATCTTCGGAGTTGCCGTTAGGCTTCTGCTCTGGCCCCTCAATCAAAAAGCAATGCGGACGAGTATGAAAATGAGTCGTCTGCAGCCAGAGCTTGCGGAAATTCAAAAGCGCTACAAGTCGGATCCACAGCGCATGCAGTCCGAAATCATGCGTGTTTATCGGGACCACGGCATGAGTCCATTTAGCTCACTTTCGGGTTGTCTCCCGATGCTGTTGCCAATGCCGATCCTGTTCGCGCTGTTCTTCGTCTTTCAGAACACGATCGAGTTCCGTGGTGTGCCTTTTCTTTGGTTAGCGGATATCTCGCTCAAGGACCCTTATTTCATCGTGCCCATCATCATGGGGCTATCGATGTTTGTTTTGTCCATCATTGGCATGCGGAACTCACCACCGAACCCGCAGGCAAAGATGATGGCTTATGTTCTACCTGTGATGATGACAGTGTTCTTCCTAAACTTGGCCTCCGGCCTGAATCTGTATTACGCGGTTCAGAATCTCACTGCGATTCCTCAGCAGTGGCTGATCTCGAATGAACGGGCGAAGAGTGGGACAGCGCCCTCAACAGCCCACGCGTAGCTTGGCACGCCGGGGCAGCTGATAGCCTGGTGTCAGACGTGCATATAGATATCGTCCATGCGCGTCACGTACATCGGCCATGCGACACTTCTGATCGACATCGGTAGCCAACGACTCCTTACCGATCCGAACTTTGATACTGCGTTAGGACGGTTTCTCCCGCGAGTTAGCAAACCTGGAATTGCACTCGCAGATCTACCGCCGCTCGATGCGATCCTCATAACTCACGCGCACGCAGACCATCTCTCGTTTCGGTCGCTCGACTTCCTTGCTCGCCATGTACCGATTTTTGCCCCGCCGGCCCTCGCAGCGTGGCTTATAAGGCTGGGGTACTCGCAAACCCGACCTCTTCCAGCAGATGGTCAAGTTGCGATTGGCGATGTTGTCGTTCACGCATCGCAAGCTCAACATCAAGGGAGCCGTTACGCCATCGATCGCTGGCGGAGTGCTGCCAACATGTATTTGATGGATGCCGGCAATGAAACGTGTTTCTTTGCCGGCGACACAGGGCTCACTCCGGAAACGCATCGTGTGGTCAGTGAGATCGTCCACGAAAATGCCCGGCAGCTGGACATCGCGCTTCTTCCGATTGGTCACGCACCTTGGTGGAAACCAGGCTTCCGACGTGGTCATCTAAGTGCTGATGACGCCCTCTCACTATTCGACCGCCTCCAAGCTCGGTATCTCATTCCCTACCATTGGGGAACGTTCAACCACGTAACCTCGGGTGCGTACGACGCGATCAACAGGCTGAAGTTGATTCTACCAGGCCACGTTCGCCGAGCGGATGTGCGCATCCTCGAGCCGGGCGATACCCTCGAGCATACTCCGGACAATGGCGATTCCAGCACAATCACGACTGCCTCCGGGTGAAGGCGACACGATTGTAGCTCTGTCAACCGCCGCGGGCAGGAGTGCCATTGCAACCGTCCGGCTCAGTGGACCTTCCGCATTCGACATAGCAGAACGGCTTGTAAAACCCTGGCCAATCGAAGCACGCCGTGCTGTACTCTGTCGGGTATACGACCCTAACGATCATTCATTGATCGATCAGTGTGTCGTGTCAGCCTTCCCGCGTCCACGTTCATATACTGGGGACGACACTGTAGAGTTTTCTATTCACGGTGGCAATGCGGTCTCGGATGCACTCATCACAGCGCTCGTTCGTACAGGCGCGCGTCAAGCAAAACCGGGTGAATTCACACGAAGGGCCGTTCTCAATGGGAAGCTTGATCTGGTACAAGCCGAGGCAATTGGTGACCTAATTGACGCTACCTCGGATGCGATGCGACGAGTCGTCCTCCATCAACTGGACGGAGGACTCTCACGTCGAATCGAACAGCTCCGAAATGCGTTGGTTGATCTCGAAGCGTTGCTGGCCTACGACATTGATTTTCCAGAGGAGGACCATGGACCGATCAACCGAGCGCGTGTGTGTGAACAGGCTGACACTGTACAACAGGTACTGCAAAGTCTCCTTGAAACCCGGTCCGCGACTGAGCTCCTTCGCGAAGGTGCGCTGGTAGTAATCGCCGGACGTCCCAACGTGGGGAAGTCATCCCTGTTCAATGCCATGGTCGGTGAAAGGCGAGCTATTGTCACCGAGATACCAGGAACAACTCGCGACGCAATCGAAGCTCGGGTTCAGTTCCACACGTGGCCCTTGCGGCTAGTGGACACCGCTGGCCTACGACAAACTGATGAGCTTGTGGAACGCTTAGGTATTGAGGTCAGCGAGCGATACCTCAAGGGCGCTCACCTCATCCTCGCGTGTGACGAGGATTCTCATGAACTCCCGAGAACCATCGAGGCGATCAACCTCGTTGGGTCTGCGCCCGTAATTGCTGTCATCACGAAGGCAGACCAGCCGGTAGGCTTAGATGTGTATCCAGTGGTTACAGCGTCAGGTGCATCAGCTGTTCCGTCAACGCCAGCTCCCGTACGTGTCAGCGCATATACACACCAAGGTCTCGCTGAACTGGGAGAGTGTATAGAGCGCGAGCTCGAGGCTCGTTATGGCGCTATTCCCATTACGAGTCCAGCGCTCACCAGAGCACGCCAACGAGTCGCGATTGAGAAAGCTTCAAGTGAGCTAGCCGCGTTCCAGCAGCATTGGGAGAGAGCCGATCTGCCGACATCAATCGCAGCGGTTCACATTCGGTCCGCCGTGGCTGGGCTCGATGAATTGATCGGTGTGGTCGACACCGAAGATGTCCTCAGCCGAGTATTTGCAACGTTCTGCATAGGTAAATAGGGCCCACTAGCATTCGCCTACGCGTTTGCCTTGTGGAGAGGCCGCGTTATGCAGTCGCTGCCGCAGCTTCGGCTATTGCAGAGATCTCCGCAGCGCTCGCCCGGACAGCCCATTCCGCACCTCGTGTAGAAAACGCTGCATCCGTCATTCGGGCGCCGAGGTAGTAACCACTGCGTTCGGGCATCACGTAGCGTTCAATCGTCCGCGCTTCGTCGCTCATTCCGCCAGACAGATAGCGAAGGCGGAGACCAAGCCCTGCGCGACTCAAATCCTCTGTTGTGGCGCGAGCAATCACGGCCTCGAGCTCACGAATCCGAGCATACTGACGTCGCCCGTAGCCGAAGTACTCCCAGGCCGCGTGGCCTGGACTGATGACTCGCGACGTTTGAACTGCCAACCCCTCATTGATTAGCAACTCACGGAGGCTGGCTCGGCGACCGGTTTCCCAGTAGGAGTAATAGCCATTCGCCTCCTCGACCAAGCGCCGGATCTCACTGCGGCTGCGCGGTGATGTGTAGCGGACTGCGTGAGTGATTTCATGCGCAAGCCACAGCGGAATGAGCTCGGGCTCAAGGCCGAGTCCCTGTGTCTCGGGGTTCGCAACGCTGGTAAAGTGCTCGAGGCAAACAAAGGCAACACCTCGGCCATCGACGACAAGCTCACCAGCATTCGCGGCTCCCACACCCACCATTAGCACGACATCGATGTCGCTGTCGTACTCGAGCAGCGCGCTGCACTGCTCCGAGGTGGACCGCGCAAGCGAAACGACATCCGTCCGCTCAAGCATGGCGCGAAGGTCCGAACGGTCAGCGAGCGCAGCGAGCTGCACTACGTCACGGAAGTGCGGACCATCCGGGTCGAGAACGTAATTATGCCAGTACGCCTCAAGGAGGCGTCGGTGGGTTTCGAAGTAGCGATGGTAGGCGGCGACGCGATCAGTGCTATTGAGTACAGCGAAGAAATCCGGTAGCAGATTGATCAGCATCTCAGCCTGAGCGCAAGGAAGCGGCGCGAATCGTTCGGCAGGACGCGCGGCAAGATAGTAGTGACGACTAGTGCGAACAAGAGAGAGCTACATCAGACCTTGGCACAGATTTTTCTTACCTACCTTTGCACCCCGACGCGTCAGACGTCGGGCTGAGAGAAAAGCGTAGGCGAGGTTCAGCACGATGACGACGCTACAGCAAATCGAACTTCAATGCCCGATCTGCGAGTCGACCTTCCGCTCACAGGCGGTTGTGTCGACGAACTCGTTTGGTGGGAAGCGGACCGACTTTCACGAGCGCGCAGCAGGCACGCAACCTCTACCCTACTTGGTTCACACGTGCAGCCGGTGCGGCTATTCCGGTTCGGAGCGTGATTTCAGCGACGAGGCAGAAGTTACGCCAATGCTCCGCGAACATATCTGGAACGAACTCACACCTCGCCTTCCAACCGAAGCACTCTCAGGCTCAGAGAAGTACGAACTTGCGGCCAAGATCGCAGAGTGGCAGTCGATGGAACCGCGGCACATCGCCGATCTTCTGCTGCGGGCAGCATGGTGCTGTGTTGACGAAGGTGATTCCGAGGCAGAGCGATTCTTCCGCCGAAAAGCAGCATGGATGCTCGAAAAAGCGCTGGACAGTTTCGACGGCGTTGTGACGGACGAGCGAGCGGTGCTCACATATCTCGTCGGCGAGCTATGGCGGCGTGTTGGTGACCTAACACTTGCGACGGCGTGGTTCAACCGAGTCCCACCGGAGGTGACGGACGAACAAACGCAGCAGTGGGTCCTTGACGCTGCGCGCCAGCAGCGCGATTGCCCGAGGGAATGGTTCGGATAGGGGTGGTCGAGCGCCAGGCTCAGCGAGTGCCAAACAAACGATCGCCGGCGTCACCGAGTCCGGGAAGTATGTAACCCTGAGCGTTCAGCTCTCGATCGAGCGCCGCCGAGTACACCTGTACGTCCGGATGCGCTTTGCCCAAGCGACGAACTCCCTCTGGTGCGGCGACGAGGCATAGAAAACGAATCCGGACACCACCTGCTCGCTTCAAGGAACTCACCGCTGAAACTGCGCTGCCTCCGGTGGCAAGCATCGGGTCCAGCACGAAGAAGTCACGTTCAGCGGCATCGCTCGGAACCTTGAAGTAGTAGTCCACCGGCTCCAGCGTGTCGTGGTCGCGGTACAAACCGATATGTCCCACGCGTGCTGACGGGACGAGTCGCAGAATACCCTCGACCATTCCGAGCCCGGCTCGAAGAATTGGGACGAGTGTGAGCTTCTTCCCACTGACCTGAAATCCAGTCGCCTGCTCGAGGGGCGTCTGTACCGTTACTGGATCAAGCGACAGCTCCGAGGTGGCCTCGTATGCCATGAGCATCGCGATTTCGTCGACGAGCTCTTTGAATATTTTCGTTGGAGTCCGACGGTCACGAAGCAGCGTGATTTTATGCTGCACGAGCGGATGACGGATGAGCGTCAAGTTCGCGAACGCAGGGGTGGTGGTCATGGCCGAGAAGCTACTATCTTCGCGCTCATGAAAGAATACCAAGCGGTCATCCATCGACTCACTCGCCGCACTCGTGAGGATGAAGATGCGCTGACCGATCTCCTCAACGAGCGCATGCGAAGCGGATGGGAACCTGCGATGATGTCGCAGGATGAACAGCGCCTGACGATCATCTTCCAACGGCAAACCGACACCGAGCGATCCTGACCTCATAACGATTGGACAGGCGTTGTCGGATGCTTCCTTCCTCGGCTCAAGTGATGCGGCAACTCATTGTGGCCTAACGCGACCGGCCGGGATCACCGTTTTTCCAGCGAGTTGTGGAAATCGAATTCGTCGGCGCAGCGCGGGAGGTCACCGGTTCGTGTCACATCCTGCGGGTCGCAGGTAAGACAGTACTTCTCGACTGCGGTCTGTTTCAGGGAAAACGCGGTGAAAGTCAGGCGAAGAATCTGCGGCTTCCAATCGCCATCGAGCAGATCGATGCGATCGTGCTCTCGCATGCGCATATCGATCATGCTGGTCGTCTCCCGTTTCTCGTTCGGCATGGGTACCAGGGCACGATCTGGTGTACGCCCGCAACGCGGGACCTCTGTGCCGTGATGCTAGCCGACTCGGCGCACATTCAAGAAAAGGACGCTGAGTTTCTCGCCAAGCGGGGAAAGCAGCCGATCGAGCCGCTCTATTCGCTACGTCACAGCACGCGGACGATAGAGCTCATGTCCTCCGTGCCGTATCACCGACCGTTCGACGTGGTGCCTGGGATTCGCGTTTCGTTCGTGGATGCCGGACACATACTCGGTTCAGCCTCTGTGACGCTCGACTGCACCGAGAGTGGCAGGACACAGCGGTTGGTGTTCTCAGGGGATATCGGTCGCTCCGGTCTTCCCATCATCCGCGATCCCGAGCCACCGTCAGGCGCGGACGTCGTCGTGATGGAGTCGACTTACGGCAACCGTACTCACGAATCGACTGAAGGAGCACGGGCCCGACTCGCTGCGGTCATTCGGGAGACTGCAGCCCAAGGCGGGCGCGTTCTGATTCCCGCCTTCGCGGTGGGGCGCACCCAGGAGCTGGTGTACGACCTCCATATACTTGCGGGGACGGGTGCGATTCCCTCTATCCCGATCTACATTGACAGCCCGCTGGCCATCGATACGACGTCCGTATTCGAGATGCACCCCGACCTGTTCGATCACGGGGAAGATCTGGTCCGAACGGTTCATGACCTATTCCGTTTCGAATTAGTACACTACACGCGGGATGTGGAAGAGTCGAAAGCGCTCGCCAAAATGCACGGCCCCATGGTGATTATCGCAGCATCGGGCATGGCGGAGAGCGGCCGAATTCTGCACCATCTGGCACAAGGGGCTTCCGACCCGAGAAACACCGTATTGATCGTGGGCTTTCAGGCAGAGCATACTCTTGGTCGTCGTATCGTCGAACGTCGCCCCATGCTGACCATTTTCGGTGATGAGGTACCGCTCCGCGCACACGTGGAAGTCATCAATGGCTATAGCGCGCACGCAGATCGGGTAGAGCTGGCGTCGTGGATCGACCGCGTCCGTGAACAGTCCAGGGAACTGGCGAGGGTTTGGCTCGTACATGGCGAGCCACCCGCACAAGAGGAGCTCGCGACGAGCCTACGGGCAAAGGGATTTACAGTCGGGTGTCCATCGCCACAGGAGCGACAGACCTTTTGAGCTCCGCGTCACGTCCTGGCGGCCCAGCGCCTGACCGGCGGTTGTCAACGCCGGAGCGGATCCTTTACGCAGCTGCGGCACGCATTGTCGCCAGCGGAACGGCGAACTTGAGCATGCAGGACGTCGCTGACGCTGCAGGGGTGAGCAAAGGGCTGATTCACTACCATTTCCACGACAAGGAAACGCTCCTGACGCGACTCATTGAGTGGATGACTCACGAGTCGGTGGATCGCGAAGCGGCGACACTGGCGCGCAGCACGCCGAAGACTGCCGTCGACGATCTCTGGACCTGGGTAGCCGGCGAAATCGATCGTGGCCACCTCCGTGTGCTCAACGAACTCGCACAGGAGCGCGGGCCGCTTATCAGCGATGCGATTCGACGATCAGCGCAAGCACGCCGCGAAGCAGCGATGGTAACAGTGGACCGATTATTTGCGCTTCTGGAGCTTCGTCCACGGGTCCCGGTTCAACTCCTGGCAGACGTCATCGTCGCCTTCATCGATGGTCTCGCCATCCACGCCTCAATAGCTCCGCAGGCCAACCATCGCGTCGCGTTCGACGTGCTTTGGCTTTCTCTCCTCAGCCTTGCCGAATGAACCGTCGTATCGGCTAAGCACACCGCGACGTACAGCAGACCTGCGGCATCGAGCAACGCTCTGTCGCCCTGTTGTTTCGCCTGCTTAGTTTCGCCGGATGAAGCTGCCTCCAGGTCTCGGGAATCAGATCCTCCGTGGAGTGCTGATCACCGTAATCGTGGCGTGGTCAGTGTCGGCAGCTTCGGTGCTGTTGTGGGGAGCTCGAGATCGAGCGCGCACATCGGATGCGATCGTTGTGCTCGGGGCGGCACAGTATGTTGGACGACCGTCGCCGGTATTGCGGGCGAGACTCGATCATGCTCTGGATCTGTGGCAACGCGGTCTGGCGCCCCGGCTGATCTTCACGGGCGGCACGGGAGTGGGAGACACCACGAGCGAGGCGGCGGTGAGCCGTATCTATGCGCTGAAGCATGGCGTTCCCGACACCGCCATCCTGATGGAGAATGAAGGTCGCACCACTCGAGAGTCACTCGCGGCCGTCTCGGCGATCATGCATGCACGCCAAATGCGAACGGCAATCCTTGTGAGTGATCCGTTTCACATGCTGAGACTACGCATTCTCTCGACCCAGTACGGTGTAGACGCGTACACCTCGCCCACAAAGACAAGCCCAATTTCTGCCAACAAGGCCCAGGCACTCGCGTACGTTCTCAGCGAGTCCATCAAGGTCCCAATGATGATTGTGGCGCACACCTTCGCGTTGGATGAGCCGTAAATCTTTGCAGCGGGCGCCATGCCTTGCCTAACGGGGCAACGGGCTTGATGGCTGACGCCAGTTCTTGCTCTCCTGCCCGGCCCGCTAGATCTGTTGTAGCCATCTCCGTCTGCAGTTACTGACCGACCTGGAGTACCTATAGTGGTGATCGACCTCTCACCACATTTGCGCCGGGGTTCCCTCCAGAGAAACGGGAGGTGCAAGTTACGTATATGCGACTTCCGATCGACACTTTCCGATTGCCGAACGGGCTGTTTGTCACCCTCTCCGAGGACCACACGGCTCCGCTAGTTGCAGTGAACCTCTGGTACCACGTGGGGTCCGCGAACGAACGAATGGGGCGAACAGGATTCGCGCACCTGTTTGAGCACATGCTCTTCCAAGGCTCGGCGAACGTCGCCGCGAACGAGCATTTCGAGTTGGTTCAACGAGCGGGCGGTACTCTGAACGGGTCGACCTGGCTCGACCGCACCAACTACTTCGAGACAGTTCCCTCGAATCAGCTTGCACTCGCATTGTGGCTGGAGGCCGACCGAATGGGTCACCTGCTGCCCGCGATGACACAGCAGAAGCTCGACACGCAGCGCGACGTCGTGAAGAACGAACGACGCTGGTCCGTCGACAATCAGCCGTATGGCACGTGGTGGGAAAAGCTCCCGGCACTCGCGTTCCCACCTGATCATCCCTTCCATCATTCGCTGATCGGGTCGATGGAGGATCTGTCTGAGGCAAGCCTCGAAGACGTCGCTCAGTTCTTCGCGACTTATTACACACCCGACAACGCCGTCCTATCAATCGCTGGTGACTTCGAACCCGGCGAGGCACGGCGTCTCGTAGAGCAATACTTCGGTCCTATTCCACGTGGAACGAACCGACCACCGCTCGTGTCGATGGAGTTGCCACCAACGTTCGGTCAGTCGCGACGCGACGTGGTGCTGGATGCGGTGATGCTCCCACGGCTCTATCTGGCATTCCGATCGCCGGTGTTCGGCAGCGATGAGTACTATGCGGCGAGTGTAACCGGGGCAATCCTGGGCATGCGACGCGGCAGCCGGCTGCACCGCACGTTGGTGCGGGACCGTCAGATTGCGTCGGACGCGACCGCATTCACCTTCGACTTGCCGAAAGGAAGTGACCTTCTGGTGGTCGACGTAACCGCGCGACCAGGAATCGACGCAGAGGTTCTAGAACGAGAGGTCGCGAGCGAGATCGACACGCTACACGCAGGCGGCGTTGACTCGACCGAGGTCGAGCGTGCGGTCGCGCTCATTGAAACCGACTTCATCTCGTCGATGCAAGCCGCCGGCGATCGCGCTGATAAGCTCTCACTGTTTGCGACGTACTTCGGTGATCCGCGCCTGTTGAACGAGCAAGTCGATCGGTATCGGAGCGTTACGGCACAGGAGGTCAACGCGTTCGCTCGAAGTCGACTCGGTCAAGACAATCGTGCCAGCCTGCTGTACCTCCCGCGCGATGGTGACACAGAAGCTGCCGACGTCGCAAACCTCGCAGCCACTGGCGCATGACCACCGCCGACGTACTCAAGCGCCCAACGCCCGGTCCGAGCCGCGATTACCGGTTCCCGGCGTTCGAACGCCTAACGCTCACCAATGGCGTCCGCGTCGTCGTAGCGCCGGTATCGAAGCTGCCGATTGCAACTGTTGTGGCCATGGTCGATGCCGGTGCCGCAGCCGACCCGCGGGGGCAAGAAGGCGTTGCGTTGCTCACCGCCCGAGCGCTTGCAGAGGGCACGCAACGAAATGACGGTGCAGAACTCGCCGCGCGCTTCGAGCGACTCGGCACCGCCCTAGACGCGAGTGCGGACTGGGACAGCGCGACGCTCCGCATCACGGTTACATCGGAGCGGTTGCCAGCCGCGCTCGGGCTCCTCGCCGAGGTAATTCGGGTGCCGAGTTTTCCCGAACGGGAAGTCGAGCGCCTCCGGCAGGAACGGCTCGCCGAGCTGCTACAGCAGCGTGCCGAGCCGCGCGGGCTCGCGGACGATATGTTCGGGAAGTTCGCGTACGCACCGGAGTCGCGTTATGCGTTACCGGATGGCGGCCTCGAGTCAACCGTGGACACGCTCAGCCACGACGTGGTTCGCGCGTTCTACGGTGCGCGCTACTCACCGACCAGTACGACGGTGATCGTTGTCGGTGACGTCACCGTGGACCGTGCGCGGCAAATCGTGACCGACGCATTCGGTTCCTGGGCAGGTGGCGACGTCAGGCAGGTCACCGTCTCTGACGAAGCCGCGACGACTGCTCGGCTCGTTCACGTCGTTGGCAAGGCCGATGCTCCACAATCCGAGATCCGCGTCGGCCACGTCGGCGTCCCTCGGCTGCATCCGGACTACTTCTCGATCGTGGTGATGAATGCGATTCTGGGCGGTCTCTTTTCGTCTCGGATCAATCTCAACCTCAGGGAGGCGCACGCGTACACGTACGGCGCGTTCTCGTCATTCGATTGGCGGAAAGCCGCAGGACCCTTCACGGTT
>Ga0207691_10002877_pt1 | contig 16777 bp, 12 predicted proteins | sample KBSM13metaG_FD_184327 | JGI IMG/M metagenome (GOLD analysis project Ga0207691, IMG submission 184327) | Miscanthus rhizosphere microbial communities from Kellogg Biological Station, Michigan, USA - KBS M1-3 metaG (SPAdes) (version 2) | ecosystem: Host-associated > Plants > Roots > Rhizosphere >... | reverse complement strand
TGGGCCAGGTTGCGGGCGCGCAGGTTCAGCACCACGAGATCGCTCCCCGGTACCAGTTGCTCCAGCGCGTCACGTGACGCCGCGCTGAAACCGGCGCGTCCCTTCCAGGCCCGCGGCTCCGCGAAAGCCAGCACGACGCGGCTACCTCCAGCGCCCTGTCGAATGCCCAGGGCATTGAGCGTCGTGGCCACCGTATCGCTTGGCACCGGGGCGTAGGGACCACCCAGGTCGTCATCGACGGTCAGCAACTCGATCGGCGCACGGAGTGGTGTGCGACGCGCACGGGTGATCCCGGCCGCCAGCAATGCATCGGCGAGCGCAGGCGCACCGTCGAACGGCGCCCGGCCCAGCGGTGGCGGCGGCGCTTCGGCGACACGCAGGGCCCGGGCATAGCGACGTTCCGCCTCCTCGACTCGCGACGCCAGGAGCTGACCGGACGCGAGTGCGGTTTCCAGTGCCGCCGCAATGGCCGGAGTGTCCTGGGGATAGAGAATGATGTCCACGCCGGCGGCCAGTGCCGCCACGGCCGCTTCGGCCTCGGAGCGCCCGGCAAGCGCCGCTTCCATGATCAGCGCATCGCTCACGACGAGTCCGTCAAAGCCGCTCGCCCGCAGCGCACCGATGATCGTGCCGGAAAGGGTGGCCGGAACGCCGGCCGGATCGAGTGCCGGATAGGCCACATGTGCCGTCATGAGCGAGGCGACGCCGGCTTCGATGGCGGCGCGGAAAGGGACCTGGTCCACCGCGAGCTGCTCCCGCGTTGCCGACACCACCGGCAGCGTGATGTGTGAATCGGTGGTCGTCCGCGCATGCCCCGGGTAGTGCTTGGCACACGCGAGGGCACCGGCGCCCTGGCAGCCCTCGATCCATGCCGCCACATGTCGCGCCGCGAGCTCGGGCTCGGCCGCGAAGGCGCGCGTCTGGATGATCGGGTTGTCAGGCAGGAGATCGAGATCCGCAACCGGTGCAAAGACCCAGTTGATGCCGACACCGCGCGCTTCATGCGCCGTGACGGCGCCGGCCCAGCGCGTCACCTCGAGGCGATCGAGTGCGGTCAGGGCACGCGGCGGCGGGAACTGCGTAAGCCCATCGAACTGCTGGCCCGCGCCCCGTTCCAGGTCGGCGGCGAGGAGCAGTGGGCTTCCGGCCTCACGTCGCAGTCGCTGGGTGAGTGCGAGGACCGACTCGGCCGGTCCGCCAAAAATGATGAACCCGCCCACACCGAGCGCCAGCGCCTGGCCGATGGCTTCCCGTTCATGATCGAAACCGGTGTCGTCCCGCCAGCGGATCGCGGGGAAAATGAGGCGCGAAACCGTCATCCTGGCGTGATGCTCCCCAGGACCCGCGCGCCGCGCGCACCGGTACACGAAGGAAGGTTGGCCGGCTGGCCGTGGAGCGTGAGATATCCGAGCAGCGCGAAAGCGACCGCTTCCTTCGCGTCTCCGTTGAAAAAGAGATCGTCGAACCGCCGCAGGCGACGGCCCTGCTGAGCGAGCGCTTCCTCGAGTGACTTGAAGAGCACGGGATGCCGTGCGCCGCCCCCGGAGACAACGACCTCGGGAGCGCCCGCGACCCAGTCATGGATTGCGCCGGCAATCGACCGCACGGTGACAGCAACCGCCGTCGCCACGCCATCGGCACCGGGCACACGGCGATGGATCTCGAGTGCCATGGCATCCCCGAAGTGCTCCCGCCCCGTGCTGCGCGGTGGCGGCTGGCGGAAGTACCCGTCGGCCAGGAGGCGTGCGAGCTCAGCCTCGTTCACGGTACCTTGCGCGGCGAGTGCGCCGTCGCGGTCATAGGGAAGCGCCGGATCCACGAGCCGGGCCACGGCATCGACCAGCACCATGCCAGGTCCCGTGTCGAACGCGAGCGCGCCCTCGTCGATTGCGCGACGCCCGACATAGGTGACGTTGGCCATGCCGCCGATGTTGAGCAGTACCCGCGGGCCATCGGTGGCGCCGAAGAGCAGCACGTCCGCAGCGGGCACGAGCGGCGCACCCTGCCCTCCCGCGGCGACGTCGCGTGAACGGAAGTTGTTCACGACGGGGCGACCGAACCGTTCCGCGAGGACGGCCGGTTCACCCAGCTGCCAGCTCACCAGCGGCGGCTCATGCCACACCGTCTGCCCATGCAGTGCGATGAAATCGACGGCGGACGCGGGCGCGTGTGCCGTGAGGAGCAGCTGCTCGACTGCGTCGGCCGCCCACTCGCCTATGGCGGCGTGCAGCCGGGCCAGCTCGGCCGCATTCGCCCCATCGAGCCCGCGCTGGAGCAAGGCACGCTCGGCAGCACTGTACGGGCGGGTCACGAAGGCGATGAGATCGGCGTGGGTCGGTCCGGTGAACCGGACCAGGGCCGCGTCCATGCCGTCGAGCGACGTGCCCGACATGAGACCGATGCCGATGGCGGGGCGCTCCGTCATGGCACCACCGGCGGCGGATCACCCACCACCGCGCGGAGGCGGCCCGCGTGCGCCGCCAGCAGCGCCTCGGCCTCCTCCCGCCCGATACCGCGCCGCGCCATCACGATGGCGGTCTTGACCCGGCCATCGGCGCGCTCGAGGACCTCGGCCGCTGCTTCCCGTGCGAGTCCGGTCGTTTCCATCACGATGCGATGACTCCTGTCTTCGAGCTTCGCGTTCGACGCGCGAAGGTCGACCATGAGGTTGCCGTACGTCTTGCCGAGCCGGATCATCGCCCCGGTCGTGATGGTGTTCAGCACCAGCTTGGTCGCCGTGCCAGCCTTCATGCGGGTCGAGCCGGTGACGACCTCGGGTCCGACAAGCACGACGACGCAGACATCACAGGTTTTGCGGAGAAGCGCGGGCGGCTCAGCGCAAGCTACGAGACCGGTGCGGGCCCCCAGCGCCTGGGCCCGGCCCAGGGCAGCACGCACATAGGGCGTGGTACCGCTCGCCGCGATCCCGATGACCACGTCCTCCGCGCGGACGCGGTGATCATCCATCGCAGCAATGCCCGCATTCACGTCATCCTCCGCGCCTTCCACCGCCTTGATGAGTGCACGGGCTCCGCCGGCAATGATTCCCACCACCATCTCCGGTGGCGTACCGAACGTCGGAGGACATTCCGCGGCATCGAGCACCCCCAGGCGACCACTCGTCCCGGCGCCGACATACAGCAGCCGCCCGGCGCGGCGGAAGGCATCTTCCACCAGGTCCACGGCGCGCGCGATCGACTCCCGCTCGGCGGACACAGCGGCGGGCACCCCCGCGTCCTCCCCCGCGATGAGGTCGACCAGCTCGATTGCCGACGCCACATCGATATCGCGTGTGCTCGGGTTGCGACGCTCGGTGAGACGGGGATCGAGGAAGTGCTCGGACATGGGCTGGGGGTACGGGTGGGCAAGTGGCTGCGTGCGGCTAAATTAGACCCCGCCTGATGCCGCGGGCAACCATGGACCCAACTTCCATCGCCTGAGAGCTCCGTGACTCGATCGCGCGCCGTCGCCCTGTCGCTTCTCCTTGCCGCCTGCACGCCGTCCCCGTCCACCGCGCCGGCGCCGGCTGGCCAGGCCCCTTCCGGGCCCTTCCCCGACACCTGGACGTATCCGGAGCATACGCGCTCCGAGCGTGGCCCCCATGCAATGGTCGCTTCGGGGAATGACATTGCCAGTGCAGCGGGACGGGAAGTGCTGCGGCGCGGTGGTAACGCCGTCGATGCGGCCGCTGCTGTCGGCTTTGCCATGGCGGTGGTCGACCCCGAGGCAGGAAACCTGGGAGGCGGGGGATTCATGATGATCCGCCTCGCCGGCGGCGCCGTCTACTTCCTCGACTACCGCGAGCAGGCACCGCTGGCCGCCACCCGGGACATGTACCTCGATGCCGACGGGAAGGCCACAGACAAGAGCCAGATCGGCTACCTCGCGCCGGCCACGCCTGGCACGGTGATGGGTCTGGTGGAGGCGCAGCGCCGCTTTGGATTGCTCCCGTTCGCCGAGGTGATCAACCCGGCGATCAGCCTGGCCCGGAATGGCTTCGTGCTCGACTCGATCCGCAGCGCTCGCATCCGCAATGACAGTACGAAGCTGGCAAGGTTCCCCGCCTCGGCGGCGATCTACCTGCCCGGCGGCCAGGTGCCGGCCGCCGGCAGCGTTCTCGTGCAGCCGGATCTCGCGCGCACGCTCGAGGCCATCCGCGACCACGGCGCCGACGGCTTCTACAAGGGGTGGGTCGCCGATTCCCTGGTGGAGGACATGACACGCAACGGCGGGCTTATCCGCCAGGCGGACCTCGACGCGTACCAGGTGTACTGGCGCGACCCGATCAGGCTGCAGTACCGCGGGTACACGATCTTCGCGGCGCCTCCACCATCGTCGGCCGGGCTCACGATGGGCGTAGTCCTGAACGTTTTCAGCACCTGGCCCAGGCTGCCGCCGTTCGGGAGCGCGGCACTCCTCCAGATCCAGATCGAGACGATGCGGCGTGGGTTCGTCCTCCGGAACGCGGCGATCGGCGACCCCGGCTTCGTCACGGTCCCCGTAGAGTGGCTCCTCTCGACCGCACTGGCCGATTCACTGCGGAAGACGATGACGCCCGGTCACGCCACGCCCACGCTGGCAGCGCAGACGGGCGCGGGTACCGGCTCGACGACACACTTCTCGGTGGCCGACGCCGCCGGCAACGCTGTCTCCAATACCTACACGCTGAACGATCTCTACGGCTGTGGCGTGACCGTGCCCGGGACGGGCGTGCTGCTCAACGACATCATGGACGACTTCACCGTGGCCCCGGGCCGGGCCAACAGCTGGGGACTGATCCAGGGTGACGTCAACGCAATCGCGCCGCTCAAGCGCCCGTTGTCGAGCATGTCGCCCACGATCGTCCTGGGACCCGACAGCACGCTCCGGCTGATCGTCGGGTCACGCGGCGGGGCCACGATCATCACCCAGGTGCTGCAGGTGATCAGCAACGTCATCGATCACGGCATGGGGCTGGTGGATGCGGTCGCGGCACCACGCATCCATCACCAGGCGCTGCCTGATGTCGCACGCGTCGATCGTGGCGGCTACCGGCCGGAGGTGCTCGATTCGCTGCGGGCGATGGGATATGAGCTGCGTGAAGCGCAGCCGGGCGGAGACGTCGAGGCGGTCGAACCGGTGGAGGGAGGCTGGCTCGGGGTGAGCGATCCGCGTTCCGGGGGAGGGACGGCGGGCTACTGAACCGTCCCCCGGCTGCTGTCAGGCTATCGGACGAACGGCTCGTTGAGCGAGATGGTGATCGGCGTCCCGGGAGCGACGAAGATGTCATTGTCCTTCGTCTGGCTCATCCGCTGGGCGCCCACCGCTCCGCCCACCACACCGCCGATCACTGCACCGGTGCCCTTCCCGATGAGCCCACCGACAATCGCGCCGGCGCCGGCACCACCGGCGACCTTCGCGGCATCACCCAATGAACTGCCGCGATGCTTGTACGTGAACGCAGGCGTGCTCACCGTGCCGACGAGGGGATACCTGGTCCCGTCGATGGAGACGTTCTGGGTCGACATGCGAAGCGTTCCCTTGTCGTTCTTGTTCTCCGACCACTTGATCGCCTCGATGTTGAGCGTCACGATGGACCCGGCGGGGATGACCACATGTCCCGCCGCATCGCTCACGTCATTGGTGACGCGCACCTTCACCTTGTGGCCCGCACTGTCGAACGCCGACGAAATCGAATCGACGTTGGTGGTCGCGATCGAGGTCCCGTCCAGCAGCTCGCGCTTCGGAGCGGCGGCCGGAGCCGCAGGCCCGGATGCCGCCGCCGTGGCCGCCGGCTTGGGCTTTGGGGCAGCCGGCTTCGGTGCGGGCTTCGGTCCATCCCGGTAGACGACCACCGTTTCAGGAGCCACTGCCGGTGCCCCGGCGCTGTCGGCCGGCGGCGCCACGTCGGAAAGGCTTGCGCTGGTATCGACTGGTGCCAGCTGCAGGTCGCGGCCTGCCGAGTCGGCGGCCGCGATGTTCTTCTGGTCGCCCTTGCCGCAGGCCATCAGCAGGGCCAGCACGGTAGCGGAAAGGAATCGATGCTGTCTCACAGTGAATCTCCTGTCGGTACTTGCTGCTGGTCAGGGTTTCCCTGAAATTCTACATCGACATGCGTGAGTTGCGAAGTCTCCTGCCCTACATGCGGCGTTATCGCAGCACCTATCTCTTCGGGCTGCTGTTCGTGGTGATCTCCAACATCCTCACCACGCTTGGACCGCGCTTCCTTGAGCGGGCCATCGACGAACTGACCCGCAGCGCCCCGCTCCGCGCGGTCGCGTGGAGCATAGCGCTGATGGTATTCGTGGCCGTGGTGGGCGGTGCGGCGCGGTACGGCATGCGCGAATGCCTCAACAGCGGCAGCCGGCGGGTCGAAACCGACATGCGCGATGACCTCTTCGGGCACCTGCTCCGCCAGGATGCGGGCTTCTACGATCGGCACCCCACCGGCGACATCATGGCCCGTGCCACCAACGACCTGACTGCGCTGCGCATGGTCGCCGGTCCGGCGCTGATGTACCTCGTCGACACCACCATGCGTGCCATGCTTGTCATACCCGCCATGGCCCATATCAGTGCACGGCTCACGCTGCTCGCCTTGCTCCCGATGGTCGCGATTCCGCTGGTCATGATATTTCTCGGGCGGATGATCCACAACCGCTCCCTTGCCATCCAGACATTCTTCGGGGTCATCACGTCGCACGTGCACGAGCACATCTCGGGCGTCCGGGTGGTTCGCGCCTACCGCCAGGAGCAGGCCGAGACCCGGACGTTCGTGAATCTCAACGACGAATACCTGAGCCGGAACCTCTCGCTCGCGTACGCGCAGGGCGCCTTCCACCCGCTCCTCGCGCTCTTCGGCGGTCTCGGCACCGTGGTGGTACTGCTGCTTGGCGGGCAACTCGTGATCAACGGCACCGTCACCGCGGGGGCCTTTGTTGCGTTCGGCGTGTACCTGGCGATGCTGGTGTGGCCGCTGATTGCACTCGGATGGGCGGTGAACCTCGTGCAACGCGCCACGGCCGCCATGCAGCGCATCGGCGAGATCATGCGGGAGAGGCCGGTCATTACCTCACCACAGCATCCTGCCGTGCTTCCCCCGTCGGCGGGCGCGCGGAGCGTCACGTTCGAGAACGTCTGGTTCCGGTATCCCGCAGCGCACGATCGCGGATTCGCCCTGTCCGACGTGTCTTTTCACGTGGCCGCAGGGCGCTCGCTGGCGATCGTCGGGGCCACGGGAGCCGGCAAGTCAACTGTGGCGGAACTGGTGTCACGTGCGTACGACCCGGCGCGTGGGCGGGTCCTCATCGACGGCGTTGCCATCGACCGGCTCGCCCTGCCCGAACTGCGCGGCGCCATCGGCATCGTGCCGCAGGAAACCTTCCTCTTCAGCGACACCCTGCGGAACAACGTCCTGCTTGGCGCTCCGGACGACGGTCGCCTCGAGCGGGTCGCGGAGGTGTCGCAGCTGGCAGCAGCGATTCCCGAGCTTCCGCGCGGGTATGACACCATGCTGGGCGAGCGAGGCATCAATCTCTCCGGGGGACAGAAGCAGCGCGCCGCCATCGCGCGCGCGCTGGCGCAGGATCCACCCATCTTCGTGCTGGATGACGCGTTGAGTGCGGTGGATGCGCATACGGAGGCGAAGATCCTGCAGGCCCTTCGAGGCGCGCTGGAGGGGCGTACGACCATCATCATCTCCCATCGCCTGGCGGCGGTGCGTGATGCCGACGAGATCATCGTCCTGGAGGAGGGCCGGGTGGTCGAGCGCGGCACCCATCCGGTGCTCATTGCCGCGCGGGGCCGGTACTGGGAATTGCTGAAGCGGCAGGAAGTGGAAGAGGAACTCGAGCTCACGGCATGAGGCCGGGCTCTGTGCTACTCGGTGACGGTAATGGTCCCCACAAAGGCCGGATTCGTGGCCGGCGGGTGCAGTGAGCAGTGGAAGCCGTAGACGCCGGGGGTATTCAGGATGGTCGAGAACGACGTTCCCGCGGCATGGAGGCTGCGGGCATAGGGGTTCGGCGGCGGCGTAACGGGAGGGGGCGTGCCGGGTGGCGGCGTGCCACCGCCGCCTGTTGCCGGAGCCGCGATGCTGCCACTGTCCCACACGCCGTCGTCACTTGTTGACGTATGGGCCGAGGGACCGCGATTGACCCACTCGATCGTCGTACCGGCACGCACCGTCACGGCAGCGGGCGAATAATAGAAGTCGTGGATGTCGATCGTGGTGATCTGGTTCTGGCTCATCGCCACCGGCTCACCGCCACTGCAACCGGCAAGCACCACGACACAAAGAAACACGAGTGCACGTTGACGCATGGCCCCTCCGCGCCGCCTGGCTGGGCACAGGTAACACTCCACCCTATGACATGGGCCCTGGACGCGCAATGCACCGAGTCCGCTCTGTTGCAGGGCGTGACGTTGTTACTAGATGCGGCTTTTCAGGAAGGCGGGCGTGAGGGCCTGGAGCCAGCCCGCGAGCCGGGTGAACTCCCCCGACACCATGAGTACACCGACCGCAATCAGCAGGATGCCGCTGATCCGCATCACCCAGGGCAGGTACTTCCGGAAACGCTGGAACCAGTCGAGGAATGACTCGACTGCCAGGGCGGCGAGCAGGAAAGGCACCGCGAGCCCCGCCGAGTAGGCTCCCAGCAACAGCATGCCCTTCCCCACGTCCTGTTCCACCGTTGCGAGGCTCAGGATGGCCCCGAGTATCGGGCCGATGCATGGCGTCCATCCCGCGCCGAATGCCATCCCGACCAGCACCGAGCCGAGAAATCCCACCGGCTTGTCCTGCAGCTGCACGCGGCGTTCCATCTGCAGCGCGTTCAGCTTCAGCACGCCGAGGCAGTAGAGACCGAACGCGATGATGAGCAGTCCGCCGGCACGCGTGAGCCACACCTGGTAGAAGCGCAGGGCCCGTCCCAGTGCCGTGGCGCTGGCGCCGAGGAGGACGAAGATGAGCGAGAATCCGAGGACGAAGCAGAAGGCGTGCAGGATGGCGATGCGGCGCCGCGCGCCGAGCTCAGGCAGTGACATGCCCGTGAGGAAGCCTACGTAGCTCGGCACCAGCGGCAGCACGCAGGGCGAGAGGAAACTCAGCAGCCCCGCCGCGAACGCCACGAACAGCCCGAGTCCCGCCGTCTCACTCATCCGAGCAGGCCGCCGAGGTCACGCTGCCGGCACTCCCGGCAGAGGCCGTAGATCTCGATGCGATGACGCTGGTGCTGGAAGTGGAACTCGTCGGCGATGACGGGCAGCATGCGCTCGAGGCGGTCGTTCTGGAATTCCTGGACGGCGCCGCATCGCAGGCACACGAGGTGCTCGTGCTGCTGTGATGACGCCACCGGTTCGTAACGCCGGAACCCCTCACCGAAATCGTGGGTGCGGAGGAGGCCGCTCTCGACGAGCGTATCCAGTGTGCGGTAGACGGTGGCCGTGCCGACCCGTGCGCCCACCTGCTTGAGCCGGCGCTCGATGGCCTCGACCGAGAGGTGCTCATCGGACTCGAAGAGCACCCGTGCAATCAGGGTACGCTGCGGCGTGACGGGAAGGCGATGGTCGCGCAGGTGCCGGTGAAAACGTTCGAGGAGGCCGGCCGCCTCCTCACGACTGAGATGCGCCATCGAGTGCCGCTTCGCGCCACTGGTCGACGGGCACGGGCATCGGCGCGTCGTCCTCCCCCAGCCGGCGGCGCACGCTCACGAGCAGCTCCTCGAGCGCCTCCACCGGCCCACTCCCCACTTCCTCGAGCGAGTGCTCGAACGTCCCCCGCTCCCGCCCGCGGATCGTGAGCGCGTAGCGTGCGGTCCAGATGCGCCGCCGGTCGGCGTCGCGGAGCGCGAGAATCGCGGTGCCCAGCTCGCGGCGCTCCAGCCGGATCGGCTGGAACTGCCAGATGCCCTCCACCTCATCGACCGGAAGGACCGCGAGCGCCGCCTCGGCGAGACGGGCCCAGCCGCCGCGCCAGGCCATGCGACCGGGTGCGGTCATGCTGCGGCCCTCGCCTGCTCGACGTAGAAGCGCAGCACGTGCATGAAATCCTGGGCATTGGTGACGACGCCGAACGCCTGGTGCGTGCCGCGGTCCTTCAGTTTGTTCACCACGAACTCGGTCTGGTCGACACAGATGGTCATGAGGGGTTCGGGCGGACCACGACGCGTGTGGAATGCCGGCAGCATGTTGCCAACGGCGATGGCGTGCAGCGCCGTGGCAATGAAAACCGCACCAGTGGCAAGCACCGTGTGCTCCCGCATCGCTTCCTGGGCCAGCAGCGTGTCGCTGTAGACCCCCGGCAGCGGACCGTCGTCCCGGATCGAGCCGGCCAGCACGTAGGGCACCCCGCTCGACTCCAGCGTGTGCATGATGCCCGTCTTCACGAGGCCGGACTTCACCGCGTCGGCGATCGACCCCGCCGCCCGTACCCGGTTGATGGCGCGCATGTGCAGCCCGTGGCCGCCCTCCGTCGGCACACCGGTGTTGCTCATGCCCAGCGTCGTGCCGAAGATGGCCGCTTCCATGTCATGCACGGCCACGGCATTCCCGAGCAGCGCCGCCTGCACGTAGCCGTTCCGGATGAACCACTCGAAGTCGGATCGTGCGCGGGAGTGCACCAGCGCCGGCCCGGCCACCCACAGCACATACCCGCCGGCCCGCCGCTCCTTCTCCAGCTGGAACGCGAGTTCCTCGTAGTTCACCGGCTTCTCCCGGCTCACCTCGGTGCCCATGAACTGGAACTCGTTGGCCGAGTGCGCACCGCCAAGGAAACCCACGGTGTGCACCACGATGCCCTCGGTGCCATCCTCGGCCTCACCGACGGCCACGAGGTCTCCCTTCCGCAGGCGACGGGGCTCGATGGTTTCGAGACCGTCCGCCCGCCGCACGATCACGCAATCCATGCGTGGCCGCACCGGCATCTGCCAGCGGCCGCCGACGTTGACGTAAGTGGGGAGGTTGGACGTCGAGAAGAAGCCCTCGGGGAGCACCCCGTCGGCCGGCAATGCGACGAACCGGGCCTCAGGCGCCCCGGCAAACGGTGCCTGGGTGAAGTCCGGATCGGTGTACGGGGACTTGGTCATGTGGGGCGGAAGGTAGGACATCGACACCGGGGATTCAAGCAAGGCAATCGAGTAGATTCCTCCCCCAAGTCAGGCCTCAAACCACGAACCAGAGATCGTTCAATGCTGATCGGACGCACCATCCGGGCGAGCATGCTCCTCGCATCCCTCGCGCTGGCCCTGCATGCCTCACGCGCCGCGGCCCAGGAGCCCGTCAAGCCGGCCCCGCCCGATTCCGCCGTCCGCGACTCGGTGCAGCTGCTGGAGGAGATCACGGTCACGGTGACCCGCACGCCCGAGACATTGAGCCGCGTGCCACAGGCCATCGGCGTCGTGGGCGAGCGGGACATCACGCGCGCACAGCCCACGCTCACGGCCGACGAGGCCCTGAACAACGTGCCGGGCGTCTACGTCCAGAACCGGTCCCAGTATTCGCAGGGGCAGCGGATCGAGATTCGCGGGGCGGGCGCACGCGCGCAGTTCGGGGCGCGTGGTGTCAAGATCCTTCTGGACGGCATCCCCCAGACGCTGCCCGACGGGCAGAGCCAGCTGACCAACGTCGACTACGGCGCCCTCGACAAGATCGAGGTCCTGCGCGGCCCTGCGTCGAGCCTCTACGGCAACGCTTCAGGTGGCGTCGTCTCGCTGCACACCCAGTCGGCAGGACCGGAGCTGTTCTCACAGACGGTCCGCTACCAGCTCGGCTCGTACGACATGGACAAGTGGCAGGCCATCACGATGGCCCGGGCCGGCAACTTCAGTGGCATCCTCTCCCTGTCCCGCTTCACCTGGGAAGGCTTCCGGCAGAACAGCGCGGCCGACATCGGCATCTACAACCTCGGCGTGACCTGGACACCGACGAAGACGAGCGCCCTCGACCTGCGCGTACTGATCGCCAACGACCCGCTCGCGCAGAACCCCGGCGCCCTCACCTATGCCGAGTACAACGTCGATCCCGACTCCGCTGCGGCGGCCAACATCCGTCGCGGTGCCTCGAACGACATCAAGCAGCAGCAGGTATCGCTCACCTACCAGAATCGCTTCGCCAGTCACGATGCGTCGATCAACGTCTCGGCGTTTGCGCTCTGGCGGCAGGTGCAGAACCCGCTCGCGACTGCGCCACCGGGTGACCAGGGCCCGGCGGCGCCGATCGCCGGCATCTATGTGCAGATCGACCGCGAGGCGGCTGGCGCGCGCGCCTCAGGGGGCTACCGTCCCGGCAGCAGCTGGCGCTCGCCACTCCTGACGGCTGGCATCGACTTCCAGCGCCTGCACGACGATCGCCAGAACTTCCGGTCGCTGTCGGGCCAGCCCACCGACAGCGTGCTGCTCGACCAGGTCGAGACCGTCACCGAGGTCGGTCCATTCATCCAGGCGCACTGGACCCCGAATGAGCGGATTACCATCGACGGCGGCGTGCGCTACGACTGGGTGACGTTCGATGTGCAGGACCTCAAGACCGACGATGGCGACGCCAGTGGCAGCCTGCCGCAGGACGCCCCGAGCGGCACCGCCGGGATCAGCTATTTCGTGACCTCGGGCCTGACGCCCTACCTCAACATCGCATCCGCCTTCGAGACCCCGACGACCACCGAGCTGGCGAACCGGCCCGATGGCGCCGGCGGTTTCAACGATGCGATCCAGCCCCAGCGCACGCTCAGCGCCGAGCTCGGCGCCCGCGGCGCCATCACCGGCTGGTTTACCTACTCGGTGTCGGGGTTCGTGAGCCGCGTGAAGGATGCCATCGTGCCGTACCGTGATGTCGGCGGGCGGGTGTACTACACCAACGCGGGCAGGATCGAGAACAATGGCTTCGAGCTTGGCCTCACCGCCGCGCCGATCCCGCAGTTCAGCGCGAACGTCTCGTTCACCTACGCGAACTACACCTTCACCGACTACGTGGTGCTCAACGGCACCTCCGCCGACACGCTCAATGGCAACCGCGTGCCCGGCGTGCCGCGATTCTTCACGCGCATCGGGCTTCGCTCGCAGCCCGGCTATGGCATCGTGGTGGACATCGACCAGACGCTTTCTTCGTCGCTCACCGCCGACGACCAGAACACGATCTGGGTGGAAAACTGGGGAGCGGGCGTCACCAACCTTCGGGTCAGCTGGTCCAAGCAGTGGCGCGACTTCTCGTTCCTGCCCTATGTCGGCCTCGCGAACCTCTTCGACCGGAAGTACATCGGTGCCGTGACCGTCAACGGCTTCGGCGGCCGCGTGCTCGAGCCGTCGGCCCGCCAGAACTTCTACATCGGGGCGGAGATCGGCTTCAAGACGCGGCCCTAGAGGAGCGTCACCGGGTCGCGGTCGATCGTGACCCGTACCTGGCGGGACTTCGGCAGGCGGCGCGCGGCGTAGCGCACCACCTGCCCGATGGCACGTGATGGACCCTTGAGCATCACGTGCCACCGCCACCGGTCCTTGAGCCGCGCCAGCGGACAGGGCGCCGGGCCCAGGACCGCGATGGGCAGTTCACGCTGCTGCACCAGCCGCACGCACCACGCCGCCACCGCCTCGGCGGCCTCCGCCGTCGCCAGTTCCTCCGCCGACGACACCACCAAGTTCACCAGGCTGACGAACGGCGGATACGCCGGCGAACGGCGGAGTTCGAGCTCCGCTTCGGCGAAGCCATCGGTGTCGTGCGCCGCCGCGAAGATGAGGGCGTGGTGCCCCGGCGAGCGCGTCTGTACGATGACCCGGCCACCACGCGGGCCGCGACCGGCGCGGCCGGCGACCTGGGCCAGTAGCTGGAAGGTGCGCTCGGCCGCCCGGAAGTCGGGGAGATGCAGGGCGGTGTCGGCGTCCACCACGCCCACCAGCGTCACCCGTGGGAAATCCAGCCCCTTCGCGATCATCTGGGTCCCGAGCAGGATATCCACGTCGCCGCTGTCCACGGCCGCGAGTATGCGCTGGTGCGCTCCCTTGCCGCCGGTGGTGTCGAGGTCCATGCGTGCCACTCGCGCCGCGGGATAGCGCTCCGCCACCAGCCGCTCGAGCTGCTGCGTACCGACGCCGCGCCCAACGTGCACCGCGCCCCCGCACTGGGCACAGCGGGAGGGCACCGGCTCGCGGTGATCGCAGTAATGACAGCGCAGCCCCTCGGGTGCGCGATGCACCGTGAGCGCGATGCTGCAGTTCGGGCACCCCGCCACCGCGGCGCAGGACTGGCACTGCAGGAACGATGCATAGCCGCGCCGGTTGAGCAGCAGGAGCGCCTGCTCCCCGTTGGCGAGCGCGGCGCCAAGGGCGGCATCGAGTGACTCCGACCATGGTACCGGGGCCGCCTCGAGCACGAGCGGGGCGTTGCGCACGTCCACGAGCTCTACCGGGGGCATCGGCCGCTGCTCGATGCGATCGGGCAGGCGAAGCAGCCGGAGCCCCTTCCCCGCCTGTGCCTGCGACTCCAGCGACGGCGTGGCGCTGCCGAACACCACCCGCGCCTGCTCCAGCCGCGCTCGCACCATCGCGACGTCGCGGGCATGGTACCGCGGCGCCTCGCCGTTCTTGTAGCTCGTCTCGTGTTCCTCGTCGATGACGACCAGGCCGAGATCGCGCACGGGGGCGAAGATCGCCGACCGGGCCCCAACGGCCACGCGGCGCTCACCGCGGCGCAGCAGACGCCAGGCATCCGCGCGCTCGCCGTCGGACAGGCCGCTGTGCAGTACCGCGATCTGGTCACCGAAGACGCCCCGGAAGCGGCTCACGGTCTGCGGCGTGAGCGCGATCTCGGGGACGAGGACGATGGCGCCGCGCCCGTCGGCCAGGGCGTGCTGCACTGACTCGAGATACACGAAGGTCTTGCCGCTCCCCGTAACCCCCTGCAGCAGCGCCGCCTCACCGGCGGCGAGGGCATCGATGGCAGCGATGGCCACCTGCTGTCCGGGGGTGGGCAGTGCCGGCGGTGGTGTGCCGCCGACGCCCGCGAAGGGGTCACGGATCCGCTCTGCCTCCCCCACCCGCGCGAGGCCGCGGTCCACGAGACCCTTCATGACGGCGTCACTGATTGCCTCGCGCTCCCGCAGTTCCTTCACCGCGGCGGTGCCGCCCAGCGTCTCGAGCAGCTCGAGGAGCTGGCGCTGCTTCGGGCTCCGGCGGAACAGTGCATCGCGCTCGAGCAGGCCCGGCACATGATCCGCGAGCACGAGCAGCCGCTCACTCACCCGTTTCTCGCCGGTGTCGGGCGGAACGATGTCCAGATCGAGTGCACCGCGGTCCACGAGGCGCCACACCGTTTCCCACACCGGCTTGCCGAGGGCCCGTGCCGCGGCCCCGACGGTGCCGCCACCCACCCGCGGAGCCAGCCACCGCACCAGCTCGCCGGCGACTGCCCCCTCCGCCAGTGTCGCGTCGAGCAGTCGCATCACGACCTTCGATTCGCCCCACATCGCCGCCGGGAGCGCCGCCCGAAGTGCCAGGCCCAGTGGCGCACCGTAGTAACCGGCGACCCACTCGGCGGTCGCGAGCAGCGGAGCGGTGAGCAGTGGTTCACGGTCGGGGACGGCGAGCAGGTCGAGCGCGCGAACCGGCGGCGGTTCGGCCTCGAGCCCGACGACGACGCCGATCAGTTCCCGTCCGCGGACGGGAACCACGGCACGCATGCCCGGCTCGACCGAGCCGCGCAGCGGCTCGGGAATGCGATAGAGGTATCCGTTGTGAAGCGGGAGGGGAAGCGCGACGCGGGCGTACGCGTCCGTCATCGCCGCGTGACGCCGAGCCCCGGACCAGTGGGAAGCGTGAGCTGGCCGCCGTCGATGCTGGCACCCTTGAATGGATCGTTGGAAAGGAGCGCGGCACCATCGAGGTCGACGATATCCACCAGTGGCGCCAGGTGCGCGGCCGCGGTGATCGCGATCGAGCTCTCGATCATGCAGCCCAGCATGACCTGCAGGTGATGGGTACGTGCCACCGCCACCATGCGAATCGCCTCGCGGAGGCTGCCGCACTTGGCGAGCTTGATGTTGATGCCATCCACCCTGCCCACCAGCGCCGGGATGTCGGCGGCGGTCTTGCAGCTCTCGTCCGCGATGATCGGCATGTTGGCGCGGGCGCGAATGAGCGTGAAGCCATCGAGGTCCGTATGCGCCACGGGCTGTTCCAGCACCGTAACGCCGAACTCCTCGAGCACGGGGAGCATCGCGATCGCCTGCCGCGCGGTCCAGGCGCAGTTGGCGTCCACGCGGATCTCACGGTCCGTCACCTCGCGCAGTGCCCGGAGGATCTCCTCGTCGCGGTCCGTCCCCAGCTTCACCTTGAGGATCGGGTAGGCCGCCGCCTCTCGCACCTTCGCCTGCATCTTCTCGCTGGTGTCGATGCCGATCGTGAAGGTCGACTGCGGCGCGCGCGCGGCGTCGAGGCCCCAGAACCGGTGCAGCGGAACGCCTGCGCGCTGGGCCGCGAGGTCGTGCAGCGCGGTGGAGAGGGCCACCCGGGCCGCCGGGTTGAGCCGCATGGCCAATTCCCAGTTGCGCTCGGCGTCCTCGAGGTCGAACGCATTCGCCGGCAGGTGCGTCGCGTAGACGTCGAGCGCCGCAAGTACGGTCTCGGCCGTCTCGCCGTAGAACTTGGTCGCCGCGGCCTCGCCCCATCCCTCCCGGCCGTCGGCATCGGTGAGCCGTACCCAGACGGTGCGATAGTCGCTCTGGCCGCCGCGCGCGATGATGAACGGGTGACGGGTGCGGAGTTCGAGAATCTCGGCGCTCAGGCGGAGCGATGCGCTCACGGGCGTGCCTCGG
>Ga0207691_10002875_pt1 | contig 16780 bp, 15 predicted proteins | sample KBSM13metaG_FD_184327 | JGI IMG/M metagenome (GOLD analysis project Ga0207691, IMG submission 184327) | Miscanthus rhizosphere microbial communities from Kellogg Biological Station, Michigan, USA - KBS M1-3 metaG (SPAdes) (version 2) | ecosystem: Host-associated > Plants > Roots > Rhizosphere >... | reverse complement strand
AGCCGTCGGCGGCCGACAGCACGAACACGCTGTCCCATTCCTGGCCCTTCGCCGAATGGATCGTCGACAGGATCAGGTAGTCCTCGTCCAGGTGCGGGGCGGCCGCCTCGGCGCCGGTGCCGGCGGGCGGATCCAGCGTCAGGTCCGAGAGAAACCGTTCGCGCGACGGCGCCGCCGCCGCCAGCTGTTCCAGCTGTTCGAGATCGGCCAGGCGCGTGCGCGCGTTGTCGTAGATGCGCGCCACGTGCGGCTCGTACCACCGGCGCACCAATCCCATGTGGGCCGCCCAGGGCGCGGCGGCGCCGCACAGATGCGCGAACAGCTCGGCGAACGCCGGCCAGTCCCCGCGCGCGGCCGCCGGCGGATCGAAGCTGGTCAGCGCGGGCGGCAGCGCGAAGCGCGCGCCGGCCAGGTGGCGCACCAGCGCGTCGGCCAGGCGCGGCCCCATCCCCGGCAGCAGCTGCGCGACGCGGAAGCCGGCCAGGCTGTCGCGCGGGTTCTCGGCCCAGCGCAGGCAGGCGAGGGCGTCCTTCACGTGCGCGGCCTCGAGAAAGCGCAGGCCGCCGAACTTCACGAAGGGGATGTTGCGCCGGCCGAGCTCGACCTCCAGCGCGTCGCTGTGATGCGCGGCGCGGAACAGCACCGCCTGCTGGCGCAGCGGCACGCCCGCCTCTCGCCGTTCCAGAATGCGTTCGACGACGTAGCGGACCTGGTCCATCTCGTCGGCGACCGTCGCCAGGACGGGGCGTTCGCCGCCGGCGCGCGTCGCGGACAGGTTCTTGTCGTAGCGCTCGGCCGCCAGCGCGATGACCGCGTTGGCGGCGTCGAGGATCGGCGCTGTCGATCGGTAGTTCTGTTCGATCGTCACGACCGCGGCCGGCGGGTCGTACTGGCGCGGGAACCCCAGGATGTTGCCGACGCGCGCGGCCCGGAAGCTGTAGATCGCTTGCGCGTCGTCGCCCACGACCGTGATGCCGCGGCCGTCGGGCTTCATCGAGCGCAGGATGTCGGCCTGCAGCGTGTTCGTGTCCTGGTACTCGTCGACCAGCACGTGATCGAAGCGGGCGCCGATGCGCGCGGCCGCGGCCGCGTCGGTCATGAAGTGGAACCAGTAGAGCAACAGATCGTCGTAGTCCAGCACGGCGCGCGCCGCCTTCGCGTCGACGTAGGCAGCGAACAGCGCGCGCAGCGGTTCCTCCCATTCGAGGCACCAGGGGAAGCGCGCGCGCAGGCACTCGCGCAGCGGCTCCTGCGTGTTGACGACGCTGGAGTAGATCGACAGGCACGTCCCCTTGCGCGGAAAGCGGCGGTCGGTGCGCGCCAGGCCGCGTTCGTGGCGCAGGCGATCGAGCAGATCGGCGGAGTCCTCGCGATCCAGCAGCGTGAAGGCGGGATCCAGGCCGACCTCGGGCGCGTGCTGGCGCAGCAGGCGGTTGGCGATCGCGTGGAACGTGCCCGCCCACGGCAGCGCGGCGTCCGGTGCGGGGCGGCGGCTGCCCGCGATGCGCAGCGCGCGCCGGGTCATCTCCTGCGCCGCGCGCCGCGAGAACGTCAGCAGAAGGATCCGCCGCGGGTCGGCGCCGCGCGCGATCAGCGCCGCGACCCGGTGCGCCAGCGTCTGCGTCTTTCCTGTGCCCGCCCCCGCGATGATCAGAAGAGGGCGATCGTCGGCATCGGCGGCGCGCCGCTGCGCCGGATTCAGGTCCATGCGCCCAGCCTATACGAATGTTCAGGTACCGCAACTTATCCCTCTGCTAGACCAGACGCGTGAAGTGGAACCAGCGGCTGATTCGCTTCGCGTTCGACGACGCGCCGCCGCTGGCTGACCGCGCCGCCTGGGACACCGCGATCGCCTACTGGGAATCCCGCGGCTTCCGCTGCGCGCGCGCGCCGGGCGATCGCGTCGTCGGCCGTCGCGGCAACTGGGCCGGCAACCTGTTCTCGTTCGACATCCAGCGCCTGGTCTGCGACCTGGACGTGCGCCGTGACGCCCCTGGCGCGTGGTCGGTCAGCATGCTGCTCGAGGGGGCGTTCCAGATCCTGACCGAATGGAACGTCGGCGAGCTGATGCTCGAGCCGCTGATGTTCCGCCGCACCATGCTCGGGCTGCCGTCGCCGCCGGACCTCGGCCGCTACCGCGAGGCGACGCGGCGCGCGTCGGTCGCCAGCTCGCTGTCGCTGACGATCCTCGGCCGCCGTCTGCCCGAGTTCTGGCGCCAGCTGTTCCGTCAGATCGCAGCGCCCTACGAGTTACCCACGGTCGAGCGCGTCCGCGTCTGATTTCGCGTGGCCGCCGCAGGCCCGACCGTTTGGCGTCGGCAGAGATGATGCGTACGTTCGAGGTGAGGGTGGGGAGGACGTCATGCGGGTGTTTCTGGCTTTGTGCGCGAGCGCGGCTCTGGGCGTGGTCGTGTCGGCGACCGGTTGCGACAACATCTATCAACCCGGGCCCGAGAGCGGCGGCAGCAAGGGCCCCGAGATCGAGACGACCGCCGCGTCCGGACAGCCGGCGTCGAACAGCGCCAGCCAGATGGCGCAGAACACGGCGCCTCCCGGCAACATGCCGATCACGCGTCCGACCGTCGTCGACGCCGGCGCCAACGGCGACGCGTCCACCGATCAGTAACCGTTCGCGTGTGGATTGTGTGCTGACTTACAGGCCCTGGCGGGCCTGCAATCAACGCTCAACGATCGCGGAGAAAGTGTCGACGTACGGGGCGTAAAGGAGGCCCCGTGAGTCCACGCAAGACTGCAATCGCAACCGTCGTCACCATCGCAGTCGCCGCAACGGGGCTGGCGCCGACGGGCGTCGCGCGCGCCGCCGACAGCAGCGAGGTGCAGGAACTGAAGCGCGAGATATCCCAGATGCGCGCCGAGGTGCAGGCGCTGCAGGTCGTGCTCGCGGAAGCGACGGAGCTGGAACGCCAGCGATCCGTGAATCTCTCGCGCGCGGTGAAGGAATCCGCCACGCCGCCCGCGCCCGCTCCCGCCGGCAACAGCGAGCCGGCCAGCGCACCGCCCGAGCCCGCCCGCGCCGCCGCCGCACCATCCGCGTCCGCCTCCGAAAAGACCCGCTCCACTTCGCGCCACCGCCGCCACCGCCACTCGCCCCGCTCGCGTTCGAAGTTGCGATAGCATCGCGCCATGGCGCCGCCGTGGGCGGTCATCGCGACGTTGCTCTCGCTGTCACCGAGCGAGGCCGCGAGCGACGACGCGCTGGCATTCCGGATCGCGCAGCTCAACAAGACCGCCGTCTACCTGATCGAGGAGAAGCAGTTCGACTCTGCCCGTAAGCGCCTCCTGGAAGCGGAGCAGCTGGCGAAGGAGGGCGGTGACGTGGGGGACGCGCTGCTGCCACGCACGCACGTCAACCTGGGTGCGCTGGAGATCTTGGAGGGCAAGCGTTCCGGGGCGACGCGGTATTTTTCGCGCGCGCTGTGCCGCCAGCCGGGCATTCGCCCGGACGGTTACGTCGTCGCGCGTCCCGTGGTCGTGAAGGTGTTCGACGCCGTGCGGGCGGCGTTCCGTCCGCCGCCAGGATGCCGGGCCGTGCGAAACAGACCGCACAACGAGCCGGATCTGCCGGTCAAGATCGCCGCCCTGGATTGCCCGAATCCCGACGAAGCGTTCTTAGGGACCGCGTTCATCGTTCGCTGTGCCGCGGCTCCGCGGCTTGCGATCGCGCGGGTGATGCTGACCTACCGGAAGAACGTGTCTGACGAATTCGTGACGGTGGAGATGCGGCGGACCGCGCGCGGCTGGTGGACGGGCGCCGTGCCGGAGAAGGACGTGAACCAGAAATCGATCCAGTACTATTTCGAGGGCCTGAACTCCGCCGGCCACGCCGTCGTCGCCAACGGGTCGCGGGATAGCCCCAATATCGCCCTGGTCATGGAATCTGAATTCTGCGGCTGCGACGCCTTCTGAGCGTCACTTCTGCAGCGTGCTGCCGATCAGCGCGCCGGCGGCGACGTACGTCGCGCTGTCGGAGTCCGGCAGGATGTCGTACGTGAACGCGTGCGGATATGGAACCAGCGCGGCGGAGACCACGCGTCGCTCACCGAGCGGCGCGCCCGCGCGAAGGTCGGCGAACATACCGCCGGCGGCGGTCGGATGACCGGGGCTGATCATCAACACGCGTCCGGTCTCCAGCGTCACGCGCATGACGTGATGGTGTGCGGCCGGCGTCCGCGTCGCCCGGACGATCGGCACGGCCATCAGCCGACCGCGATGCATGCTGAAGACGAGATCGCCCGGCCGCAACGTCGCGATCGGCTGCTCGCCTGACGGCGTCGCGATCGGCGTGTCCGGCGCCGCGCAGCGCGTGCCGCAGGTGATGTTCTGACCTTCGACGGAGCAGAGCTGACCACAGACGGCCAGCGTCGATTCGGCGCACGCGCACGCGAGCGCCGCTGGAGCGCACGGGTTCGCGACGCACTCGATGGAGACGACCGACGCGCCGGCGACCCGGCTGTAACAGACCTGCCCGGTGGGGCAACCGCTGACGGTGCAGTCGTTGCCGCCGCCCTGACCGCCGCCGCCGCTGGTTCCGCCCGCGCCGCCCGTTCCGCCGCGACCGCCGCAGCTCGTCGGACAGTTGGGGCCGGTCAGGATGTTGCGGCACGTTCCGCACTCCGGTGGGCCGCAGCAGAATTCGTTGGCGTCGCAGATCTGGCCGCCGCACAGCTCGCCACCGCCGGTGCCGCCACGTCCGCCTCCGCCGCCGGTACCTCCGCGTCCTCCGCCGCCGGTACCACCGCCTCCGGCACTTCCGCCACCGGTGCCACCGCGTCCGGCCATTCCCGTCGTACCGCCGGCGCCGCCTCGCGCGCCCGCGCCCGTCGTGCCCGCGCTGCCTGTCGTGCCCGCGCTGCCGGTCGTGCCCGCACTGCCGGTCGTGCCCGCGCTCCCCGTGGTGCCGGCGGCGCCCGTCGTGCCCGCGCCGCCCGTCGTGCCCGCGGTCCCTGTCGTCCCGGCGGCGCCCGTCGTCCCGGCGGCGCCCGTCGTGCCCGCGCTGCCTGTCGTGCCTGCGGCGCCGCCGCCGCGTCCCCCCATCCCACTCGAGCTGCTTCCCCCGCATCCCAGGACGATGCTCAGGCCGAGCAGCGCCGCCAATCGCATGACGTTCTTCATCGACTCGCTCCTGTTCGTGCTGCGCGCGCCAGGCGCCGGTTCTCCCGTTCCAGCCGTTCGATCCGCTTCTCCTGTTCGGCGACAACGCGTTCCAGCGCCTGGATGGCGGCGAGCGCGACGCCGTGGGCGTCCACCGAGTTATACGTGCGGTCGTCGTTACCCAGCCCGAAGCTCGCGCGGAAGTCCTGCGCCATCGGTCCGAGGTGCCGGACCTCCGACGGCTCGTTCGTGTAGGACCACGTCGAGATCGGCAGCGCGCTGACCTTCTTCAGGATCGCATCGGTGTCGGCCGGCGCGATGTTCTTCTTCTGATTGCGATCGCTGATGCACAGCGGGGCGCAACCTTGCGGACAGGTGGGCTGATCCTTCGTCGGCGTGAAGCACGTCGGGTAAATACTGGAGACCGGCCCCTGGATGTCGCAGCAGAGCTGTCCCGCTGCGCAGCAGCCGCTTCCGCAACACGTGGAGTTGGGCGCGCAATCGATCGTCGCCGAACAGACCGGGCGCTGGCACGTTCCGCCGCCGCAATACGACAGATCTCCCTGGCAGACCTTGCCGCAGGCGCCGCAGTTGAACGGGTCATTCGTCGGGTTGATACAGCGGCCGTCGCAGCACATCCGGCCCGTCGTGCACGTGACGGCAGCGCAACTCGCCGTTCCGCCACCACCGCCGCGCCCCGCGCTGTCGCTTCCGCCGGCGCCCGTCGTCCCCGCGACGCCCGTCGTGCCGGCGTTGCCCGTCGTGCCGGCGTTGCCCATCGTTCCGGCATTGCCGGCGGCGCCCGTCGTTCCGGCGCTGCCGGTCGCGCCGCTCCCGCCGTGGCCGGATCCGCCGTCAGGTGTGCCGGTGACGCCGCCGCACGCCGAAGCCGCGACAAGCAGCCACGTGAACCCCAGCGCGGCTCGACGGACCGCGCAACGCGAATCTGAATAGCTCATCCTCATTCTCCTCTGGAGCGCGCGCCCACGCGCAGCATATGGCGTGCCATCAAGATCCGCGGATCGTCGCCCCGCCTGGCGCCCCACGTATCAAAAATTCGGGAGGGGGCTGGTGAGGGCAAGCCGCTTTCGGGGCGCCCTCACTTCTTCGGCGGCGACTTCGCGACCAGCCGCGCCCGCGCGACCACCGCCTTCCATTCGTCCTCGCTCATGGCACGCACCAGCAGCTGGGACTCGTCGAGCAACGTCGCGTGCGCCCCCGCCAGCCGGGTGATCTCCGCGAACGGAACGATCACGATCTCGCCGTCGGTGACCCGCAGCGCCACGTAGTCGACGTGCGGGAGCACCAGGTTCTCCTCGCCGATCCAGACCGCGAAGCGCGTCTGGCGCGCGCCCTCACCGTCGCCGTTGCCGTTGCCGTTGCCGTTGCCGCCGGACGCGAACACGCCGGCGTCACGGAAGCCGGCCGGCACGTGCCACTGCACGCGGCGCATGGTCGCCAGCACCCGTTCGACCAGCGTCTCCGGCGGTCCCGCCGCCTCCAGTTCGGCGAGCAGCCGCGGCCCGATCTCACACGATCGATTTGGTCCCGGGATGGAGATCGTTCCGCGCCCTTCGTTCACCAGCTTCACGAGCGCGCTCGTTCCGGACTCCGCCTGCTCGCGCATCAGATCGGCGGGGTGCAAGGTGCGCAGCTCGCCGATCTGGATATCGCCGAAATAGTCGGCGTGGATCGTGGCCGCGCCGGCCAGTTCCGCCGCCGTCTCCGCGACGCGCAACGCGAGCTCGAAGTCGTCGGGCGACGCCAACGCGAGCGTCTCGATCGTCAGCTTTCCGTCCTTCCAGTCGACGTCCGTCGTCCGCGTCGACAGTCCGGCGCGGCAAAGCCGCAACCCGCCCGCCGGCCAGTCTTCGCCGCCGGGCTCGTCAGGCAGAGCCCGCAATTCGGGCAACCCGATCCCGTCGCGTAACGCGCGCCAGCTCGGCGGCGTCGAGGCCGGCACCACCAGTTCGTAGCTCACGCGCGCTCAGAATTCGCTGACCGCGCCGCTGGTCCCGAACGCGGCCAGCTCCATCGTGAACTGATGGTCGACGCCCTGGGAACGCACCGCGCCCGACAGCGGCACCGCCGGGTGCGACCACGAATCGGCGACGCTGCGCCACGCCCCCCACTGCGCCTCCGTGCGCGCCTTGAAGCATCCGTCGAAGCGGCCGGCGGGGACGCTGGCGCTCTCCTGCGGCAGCCCCTGCCAGTTGATGATCAGCGACGAGACCGCGCCCCGATACAGCGACTGCATCATCGAGATCGCCGCCGGCGGCATCTCCTGCACGTTGCCCTTCGCGTCCTTGGTGCTGACAGCGCGAATCTGGACCGTGTTCGGGTCCATGCGGTTGCCGAACGCGACCAGCATCTTCTGCATCGTTCGCCCGGAGTAGGTTTCGTTCACCATCTCCAGCCAGACCGCGTCCGCTTCTTGCCCGACGATCTTGTAAGTGAGGAACGACGGCTCGTTCTTGTCGCTGACCATCTTGTACTGCGTCCACTGCCCGACCGCGAACGGCATCGGCGCGAACATCCCGGGCGCGGGCGCGGCGACGGTGTTCGAGCCCACCTGCAAAACGGAGACGCGACGATCGATGTCGGCCTTCGCGGCCGGATCGATGGACGGACCGCAGGCGGCGGCGAGCGCGGTGGTGAGGGCGACGGTGAGCAGCGACGTGAAAGCAGATGAGCGCATGCCGCGGATGGTGCCCAAATGGCGACAGCTGATCAAGAGCAAGACATTCGCGGGCGGCCCGTACGGGCGCCGCCCGCGTCCTCGTGAGGACTCTGCGGTCTCTGCTTCCGGGACGCCTCACCCCGCGCACGCCGACGCGCGCGTTACTTGATTTGCAGCAGTTCGATGTCGAAGACCAGCGGGCCGGCCGGTGCGCCCGCGCGTTCCGGCTTGTCGCCGTAGGCGAGGGCGCCGGGGATCCAGAAGCGGGCCTTGTCGCCGACGACCAGCAGCTGCACGCCCTCGGTCCAACCCTTGATGACGCCGTTCAGGGGGAAGCTGGTCGGCTGGCCGCGGCGGACGGAGCTGTCGAACAACTTTCCGTCGGGCGTCCAGCCGCTGTAGTGGACCTCGACGGAGCTGTCGGCGGTCGGGTGCGCCTTGCCCTTGCCGCGCTTGAGGAATTTGTAGGCGAGGCCCGACGCGGTTCGCTTCGCGTCGGCGGGCGGCTCGGCGACGTCCTCCGGGGCGGCGATCGGATCGGGCATCTTCACGAAGCCGAGCAGCTCGACGTCGAAGACGCACGGGCCGGCGGGGCCGCGGCGCTTCGGGCGGCCGGTGGCGGCGAGGGCGGCGGGGATCCAGAGGCGGCGCATCTCTCCCTTCGCCATCAGGCGCAAGCCTTCGCCGAGGCCGGGGAGGACGTCGTCCATCACGAGCGCCCACGGCTCGCCGTCGGGGATCGAGCTGGCGATGACCGCGCCGTCGGGCGACCAGCCGGTGAAGTTGATCGTGACCTTGTCGTGGGCGCCGGGGTGGATGGTTCCCTTCGGTTTGGCGAGGACCTTCCACGCGACCCCGCTCGCCGTCTTCGTCGCGTCGGCGGGCGCTTCGGCGACGTCGGCGGGCGCGGGCGGCGCGGCGGGCCGCGTCGCGCCCAGCGGCTCGATCGGCTGGGACGCGGCGATCGATCCAGTCAACAGGACGGAGGCGAGGCCAGCGACGGTGAACGGAAGGCGCGGGGGCATCCCTGCCGCATACCATTTTTCTTCGTCGCGCGGCGAAGGGTGCCAGAGCGGAATCGGAAATCTTCCCCATGGCGGGGGCGTGGTTAGGGTTAAGCCCTGAGCGGAAGGAGGTAGGGCGATGGCAATGAAGGGTGATACTTCGCTCCGAACGGTTGAGCCGCTGGTGGCGATCAGGAAGCATCCCGCGGCGGCGACATTGGGGGGCGTGCTCACGGCGGTCATCTTCGGGACGATGGGCGCGGTGGCGGAAGGCGGCATGGTCGGCGCGGTGATGGCGCTAGTCGGCGCGATCATCGGTGCGCCGGGCGCGGCGCACGTCGCCGAGGCCGCGGAACCAGATCGCATTCCGTGATCGCCGGCCGCGCCGGCGGCGGTCAGGGCTTCGATTGCATGACGCCCGCGCAGGCGGGCGGCAGCTGAGGTTCGGGCGCGGCGGGCGCGGCGGTTTCCGCTTCGGTCTTCGTGGTGTCCGCTTCGGTCTTCGTCGTGTCCGCTTCGGTCTTCGTCGTGCGCGGCGCCGGCGCGCGGAACCACCATGTCAGCGACGCGCCGCAGCCGTCGTCGGGCGGCGGCTTCTGCGGCACGCACAGCGGGCTGTCCGGCGGGCACTTCAGCCGCACGTGGAAATGATCATGGTGCAGATGCCAGGGACGCAGCCGCCCTTGCCAGGCCGCCTTCGCGGTCCGACCGGCGCACGCCATCTTCTTGATCGCCGGGTTGACGAAGATGCGGTCGACCGCCGGATCGGCAGCGGCCAGCGCCAGCAGTTTGATCACCGAAGGCTTCCACGCGCGCGTGGTGTTGTGCGTCTTCAGATCGATGACGGCTATCGGCGTCAGGCTCTCGCGCGCGAGCCGCGACAGATGGCGCGGGATGCCGCGTGGCGCGATGTAGCTGATGTCCGCGTCCAGACCGGTCTGGTGGCTGCGGTGCCCGGTGGGTGTCGGGCCGCCGCGCGGCTGCGACAGATCACCCACGATGACCGGGCCCAGCCGCGCGCGCCGCGCCGCCGCCCCCAGCCGCCGGATGTACGCCACCAGGTTGGGATGACCGAAGCGGCGGTTGCGCCCGACGCGAATCAGCTCGTAGCCGGGACCGCTCTGGGGCAGCGACGCCGCGCCCTGGAGGCACCCGTTGTTCGTCGTTCCGATCGACAGCGCCGGCCCCGTCGCGGGCACGCGCAGCGCTTGCCAGTACTTCGCGACCAGGCCTAGCTTCGGCGCGGGCGCGGGCGTGGGCGCCGCTGCCGCCGTCGTCGCGGGCGCCGCGTCGGGCGAGCCGGCGGGCGCCGCGTCGGGCGAGCCGGCGCCGGCGTCCGCCGCCATGACGGCCAGCATCAAAGCGGCTGCGTTCACGCCGCTAGCATAGCTGTTTGCTGTCTAATTCGGCGCGTCGGCGCCGACGTTGGCGATCACGTCCTCAATCACGGGTAGCTCGACGGGCTTGACCAGGTGGACGTCGAAGCCCGCCTCCTGCGCGCGCAGCTTGTCGCTGGGCTGGCCGTAGCCGGTGATGGACACCAGGCGGATCTCCGACAGGCGCGGTTCGTGGCGGATGCGCCGGGCCAGCTCGTAGCCGTCCATAAGCGGCAGGCCGATGTCCAGCAGCGCGACGTCGGGCGAGAACGTCTCCAGCTTCGCCAGCGCCGCCGGGCCGTCGTGCGCGACCTCGACCACGTGCCCCAGATCCGACAGCGCTTCGGCGAGCGACGACGCGGCGTCCTCGTTGTCGTCGACGACCAGGACGCGCCGGCCGGTCGGCGCCGGCCGCGCGACGTCGAGGATCGCGGGGCCGACCAGGCCCGCCTCGACGACCGCGGCGGCCGCCGGCAACATGACGATGAACTCGCTCCCCTTGCCGACCCCGTCGCTGTGCGCCTCGACCGTACCCTGATGGAGCGCGACCAGCGACTTGACGATGCTGAGGCCCAGCCCCAGCCCGCCCTCCGAACGATCCAGCCCCTGGCGTCCCTGGACGAACAGATCGAACACGATCGGCAGCATCTCGCGGCGCATGCCGATGCCGGTGTCCTTGACCGTGACGCGCAGGGCGTCCCCCACGCGACTCGCGCTGACGGCGATCGACCCGCCGGACGGCGTGTACTTGGCCGCGTTGGTCAGCAGGTTCGCGAACACCTGCGCGAGGCGCATCTTGTCGCCGTCCATCGTCAGCCCGGTGTCGACGTCGACGGTCAGGTGATGCATCCGCTGCTCCAGCAACGGGCTGGCCAGCTCGATCGCGCGCGCGATGGTCTCGCCGAGGTCGACCGGTTCGCGGTCCAGCGAGATCTTGCCGCGCGCGATGCGCGACACCTCCAGCAGGTCGTCGACCAGCCGCACGACGTGGCGCACCTGGCGATCGATCAGCGCGCGCTCTTGCTCGAAGATGCCGCTGGCGCGTAGCTTCATCACCTGCAGCGTGGTCAGGATGGGCGCCAGCGGATTGCGCAACTCGTGGCCCAGCATCGCGAGGAATTCATCCTTGGCGCGCGTCGCCTCCTCGGCGATCACACGTGCTTCCTCGTTCGCGCGCTGTTGCCGGCGCGTCTTCAGCTGCGCCTCGACACGCGCCACCAGCTCGCGCGCGGCGAACGGCTTGACCAGGTAGTCGTCGGCGCCCGCGGCCAGGCCCTCGACCCGGGCCTCCTCGCCCGCCCGCGCCGACAGCATGATCACCGGAATCGACGCCAGCTCGGGGCGCCGGCGCAGGTCGTTCACCAGCTCGAAGCCGTCGATGCCCGGCATCATCACGTCCGTCACGATCAGATCGGGCACCTCGCGCTCGACGGCGGCCAGCGCGGCGGCGCCGTCCGCCACCGTCTCGACCCGCCAGTGGCGCTCGAGGATGCGGCGCAGGTAGTCACGCATGTCCGCGTTGTCGTCCGCCAGCACGATGCGCTCGCGGAACAGCTCGTCGACCGCCGGCAATGTCTGCGCTGGCGTCACCCCGGTGCCCGGCGCGTCCGTCGACCAGCGCGACGCCTCGGCCACGTAGGCCTCCGCCCCCGTCGACGTGGACGCGAGCTCGGACGCGGCGCCGACGCGATCGGCGGGCAGGTGCGCGCTGCCGCGCGGGATCGACACCGTGAACGTGCTGCCCCGGCCCGGCTGCGAGCTGACGGACACGGTCCCCTTGTGCATCCGCGCCAGCTCGTCGACCAGCGCCAGGCCGATCCCCGAACCCTCGTGGGTGCGCGCGCGCGCGCCGCGGACGCGGTGAAAGCGTTCGAACAGGTGCGGAAGCTCGTGCTCGGGGATGCCGGTGCCGGTGTCGGCCACGGTCAGCACGAAGCGTTCGTCGGCCGCCTCCAGCTTCACCGCGATCGAACCCTCGAAGGTGAACTTGAACGCGTTCGACAGCAGGTTCAGCACGATCTTTTCCCACATGTCGCGATCGACGAACGCGGGCTCATTCAGCGGCGCGCAGGCGATGCGCAGCTCGAGGCCGGCGCTCTCCGCCGCCGAACGGAAGCTGCTCGCCAGGTCCTTCGTCATCGCCGCCAGGTCGGTCGGCTGATACGACGCCTGGGCGCGGTTCGCTTCGATGCGCGAGAAATCGAGCAGGTTGTTGACCAGCTTGAGCAGGCGCAGCTCGTTGCGATAGACGGCGTCCAGCTCCGCGCCCGTCAGCGCGCCGGCAGCGTCCACGGCATCCTTGGTCGGCCCCAGCATCAGCGTCAGCGGCGTCCGGAATTCGTGGCTGACGTTGCTGAAGAATTCCGTCTTGGCGCGGTCGATCGCGGCCAGCGCCTCGACGCGCCGGCGCTCTTCCTGGTAGGCGGTGGCGTTGCGGATCGCGGTCACGACCTGCGCCGCCGCCAGCTCGAAGAAGCCGCGGTACCCGTCGTCCAGCGCGCGGTGTGGGCTGACCGCCGCGATCATCACGCCGTAGGCGCGCGGCTGATCGGGCGAGGCCAGCGGCAGCGCGATGGCGGTGTGCGCCGGTTCGGTCCAGGCGCCGCTCGGCAGCGCCGCGAACCGCTCGACCAGGTCGGTGAGGATCGCGATCTGGCGGTCAGCGGCGACGCTCGCGATCGGCCACTTCGACGGCGTGTCGAGGGCGATGGTCGGGGGCGCGATGTCGCCGCTCAGCGCCACGCCACAGAAACCGGCGAGGTGCGCGTTGCGACCCGTCTCGTCCAGCAAGTAGAAGACGGCGAACGGGACGTCGCGCGCGTTTCCGCCCAGCGTCGCCGCCGCCTGCGCGCACGCCTGCTCGGGCGTCTGCGCCTTGGAGGCGCTCTCGCCCAGCTCGCGCAGCGTGCGCAGCTGGCGCTGCCCGTACACGATCTCCGTCGTCTCGGCGACGGTCGCGAGCACGCCGCCGATGCCGGACGGAACGGTCTCGTCGGGCACGGGGCTGTAGGCGAACTTGAAGTGCGTCTCCTCGAGGAAGCCTTTTCGCGCGAGGAACAGCTCGAGATCGTCGCTCCACGTCGCCGGCTCGCCGCGAAACGGCGCCTCGATCATCGGACGGATGACGTGCCAGATCTCGGCCCAGCATTCGGCGGCGGGCTGCCCCATCGATTTCGGATGCTTGCTGCCCGGGATCGGCTGGTACGCGTCGTTGTAAAGCTGCACGAACTGCGGTCCCCACCAGACCAGCAGCGGAAAGCGGTTGCGGAGCAGCAGGCCGACCATCGTGCGCAGCGCCTGCGACCAGCCGGCGACGGGACCGAGAGGGGTCTTAGACCAGTCGATCGAGCGCATCAGCGCGCCCATCTCGCCGCCGTCAGCAAACACATCGACGCTCATGGGGGACCGAGAACATCTAGGAACGTTCCCGCGAAGAGCAAGGCCGGGTGTACGTAATTCCCTGGTTTTCGTTCGCGCGGCCGGGACAGTCCGGCCGAGGACCGGGCTGGATGACGTCAATCGCAGAATGAGCGTGATGGCGAGATCACGTCTCCTTCCGCGCGGTTACAAGCGCGAGGTCCAGGTGGCCAACCGGGCCGCGTTGCCGCGTCTCTGCTAACATCGGCGGCCCGTGCGGCGTCGCAGCTCGCTTGCAGGACTGATCGCCGTCGCCGCCGTCGCCGGGTGCGCGGGTTCGCACCCCGCCGTCCGCAAGAACGAATCGCCAGCCGTCGGCCTCGCATCGTTCGCCGAGCTGCCGCCCGCGGCGCGCAACGATCCGCCGGCGCCCCTCGATCCCGAGGTCGCGTCGCTGCCGAAGGCGCGCGGCTCGTGGATGACGGACGCCGAGTACGGACGCGTCTACGTCGTCTCGGTCGGGCCGGCGCACCCGCCCTTCGAGCCGCCGCTGTTTCTGGTTCATGGGCTGGGGACCAACGGTGTGCGCGACTGGTACCCGGTGATCGTGCCGCTGTCGGAGCACCGCCGCGTGGTCATGTTCGATCTGCCCGGGTTCGGGCGTTCGGGGCACGAGAACGTCAAGTACGCGCCGGCCCGCTATGCGGCGGTTCTTTCGCGCGTGATCGCCGCCTACGGTCCCGGCCCCGTCGACGTCGTCGGCCATTCGATGGGCGGCGCGATCTCCCTGTTCCACGCGGCCGCCTATCCGGACCAGGTGCGCCGATTGGTGGTCGTCGACGCGGCGGGCATCCTTCACCGCGACGCGTGGGCCGCGCACCACGTCCGCCGCGTCACCGACCCGGCGCGCATCTTTCTTCCGCGCGTCGCCGAGGTGGTGGGCGAGGTGGCGGACGTTCTCGCCGATTCGGCGCACCTCCTCGATCCCGCGCCCGACATCGTGCTGGAGTTCGCGCCCCTGCGGCAGAAACTGCTGGGCGGAAAGCCCGAGCGGATCGCCGCGCTGGGGCTGATCCTGCAGGACTTCGGGCCGGTGATCGCGCGCATCCGTGCCCCGACGCTGATCGTGTGGGGCGACGAGGACGCGATCGCGCCGCTGCGAACGGGCTTGATGCTGGCGGATCGCGTGCCCGACGCGCAGCTGGTCGTCCTGCCGGGTGTCGGCCACACCGTGATGGCCCAGGCGCCCTCGCGGCTGGTGCCGGAGATCGAACGTCACCTCACCGCGCCCGCGGTCCCGTCGCTGCGGCCGCCGCCCGCCGCCGCGGCGGCGTCGCAAGGCAAGGCGATCTGCCGCGGACAATCCGATTTCCATCTGACCGGCGTCTACGACAGCGTCGAGATCGAGGACTGTGAGCGCGTCACCCTGGACCAGGTGCGCGCGACCAGCCTGGTGATCCGGCGCAGCACCGCCAGCATCGTTCGCTCGACGTTCACGGGCGGCATCGTCGCGGACACGTCCACGCTGATCGTCACGGGTGGCGAGATCGACGGCGAGCTGGCGCTGGACGTCAAGGACAGCAAGGTCGATCTGGCGGGCGTCGTGATCGCCGCCAGCCGCGAGCCGGTCCGCGCCAACGGCCAGAGCCGTGTGCTGATGTCGTGCTGTCCCATACGCACGCCGTACGGCACCGCCTTCCGCCACGGCTTCGTGAACGTCCCGTCGGGTTCGTAGCCGCGTGTGGAGCCGGCGAGCTTTGCTCGCCGCGTAACATCGCGGGAGGGTTTGGGAACCCTTTGAGGGTTCCCATTGTGATAGCTAGTTCGGGTTGCCGGTCGAGCGCGAGGAGCGCTGCTTCGGCGACGCGTTGCGGTTCATCGCGCGGAGGCGCAGGGACGCGTCGGTCTTGATGCGGCCGGGGCTCTTCCGGCTGGATTTGCGCGAGGGGCGCGTCGTCGCGCTGATCTCGTGCTCGTACGTGTTGTTGCGCGCGGCGCGTGCGTGCTCGTTGTGCGGCGCCGGATTCGGCACGGTGTTCTTGTATCGCCCGCGCGCCCGGGCACGCTTGCCCGCGGAAGCGTGCCCGGGCTTCTGGGCGTGGCGTGCATGGGCCGCGCGCTGCTCCGCGACCTGGAACCGCTCGGCTTTGGTCATGGACCGTCGCTCGCGAGCTCAACCGGCCGTCACACCACCTCGGCGGCGGCGACTCTTTGCTCGAGGCGCTTCACGCGTCTGAGCGCCCGGAACGAATTCAAGAACGATCCAAACAGTAAGCCCGCTGGCGCCAGCGGAATGAATGGAAACAGCGGCAGCTTTTTCAACAGCCGATAGATCAAGAATCCCTTGATGATCCTGGCACGACGCATGTCACGCCTCCTGTTCCGAACCTGCACACGGCGCGGACCCGAGCAAGCACAACGTTCTACCGCCGCTGATGCATGGCTGGAGTATGCTTGTCCCCCCGCGTGAGGCTCATGCGTGATGGAAGACGTCGCCGACACGGTGGAGATGGATCCCAGCGATGCGTGCGAAGCGTGCGCGACATTGCTGGACGGCCGCCGCTACCTGCAAGCCGACGGGTCGACGCTCCGTAGCTTTTGCTCGGAGACCTGCCTGCGCACGGCGCTGGCGGCGCAGACCAAGCGTCGCTGGCGGTTGCGGCGTCGTGGTTTGAAGATCGGCGTCGTCGGCCTCGCCGTCGCGGGAGCCTGCCTGGTGCCGCACGAGGTGCAGGTCAGTCGGCGCGCGGCGTCGGCGGTGCCCGCCACCGCGGCGCCGGCGCCATCGCTGGCCACCCTGCCGACCGGTCCCGTGGTGCCGGCGGGATGGTTCGGCCCCGAGTGGCCGCCGACGGAGACAAGCGTGCTCGCGTCGCTGGGGCGTGACGCCTGGCTGCATCCGCTGGCCGGACCCGTGCGCCGCATGCCCCTCCGCGATTCGCGCGTGTTCGGCGCCATTCGCCCCGGAAACCGCGCCGTCGAGTGTCGCAACGGGCACTGCGGCGTCGATCTGGGCGGCGAGATCTGGGGCGAGCACGTGCGCGCGGTCCACGACGGCGTCGTCGACGTCGTCCAGCGCGGCGCGAACGACAAGCACGGCGGCGAGTTCGTGCGCATCTGCCATTACAACGGCGCGGTGTACACGTGGTACTTCCACCTGGCGGCGATCCCGCGCCGGATCGAACGCGGCGTGTTCGTGAAGAGCGGCGACCTGGACGGCCTGGTCGGCGACACGGGCGTGAAGGACTCGG
>Ga0207691_10002873_pt1 | contig 16783 bp, 19 predicted proteins | sample KBSM13metaG_FD_184327 | JGI IMG/M metagenome (GOLD analysis project Ga0207691, IMG submission 184327) | Miscanthus rhizosphere microbial communities from Kellogg Biological Station, Michigan, USA - KBS M1-3 metaG (SPAdes) (version 2) | ecosystem: Host-associated > Plants > Roots > Rhizosphere >... | reverse complement strand
GTGCCGGTGGACCCGTCGAGGACGGCGTTCTCGCCTCCCGTTAGGCGGCTGATCGCATCGCGCAGACCCACCACCGCAGGCAATCCGAGCGACCGCGCGAGAATCGCGACGTGCGATGTGCGCGTGCCCGCGTCGGTCGCCAGCCCCGCGATGGCATCGCGATCCAACTGCACCGTGAGGCTGGGCGTCAGATCGTGCGTCACGAGAATCGCCTTCGCGCCCTTCGGCACGTCCACCGGATCGTGATCCGGGAGGCCGAGCAGGATGGACAGCACGCGGATGTGGACGTCGGTGAGATCGCCGACGCGCTCGCGCATCATGGGCGACGCGTGATGCGCGAACCGCGCGCGCCACTCGTGCAGCACGACGTCGAACGCTTTCTCGGCCGCGAGATTCTGCCGGATGTACGACCGGACCTGATTCCCGAGATCGTGATCGTCGAGAATGGAGATCTGCACGTCGAAGATGGCTGCCTCTTCGGGGCCGGCGTGACTCGCCGCTCTGTCGCGAACCTGCGCCAGTCGGTCTTTCGCGCGCTCGACGGCCTCGTCGAAGCGCGCGATCTCCGCCGGAATCGCGTCGTCGGGGATGATGCGCGTGGCGACGTCGGGCACCTCCCAGCGGAGGAGGTGCACGGGCCCCACGACAATGCCCGGCGAGGCGGGAATTCCGGTGAGTGCGCGATCCACGGTCAGGACTCGCCGAATTTGCTCTCGATCAGCTTCGCGATCGCGGACACCGCGTCCTCCGCATCTGTCCCATCAGCCCGGAGCAGTAGCTGTGAACCATACTCCGCCGCGAGCATCATGACACCCATGATGCTCTTGCCGTTCACCTCGAGGTCGTCGCGCACGATGGTGATGTCACTCCGGAATCGCGCCGCGGCTTTCACGATTTCGGCGGCCGGACGAGCGTGGAGACCGTTCCTGTTGATGACCTGCACGGAGCGTTCAACCATCAGCGAACCACCGAGTAGAGGACGAACAACGCGAGCAGGCCGATGGCGATCTTCCACCCCTCGGCGCGCCCGTGCAAGCGAGCGAGCACGAATCCCCCAAGTGCGACGGCACCAAGCACGATCCCGAACAGCGCGCGCCCTGGACCGATGACCTGATCCAGCGCGAGCGGCAGCGCGATCCCCCCAATGAGCGCGGCGGCCTGCGCGAGGTGTCTGGGTCCGCGTCGTAGCACCGGCCCACCGAGCGCCGACGCCACACGCATCCCGTGATCGAGACCGGCGCTCAACCCCCATGCTCTCAGCGCGATGTGCCCCGCGTTGTAGATGCCGAGAAACACGAAGATCACGCCGCCGGTGCCAACGCCAAACCCGAACGCGGCCAGCGCTGCCAGCGAGCACGCCGGGAGCCACGCCGCCCAGACGAGTTGGTCCCCAACGCTTCCCAGCGGACCGCACAGCGCGGTGCGAAAACGATCGATGCGCGCTGGGGCTTCGCCATCGAGCTCGGCGCGCGCGAGTGCTCCGACCGCGACGGACGCCATGTACGGATGTGCGTTGAAGTACTGGCTCTGGCGCGCGAGCGCGGCGCGGTACGCAGGCCCCTCCTGGCCACCGGGCAGCAGGCGCAACGCCGGCTCGACACAGAAGCCGATGCCGTTGCCGAGCAATGTCTCGTAGTTCCACGCGCCCTGGATGGCGAGCAGCCTGACGAACATCGCGAGGCGCGTCCGCACCGGGATCTCGACCTGGTCTTTCACTGCGCCGCCAACAGTGCGAGCCCGACGCCGATGCCACCGAGCAGCAACCACCGCGCGGCCGGAGCGGCATGCACCACTTTCCAAACGGCACCACCGGCGACGCTGGCGGCGACTCCGACGACGACGGCGCGCGAGACGCGCGGGTCCGACCCCCACGCCCCGAGCACCCACGTCTGCATCGGGGTGAACAGGGCGAGGATGATCGCCGTGAGCGCGCCGCCTCGGACCAGATCCGCCGTGAGGCCGAAGACCTGAAGCCCCTCGACGACGCGCTTGGATCCGCTGGCGACAGCGTCGTGGCGCGCACGAGCAAACCGCGCGTTCAACTTCCGAAGCTGTACCATCGACCACCCTCCGATCCACGCGCATACGAGACCGGCGAGCACCGCGATCGTCAGGGCACCGGGACTCCCATCCCCGTGCATCGCGAACAGTCCGCCTCCGACGACTGCCGCCGATCCCCACTCCGGGTAGCGCGATGCGCCGAACGGCAGCGTCTCCAGCGCGAACATCTCGAGCGTAGCGCCGACCAGCAGGCCGCGTGCGGGGTCGCCTAACAACGTCGCCGCCGCCGTCGCCGCCACGAGCGGACGCGATATCATGGCCTGCGGAAAGCTCACCACGTCGAGCCCGAGCACGGCGCCGAGAACCGCGAGCGGCAGCAACTGCACGAAGTCCGTCATCGGTTTCCTTCTCCGGACAACACTTCGTTCAGCGCCAGCGGCCGTGCGGCAGGCACGTCCTGCGCGCTCACGTCCACGCCGCGCGCTGCAAGCGAGCGGAGTGCCTGCTCCTCGTCAGGCGCGAGGAACACGTAGCGGAGTCGCTGAGTCCGACCGATCCGGTGATGGATGCCACCGAGGTTCACGCGCGGAATCGCGCCGGTGAGGTCGATCAACCGCGCCATCGTTTCGATGTCGCCCGTCAGCAGCGCGCCGCGACGTTCGTCGCGCTGATAGCCATTGAGCTTCTCGGCGGCCTCGTCGACCGTGTGGAAGTGCACATCCATTTCAGGTGGCACGCCCATGCGATACAGCTCCTGCTCCCATTCGCTGCTCGCGACCTCATCGTCGACGAGCACGATGAACGTGAGGTCGAGTGGCTGCCCCCACCCGACGACGACTTGTCCGTGAATGAGGCGGTCATCGATGCGAAAGAGCTCAATGGCCACCCGTCGATCCCCCTGTCACGACGAGGGCGGCGCGTCCTTTGTCCGCGGCGTGTCGGGCAGCTTCACCCGCGGGCACGTCGGTGTGGAAGACGAAATCGAGCAGCGTCGCGAGATTGGTTCCGGTGACGAGTACCATGTTTGGACGCTCGCGTTGGAGCCGACGCGCGGCCATGGTGCAGCTGCCCGCGGGCAGGTCAGTGAAGATGACCTCGACTGCGCCCGCTTCCACCTGCTCACGCATCGCGCGCTCGACGTCAGCGGCGCTCATGTCTCGATTGGAGAGCGCGATAAACGCCCCGCCGCGGCCAGTGATCTGGCCAACCGCCGACAGGAGACCGGCAGCGAAGTCGCCGTGCCCGGCGATAAGCGCGCGAACTTCCGCATCCGCATCACCCGGCTCACTCATCGTCTTCCACCAGGTACTGCCTAACGTCCGCCTGCTCGCGCATGCGCCCGATGAGCCGTTCGTTGAACGCCTCCGCCGGGTTCACGCCGCTGTAGCGCAGCAGATGGTTCATCGCGATGACTTCGGCGATCACGGTGATGTTCTTTCCAGGATTCAGGAACACCTTGATCTTCGGCAGCTCGACACCGAGGATCGTGGTCGTCTCGGTATCGAGACCGGTGCGGTCGACGACGGCATCCTGGTCCCACTCCTCCAGGTGAACCACCACCTCCATGCGCTTCTGCTGGCGCACGGCCCGGATGCCGAAGATCGCGGGAATGTCGATGAGCCCAACGCCGCGAATTTCCATGAAGTGGCGCTGGAGCTCGTGCCCTCGCCCGATCAGGAGGTCGTTGCCGCGGCGCGTCATGATCACGAGATCGTCAGCCACGAGACGGTGCCCACGCTCCACCAGATCGAGCACGCATTCGGACTTGCCGATACCGCTCTTTCCGGTGAAGAAAAGACCGACGCCGAAGACATCCGCCAGCGAGCCGTGGAGCGTCGTGGAGGGCGCGAACAGGTCGTCGAGAATCGGCTTCGTGCGCCGATAAAACTCACCGGTCTTGAGCGGCGTGCGGAACACGGGCACGCCATGCTCGCTCGCGATCGCTTGGAATCCCGACGGCAGCTCCTGCGCTTTCGTGACGAACACGCACGGCAGCTCGAGCGCGAAGAACATCTGAAGCACGTGCTCGCGGGCCTCCCGCGCCAGCGAGCCGAGATACTGGATCTCCGTCTCGCCGAACGCCTGAAGCCGATGCGCAGGAAACCGATCGAGGTAGCCCGCCAGCACGAGTCCGGGGCTCGACACGTCGGCGCTCGTCACGAGGCGATCGAGTCCGCCGGTGCCAATCTGTTCCAGCGGGAGCCCGCGCTTCAGGCGCGCGACGAGGGCGCCGACGGTGAGCGGTCGATTCACGCGCGCTCGATCTTCTTATTGCGCGTCTTTGGCGTCCGCTTGAGCTGGCGGGCCTGCGCTTCCAGTCGGCCGATAGCGAAACCGAGCGCCGGCCCGAAAAAACGGGCGCTGCCCTCCGCCACCATCGCGCGGCGTCGCGGCGCGTGCAACACGATCTCGACGCGGCGCGTCGGTCCGTCCTCCTCGAAACGAACGACGGCCTTCACGGCGCGGCTCAGACGAGCGGCGAGCCGCATGACCGCGATGCGGGCACGCTCACGCATGCGATCGGACACCTGCGCATGGTGCGACTGGAACAGAATCTCCACTGTATTCCTCCTACTTACGACGCGTCTGCCAGATGAGACTCGGTCTCGAGGGCCGCACGCTCCCAGGTAAACGACTCGGCGAAGGTACGGGCGTTGGCACCGAGCGTTCGCACCAGCTCAGGCGAGCCGGCGATACGCCGGAGGGCCGCCGCCATTGCAGCGGTATCGCCATGTGGCACAAGGAAGCCTGTGTCCCCGTCGCGTACCGATTCACGGATCCCCGGCGAGCTCGAGGCGACGACCGGCGTACCGCAGGCTGCCGCCTCGAGATTCGTGATCCCCCAGCCTTCCTTCGGCGACGCGAACGCGAGCGCCCACGAGCGTCGAAGAAGCGAGACCTTGTCCTGCTCACTGATACGCCCAAGAAACCTTGCCCGGTCGCCGAGGTCAAGCGATCCGGCGAGGCGCTCGAGCTGCGGCCGATAGTCGCCCGCACCAGCGATTTCGAGCGTTGCGTCCGCGATTGCCGCCTCGGCGAACGAGCGAATCACGAGGTCGACTCCCTTGTACTTCTTGAGGCGGCCGAGGTACGCGAAGGACGGGGACGCCGAGCGGACCTCGGCCGCCGGCGTGTAGTGGCCGGTGTCTATCCCCGGGTAGATCACACGGACGAGGCGACGCGGGATGCCGCGCTGCACGAGATCGTCGGCCGTGCTCTCGCTGATGGCGTGAAAGGGGACGCCGCGATACTCTGACCCGAGTGGCCGCTCCGATAGCCACACAACCGCCGCAACAGGCGCTGGAAGCTCCTCGAAAGCGGTGCCCCCGAACAGGTGTGGAACGAGGGCGACGACGCGCCGTGCACCCCAGCGCGGCGTGAAAAGGGGCACCTTGTTCACGTCCTCGACGAGGACGTCGTGCGGCCGGTCCGGAAAGAGACGGCGGTAAGCCCCGCGCGCGAGCAGGGGCCACGTAAGCCGCGTCCCGATGCGGATGACGTCGATGCCGTCGAGCGTGGTACGCGGCGGACATCCCGGCCAGCCCCCACAGAGCAGCGTGACCTCGTGCCCGCGTGCGGCCAATCGTCCAAAAATCTCGTGAAGGTGGATCTCAGCCCCGCCAGCCTGCGGGTTTTCACGGTCCTGCCAGTTAACAAGCAGAATGTTCACGGACAGGAGTTGGGGCGGATGGCGGATGGCGGACGGCGGATGGCGGGGCGACAACGCAACGCCATTTGGCCGCCGTCCGCCATCCGAGGGCCGCCTTCCGGGCTCACAAGCGTCCCATCTTCCGAGCCAGCGCGTCGAGCACGCCGTTCACGAACTTCGCGCTCTGCGGGCTGCCATACCGCTCCGCGAGGCGAATCGCTTCCTGCAGCACCACACGCGGCGGCGTCTCGCCGATCGAGAGCTCGGCCGCGGCAAGGCGAAGGACCGACCGCTCGATAGCGCCCAGGCGCTCCATGCGCCAATTCTCCGTCACGTCCGCAAGATTGCGGTCGATCTCCGCACGACGGCCGGCGATGACGTGAATCAGCACCGCCGCCAGGCGACGCTCATCCGCCGAGACCGCGAGGTCGTCCCAGACGCGTTCCGAGACTCGCTCGAGGTTCTGCTGCCCACGCATGTCCCACGCGTAGAGCGCCTGCAAGGCCCGCGAGCGGGCGTGGGTTTCAGTCCTCCGTGGTGCCATCGATCTGATCGAAGAGATCCGCCATCTCGAGCGCCGCCAACGCGGCGTCCCACCCCTTGTTTCCGTGCTCGCCGCCAGCGCGCGCCTCGGCCTGCGCCATCGTGTCGCACGTGAGGAGCCCGAACGCGATAGGGACGTCGAAGTCGGCGCTCGCGGTCGCGAGACCACGGGACGCTTCACCGGCCACGAAGTCGAAATGCGGTGTGTCGCCGCGAATGACCGCGCCGAGCGCGACAACCGCCTCGTAGCGTTCCGTCGCCGCGGCGTGCCGCGCGGCTCCTGGTAGTTCCCACGCGCCCGGCACCCAGAAGACGTCGACGTCGTCGAATGCCACGCCGTGCTTGATAAGTGCGTCCATTGCACCGTCCAACAGCCGCTGCGTGATCATCTCGTTGAACCGGCTGACGAGGACCGCGCAACGACGACCCTGACCGCGCGGCGATCCAGTGAACTCTGGCATCTACAGCGCGCGCAGGTGGCCAAGCTTCTGCACTTTCGTCGCCAGGTAGCTGGCGTTTTCCTCGGTGGTCGGCGCTTCGATGCGTACGCGATCCACGACGCTCAGCCCGTAGCCCTCGAGGCCCACCAGCTTCTTCGGATTGTTCGTCAGCACACGAATGGATTTGAGACCGAGATCGAGCAGGATCTGCGCGCCGATGCCGTAGTTCCGGAGATCAGGCTTGAAGCCTAACGCCTCATTGGCCTCGACGGTGTCGTGGCCGCCATCCTGGAGCTCGTACGCCTTGAGCTTGTTGAGGAGGCCGATGCCGCGCCCTTCCTGATCGAGGTACACGACCACCCCGCGGCCCTCGCGGGCGATCATCTCCATCGCTGTGTGCAGCTGCCAGCCGCAGTCACAGCGCATCGAGTGAAACACGTCGCCCGTTAGGCACTTGGAGTGCATGCGCACGAGCACGGACTCGCCGTCGTCGACGTCGCCGTATACGAGCGCCACGTGCTCGCGCGTGTCCACGTCGTTGCGATAGCCGACGATGCGCCAGTCCTTGCCCGCGATGTCCGTCGGCAGGCGCGCTTCCGCGACGCGATGAACGAGCCGCTCGTTCTCGAGCCGGTGCGCGACGAGCTGCGCCACCGTGACGAACGTGAGGCCGTGGTCGGCGGCGAAGCGCGCGAGATCATCGCGCTTCATCGTCGTGCCGTCCTCATTCAGGATCTCGCAGATGACACCCGCGGGATAGAGCCCGGCGAGTCGCGCCAGGTCGACCGCCGCCTCGGTGTGTCCGACGCGCTGCAGCACGCCACCGTGCCGTGCGCGCAACGGGTGCACATGCCCGGGACGCCTCAGATCACCGCGAACCGTGGCCGGATCGACCGCAACCTGGATCGTTCTCGCGCGGTCGGCGGCACTGATGCCGGTCGTCACTCCGAAGCGCGGCGCCGCATCGATGCTCACCGTGAACGCGGTGCGGAACGCGTCGGTATTCTCGTCGCCCTGCGGCGGAAGTCCGAGCTGATCGACGCGCTCGCCCGTGAGCGCGAGACAGATCATGCCTTTCGCCTTGAGCATGAAGTTGATGATCGCGGGCGTGACGAGCTGCGCCGCGCAGATCAGATCACCTTCGTTCTCGCGGTCTTCGTCATCCGCGACGACGACGAGCTTGCCGGCGCGAATGTCCGCTATTGCCTGAGGGATAGTAGCGAATTTCATGGTCGAGGGGACTGGGGACTCGGGACTGGGGACTCGGCTGCGTCGCGTTGCATCGCTTCCCTGTTCCCCGTTCCCTGTTCCCGTCCGTAAGGACGGATCAACTGCCTAACAAACTTACCGATCACATCGCCTTCCACGTGCACGGCGTCGCCGGTCGTCAAATCGCCGAGCGTCGTATGCCGCAGTGTGTACTCGATCAATGACAGCTGCACCACGTTCGGTTCCGGGATCGCGTTCACCGTGAGGCTCACGCCATCGACCGTGATGGAACCGTGCGGCACCAGCAGTTCCCCGATGTCAGCGGGAACAGTCACGTCGACAAGCACGGCATCCTCGAACGGCTCGACGCCGCGAACGGTTCCCACGCCGTCGACGTGACCCTGCACGATGTGACCGCCGAGTCGATCGCCGGCACGGAGCGCGCGCTCGAGGTTCACGCGCTTGCCTTCTGCCCAGCCGCCGATCGCCGTTCGCCCCAATGTTGTAACGACAGCAGCGACAGAAAACCGGCCATCCGCGCGATCGCGAACCGTCAGGCACGCGCCGTTCACGGCAATGCTCTCGCCGTCGACGAGGTCGTCATAACGTGAGCGAATCACGAACTCGCGACCGGCTGACGTGTCCGCGACGCGGTCGATGATGCCAACATCGTCGACGAGCCCGGTGAACATCAGATTGGATGCAGAGCGTACACGGTCATGAGATCGTCGTCCAACTCGACCCTGCGCACGATCGGAAATCGCCGTGCGCCCGACGCCGCCATTGTAGGGGCGTTCTCGAACCCCGGCAGCGAACCGGCGCCAAGCAGGACTGGAGCCTGAAAGATAATCAGCCGATCGACGAGGTTGGCACCGAGCAGCGCGCCCGTGATCATCGCGCCGCCCTCGACGAGTAACGAGCGGATCCCGCGCTGGCGGAGCGTGCGCATCGCTTCGTCCAGCGATGTCGCCGCAACCACGTCGACGCCGAGAGCCATGAGCCGACGAGCGTGCGCGAGGTCGACCGATTCCGCGACCACGATTGTCGGCACTTCGCTCGCCGTGCGAGCCAGCGCGCTCGCGAGCGGCAGTTGGCCGCGCCGTGTGAACACCACGCGGGCCGGCGGCACGCGCGGCGGCGGCGCATCGCGCACGGTCAGCTCGGGGTTGTCCGCGCGCACGGTGCCAAGTCCAACGCCGACCGCGTCGCTGCCCGCCCGTAGTCGATGGACCTCCCGCCGCGCTTTCTTGGCGGTGAGCCAGGCCGGTCCGCGACCGGCGTCCGCGATAGCACCGTCGATCGACAGCGCGAGCTTCACGCTCACCCACGGCCGGTCGGACGTTACCGCATGGAAGAACGGCGCGTTCAGCTCGCGCGCCGCCGTGACCTCGATATCGAACGCGACGTCGATCCCGGCGGCGCGCAATCGCTCGGCCCCACCCGACGCGGGCGCTGTTGGATCGCGTGTCGCGGCCACGACGCGCGAGACTCCGGCAGCGATGAGCGCGTCGACGCACGGAGGCGTCTTGCCAAAGTGATTGCAGGGTTCGAGCGAAACGTAGACTGTCGCCCCACGGGCCCGATCGCCGGCGGCGCGGAGCGCTTCGACTTCCGCGTGCGCTTCGCCATAACGCGAGTGATACCCCTCGCCCACGACTACATCGTCCTTCACGACAACGGCGCCGACCATCGGGTTCGGCGCCGTCTGCCCCCAGCCTTTTTTCGCGAGCGTAAGCGCGCGCCGCACCATGGCGGCGTCGCGCTCATCAGCACGCCGCGAGGCGTAGCTCATCCGGAGTGGGTCATTCAGTTTCCGATACGAAGTCCGACGGACGCATAGGTGAGCGCGTCGTCGGCACGCTTGCCCGAAAAGCTGTTGTACGTCTCGATCGTGCCACCGGATACGCGCCCGAACTCGGCCGCGAACTTGAGGAACGGGAAGTTGAGCGACACGTCGGCGAACATGTTCGACCGCGTCACCTTCTGCGTCAGACCGTACGGGCCGCCGTCGATGCTGAAGTTGCCCTCGTTCACGCGCACTGTTCCCGTTGCACGCGAATCGTACTGGTCTTTCCCGGCGCCGGCCGCGAGGCCGAGGAAGCCAAGCGACTTGCCAACGACGCCACGCCATGCGGACGTCTTCACGCCGATGTCCGAGATGCTGATGTTGTCGTCGCCCGATATCGCCGAGATGCCTGTCGTCGGGAGGTCACGCCGGAGGTACGTCACCGAAACCGACGGCGTCGCGACGGACTCGGTGAGGAGTCCGAGGCGCCCGCCGAAGCCGAGCTTGAGCGAGCCGCCGGGGACGGAGAGCGCGACCTTGCTGCGCGTGAACTCCGGCACGTACGTGGCACTCACGAGCGCATCGAGCGCGAACGCGTGAGTGACGCCCATCGGGACGCCACCGAACACTCCCAGCGCGCCCTCGACGGTCGGCAGCCCGACCACCTGGTCGTTCACATCATAGTCGCTCCGGACCGCCCCAGTGATCGCGGCGTCCATGTTCTCCACCTGCGGCACGCGTCCGCGAATGCCGTTCCCACGCACGCCGATCGAGAAGTGGCCAAGGCCGCCTAACGCGCCGCCGGTGCCGAGCGTCGCACTGCCGCCGACGAGCCCGATGCCGAGCTGCGGCGTCATGAACGCGAAGATGTCGACCGCCTTCTGACAGGCGTCCTGTACCGCGCGATCAGGCAGCGTCAGCCCGGGGCAGCGCGGGTCGATGCCCTGCGCGTGGAGCGCGGCTGGGACCGAGAGTGCGACCGCGAGAGCGGAGAGCGCAACAACCGTACGGAGCGGGGAACTCGGTGAAACCTTCGAATGGGGCTTCGAGTGCGACTTCGAGTGCGACTTCGAGTGCGACTTCATGCCGGTGGATCCTCAGCTGAGAGTGACACGCCCGCTGCCGGGGACAACTCGCCCCAGCGGCCAAGCGTTCACGCCCGCCGCGGCAGCGCTCGCAACGATCGCGTCGGCACCGCTCGCCGAACTGACGACGATCATGCCGACGCCCATGTTGAACGCGCGGAACATCTCATCGCGCGGGACTTGCCCCGCGCGCTCGAGGACCCGGAAGGCGTTAGGCACCTCCCATGTTGCCGTGTCGACCACGGCGTCCAGCGAATCCGGCAGCGCGCGGTTGAGATTTCCGGGGATACCGCCGCCCGTGATGTGCGCCATGGCGTGGACGTGATCCTCCGCACCATCGAGCACCGGGAGCAGCGACGCGAGATACGACTGGTGGACCCGCAGTAACACGTCGGCCACCGAGCCGTCCTCCCCCGGAAAGGGGTCGTGCGGACCGAGGCGCAACCGCTCCGCCACGATCCGTCGCGCCAGCGAGTACCCGTTGGTATGCAACCCCGAGCTCGCCAACCCGACCAGCACGTCCCCGTCACGCACACGCCCTGAATCGAGCACGCGCGCCTCTTCCACACATCCGACGATGAAGCCCGCCAGATCGTAATCCGGCGGCACGTACAACCCTGGCATTTCGGCAGTCTCGCCGCCGATCAGGGCACATCCGTTCTCGCGACACCCTGCCGCCACACCACTCACTACCCCTTCCACGACCGCCGGCTCGAGCTTGCCGAACGCGACATAATCCAGGAAGAACAGCGGCCGCGCGCCCTGCACGAGGATGTCGTTCGTGCAGTGGTTCACGAGGTCGTGACCGACCGTATCGTGCCGGTCGGCCTCGATGGCGACCTTGATCTTCGTGCCGACACCGTCCGCGCTGGCGACGAGCAGCGGACTCGTTAGGCCCGACGGCATCCGGAACATTCCGCCAAAGCCGCCGAACGCGCCGCGCATGCCCGCGGTGCGCGTCGACTCGACGAGACGCGCGAGACGCCCCTTCGCGTCGTCGGCCGCCTCGATGTCGACGCCCGCGCTGCGATAGTCGAGCGCCCCCCCCGTGACGCCGTCGGGGCCGGTCACGCGGGCAGATCCTCCTCGTACGCGACGAGCCGTCGGAACTCGGTGAGACGTTTCCGGATGTCCGACGTGTCGATCTCGAGCAGGCGTTGAATCGAGAATCGCTCCACCGCGAACGAGCCCATCGCCGAGCCGTACACGACCGCGCGACGGAGACTGTCGTCGTCGATGCGGCCCGTGCGCGCCAGGTAGCCCATGAATCCACCGGCGAAGGAATCGCCGGCGCCCGTCGGATCGAACACATCCTCGAGCGGGTAGGCCGGCGCGAAGAACACGGAGTTTTCGGTGAACATGAACGCGCCATGCTCGCCCTTCTTGATGATTACGTGGCGCGGCCCGCGCTTCATGATCCATCGCGCGGCCTTCACGAGGTTCGCCTCCTCGGTGAGCTGGCGCGCCTCGCTGTCATTGAGCGTAATGAGATCCACGTGCTCGAGGAGCGCCAGGAGATCGGGACGACGGCTCTCGATCCAGAAGTTCATCGTGTCGCAGGCCACGAGCTTCGGGCGCTCCACCTGCTGCAGCACGTCCAGCTGAAGCCGCGGATCGATGTTCGCGAGAAAGACGAACGGCGCTCGGCGGAACTGTTCGGGGATCTTTGGCCGGAAGTGCGAGAAGACGCCGAGTCGCGTCTCGAGCGTTTCGGCGGAGTTGAGGTCGTGCCGGTATCGCCCGCGCCAGCGGAATGATTCACCGTCGGCGCGCTCGAGTCCCGCGAGATCGACGCCGCGTTGCGCCAGCGGCGCGAGCTTGTCGACGGGATAGTCACTCCCCACGACGCCGACGAGCTGCACGGGCGCGAAGTGGCTGGCGGAAGCGGAGAAAAACGTCCCCGACCCGCCCAGCACATCTTCGGCCTTGCCGAAGGGAGTCTCGACGGAATCAAGGGCGACAGAGCCGACTACCAGGACAGTCATGATTTCGGGGGAAAGAGCAAGCTGGTGGCTGAGTGGTCGTGCTGGTGGCTGGGTGACGCTGGGTGCAGCTGGTCACTCAGCATCACCCAGCAACAAGCACCCACACCCAGCAACAAGCCGCAGTCGTCGATCACATTCTCTCCGGAGCGGAAATACCCAGGATGCCTAACGCATTGCGGAGCACGATCTGGGTCGCGCGGGCGAGGACGAGGCGGGCCGTCCGCAGCGGTTCCGGTTGGTCGAGCACGTGATGCTCGTGATACCAGCGGTGGGCGAGCCCCGCCGTGTCCTGCAGGTAGGCAGCGATGCGATGCGGCTCCAACGCTTCCGCCGCGCCAACGACGAGCGACGGAAAGTCCACGAGTTGCTTCGCGAGCTCTCGCTCTTCCAGCGTATCGAGCACGGCGAGGTCGACACTCGAGGCGTCGATCGACGCCGGGTCGATCCCGCCCTGCCGAAAGATGCCGCACATGCGCGCGTGCGCCATCTGAATGCGATAGATCGGATTCTCGTCGGATTGCGTGCGCGCGAGATCGACGTCGAAGCGGAGTTGCGACTCCGGCTTGAGCATGAGGTAGAAGTAGCGAACAGCGTCGCGCCCGACCCAGTCGATCAGGTCGCGCACGGTCACGATGTCGCCCGCTCGCTTGGAGAACTTCACCTCCTGTCCCTCGCGCATCACCGTCACCATCTGGTGCAGCGCGTACTCGGGGTACCCCTCTGGGATACCCATGCCTAACGCCTGCAGACCCGCGCGGACACGGGTGACCGTGCTGTGGTGGTCGGCGCCCTGCACGTTGATGGCGCGCTGGAAGCCTCGGCCCCACTTGTCCACGTGATACGCGACGTCCGGCAGGAAGTACGTGTAGTCGCCGCCGCGCTCCCTGCTCCGGCGCATCACGCGGTCCTTGTCGTCGCCGAATCCGGTCGTGCGCAGGAACAGCGCGCCATCCTGTTCGTACGTGTGGCCCGACTGGACGAGCGCCTCCACGGTCGAACCGACCTTGCCGTCGGTGTACAGCGAGCTCTCGAGAAAATAGTTGTCGAACTTGACGCCGAACGCCTGCAGGTCGAGGTCCTGCTCCTTCCGGAGCGCTGCAACCGCGAACTTCCGCACCGCGTCGGCGTCCTGACCCTCCGGATCTTCCGGATGCTGGGCCATGTAATCGAACGCGATCTCGCGGATGTAATCCCCGTGGTATCCGCCCTCGGGGATCGCGAGCGCACCGGTGCGTGACTCCGCGATGCGCGCCTGCACGCTGCGGGTGAGGTTGGCGATCTGCGCGCCGGCGTCGTTGTAGTAGAACTCGCGCGACACGCGCCATCCGGTCCATTCGAGCAGACTCGCGATGGCGTCGCCTAACGCTGCCTGACGGCCGTGGCCGACGTGCAGCGGGCCGGTGGGGTTCGCCGACACGAACTCCACGTTCACGTGGCGCCCATGCCCCACGTCCGCGCGGCCATACTGCGCGTCCGCGGTGACGATGTCGCGCAATCCACCAGCAACGGTCCCGGTGTCGAGCCGGATGTTGATGAACCCCGGCCCGGCGACGTACGCCTCGCTCACGCCGGCGCGCGCGAGATCCATGCGCCCGATGAGATCGGTGGCGATCTCCTGCGGCTTGCGGCGCAACGGCCTGGCGAGCGTCATCGCGAGATTCGTCGTCCACTCGCCGAACGACGGATCACGCGGGCGCTCGAGCACCGGCGCGACCGGCTCGGGCGCGCCTAGCGAGCGGGCTGCGCGAGTCAGCTCGTCACGAATGAGATCAGGCGCGCTCATTCGCTGGTGCCGCCCTTCGTCTTCCCCGACGACGGACTGCTCGACGACGGTTTGCTCTCGGTGCTCTTCGGGGTCTTCGCGGGCTCGGCCTTGGCGGTGCTATTGCTCGATTCCGCTTTCGGTGTGGCGCTGCTGCCGCTGTCCGATTTCGCGCCGTCGCTCTTGCTCGACGATTTGGCGTCTCCACTCGACTCGCTCTTGGAGTCAGCCTTGGGCTCGCCCTTGGATTCGCCCTTGGCCTCAGAGCCCGACGACTCCGGTCCGGACGTTCGGTGCGCGTTCCGCCCGTAATCGGTCAGGTAGAAGCCGCTCCCCTTGAAGACCAGTCCGGCACCGGCGGACATACGTCGCTCGGCGATGGCGCCGCAGACCGGGCATGCGAACTCGGCCGGCGCGTCGCTGATCTTGCGAAAGAAATGCTCGAAATCGTGCCCGTTAGGGCAGCGATACTCGTAAGTGGGCATTGATACGAAACTTAGGGAGCCAAGGCGGACCCGTAACATAGCGGGCCCCGGTAGCGCACTCAAGCCGGGCGGTACTCTCCCCACACGGCGCGGAGTGCATCTGAGATCTCGCCCACAGTCGCGCGCGCACGAACCGCGTCCACGATGAGCGGCATGAGGGGGGTCCTCGGCGTCGCGGCCGATTCCGCATACGGCGGCGCGGCTGCACGCACGGCCGCGAGCACCGCGTTCACACGCGCACTATCGCGTTTCGCGCGCACGGCGGCCACGCGCTCGACTTGCTCGCGCTCGAGGGTCGAGAAATCCGGGGTCGGAATCGCCGGCGCGTCGTTACCAGCAGTGAATCGATTGACGCCGACGACCACGGTCTCGCCTGCTTCGACACGCAGCTGATGCGCATACGCACTGCGCGCGATCTCTTCCTGGAAAAACCCGGCGGCGATAGCACGTTCGGCGCCGCCAAGCTCATCGACTTTCTCGATCAGCGCGATCGCCTGACGCTCGATCTCGGTCGTCAGGGATTCCACGTAGTAGCTGCCCGCGAGTGGATCGACGGTGTTCGCGATGCCCGACTCATAGCCGACGATCTGCTGCGTGCGTAACGCGAGCGTTGCGGCTTCCGCAGTAGGCAGCGCGAGCGCCTCATCGTAGCCATTGGTGTGCAACGACTGCGTACCGCCTAACGTCGCTGCCAGCGTCTGGACCGCCACGCGAACCACGTTGTTGAGCGGCTGCTGCGCCGTCAGTGTGACGCCGCCGGTCTGCGTGTGAAACCGCAATCGACAGCTCGCATCGCCCGCCCCGAACCGCTCGCGCATGAGGCGACTGTAGATCCGGCGCGCCGCGCGGAACTTCGCGACTTCCTCGAACAGGTCGCTGTGGGCGGCGAAGAAGAACGAGAGGCGCGGCGCGAAGCCATCGACGGCGAGTCCTGCAGCGAGGGCCTGCTTCACGTACTCGATCGTGTTCGCAAACGTGAACGCGAGCTCCTGCACCGCCGTCGATCCCGCCTCGCGGATGTGATACCCGGAGATCGATATGGGATTCCACTCCGGAACCTCCGCCGCGCAGAATCGGAAGATCTCCGCGATGAGCGCGAGACTGGGCAGCGGCGGGTAGATGTACGTGCCGCGCGCGATGTACTCCTTCAGCACATCGTTCTGAATCGTCCCGCTCACCTGCTGACGCGAGATGCCGCGTTCTTCAGCGGCGACGATGTACATCGCCAGCAGCACGCCCGCGGTCGCGTTGATGGTCATGGACGTCGACACGGACTCGAGCGGCAGCCGCGCGAGCAGGACGTGCATGTCCTCCACGGAATCGATCGCGACACCCACGCGTCCCACTTCGCCCAAGGCTCGCGGCGAGTCCGAGTCGATGCCCATCTGCGTTGGAAGGTCGAACGCGACCGAGAGGCCCGTCTGCCCAGCGGCGAGGAGATGCTGGAAGCGCTCGTTCGTCTCCGCCGCTGTTCCGAAGCCGGCATACTGGCGCATCGTCCAGAGCCGGCCGCGGTACATCGTGGGCTGCACGCCGCGCGTGTACGGGAATCGACCCGGGTCCCCGAGGTCACGGGCGTAGTCGGTCGGCGCGTCGTTAGGCCGGTACACCGGCGCGATGGGGATGCCGGACGGCGTGACGCGTTCGCCGGACGAGTTGGCGGCTGAGGCGGTCGGGCGGGACGTGGCGGTCAGGGCTCTGCTCCGAATGCGGTCACGCCTAATGATACGTCAGCGGCGTGTCATTCCGAGCGCAGCCGCGAAGCGGCGGAGTCGAGGAATCGCGAGTCTGATTGGTAGAGAGCGTTGTCATTCCGAGCGAAGTCGAGGAATCGAGCC
>Ga0207691_10002871_pt1 | contig 16788 bp, 15 predicted proteins | sample KBSM13metaG_FD_184327 | JGI IMG/M metagenome (GOLD analysis project Ga0207691, IMG submission 184327) | Miscanthus rhizosphere microbial communities from Kellogg Biological Station, Michigan, USA - KBS M1-3 metaG (SPAdes) (version 2) | ecosystem: Host-associated > Plants > Roots > Rhizosphere >... | reverse complement strand
CCACGCCGCGCCATCAGCTCGTCGTGTCTGCCTTGCTCGACGACGCGCGCGCCGTCGATGACCACGATGCGATCGGCGTCGCGCACGGTGCTCAGCCGATGGGCAACGATGATCGTGGTCCGATCCTGCATCAGCCGCGCGAGCGCGGCCTGGACCGCCGCCTCGCTCTCGGCGTCGAGGTTCGAGGTCGCCTCGTCGAGGATCAGCACGCGCGGATCGGCGAGCAGGGCGCGCGCCAGCGCGATCCGCTGCTTCTGGCCGCCCGACAGCTTGGTGCCGCGCTCGCCGATCACCGTGTCGTAGCCATCCGGAAACCCGGAGAACTACTCAGCCCGATCAGCTCGTCTTTTGCAAAAAGTCCGCAGGCGACATGGCAAAGCTATGCACCGCTTTTCGAAAAATATTCGACAGCCGTCGTCTCTGCTGAGCTTCTCGCCGCACTGGCGCAAGTGGAAGCCAACGGGAATCCCGTCGCTCTCACCTACTGGCGCTGGAAGTGGTCATGGTACCCTTGGGAAATCTACCGGCCGGCGTCGACCGCGATCGGTATGTTTCAACTTACCGACGGAACGTTCGCCGAGGCGAGAAAATATTGCATTCGCGACCATCAGGTCTTGACCGAGGGCTCGTGGTACGATCCGAATTCTTGCTGGCTCAACCGTTTCTATAGCCGAAATATACCCAGCCACGCGGTCGAGATGACTGCCGCATATCTTCATAAGAACGTCGTCGCGATTTTGGGTGCTCGTTTGGGAAAGGCGACAAGGGACGAAAAAGAAAGGCTAGCGGCGGTCATTCATCTTTGCGGCGTGAAACACGCCAGAAGCTTTGCCGAGAGAGGATTGCGCGTAACGGCAACGGAGCGCTGTGGAACGCACAGTGTGCACACGTATATCTCTCAGGTAAACGCGATGAAGGATCGCTTCCACAGACTCCGACAAAGCAGCGTTTCGTCACAGGCGCTTAACGAACTGGGAGAAGCACGTCTGCTCAGCAGTAGCATAGGAGGTATAGACGCCCAGTGAAAATTGTCAGCCGAACCGTTGTTGCGGCCTTGGACCGGGCCGCCAAGCTTCCCGATGGGATACCGCCTCCCGCCAGGTTCGATTACGCGAAAGATCGTTCCCGCGATACAAGGCCGACTGTAGTGGCGCGGCGTGCGGCATTTCTCAGCCTAGGCGGCGCGCGTCCAACCGAAACCGAGCTTGAACGTCTCATGGGGACGGACGATCTGGTCGACGAGTTTTATCTGGAACGCGCGCTCATCGCAGCCCAACCGGTTTGCCGCATCAGTATTCGCTCCGCGTCCGGTCATGAACGCGGTTGCGCGACCGGGTTCATGATTTCGCCGCGCCTCCTGCTCACGAATGAGCACGTCTTCGGCTCGGCTGATGAGGCAGAACCATCCATCGCAGAATTCAATTATCGGCTCGACATTGCCGGAAGGCCCGAGCCGTCTTATCAATTTCGGCTTCGCCCCGATCTGTTTTTTTTCAACAATGAGCTTTTGGATTTCGCCCTGGTCGCCGTCGATTCGACTTCCGTCGATCAGGGCGTGCCGCTTAGCCGGTTTGGCTATCATCGACTGATCGCCGAAAGCGGTAAAGGTCTGATCAAGGAATGGATGACGATCATTCAGCATCCGGCCGGCGCGCGGCGACAATTTGCCATTCGCGAAAACCAATGTGTGGAGGATCGGGATCCGGACGTGATCTGGTATATGAGCGATACCGCGCAGGGGTCGAGCGGCGCACCGGTGTTGAACGACAGCTTCCAAGTGGTGGCTTTGCATCATTCCGGGGTCGCCCGGCAGGACGATCAGAACAACTATATCCTGAAAGATGGCAGAAAGGTGACCAGCCTGACTGACGTCGATGACGCGGACGTCGATTGGATTGCCAACGCAGGCATTCGCGTGAGCCGAATTTGTGCCACCATCAGCACGGAAGCCGCCGAAAAAAATGGGTTTCTGGCGGAGCTCAAAACCGCCATGGAAGGAGGCGACGTCTTATCCAATGCATATCGGCAACCTCCACGCGATAATGGCTTTTCCATCGCCGCAAGTTTTGGCGGAAGCAATCCCGGCAGATTCCCGCTCGGCACTCTCGTTTTGGAGTTGAACCCCAGTTTTAGCGGAGGACAATCGTTGCTGCCGTTTATTTCCAACCAGGCACCGGTGGTGCTTGCGCCAAGCAGTGACGAAGCGGAAGGGCTCAAGGAACCGATTATCGATACCGATTATTCGTCTCGCCAAGGTTTCGATCCTGAATTTCTGGGAATTGCAACGCCCCTACCCACGGTCGTGAACGAAACCATGATCGCGCCGATGAAAACCGGGAATAAAATTATTCCTTATGAACATTTCAGCGTTGTGTTGCACAGGGAACGAAAGCTGGCGATTTTGACTGCGGCGAATGTCGACGGCAGCGCGAAGGCGAGACGCCCCGAGGTTGGCAAAGACTATACGCGCAATGGCTTAACCGGATTGAGCAAAAATCAGCAAGAAAAGTGGGTGCTCGATTCGCGAGTGGAGCCAAAATTTCAAGTCCCTGACGGTTTTTACAACCGCGACCAGGGGGCATTCGACAAGGGACACATTGTCCGACGCGAAGATGTCTGTTTTGGTACGAGCTATGCCCAAGTGCGCCGTGCGAACGGCGATACCTTTCACGTGACCAATTGCTCGCCGCAAAGAGCCTCCTTCAATCGCGCGCCAGGCGTCTGGGGCGACTTGGAAAATTTCATCGGCGCGCAATCGGACACCGAACGGCTCTGTGTCTTCGCGGCACCTATTCTAGCGGCCACTGATAAAGTGTTTCCCGGCACGGAAGACGTCAAGCTGCCGTCGCGGTTCTGGAAAGTTGTCTGCGCGGTCAAAAAGGCGAAGCTCCAGGTGTTTGCATTTGTTCTCGAGCAGGATGTGCACGATCTGCCACTCGAATTTCAAGTCGATGCAGAATGGAAACATAAACAAGTATCGCTAAAAAAACTCGAATCGACGATCACCTTGGTCAAATTTCCCAAGCTCTATCACGACGCGGATCAAGCCTGAGCGGACCCGCGTTCGCCGATCTTACAACACTACCGCAGCGAAGCACGAGTGGAGGACAACACCCGACTCGTCATTCACAGGCAGATGGCGGAAAATTGGAAGAGATAAAATGTGAGGTCTTCTAGCGGACGTGGTTTTTATTCTCTACTGTCGATCTCCGGGATTTTTGCAATCTCGTCCAGCCAAACCGTCGCTTCGCTGTCGCTCGGTGCGCGATAATCGCCGCGCGGTGATAGCGATCCTCCCGAACCCACTTTGGGCGAGTTCGGCACGCAAGTGCGTTTGAATTGGCTGGTCTGAAAAAAACGCCAGGCAAAGCCGGACAACCAGTGCTTGATCTGGGCGATGGTGTATTGCTTTCGCTGTTCCTGGGGAATATCAGGCCACAACCCGATGCTGCGATCACGCCAGGAGCAATAAGCCAGAAATGCGATCTTCGAAGGTAGATAACCGAATCGCACAGTATAATAAAGCGTGAAATCCTGAAGCTCGTACGGACCGACGACATCCTCGGTCCTTTGCGTCGGCTGATCTCTCGCCGGATCACCGGGAATAAGCTCCGGGCTGAAATCCGTGGCCAGGATCGAGCGCAGCACCCCGCTCGTGGCGGCGCCAAGCTGGTTGGTATCGGCAACCCAACGGATGAGAAACTGAATCAGCGTTTTCGGAACACTCGCGTTGATGCTGTAGTGCGACATGTGATCGCCGACACCGTAAGTGCACCAACCCAGCGCTAGCTCGCTCAAATCGCTGGTGCCGAGAACTAACCCGTTGTGCAGATTGGCAAGCCGAAATAGGTGGCTGGTGCGCTCCCCGGCCTGAACATTTTCAAATGTGACGTCGTAGACCGGCTCACCGTGAGCATAAGGGTGATCGATATCTTTCAACATCTGGTTGCAGCTCGGCCGGATGTCCAGCTCGTGGGCCGAGCAGCCGATCGCTTCCATCAGAGCTTTGGCATTGCCTGCGGTGCGGTGCGTGGTGGCAAAGCCCGGCATGGTGTAGGCAAGAATGTTCGCGCGCGGGAGCTTGAGAACGTCCATCGCGCGGGCGGCCACGATCAGCGCCTGGGTCGAATCGAGACCGCCGGAAATCCCGATAATAATTTTTGACAATTTCGAGCTCTGCAGGCGCTTCACCAGTCCCTGCACTTGAATGTTGTATGCTTCATAGCAACGGCGATTGCGCAACTCCGGATCCGCCGACACATACGGAAAACGTTCGATCTGCCGATTGCAAAGCAATCGCCCGCTGGTCGGCAGATCGATATCGACGCTCACTCGGCGGAAAGCGCGCAAGTCATCGGCGTAGCGCTGCATGCTCTGCCCGAAGCTGTTTTGCCGCATCCGTTCCTGGCTCAGCCGTTCAAGATCGATATCGGCGGTAATCCAATGCGAGTCGTAGCGAAATCTTTCCGATTCGGCGAGCAGAACGCCATTTTCGTAAATCATCGCATGGCCGTCCCATGCGAGATCGGTTGTGGATTCGCCGGTGCCCGCAGCGGTGTACAAGTACCCGGCGAGACAGCGGGCGGATTGATTGGCGACCAGATTGTGACGGTACTCGGTCTTGCCTACGGTAATGTTCGAGGCGGAAAGATTGAGGATCACGCTAGCGCCGGCGAGCGCGGCCTTGCACGAAGGCGGAATCGGCACCCAAAGGTCTTCGCAAATCTCGACGAAAAATGTGAAGCCGGGAGCCTTGACCGATTTGAAGAGAATTTGCTCGCCGAATGGGATATCTTTTTGGTCCAGTAATTCGATCGCAGAGCTATGAGCGGCTGATGCTGGAGCGAACTGCCGCACCTCATAAAACTCTCTGTAGTTGGGGAGATATGTTTTTGGCACCACGCCGAGGATGTTTCCCTTGTGCAACACCACGCCGCAATTGAAGAGCAGATCATCAATTTGCAGCGGCATGCCGACTACAGCGACCAGACCAAGATTCTTCGATACCTCAAGGATGCGCTGCAGCGAAGCCAAAGAGGCGTCGAGCAGCGCGCGCTGGTGAAACAGATCATCACACGAATAGGCGGAAAGTCCGAGTTCGGGAAAAAGCGTGAGGACAGCGCGCTCGTGCTCGGCTTTTTCCATGAGCTCTATCGTACGAGCCGTATTGAAGACCGGATCGGCGACGCGCGCTTCAGGCACTCCCACAGCGACCCGAATAAATCCGTGATTGTAAAGGTTAAAAAACTCCCAGTTGTTTTCCATGTCTCACCTGTGACGTACTATAGGCTAATTTGCGAGCCAGGGAAAATGGCGCTCGCGGGGCAATGGCGGGCAAATAATGCAGAGAAATCTCTGGATATTCCATTCTGCCTGAGTTTCGGGAGTCATGCCTATGAGCAATTTTTCCGTTCGACAAAAAACGCTGCTTGTTGTAGCCGCGTTAATCGTTTGCGCTGGGCAGACGATCGATGCTTCTGTGCTAGCGAATCCCTATTTGGCAGTGCCCGGCGCGATGCCGATCAAAATCCGCATCGGTACGTGCGCGGTCACTGGCGGTTTTATCCATCTCTACACCGCTTTGGATCATCGGCTTTTCGACAAATATGGAGTCCATGCCGAAAACGTGGTTGTGCGCGGCGGCAATGTCGCGATGGCGGCGCTCGCTTCCGATGAAATCAGTTTTCTTTACTGTAATGCCGATGCCAACATCGCCAGAATTGGCGCGGGAGCAGACGGCAAGCTGGTTGCGGCATTGTTGATCGGTCTTCCGTACGTTGTGTTAGCGCGCAAAGACATTGAAAGGCCCGCGGATCTGAAAGGCAAAAGCATCGGCGTCACTCGACCCGGAGATTTCACTTACCGTCTCGCCAAGGAATTTCTCAAGAAGTTCAATCTTAACGAGAAAGAAGTCACGCTGGCGCCCGTCGGTGGCACGCCGACGGAGCGCTATGCAGCGCTGACGCAGGATGTCTTTCAAGCGACCTTGATCCAACCGCCACTCGATGCGCGCGGCCGCAAGGACGGCTTCAATGTCATTTACCGACTGAACGATCTTGGCTTTCCCTTTATTTACAGCTCACTGTTCACTAACTCGAGGAGTTTGAGAGAGCGGCCGGAAATCGTACAGAAAACGGTGGCCGCACTGGCAGAATCGATTTATTTCGTTGAAAAGAATCCGCAGCTTGCTATGAACTCAGTCGGCAGAACCTTGAGGATTAGCGACGCCGATACCCTGCGTTCAGCCTATGAGACCTACGCCCGAGACCTAATCAACCGGCGGATGCGCGTGCCGGCAAAAATGGTCAATGATACTCTCGAGCTTGCGAGGCAAGACGGCGCGATGATTCGGCGCAAGCCCAATGAGATCTTCGATAATAGCTTTGGCGAAAATTTGGAAAAAAGCGGATTCATGAAAGAACTCTGGGGCGGCGCGCTGCCGGAGGAGCGACAACGATAGCAGCTACGAGAATGCAATCCTTACTGCAAGTTCTCCAAACAGTTGCGTGTTACGCTGAACTCAAATCCCCTCGATCCCCCTTGCCAAAAGGGGATTTCTTATTCCCCTCTTGAAAAAGAGGAGAAGGGGAGATTTAGTCCGCGAACTTCAGAGTACCGCACTAGTTTGTGCGGTCGAAAATTTGCCTTGCCAACGGTTAGCGACCGAGCTAAAGCAAACCACATCATAACGTTTTTATAGCGCGAGCAAATTTCTCCCCGGAGCTGTCTATGAATCGCTGGTTGTTTTTTGCAGCGGTGTTTTTTGCATCGGCAGCGAATGCGCAGTCGGTGCCGCTGATTCCCTACGAATCCGTTCCCAACGCAGTTCGTCTGCCGCAGAACATGTACTTCGGCGAGGTTGCCGGCGTCGCGGTAAATTCGAAGAAGCACGTGTTTGTCTATTCACGTGGTAACACCAATGGCCCGGCATTTGGCGCGGCGGCATCGCAACTTCTCGAATTTGCGCCGGATGGCCGTTATCTGCGCGAGATCGGTAAAAACCTTTATGCATGGGCGTTCGCGCACACGGTCAGGATCGACAAACAAGATGATATCTGGACCACGGATAAAGGCTCGGACATGGTGGTGAAGTTCACTCCCGATGGACGTGTGGAAATGGTGTTTGGCCGTAAGCAGGAAGCATCCGATGAAGCGGCGCCGCATAAGCGCAGCCCGACGCCGCCCAAACACGAGGACGGTCGCTTCCGCCAGCCGACCGACGTAGCTTGGGATGCGGCGGGTAACGCCTATATTAGCGATGGCTACATCAATTCGCGCATCGCCAAGGTCGACAAGAATGGCAATTGGCTGAAGTCATGGGGCGAGCGCGGCGATAAGCCCGGAGAATTCAATACACCGCATAGCATTGCCGCCGATGCGCAAGGAAGTATTTATGTCGGCGATCGGGGTAACGGCAGGATTCAGGTGTTCGACAGCGATGGTAAATTCCTTCGCGAAATGAAGATCGATGTTCCTTTCGATCACAACACCGCGCGCCCGGCCATTGGCAATAAGCCGCCCGAGGACGTCAAAGGGACGCAAGCTCCAGGCGCGCCTTGGGCCATCTGCATAACGCCCGGTCCGCGCCAGGTTTTGTACAGCGCCGATGCCTATCCAGGACGAATTTATAAACTGACTCTCGACGGCAAAATTCTCGGGGTGCTCGGCGAGGCCGGAAAACAATTGAAACAGTTCGGCTGGGTTCACGAGATCGCTTGCCCGTCGGAAAACGAGCTTTATGTCGCGGAAGTTCTAAACTGGCGAGTGCAGAAATTACTGCTCCATCCGGGACAGGAAACTGCGATGACTCACTGATCCTGCGCTTTTGATCGGGTGCGATTCGCTGCTTTAAGCATCACTCGATCGCATCCTGCGGGTGGCGTTTCGAGCCCGCAAGTTGATCTTTTTACGTAAGATTGAACCCGATCGCAATGAAGATTTTTCTCAGTTACGCCTCCCAAGATTTCGAATCGGCGAAGGCAATCTATCTTGCATTGCGCGATCAAGGGCACAGAGTGTTTTTTGACCGTGCCGAGTTGCCCGCCGGGGACGAGTATCACAATCGCATTCGCATGGCGGTAGAAAACTCGCGGCTGTTTTTGTTTTTGATCAGCCCGAACGCTATCGACGCCGGTAGTTATACCCTGACCGAATTGGACATCGCCGAAAAAGCCGGAAGCAAAATATTGCCGGTCATGCTCGAAAAAACACCGATTGAAGCTTTACCCCCATCGATCAAAGGAATCACCTTCCTGCAACCCGATGGAAACTTACCGGCAGCGGTGGCGGCAGAAGTGCATCGGATCGGGAGCTCTTTTCGACGCAAACGTATCAAGCAAAGCGTTGTAGCCTTGTTGCTGGCCGGCATCGTGGCCAGTGTGGTTTTTTTCGCTATGCGGATGCGCTCTCGTACGGAAATTGTCGGCACCGATGGTGCGCCGGCAGCGTTGATACCCACGGGCACGTTTATCATGGGTGACGATGAAGAATCGCCGCGGCGGGAGATATTCCTGGATGCGTTTTATCTCGATCGCTATGAAGTGACCGTCGCGCGGTACGCGGCATTTATGAAAGATACCGGCAACCTGAAATCGCCTGATCAGTGGGACACGGTCGACCTGAAGAATGGAGGCGATCTTCCGGTCATCGGGGTCAACTGGCAGGACGCGAGCAGCTATTGTCGTTGGGCCGGCAGACGCTTGCCGACGGAAGCGGAGTGGGAGAAGGCCGCGCGCAGCAATGACGAACGTCAATATCCATGGGGGAATAATACTCCGACACGAGAGAGCGCGCGCTACGCTCAACCATACGAAAAACCGGTGTATCGAGAGGGTGTTGCGCGGGTGGGTTCCTACGCCACTGACAGGAGCCCATTCGGGATTTTCGACCTCGCTGGCAATGTGACCGAATGGGTCGCTGATTGGTTTTCCGAGAGCTTTTCCGAGGGGGACGTGCGCAACCCCAAGGGACCGGATTCGGGAAGCAGTAAAGTCCTGCGCGGCGCTAGCTGGTACGAACCGGCCGAGCGGTTAGGCGTGACCAAACGATGGCATGCAAATCCGTCCACGCGCAATGGCGGCATCGGCTTTCGTTGCGCACGAGATGCGAAGTGAAAGGAATACTCGACTTGACGTTGTGGTTCTGTTGCTGAGCAGCGCAAGCATCATTTTATCCCGACTTCCCTCGATACGCGCTCCGCGCTACTCGGGAAATCGGCTTTTACTCGCATGGCAAACACGGACTGTCTTTACAAACCCATCTGGCAAGAGATGCACTGATGCTCGGTACACTTGCGAGGCGTAGGAGCGGCACCGCCTCACAACGAGAGCTAGCGCGGCGAAATCAGGGTTGGGGTGATGAAGGCTTCGACCAACGCGGCGGCTATTAACAATGGAATGATGACGGTGCAGAAATAACGCAGTCCCTGAACCATATCGGCACCGGAATGTATCGCGGATTTTCCGACCAGACGCCGGACTCCATGATATCCAATACTCAAGCCGATGCTCGTGCCGAGAAAAACCGCCGGCAATTCGAGAATACCGTGCGGTAGCAAGCTAAGCAGTGAGATCCATGGACCTCGAGTCGCGGCCGAAAGTGACCAGGCAACGCCTAGCGCTATGCCGTTGGCTAACAGAAATATGATTGGAACGATTCCGAGTACGACTCCGAGCACGATCGCCAGCAGTGTCTTTGCGGCATTGTTAAAAAAAATCGCTCCGGCAAGCTTGACGCGCGGAATTCCGGCAAAGAGCTTCACGAAAGTAGCAATCGTATCTTGAAAATAGTCAGTGAGGGGAGGAAACCTGGCGACGATTATCAAGCCGATGATAAACCCGGCGACAAAGATGGCCAAGCTCGTCCTCAAATAAGGATAGAGCCCCACAGTGTAGGCGCGCCGTTCTTCTGATCTCATGATAACCATTTTGCTGAGCATCTTCCGTGTCGAAATTGAACAGGAGATTCTTCGAATCGCGCAGAATGACAATTGGACACGATCTTCCGGGCAGGGTAGCAGAATGCGCGCACGGATACGATGGTCGATCGTTACGCGAGCAGTCACTACTCTTTTCATCCCTCGAGGAAATTATGGTATTCATCAAGAGATTTTCTGTGCGGCTGAGGGGCAAATATAGATGAAGATCAAACGGATTAGTTCGCAGGTCGTGCGCTTGCCCGTTGAGGAACCGCTCGCCGGCGGCCCGGCGTACTCGCGCTCGAATAACCTATTCGTCACAGTCCGTCTCGAGACTGAAGACGGCATCGAAGGGCTCGGTGTCACTTTTTTTGGTGGGTTGCTGAGCAAAACCCTGAAGTGCGCCGTGGAGCAGCTCGGCGAGATGATGATCGGCGCCGACCCTCTCCAGATCGATATGCTAACCCAAAAGCTCCGCACTGCGGGTGCGAGCGCCGGACCGGGTGGAATTCTTACGTTAGCGATATCCGCCATCGACATGGCGCTCTGGGATATCAAAGGAAAATATCTCGGTCAGTCGCTTGGTGCGATGCTCGGTGGCCTCCGCGACCGGGTACCAACTTATGCGAGCGGCGCGCTCGTGCGCGCCTATTCCCTCGATCATCTGCTGAAGGCGGCGCCGTTGCTGGTGGAGAAGGGCTTCAGACAGATGAAGACACAATTAGCGCTGCCGGGCGCGACGACGCCGGAAAAGGAAGTAGAGCGCGCGCGGCGCGTGCGTGAGGCGGTGGGTCCCGACATCGATTTAATGTGCGATATTAACCAGCGCTGGTCTGTGCACCAGGCGATCGATATCGGCAAGCGCGTCGAGGACGTGCATTTTTTCTGGCTGGAAGACGTGACGGCGCACGATGACTATCCAGGGCTGGGGCGTGTCGCGGATGCGCTGATTACGCCAGTGGCCGGCGGCGAGTGCTTGTACGGGATCACGCCGTTCCGTCACATGATCGAAGCGCATTCAGTCGATATCGTGATGATTGACCTCAACCGTGTCGGCGGGATCTCGAGTTGGATGAAGGTGGCGGCAATGGCCGAGGCTTTTAATCTGCCCGTGGTTAGCCATTTACTTCCCGAGGTTCACGTTCACCTGATCGCGGCGGTTCCCAACGGGCTGACCGTTGAATACATGCCGTGGTCGTTCCGACTCTTCGAGGAAGTGCCGGCGCCCGTCAACGGCGAATTGATCGTACCGAACAAGCCTGGGCTCGGTCTTGAGTTTAGCCGAGAAATCGATCGCTATATTGTTGGTTAAAAATGCAATTCGTTCAGGAGGTGATCATGACTACGGAATGGCGCCACCACGGCGTAAGAATCGTTTCCAGTAGCAAGCTTGATCCCAATACGCCCCAAACTCCGGGCATGACGCGAGCAGCGGCAATCAACCGAGCGATGGCCGGGGCTACTAAACTTTGGGCCGGCACAGTGAACATTCATCCGAACGCCAAAACCGCGCCGCACCATCACGGCGAACTGGAAAGCATTATCTATATCATTAGCGGCAGGGCGCGCATGCGCTGGGGGGAGCGGTTGGAATTTGTCGCCGAGGCCGGCCCCGGTGATTTTATTTTCGTGCCGCCGTTCGTGCCCCATCAGGAAATCAACGCCAATGCCAATGAACCGTTGGCCTGCGTGGTCGTGCGCAGCGATCAGGAACCCGTGGTGGTCAACCTCGACATTCCGGCGATCGAATCGCCGGAAGAGATTTCTTGGGACGACTCGCTGCACAACAAATTCTAAGCCTCGCAGAAATGATGTTTAAAATTCTTAGGGGCTTGGTTAGGGCGTTGGCTATCGTCGCGATCGTGCCGGCTTTCACGGCAGTTCACGTGAGTGGCGCGGAAATAACGCAGGTACATGCCGGATACGGCGGCATTGCCGGATATCAACTGCCGATCTGGGTGAACAAGGAAATTGGCATCAGCAGGAAATACGGGATCGAGCTCGAGCCGCTGTTGATCAGCGGTGGCGCTCTAAACATGCAAGCACTCCTTGCCGGGAGCATTCAGATGAGCCAGAACTCGGCAGCCTCGGCCATCCAGGCGGCCTTGCGCGGCGCACCGGTGGTTCTGGTTGCGGCGCTTGAAAATCGCATGCCCTTGCAGATTATTGCCCGCCCTGAGATCAAAACGCCGCAACAACTGATTGGAAAAAAGATCGGCATTCTTCGTTATGGCGGCTCCAACGATACCGGGGTTCAATGGGCGCTAAGGCGGTGGAAAATCGATCCGCGCCAGGTCGCGATTCTGCAGTCGGGCGCAACCAATGCGCGTATGACTGCCTTAACCTTGGGCCAAATCGATGCGACGATTTTGTCCTATCCGGAAATTTACCTTGCGCGCAAGCTCGGTATGAACGTCCTCGCGGATTTCGGTGACTTTAACGCGTATCCGAATACCTCGTTATTGTTCACTCGCTCGTTGATCGAAAAACAAAGGCCTTGGCAAAAAACCTGCTCCGTTCGCAAGTCGAAGCGATTCATTATGTCAGGACCAATCGCGATGGCAGCATCAAGGTTTTAAAAAAATATTTACGCGTTGACGATGCGGAAGCGATCGCCGCCACTTATGATTTTTTCGCGCGCCGAACCGAGCTGCCGCCGCGCCCGAATTTTGACGGGATCAAGGCGATTCTGACGGAAATGGGCGCTCCGCAACGCGCTCCCGAAGAGTTCGTCGATTTAAGTTTGCTCGATGAGCTCGAAAGGGAAGGCTTTTTACAGAGATTACGTTAGTCAAATTGACTATTCAGCAATCACTTTAACTTATCTGAAGTAAGACTTTATATTGGATTTTTGTCTATGAGCTGGCTGACGAATCTAGGCAGATTGGAAGCGATCTGGATCAAGCGTGCTCATCGTGGACCGATGGATCCGGTGATGTCCGCTCGATTGGCGGCGGGCCGGGGAATTCTCGGTAATGCAGATCAGGGTGGATCACGTCAGGTAACGCTGCTCGAGAGGGAGGTTTGGCAGGAAGTGATGGTCGCAATGCAGGGTTCGCTACAACCTGCCGTTCGCCGCGCCAATTTGCTGCTGAGCGGCGTAAGGCTCGCGGGCTCCCGCGGAGAGGTTTTGCGTATTGGCGCGGCCCGGCTGAAAATTGTCGGCGAGACGAAACCGTGCGAACGGATGGACGAAGCTTTGCCAGGGCTACAGGAGTCGCTCTATCCCGAATGGCGCGGCGGTGCATTCGCTATAGTTCTGAGCGGCGACGAGATTAAAACGGGTGATGCTGTGCTCTGGGAAGACCGGGCGCAGGCCTCAATGGCTTTCATGTATGAAAGCGAAAAGCGGAATTAAACTTCTGGATGAGCTTGAAGGGTCCGGCGAGGCGGCTAAGAAGGGCGACAAAGTCGTTTACAATGTGCGCATCCATCTCAACAAGGGCGAGGAAGTGCCGCTCAACGAACGCCAGGCTGAGAATTTACCGGCGAACATGCTGCGCACTGAAAATGGCCGTCGTTTGGTCGATCACGAATTGATTGTGGGAAAGAGAAGAGCAATCGCCGGAATCGAGTATGCGCTGATCGGCATGAAACCGGGCGGTTACCGTAAGGTGCGCCTCAGCCCTCATGTCGCTTACAGAGACGAAGGCCTCACCGATCTGATCCCGCCGAATGCGGTATTGAATGTTGAGCTGTGGTTGCGCCAAGTTATTACGATGTAAATCGGTTCAGGGGCGCGGAAGCAGAGATCTCGATCGCCTGACCTATAATCGTTCGATCCGGCTGGTCTGCTCGCCGGCAGTCTTATAAAATAGCCGGAATCTACCTTAACTCTATGGCGGACATTTTCATCAGCTACGCGCGCTTCAAAAGATCGTGCTCGCGCGGGAGTGCTGGCGCAAACGCTCGGTGCGCGCGGCTGGTCGATTTGGTGGGACCGCGAAATTCCTCTCGGGAAGTCCTTCGATGAATTCATCGAAAAAGCGCTGGCGGATGCCCAATGCGTGGTTGTCTTGTGGTCGGCGGTTTCGATCGCTTCCGAATGGGTGCGCAACGAAGCTTCGGAGGCGAAGCGCCGCGGGATCTTGATTCCTGTATTTATCGAACCGGTAGAGGCGCCCCTGGCATTTCGACTTTTGAACGGCGCCGATTTGCGGGATTGGCGCGGTGATTCGGAGGATGGTGAATTTCAGCGCCTGGTCCAGCGAATAGAGCAATTGCTCGCCCAAAGAACGGAGCCGGGAGTGGATCGAGAAAACCGGATGGAATCTCCGCCGGTTTATCGAGAGCGTCAGAACAATTCATCACGAACACTATTGCTCGCGATCGGCGCGATTGGCATCGTCGGTGCCGGAATCGCCGGCTATTTGTGGCGAGGAGACCAATCCGAACCTCGACGTCCAGAGCCGCCGATTTCACTCCCCCGGACGGTGGAACCCGAACTGGGCAGCAGCGATATGGAAAGGCGAATTCGCGATCTCGTGGGTTCCCTCGGCACGGCCATGCCGGCGACTTCTCTGGCCAAAGGGTTTCATGTGCCGGATCTTGGTTTGCGCATCGCTTACCTCACGCCTGAGCAAAGCGCATCGACCTTCGGAGCCATGCCTGCGGGAGCCGTAGTGATGGAAGTCGAAAGCGGTCGGCCGATTGCCAAAGCGGGGATTCACGTGGGAGACGTGGTGCTCTCGATCGGCAGCAGAAAGATCGCCAGCGAAGACGATCTCCGCCAGGCGATCTTTAAAATCGGTCCCGGCAAGACTGACTATTCGTATCGACGCGGGGGCGATACCCATAGGGTTGCCGTCGATTGCCCGGCTTGCAAAGCGGAGTGATCGCTGCTCCCCTGATTTAACAATCCAATGAAAAGCAGCAAACAGCGGCGCAAGGAGATTCTCCAGAAGCGCAGAACTCGGCCGGCAAGCGCTCTGCGCGATGACACACGGGCGATTGATCCGACGCCACACAATTGGGTCCCGGTCAACGCGGAACTGCTCGCGCCAAATAACAGCTATGGAGCTCCCGATTTCGTGCAAAGAGGTTATTACGTCGATCGACTGTTTCGATGCGTCGACTGCGGCAAAGAAGAGGTCTGGACGGGAACTCAGCAGAAGTGGTGGTATGAAGTCGCGAAAGGATTTGCCTACTCGACGGCGGTTCGTTGCCGAGTTTGCCGACGGAAAAAACGAGAACAAAGCGCGGAATCGCGACGGGTTCACCTAGAAGGCATCCAACGTAAGAAGCAAGCGCGAAAGAAATCAGGGATGGAGAAATCCTCATGATACCGAGCGACGTTTGGTTTCGTTAAGCACTGCTTTCGGCAGGTTGGCGTCATTGACGGCAATCTTCGCAAAAATCGCTCTTGAAGCAGCACATTCGGATTTCTCCGCGATGGAGGAACCATGAAGTCGCGAGCACTGGTCGCCGGGATATTGGGCTTATTTCTGAATCTAGGAATTCTCTTTGCGCAAGAAGCTACGGAAAAGCCAATTGTCGCTGCCGCTCAAATGTGGCTGCATGAGATCGATTCGGGCCATTACGCAGCCAGCTGGCAACAGGCATCGACTTATTTTCAGGGAGCGGTAACGGAGAGAAACTGGATGGATGCTTTGAATGGAGCCCGAAGACCGCTCGGAAATTTGGTCGCGCGGAAAGTTGCCAAAACCCATAGCGCAACATCGCTTCCCGGCGCCCCGGACGGGAACTATCTGGTCATGCAATTCAATACCAGCTTCGCGAACAAGAAGAGCGCTGTAGAAACGATGACGTTTATGCGAGAGCGGGACGGAAACTGGAGAGCCGCAGGATACTATATCAAGTAAATCCGAGATCGATGGCCGGCACATCCGAAAAGAATCCTAAGCGTTGTCCGTGGGTCGATGTGAGTAAACCCGACTACGTCGCGTATCACGATCTGGAATGGGGTGTTCCCGTACACGATGAGCGGCGCTTGTTCGAATTCCTTACCCTGGAGGGAGCACAGGCGGGATTGAGCTGGTATACGGTTTTGCGCAAGCGTGAAGCCTATAGGAAAGCTTTCTCCGACTTCGATCCCGAGAAAGTCGCGCGCTACGGCAAGCGACAGATTCAGTTGTTAGTGAAAAACGACGGCATTATCCGCAACCGCGCGAAGATTGCCGCCGCAGTCAACAACGCGAAAAGATTTCTCGCTGTGCAAAAAGAGTTCGGAGGCTTCGATGCTTATATCTGGCGTTTCGTGGATGGCCGGCCGGTGGTGCACAATTTTCGAAGCTTGAAAGACTATCGCGCCACCAGCCCGGAATCGGACGCTCTCAGCAAGGATTTGAAGCAACGCGGGTTCAGATTCGTCGGCTCAACGATCTGCTACGCGCACATGCAAGCGACGGGCATGATCAACGACCATACGGTTAGCTGTTTTCGCCGCCAAGCAATCATTGCCACTTACAACGGAACGTAAAATAAAGGATCAGCCATTCGATGAAATTTCTCCCGAAGCTATTCGAAAACAATCGCGCCTGGGCAGAAAGAATCAAGCTCGAGGATCCGGCGTATTTCGAGCGCTTGAGCCAAACACAAACGCCCGAATATCTTTGGATCGGCTGCGCCGACAGCCGGGTGCCGGCCAACGAAATCGTCGGGCTCGGACCGGGGGAACTTTTCGTGCACCGCAATATCGCCAATATGGTGCCGCCGTTCGACGCCAATGTGCATTCAGTCCTGCAATATGCGGTGGAAGCATTGAAGGTCAAGCATATTATCGTTTGTGGTCACTACGGCTGCGGCGGTGTGCTCGCGGCGCTGCGAGACTGGTCGGGACTGCCGTTGGAAAACTGGCTTGCCCACGTCCGCGCTGTCTATCGCGCCCACAAAGACGAGCTGGATGCCGCGCC
>Ga0207691_10002870_pt1 | contig 16788 bp, 14 predicted proteins | sample KBSM13metaG_FD_184327 | JGI IMG/M metagenome (GOLD analysis project Ga0207691, IMG submission 184327) | Miscanthus rhizosphere microbial communities from Kellogg Biological Station, Michigan, USA - KBS M1-3 metaG (SPAdes) (version 2) | ecosystem: Host-associated > Plants > Roots > Rhizosphere >... | reverse complement strand
AGGGAGTGGGATAGAGATTCCTCGATTACGCTCGGAATACAAGAGGGTTACTCGTGCACGCGTTTCTGAGGAATCCTTCGTTTTTCAACGGGACAAAGGCAGAACACAGACTTCCAGTCTGTGCGCCAAGCGGAGTTTTACTCCGCTGACATTGATTGAAGGAACAGCGGGGAGAATCCCCGCTGGGCGCACAGGCCCCAAGCCTGTGTTCCAACCAACGCGAGAAATCTCCCTTTATTTTTCGGGATCTCCCACGTCCTCGAGCGGGACGCAGGAGCAGAACAAATTGCGATCGCCGTAAACGTTGTCGACTCGCGCGACGCTCGGCCAAAATTTGTAATCGCGCAGCCATGGTGCGGGAAAGGCGGCTCGCTCGCGTGAATAGGGTCGGTCCCATTTATCGGCGGCGATCTGCCCGGCCGTGTGCGGGGCATTTTTCAAAACGTTATTTTGTTTATCAGCGGCGCCGTTCGCAATTGCGGTCATTTCCGCATGAATCGAAATCATGGCATCGCAAAAACGATCCAGCTCGTCCTTCGGTTCGCTTTCAGTCGGTTCGACCATCATTGTTCCTGCGACCGGCCAGGAGATCGTTGGAGCATGGAATCCGTAATCTATTAATCGCTTGGCTACATCTTCCACTTCGATGCCAGCACGCTTCCAGTCGCGCAGATCGAGAATGCATTCGTGGGCGACGAGACCGCGTTTGCCTTTGAACAGGACCGGAAAATAACGATCCAGTCGTTTTGCGATGTAATTTGCATTCAGGATCGCCACTTCCGTGGCGCGTTTCAGCCCTTCCGGACCCATCATGCGAATGTACATCCAGGAGATGGTGAGAATGCTGGCGCTGCCGTAGGGCGCAGCGGCGACGGGACCGACAGGATGTTTGTTGGTTGCCGTTTGATGTTTAAGGTCGGCAGCCGAAGGCAGGAACGGAGCGAGATGTTGTGCGACACCAATAGGACCGACCCCTGGGCCGCCGCCGCCATGTGGGATGCAGAACGTTTTGTGCAAGTTTAAATGGCAGACATCCGCACCGATGTCCCCTGGCCGACAAAGACCGACTTGCGCGTTCATATTCGCGCCATCCATGTAAACCTGGCCGCCGTAACCGTGCACGATCTCGCAGATCTCGCGAATCGTTGTCTCAAAAACACCGTGTGTGCTCGGGTAAGTGACCATCAGCGCGGCCAGGTCGCGCGCATGCGCGTCAGCCTTTGCCCGCAAATCGGCCAGATCAATGTCACCATCTTTTAACGTTGCGATAGCCACGACCTTGAAGCCAGCCATGACTGCGCTGGCAGGGTTTGTTCCGTGAGCTGATTGCGGAATGAGACAGACATTTCGATGCGCTTCCCCGCGCGAGGCGTGGTATTCGCGAATCGCGAGGAGACCGGCAAATTCGCCTTGGGAACCGGCATTAGGTTGTAAAGAGACGGCGGCGAATCCGGTAATTTCCGCGAGCCAGCGCTCGAGCTGATCGCACATTTCGCGATAGCCGGAAGTTTGTGAATCCGGCGCGAACGGATGCAGCTTCGCGAATTCCGGCCACGAAATCGGAAACATTTCCGCAGTGGCGTTTAATTTCATGGTGCAGGAACCGAGCGGAATCATGGAGTGACAGAGCGAGAGATCGCGCGATTCAAGTCGTCGGAGATACCGCAGCATTTCGGTTTCGCTGTGATAGGTATTGAAAACCGGATGAGTGAGAAAATCGGAGTTGCGAATTGCGAATTGCGGAATGCGGAATGAAGAGGAATCGATATCCGCGTCGGCAAAATCGCGGACAGACGTTCCGCGAAAGATCGACATCAAGGTTTCGATGTCGAAATCCGTGGTGGTTTCGTCGAGTGAGATGCTGATCGCATGATCGCCTGCTGCACGCAGGTTGCACCCGGCACGCTCGGCGCGTTCGATCAAATTGCTGCTCGAGGCCTGGCCGAGTTCAACCCGGATAGTGTCGAAGAAATTTTCGTAGGCGATCCTAAAACCAAGCTGGCGCAAACCTTCCGCGAGTTTAGCAGTGAAATTGTGGACGCGTTGGGCAATAGCGCGCAATCCCTTTGGTCCGTGATAAACCGCATACATCGCGGCGATCACAGCTAACAAGACCTGGGCAGTGCAGATGTTACTGGTGGCTTTATCGCGCCGGATGTGTTGCTCGCGTGTTTGCAGCGCCAATCGATAGGCCGGACGTCCTTCAGCGTCGTGGGAAACGCCAACGAGCCGGCCGGGAAGGTGACGTTTGAATTGATCACGTGTCGCGATGTAAGCCGCGTGCGGACCGCCAAAGCCAAGCGGAACGCCGAACCGCTGGGTCGAACCAACCGCCACATCAGCCCCGAATTCTCCGGGCGGTTTCAATAAAGTGAGTGCAAGAATGTCAGCCGCGACGACAAGCAGCGCGCCGGCATCGTGCGCCGCCTTCGCGAATTTTTCGTAGTCATAAATCACGCCGTCTGTTGCCGGATACTGGACCAGTGCGCCAAAAACCGTGTCATCAAATTCGAAATCGGAAAAATCGCCGGTGACGATTTCGATCCCGAGCGGCTTCGCGCGGGTCCGCACAACGGCGATGGTTTGCGGATGACAATTGTCCGCCACGAAAAATCGATTCCTCGAGTCACGTCCGGTGGCCGCGTGATAGCATAGTGCCATTGCTTCGGCAGCTGCGGTTGCTTCATCGAGTAATGAAGCATTGGCGATGTCGAGCGCGGTCAGGTCGGTCACCATGGTTTGGAAATTCAGGAGTGCTTCGAGCCGGCCCTGGGCAAGCTCGGCCTGATAGGGTGTGTAAGCGGTATACCAGCCGGGATTTTCGAGAATGTTTCGCTGAATTACCGGCGGCGTAATGGTGTCGGAATAGCCCGCGCCGGTAAAATTTCGCGCAACCCTATTTTTCGATGACACAGCACGCAATTCCGTCAGTGCTTCGTTCTCACTTTTGGCCTTCGGCAAATCGAGGGTCCGATCGAGCCGGATGTTTTTCGGAACGGTGGCATCGACCAGGGCCTCCAGATTTTCGAAGCCCAGCTCGCGCAGCATTTGCACAGTCTCTTCGGCACTTGGGGCGATGTGACGATCGGCGAAAGTGGCGATCGTAGTTGGGGTCGCGGCGAAGTTATCCGGCGCCGATTTTTGCGTCGTTTTTACTACCGGTTTTTCGATGGTCTCCGTTTCGCCCGAATGCATTGTGAAAGATTACGGAGCGCGATGGGTGCTTCAAGTGAGGCGCGTTGTAGCTGCCGCCGTCTCTGGCGGCAGAATTCTGCCGTTTCGCGACGGGATCCCTCGACTGACGCTCGGGATGACGAGCAAGTGAGCTCCGGCTGGCCGCTAACGCGAGTCGTATGTTTCCACACCATGCTCGCGCAATTTTTTGCGCAGCATGGCCAAATGCTCGCGGTTTCGTGTTTCCACCGTGCAAAGGACATGCACTGCCGAGACATCCGAGCCGGCAAAGGCGCGATCGTGCACTACTTGTTTGATGCTTGCGCCGCTCGCGGCAATTTGCGTGGTCAAATCCGCCAATCCGCCGGGCCGATCGCTGATGACAGCGACGAAACGCGAGAGCCTTCCATCGGCAACAAGGCCGCGTTCGATGACCCGGCTCAAGACATTGGGATCAATATTTCCGCCACAAAGGAGAAGGACGACGCGTTTACGGGCGAGACTACGAAGATCACCGGACAAGCATGCGGCCAGAGGAGTGGCGGCAGCCCCTTCAACTACGCCTTTTTGCAACTCTACGATGCGCAAAATGGAAAGCGCGATTTGTTCCTCGCTGACGATGACAGCTCGATCAACGCGCGACTTCGCGATCTCGAATGCATTTTTGCCGACTTGCGGAATAGCCAAACCATCTGCCAGCGTCGGTTGCATTTCGATCCGCGTCGGCTTGCCCGCTTTCAATGCGGCTGAGAAACTTGCGCCGTTTTCCGCTTCGACCGCGATAATTTTCACTTTCGGTCGCTTGGTTTTCACTGCCAGCGAAACGCCCGCGATTAACCCGGCTCCGCCTACCGGCACAATCACCGCATCGACGTTTGGAACCTGCTCAAGAATTTCCAGGCCCATCGTGCCCTGGCCGGCAATGATCGCCGGATCATCGTAGCCATCGATGTAGGCCAGCTTATCCTTCGCCGCGATTTCGTGCGCGTGTGTTTTCGCTTCCGCAAAATCTTTGCCATGCAGAACCACTCGAGCGCCGAGTTTCTGGCAATTGCTCACTTTGATCAGCGGCGCATGCTTTGGCATCACAACCGTCGCGGGCACACCCAGCAATTTCCCCTGGTAGGCGAGGGCCTGGCCGTGATTTCCAGCGGAGGCTGCGATGACTCCGCGTTTTTTCTGCTCGGCGGGTAATTGTGAAAGAACGTTGCGCGCGCCGCGTTCCTTAAAACTTCCCGTGCGCTGCAAGTTGTCGAGCTTGCAGAAAATTTCCATCCCAGTGAGTTCGCTCAATGGAATCGAAGGCAGGCAGGGTGAATAATACACCGCACCTTTGCTTCGCTCGCGTGCTGCTTCGATGTCGGTGAAACTGACCACGCGGTTTGCATACACCGCACCGAAAGATGCAGCAACGATTTCGCTACGAGCTATTGAAGGAACAAAGACTTCCAAGTCTGCGCGCGCCCGGCGGAGTTCTACTCCGCTGACACTTGGTTGAACGAACAGCGGGGAGAATCCCCGCTGGGCGCACAGGCCACAGGCCCGTGCTCCGTTCGATCAGGTCAAAACAACCGCATCAAGCGACGCACGTACTGTTTCAGCCAACTGCTGTGGATCGAAGGGCTTCGATAGAAAGGGCAGGTCGCTAGATGGAGTGCCGATGGTCGTCATTTCGGGTAAATAGCCGGAGGTCAGCAGAATTTGCGTCGAAGGGCTGTTGATCCGCATCCAATCAGCAAAGTCGCACCCGCTCATGTCAGGGAGCACGATGTCACTAACGACAAGATTGATCGCGGTGTTCTCAATCAGCCGCTTGGCTTCGTCGGCGCGAAACGCCTCGAGGACATTGTAGCCGAGCAGGCGCAATGTCCGCACCGCGACATGCCGCACGCTGATGTCATCTTCCACGACCAGAATGGTTTCGGAGCCGTTTGGCAATTTCGGCCGTTTTCTGTAGGCCGCCGTGGGAGGCGCGGCAACCTCAGGGAGGTAGATGCGCACGGCGGTGCCTTTGGCGAGCTCACTCTCAACGGTGATGTGACCGCCGCTCTGACCAACAATTCCATAGCAAGTAGCGAGGCCAAGCCCGCTGCCGTGACGATCATCTTTCGTGGTAAAGAACGGTTCGAAAAGATGCTCTTTCACTTCCTGGCTCATCCCCATGCCGTTATCGATCACGCTAATGCGGACATATTTGCCCGCTGGCAGCTCCGACGGTGATTTCCCATTTGTCGAAATCGTCTCTGTTTTCAATACCAGTGTGCCTCCAGCCGGCATCGCATCGCGCGCGTTAACTGCGAGGTTGATGATAATCTGGGTGAATTGATCCGGATCGACTTTGATGTGTCTTTTTTCCGGCATTAGCTCACAAAGAACGGAGATGTTTTCCCCGAGCAGCCGCAGGATTGAGCGCTCGAGATTATGGATGAGCGTGTTTACTTCCAGAACGCGCGGTTCCAACGGTTGGCGACGGCTGAACGTGAGAAGCTGTCTGGTCAATGAGGCTGCTCTCCCGGCCGCACTGCGAATTTCGCTGAGATATTTTGCGCCGGTCCCGCGGCCAGGAATTTCCGCCACCAGCAGGTCGCTGTAACCGAGAATTGCGGTCAAGAAATTGTTGAAGTCGTGGGCGACGCCCCCCGCCAGTTGACCAAACGCTTCCATTTTCTGGGAATGTGAGAGCTGGTCTCGTAGCTGTTTGCGCGCGGTCACATCCATGAGCACGCCAACGAACCGCACGGCGCGTCCATTTTTGTCGCGCACAAGCAGGGCGCGCTCCAATAACTGAAGGTAATGGCCTTTAGCGTGTCGAAAGCGGTATTCGCCCGACCAATGCTCCGTTTTGGATTTGATGGCCTCGCGAATGGAGGCGGCCATTCGGGAGCGGTCGTCGCGATGAATCTGGTGTTGCCAGAAAGCGATCGTCTGACGTGATGCGCTGGGGGAATAACCGAGGAGGGAATGGAGGCCTTGCGGCCAGGTGAGCGCGCCGCTGGCTAAATCCCAATCCCGAATTGCATCCTTTGTAGCCCGGGCAACCAACTGATAATGATCCGGACTTTTCGGCGCAGCGGTCTTCCGCGAAGTCTGCCGTTGGTTCTCATTGCTATTACACAGATGCGAATTTTTTCTGGCCGCCTTTCGTTGCCGCCGCGTCTGGATGTGAGTTGCCGTGGTTGCTCGCATTCGCCGCGGGGTGAACGTTCGTCCCCATAAAAAAGCTAATTCTGTGCCGCTAATTCAAGCGAACGTGATTTGGGGAACGGCCCATACGGTCGAAAGTGGAAAATGCGGTTATAAGCGAAATTTATGGAAAACATGACGGCGCCTGCGTTTCTCCTCTCAAATCAGAGTGCACGTTTTATCAAAGCGAAATCTTCAGCGAGCAGAGATACCGAGAAGCTTTGCACACCGCGATCGGCGATCGGATGACCTAAATCGCGCAATCGATAACTTTCTAATCAACGACTGACTGTGCGGAGGCCCTGCCGTCCGAGAGCAGCCATGTCGTTCTCGTGCTCAACGTGAAATGTGAGTCGAATATATTTCGCTTCCACCCCGAGCATCGAGACATTGAAGAGACGTTTGCGTTTGAATGAAACCGCGCCGTCTACCGGCGTCCATTTGTCGCTGTCGGCCGAAAGTTTCTCATTCGAAATTGCAATTCTGAGCTCGCCCCGAGCTGCCAGGTTTTCGTTTATCACGGTAAAGCGATCGAGCGGGGAACTCCGCACCAGCGAGATGATAAAGGTGGTGTCGCCTTCCGGCAGCGAACAACTAACGGTGTCGTTGTTCAAAGTAAGAATGTTCTTTTCCGCTTGGCTCTTCAATGCCGCCGACGCGTCCTGACCGTCAAACAGGACGCGCTCGACCGCGCTCATCTGAGGAATATTTGGGGTTTTGTCAGACGTAGCCCTGACTGTCGGCGCTCCGCACATTACTGAACTTGCAGCGGCCAGAATCAGAACGATTACACGCCGAGACTTCAACATACATCGTTGTTCGAAGCTTAGACTGCGCCACGCTTTCTCTTTTTTTGGCGAGCTTTTCTACCAAAATCCCCCAGCGTAATCCGTCTTTTCCCTTGAATTACATCGTATCTAAGTAACCATCGGCAAGGCGGCCACGTTGAAGCTGGAATGTCAATGGCGGCGGATTCGAAACCTTAACCAAGTGCGAGATTTGCGTCGATTTGAGGGCGAGAGGGCATGGCGGTCGCGCCGCCTTTTGCTGGTCGGCGTTAAAGTTGCCGGCCCAACCAAGCGAGCGAACATTGCACGCGAGTCTCTACGCCAACAACCGCTATAATCGTTACGCGTTGCTTGATTACGACAAGATCGCAAGCCGCGATGGCTACGTTTTTGTTTCCGGCGAAGCGTCGTTGCTCTCGCAAACCTTTAATCGCGACCTTCTTGTTTCAATCGAGAGCGAGGGAGGGGCAAGTCAGTTTATCAAACTCAAGCTGCGCGCGAAACCGCGCAAGGACGACGCAGCATGGTCGGATTGGATGACGGCCACAGAACGCGCCGACCTTACTCCGGTGCCCGAACCCGAAAGAATTGCGGTGCGTTATCGGGTACAGCCGGAAGATTAGGAAAGGAATAGGACACTGGCATCATTCTATGATGCATCCGACCGGCTCTTACTTGCTGGCGAGCAGCTGGCGCAAGACGAATTGCAGAATTCCGCCGTGCCGGTAGTAATCGATTTCGATCGGGGTATCGATTCGCAGTCTAACGGGAACTGAATCGCGCCCTCCGTTTTTCCGTTCGATCTCCAGCGTCACCGTTTTTCCAGGCTCAATTGAGTCCGACAAGCCAGTGATCGAAAATACTTCCGAGCCATCCAGATTCAGCGTCTGCGCATTCGTGCCTTCGGGAAATTGCAACGGCAGCACGCCCATTCCGACAAGATTCGATCGATGAATGCGTTCGAAGCTCGCCGCAATTACTGCTTTCACCCCGAGCAATCGTGTTCCTTTCGCCGCCCAGTCGCGCGATGAACCGGTCCCATATTCGTGCCCGGCCAGAATGACCAGCGGCACATTGTCTTTTTGATATTTCATCGCCGCGTCATAAATCGACATCTGGTCGCCCGATGTAGATGCCGCTGGCCCTGTGGCAGGACCATAATATTTCGTTACGCCGCCTTCCGTTCCCGGCACCATGAGGTTTTTGATGCGCACGTTGGCAAACGTGCCGCGGGTCATCACCAGATCATTGCCGCGCCGACTGCCATAACTGTTGAAATCCTCCGGCATGATTCCGCGCGACATTAAATACTGACCCGCCGGCGAACTCGCCTTGATCGCGCCCGCCGGCGAAATGTGGTCGGTCGTAACTGAGTCGCCGAAAATTCCAAGGGCGCGCGCGCCCACAATGTTTTCGATCTCCCCGACCTCCATCGAAAAATCCTTGAAGAAGGGTGGCTCGTGAATGTAGTCGCTCTTCTCGTCCCATTGGTAAATGTCGCCAGTGCTGGACGGAATTTCGTTCCACTTCGGATTTTGATTGGCAAAATCGCGATAAAGCCTGCGAAAAACTTCCGGAGTAAGCGCGGACTGCATGGCGTCGCGCACCTCCTTCAGGCTCGGCCAGAGATCGCGCAGGAAAGTTTCTTTCCCGTCTTTGTCTTTACCGATTGGCTCTTTTGTCAGATCGAGGTCGACCCGGCCCGCGAGCGCGAAAGCGACGACCAGCGGAGGCGACCTTAAGAAATTCGCTTTGATGTTCTGGTGAACGCGCGCTTCGAAATTGCGGTTTCCGGAAAGGACTGAGGCCGCGACCAGATCATAATCATGAATCGCTTTCTCGATCTTGGGATGAAGCGGGCCGGAATTACCGATGCAGGTGGTACAACCATATCCGACCAGATTGAATCCCAGCTGATCCAGATATGGTTGCAGTCCAGTTTTCGTTAGATAATCCGAAACGACGCGCGATCCCGGCGCGAGCGAAGTTTTCACCGCTGGATCGACCCGCATCCCGCGCTCGACCGCCTTCTTGGCGAGCAAACCTGCCGCCAGCATCACGCTCGGATTGCTGGTGTTGGTGCAACTAGTGATGGCCGCGATTAACACACTTCCATGGCCGATTTCACTCCGACCATGTCGAAATGGATCCGCGGTCGAAGTTTTGAATTCGCGAGCTGTGTCGGGTGTCGGGCGATTAGCGACCATCTCGACTTTGTTTCGTTCGTCCCCGGGTTCGATTCCCTGGTTGCGGTTGTCGGTCGAAGCCATCTCGTCGTCCTGCGGCGCGCTGCCGTTCAATTGCACCGGATGTTTCGCGCCGAGATCGACATTTTCAATCCCATAGCCGCCGTCCTTCACCGGTTTTTGCAAGAGCGAGCGGAAAGTTTGACCGAGCTCGGGGAGATTGATCCGGTCCTGTGGTCGCTTCGGCCCGGCTACGCCTGGTTGGACCTGACCAAGATCCAGTTCCAGATCGACGCTGTAATCGATTTCGCCCTTGCGCGGCATGCCGAACATTTTTTGGGCGCGAAAATAATTTTCGAATGCGGCGCATTGCTCGTCGCTGCGACCAGTGGCGCGCAAATAGTTCACCGATTCCTGATCGACCGGGAAATAACCGATGGTTGCGCCGTACTCCGGCGACATGTTGCCAATGGTAGCGCGATCCGGCACCGGCAAGGAGGCAGCGCCTTCGCCATAGAACTCAACGAATTTCCCGACTACCTTTTGTGCCCTCAGCATCTGGGTGATGTGCAGGACGAGATCGGTGGCGGTGACGCCTTCCTTTAAACGCCCTCTCAGATGCACACCCACGACTTCCGGCGTCAGAAAATAAACTGGCTGCCCGAGCATCCCAGCTTCGGCTTCGATTCCGCCCACGCCCCAGCCGACAACGCCGAGGCCATTGATCATGGTAGTGTGGGAATCAGTGCCGACGAGCGTGTCGGGATAAAAGATTTCTGACCTCTGGCCTCCCACCTCTGACTTTTGGCTTAGAACGCCCTTCGCAAGATATTCGAGGTTTACCTGATGCACGATGCCAATCCCCGGCGGAATCAGTTGAAAAGTTTTAAAGGCTTGCTGGCCCCATTTCAAAAATTGGTAGCGCTCGCGGTTGCGCTTGAACTCCATCTCCAGATTCAATCGCAACGCTTGGGCTGAGCCGAAAAAATCAACCTGGACGCTGTGATCGACCACCAAATCGACTGGCACCAGGGGCTCGATGATTTTGGGATCGCCGCCAAGACATTTCACTGCGGTGCGCATCGCGGCCAGATCGACCACCAGCGGCACGCCGGTGAAATCCTGTAGAACGATCCGCGCGACGACGAACGGGATTTCTTCGTTGGCAGGCTTTTTCGCGTCCCACCTCGCCAAGGTCTCCACATCTTTGCCTCGCACCTTTTTGCCATCGCAATTCCGCAAGACTGACTCGAGCACGATGCGAATGCTGATGGGGAGGCGCGAAATTCTGCCGATGCCTTGCCTTTCTAATTCTGGCAGCGAATGGAAAAAACCTTCACGCTCATTGCCGGCGTCGAACTTTTGCAGGGTCTTGAATTCGTCGTTCATTTTTGGTCGTCATTCCGCGCGGAGCGAAGCGGAGTCGAGGAATCCCATTGCGTTAGCTTAAAGTTTCCGCCGCGGGATCCCTCGACTCTCGCTCGGGATGACAATGCTCCGGTCGTCATCCCAGCTCCGCTAATTTTGCTTTCACTTTGTTGAAATCGGGCACTATGCGCGCGTCGTCGTTGCAATCGACGTATTGGATCACGCCGGCACGATCGATCACAAAAGTTGCGCGCTTTGGCACACCGCTCATGCCCAATCCGAGCTGCGGAAGAAAGGACTCGTAAATGGCGTCGTAGATGCGCGCGACCTGGTGCTCATAGTCGCTCAAAAGCGGCACCGTGATTCCTTCTTTCCGGGCCCAGGCTTCCTGTGCGAACGGATTATCTCCGCTGATTCCGTAGACCGCCGCGTTCATCTCGGCGTAGGCGGAGAGGTCGGAGCTGATACCACACATTTCCGTCGTGCAGGTGCTGGTAAACGCCATTGGGAAAAATGCGAGCAAAGTGTTTCGTTTGCCGAAATTTTCGCTCAAGGTGATCTGCTTCGGTCCATCTGACGTTTTAGTCGGCAGAGTGAAGTCCGGAGCTTTGGCTCCAACAGCGAGTGGCATGACAGAATTTAGTATAAGATCGACACTTCACCGGTCAAAAACGATTGAGTAACCGGTGCGCTTTGAATCGTTAATTGCCGATTCACCATTGACGGATCACGATTCACCAATCCCATGGAAGCGTTTTGGTGGCTGTTTGCGATTGTGCTGATGGCTCTCGGGCTGATCGGAACGGTAATCCCGATCGTGCCAGGAACGACGATCATCCTGGCGGCGGCAGTGGCTCACCGTGTGGCGCTCGGCGCGGATCGCAGCCTTGGCATGAGTGCGCTCATTGCCATGCTCGTGCTTACGCTGGTCACCTACGCGATTGACGCTGCTGCCGGATACTTGGGGGCGAAACGCTTCGGCGCGACCAAATGGGGTCTGATTGGCGGCGCAGCCGGCGCGCTCCTCGGACTGTTTTTTGGCTTGTTAGGGCTCTTTGTCGGCCCGGTGATCGGTGCGATCGCGGGCGAACTTATTGGCGGGAAGGAAGTCATGAAAGCTGGTCGCGCGGGCTGGGGCACATTTCTGGGCGGTCTGGCCGGCGTCATCGCAAAACTTTTCATCGGGCTCATTATGATTGTGATCTTTCTGATGAACGTGCCGTCACCATTATAAGGCGAGCTCCCCCTCTGCCGTCATCCCTCGACTTTCGCTCGGGATGACCAAAATTTTCCTTGCCGGCTCCAAAGCTTTGTATTACAAAGTTATTTTGATGCACCAAAGCGAGCGCGCTGAAGAAGACCTCCGGGTGATTCGGACCTTGATGGAGCGCGCCACGATTTATCGCGCTATTTCCGCGCCGACCGCCCTCGCCGGCGGCGTCATTGCCATTGCCCTGGCCGCATTCATTTGGGTGCGTGAGCATCATTGGGCGGAGACCGCGCCGGAAGTGATGCGCCATATTTCTACGCGTGGCTTTGCTTCGCTCTGGCTGGCTGCACTGGCCATTGTGCTCGCGCTAAACACATTTTTTGTCAGGCGAAAAGCGCAGCGCGACGGCCGCCCGTTCATCTCGCCGTCGATGAAACTCGCGCTCCGCTCCATTCTGCCCTGCCTGGTCCTTCCGGCCGCGACCACCATCTGGTTTTTTTACGACGGCTATGAATTCGATAATGAACTTCTGCTGGTGCGCGTCTGGATCGGATTTTATGGGTTGGCTTTAATTGCCACCCAGCATTTCGCACCCCGGTCGCTCGTGTTCCTGGGGTGGGCTTTTTTGATCACGGCCGCGGCAATGATTGTCGCATCGCGGCAGCTGGAATACTACGCCACGCCGCTAGTTCCCAATCTCGCGATGGGTGTCACCTTTGGACTCTACCATTTGATTTATGCAGCGTGCGTCTGGAAGCCGCCGGCACCGGCTGAGAGCGAATGAAAAATGCCCGACTTCGACAAACTCGACAAAGCGATTCACGAGAAAGGTCGGCTTTCCATCATGACCTTACTGGCGACGCGGATGGCCTGGTCGTTTCAGGATCTCAAGGCCGAGCTCAACATGAGCGATGGCAATCTCATCACGCATTTGCGGACTTTGCACAAACTCGGATTGGTGGCGGTGACGAAGGAAATTCGGGATCGTCCGCAAACGAGCTACGCCCTGACGGCGAAGGGGCGCTCAGCCTTTCAGGAGTATCTGCGGGTGTTGGAACAAATTGTGAAAGCCGGGAGAAAATGACTGCTTTTGTCATGTCGAGCGCAGTCGAGACATCTCTCATTATTTTCTCGGATAAAAGTAAGAGATTCCTCGGTCCGAGCCGGACTGGCGTTTTCGCTCGGAATGACAAGGAGCGGGAAGAAAAAACAAAAATTTGTCCCAGAGCTTTGTGACACAAAGTAAATGAAGGTCATCGTTGCGGAACATTTTGGGATTTGTTTCGGCGTCCGCGATGCCATCGCCCAGGCGCAGGCCCTCGCCCAGGAAGCCCCACTGACCATTCTGGGCCAGCTGGTGCACAACCCGATCGTCCGCGAACAGCTCCGCGCTCAGGGCGTTCTTGAAAAAGCGTCCGACGACGCACCGCAAACTTCCCGCGTCATGATCACCGCGCACGGTACGTCGGACAAACGTCGCGAAGCTCTAAACAAAAGCGCCCTGGTCGTGGCGGATGGCACCTGCCCACTCGTTCGTTACGCGCACGAACAACTCAAGCGACTGGTGCAGGCCGGTTACTTTCCGGTGGTGATCGGCCTGGCCAATCACGTTGAAGTGCGCGGTTTGATCGGAGATTTTGCCGATGCCTTTGTCATTAACGAGTCCGCCGATATCCGGAATCTTCCGGTCCGGCCGCGTTACGGGATTATTTCCCAAACGACTCAACCAATCGATCGCATTCGCGCACTGGTTTGGGAAATCGCGCGCGCGCATCCAAGCGCTGAGATTCGATTCGCAGACACGGTTTGCAAACCGACAAAAGATCGACAGCTCGCGCTGAAAAAATTGATTAAGGTGGCGGAGGTAATCGTCGTCGTTGGCGGCCGGCAGAGCAACAACACGCGCCAATTAGTCGAAACTTGTCGCGTCGCGGGGAAGCGAGCATTACACGTCGAACGCCCTGAAGAATTGCAGCCCGAGTGGTTCCGCGGTGTGCGCCTCGTCGGGCTCACTGGAGGAACTTCCACCCTGCCAGAAACGGTCGAGGCCGTACGCCAGCGGCTCGAAGAATTCCATGATTAAACATTTCAAGACGTTGTTGCGCGGTGAGGTGGACGCGCTGTCACTGGAGAAGGCGGGATGGCGTTGGTTTGCCACCTATTGTCTGGCGATTGCCGTCGGCTCGTCTGTTTACGGCGCGACCATCGGGCTTTGGCGAGCACCGCTGCAATCGGTTTTCACTGCGATCAAGTTTCCGTTGTTAGTTTTTCTGACTTGCATCGGCAACGGCGCGGTCAACGGAATGCTTGCGCAACTTTTTGGTTCCGGTCTTTCCTTCAGGCAAACCGCGCTCGCAATTTTGATGAGTTTCGCGATTGCAGCCGTGATTCTCGGCGCGCTCAGCCCAGTCACGCTCTTCGTTCTCTTCAATGCGCCGCCGCTTGGATCGGCAAACGCGATCCTCGGCCACAGTATGATGTTGCTGACGCATGTCTTTGCCATTGCCTTTTCGGGGATTATGGCAAATCGGCGGTTGCTCGACGTGCTGCGACGAATGACCGGGCGCGACACCACCGCCCGTGCCGTTCTATGTAGTTGGCTCGGCGGCAATCTTTTTCTCGGGGCGCAGCTGGCGTGGAATTTGCGGCCCTTCATCGGCTCGCCCGGTCTGACCATTCAATTTCTCCGCGATGATCCGCTGCGCGGAAATTTTTACGAAGCGGTCTGGCGGGCCTTTCGACATCTCTTTCTCTGACGAAAACCAAAACCGAAAACCATATGAACCCACCACCAATTCCATCAAAACAACCATCGCTTTTCGCCAACAATTTCGTCTTCGAGCCAATGCCGAACGCAGAAAACCCAATTAGTCTTTTGGAAAACTTGTTGAAGCATCCGGGACGCGTCGTTCACGAGCTGCATCAAAAGCAGGCGCCAATTCTGGCGGGTTGGCTTCTCATTTTCGGCATCATCGGCGTGGCAATTTATGGAACAGTTGTCGGCGCGCAATCCGGCGGCGCGCAAATGTGGATCGCACCCGCGAAGCTCGGACTGGGTACTTTGCTGGCGGTGCTGATTTGCTTGCCCAGCCTTTACATTTTCACCTGCCTCGGCGGGATTGATGCGCAACTACGCAGTCTTTGCGGCGCGCTTTTCGCGGCCGTTTGTTTGTGTTCGATTTTGTTGATCGGTTTTGCACCGGTGGCGTGGATTTTTTCGCAATCAACTGACTCAATCGCTTTCATGGGCGCGCTGCACCTGCTCTTTTGGGTGATCGGCATCCGTTTCGGCTTGCGTCTGATCGACGCGACGGGCCGTTTTCTTGGCGCGCGGGGCAAAGGTCATCTCAGAATCTGGAGCTTCATCTTTATCATGGTCTGTTTTCAGATGACAACGACGTTGCGCCCGATCATTGCTCCCTCGAAAACGTTTTTGCCGACCGAGAAAAAGTTCTTTCTCGCGCATTGGTTTGATTCGATTAGCGGAAAATAGAAACGGCAGATGCCACGAATAAACCCCGGATTGTTGCTTTCAGAAGAGGACCTGGATCCGGAAAAATTGTAGGGCAGGCGCATCGCCTGCCGAAGAAATTGCACGGCAACCGAGAACGGTTGCCCTACAGGAAACGGCCATAGCTATGTTCCACGGTTTAGTTCCCATTTTCACGGATTACCGCGTTGTGCTAAATTGTTCGCGATGGCAGACGATCGCTGGTGAGTCGCGAGACTCATTAGAGGAAAGTCCGAACACCATACGGCAGCATGCCGCGTAAAAAACGCGGGCGCCGCATTTGTAAGATTGCGGCGACGGAAAGTGTCACAGAAATGATACCGCCGGTTCTTTGAGAAAAGTGCAGGCAAGGGTGAAAAGGCGAGGTAAGAGCTCACCGCGCGCGAAGTAATTCACGCGGCAGGAAAAACCCCATGCGGTGCAAGACAAAACAGGAGGAGGACAGCCGGTCCGTTGATCTCCGGGTATCGTCGCACCAGATAAATTGTAGCAGCGGTCTATGACCGCCGGCCGTTTTATCGGCATCTGGAGAAATCTTGATGAGATAAATGATCGTCACCTCGAAGGAATTCGGGAGACAGAATTCGGCTTACCGCCATCAAATTATGAAGGGCGCTTCGGAAACGGAGCGCCTTTCGCTTTTTTGCAAAGCGCACAAAAACGTTCCAGTCGAAAACCACCTAATCCACTCAGATCTGCCCGCGGCGCTGCCACATTTTGTGCAGCCAGTCCTCGAACTCAAGCAGCCGCCAGAGGGGATTCGCGCGGAAGCGGCGACTCCAGGCGGCTATCTCCTCGGGCGGCGCTTTGGCACGCGCACGCATCCAACTCGCCACCTCAACGTCGTCGGCGCCGGTAGAAATAAAGTCACGCAACGCCGCCGGCTCGAGACCGGTGGCAGCGAAAAATCGGCGATCCATCGGACAGTTGTAATGATAGGAGCCCGCTCGGCCGAGTAATTCAGCACGGCATTTGTCGACCAGCCGAGCCGCAACGGCAGGGAACGACGCTCCGAGCGGTGCATACGGGCTGCGCGGAGCGGTCTGATTCAAATCAAGCGCAAGGCTAGGCAATTTGTCGGGAGGCATCATCGCGCACGAGCATTCGCGCCGACTCCGAGTTGTCAACGTCTTCAGCGACTCCGGCGGCAGTTCGGCCGGCTCGGTCAAGCCTCTGTCGATTCTTTCACCTTATCGACGTTCTCGTCAATTTTCTGCACCGTCGGATGCAATTCTTTAAGAATTTCGCGCTCTTCTTTGGAGAGTTCTTCGATGCTGTGCGCCTGCTCTTGCAGTTCTTCTAACATGATGTTTTGCCGTTGTGAAATGCGATGCATCCACCAAAAACAAATCCCCCAACAGCCGATGT